>OFDC01000184.1_pt1 | contig 62741 bp, 53 predicted proteins | sample 1520941 | NCBI WGS metagenome assembly OFDC01 (sample SAMEA94258168, study PRJEB24077) | hot springs metagenome | biome: Aquatic biome; feature: Water | place: India | collected 2012-12-06 | depth 5 m | reverse complement strand
CGTTGATCGGGTCGCCGCCGATGCCGACCGAGGTCGAGATGCCGATCCCGCGGTCCTTGAGCTGCTGGGCGGCTTCATAGCCGATGGTCCCGGAGCGGCTGACGATGCCGACGTTGCCAGCCAGGTAGATGTGGCCGGGCATGATCCCCAGAAGCGCCTTGCCGGGGCTGATGGTGCCGGCGCAGTTCGGGCCCGTGAGGACCATGCGGCGTTCGCGGGGGTAGCGCATCATGTAGCGCTTCACGCGGATCATGTCCTGCGCCGGGATGCCGTCGGTGATGCAGACGCAGTAGCGGATGCCCCCGTCGGCGGCTTCCATGATGCTGTCGGCGGCGAAGGGCGGCGGGACGAAGACGAGCGAGGTGTCGCAGCTTGTCGCCTCCACCGCCTCCTTCATCGTGTTGAACACGGGGATGCCCATGACGGTCTCCCCGCCCTTGCCGGGGACGACGCCCGCGACGACCTGGGTGCCGTAGTCGAGCATCTCCTTGGTGTGGAACTGCGCCATGCGGCCGGTGATGCCCTGCACGACGACGCGGCTGGAACGGTCGAGAAAGATGCTCATCACACGGCCCTCATCAGGTGCTTGCGGTCGTTCTTCCAGGCGATCACGGCGCGCTCGGCGGCCTCCATCAGCGTGTTGGCGCGGATGATCGGCAGGCCGGATTGCGCGAGGATCTTCTGGCCTTCCTCGACGTTGGTGCCGGAGAGGCGGACGATGACGGGGACGTCCACGGGTTCGGCGCGCAGGGCCTGGACGACGCCTTCGGCCACCCAGTCGCAGCGGTTGATGCCGGCGAAGATGTTCACGAGGACCGCCTGGACGTTCTTGTCGGACATGACCAGGCGGAAGGCCTTGGCCACACGCTCCGGGGTTGCCCCGCCGCCGATGTCGAGGAAGTTGGCGGGCTCGCCCCCGGCCAGCTTGATCGTGTCCATCGTCGCCATCGCCAACCCTGCGCCGTTCACGATGCAGCCGATGTTGCCGGAAAGGCCGATGTAGGCGAGGCCCCGGTCGGCGGCGCGGGCCTCGCGCGGGTCTTCCTGGGACTTGTCGCGCAGCTCCGCGATCTGCGGGTGGCGGAAGAGCGCGTTGGTGTCGAAGGTCATCTTCGCATCCAGCGCGAGGATGCGGTTGTCGGCGGTCACGGCCAGCGGGTTGATCTCGACCATCGTCGCGTCAAGGTCGCGGAACGCGCGGTAGCAGCCTTGCAGGGTGCGGACCATCTGCTGCGTCAGCGCAGCCGGGATGCCAAGCTTGTAGGCGATCTCACGCGCCTGGAATTCCTGCAGGCCGACGGCGGGTTCGACCGTCGACCGCACGATGGAGTCGGGGCGCGAGGCCGAGATATCCTCGATCTCCATCCCGCCTTCGGAGGAGGCCACGATCATCACGCGTTGGGATGAGCGATCAAGGACGAAGCCCAGGTAAATTTCGCGATTGAAATCAACGGCCTGCTCGACATAGACGCGGTAGATGCCCTTGCCCTCGGGGCCGGTCTGGTGGGTCACGATCTTGCGGCCGAACATGGCTTCGGTCGCCTCGTGGATTTCGTGTTCCGACTTGCACAGCTTGACGCCCCCCGCCTTGCCGCGACCCCCGGCGTGGACCTGGGCCTTGACGATCCAGCGGTCGCCCCCCAGTTCCCGCGCCCGGTAGGCGGCCTGTTCGGGGCTGTAGGCCAGCGCGCCCGCGGGCACGGTGACGCCGAAGCGGGCCAGGATTTCCTTGGCCTGGTATTCGTGGATGTCCATGTCTTCCTCCCGTTATTCGGCGGCCATGGCGGCGCGGTAGTGGGTCTCCAGCGCTTGCAGCGCGAGGCCCACTTCGACAGTCGCGCCCATGGCGTTCATCTCGTTGGCGAAGCGGGCGACGATCTCGGTGATCGCGGCCTCGGACAACTGGTTCAGGATTCCGATGCGGACCTGAACGGGTTCCGACAGCGTCGGCCAGATGCCAAAACCCTTGGCGCGGGCGTTGGCGACCAGTTCCTTCTCACGCCCCGCGAGCGCCCCGGGCAGGTTCAGGACGACGAGGCTGGTCATGTTTGAGGTGACCTCGCAGCCCAATGCGGTGACGGCGGCGCGGAGGGCGGCCTCGTGGAAGGCGTAGTCGGCGGCCTTCTGGGCGCGGCCGTGCTGGAGGTTGATGCGCAGCGCCTCATGGAAGGCGGCGACGGCGTAAGCAGAATGGGTTCGGTGGTAGGTCCCGGCGGCGGTGTCGCGGCCGTCGACGATGCCCCAATGCCGGGCCTCGAAGATCGGGTTGTGGACGAAAGTGTAGCAGCCGTTTTCGCGCAAGTGGGCGATGTAGCGGTCGCTGAAGCTGACGGGGGCGTAGGTCAGCGGCAGGCAGAGGACGCCCTTTTGCGGGCAGGAGGCCCAGCCGACGACGCCGGGGTAGTCGTCGATGGCGAAGTCCTCGATCCCGAGGGAGGAGACGGCATCGACAAGGCCCATGACGTTGTGGCGAAGGCAGGCGTCCGAGAAGCCCTTGATGTCGTTGATCCGGCCCGATCCGGTTTCCCAATGCGCCATCGTGGCCCACATTGGCTTGTGTTGGGCCAGGGCGTTTTCGATGATCTCTGCGGTGACGGACTGGCCGTGTGGAACCTGGATGACGGTCACGTTCGCGGGCATGGGGTCGAGGGAGTTGGCCTTCAGGTCCTCACGCGTCGCGGCGCGGGTGCGGACGGTCAGAGCGTCGATGCCGGAGAAGGTGCCGTTGACGAAGCAGACGACGCTGTCACCGGGCAGGATGGCGGAGAAGAGGGCGTCAAGTCCGCTCCATCCCGTGCCGGCGACGCCGAAGGTGTAGGTGTTCTTGGTGCCCCAGACCTTCCGCAGCATGTGCTTGCATTCGATCATCCCGCGCAGGACGTCGGCCTGCATGTGGTCGGAGAGACCCGCGTTGGCGAAGGCTGCCAGGACCCGCGCATCGGTGTTGCCCGGGCCGGGGCCAGCGGCCAGGGTCTCGGGGATGACAAGTTGCGGGAACAGTTCGATATCGGTCATGCGGCGCCCCTCCCAAGGCCATCATGGCTTTGGACCTTCGTCCGGGCGGGCGTGGCGACGCTTCCGGGTGCAGCGGACGAAAGTGTCGCGGGCAGGCCTAGAACGTTGGTCCTTGTTGCTTAACAAAGCGGCAATGGACAAAGCTCACAACCTTCCTATATCCTGCTTTCGGATATCTATTTGGGTGGGTAAATGCCCACCCAAAGCGGTTGATATGCAGCGGTATACCGAACATACCCACCCGAATGGGTAGGGAAGGGGCAGTTGATGGCGCTTTGGGACGATGAGCGGGGACTGGTAGCGGTAACGCTGATGCTGGGGGACGCAAACCCGCTAATGCTGACCGCAATGTCGGAAATCTTCGAGAAGGACCGCCGATTCTCTCTGGTCGCCACAGCCGCGACAGCCGAGGGGTTCCTGGGCATGGTGATGCGGATGCCGGTGCAGGTTGGGGTGATCGACTGGAACCTGCCTGCCCTTGGGGGGGCCAGGCTGATCGACGTCTTGCGGACACAGGCCAACGCCCCGCGTCTGGTGGTCTATGCCGAGGATACCGGGGACATCCCGCGCAAGGCGATGGCGGCGGGGGCGGCGGGGTTCGTCGCGCGGTCAGAGCCGGTGGAAAGGCTGGTGGAGACCTGTGTCGCGGTGGCGAAGGGGCAGATGGTGTTTCCGTTCCTGGACATCCGCAGCCTGGAGCAGGACCCGATTGAATCCTTGTCCCCACGTGAGCGGACGCTTCTGGAGGCGCTGTCGAAGGGGCTGACGAACCGGGAGCTGGCGAAGGAACTGGAGATCAGCGAGAACACGGTGAAGTTCCACCTGTCGAACCTGTTCGAGAAGCTGGACGTGAAGAACCGGGCGCAGGCGATTGCGTTCTTTTACGCCAATCGCGCCTCGCGTGGCGAAATGTAAGGCATTTTGGGGCTTGACGCCGGGGGGTGGGATCGGGGATGCGTGACGTGGGTGCAGCTCCTTCATCGGAGCCCAAACATGTCTTTCCACGTCATCACCCAGGCCCCCGCGCGCCTGAACCGCAGCGAGCTGGCCGTTCCGGGCAGCGCACCCCAGATGTTCGAGAAGGCCGCCGCGTCGGATGCGGACGTGATCTTTCTGGACCTTGAGGACGCCGTCGCGCCGGACGACAAGCCGCAGGCGCGGAAGAACATCATCAAGGCGCTGAACGAGATCGACTGGGGCAAGAAGACCATGTCGGTGCGGATCAACGGCCTCGACACGCACTACATGTACCGCGACGTGGTGGATGTGGTGGAGCAGGCCGGGGAGCGGCTGGACCTGATCATGATCCCCAAGGTCGGCACCGCGGCGGATGTCTATGCGGTCGACATGATGGTCACGCAGATCGAGGACGCGAAGGGCTACCGGAAGCGGATCGGGTTCGAGCACATCATCGAGACGGCGCTGGGGATGCAGAACGTCACCGAGATCGCGGGGGCGTCGAAGCGGAATGAATCGCTCCATTTCGGGGTGGCGGATTATGCGGCCTCGACCCGGGCGCGGACGACGATCATCGGGGGGGTGAACCCGGACTATTCGGTGCTGACCGACAAGCTGGAGGATGGCTCTCGCGCGGTGCACTGGGGCGACATGTGGCACTATGCGCTGGCCCGGATGGTGGTGGCGGCGCGGGCGAATGGGTTGCGACCGGTGGACGGGCCGTTCGGGGATTTCTCGGACCCCGACGGGTATCGGGCGGCGGCGAAGCGGGCGGCGGTGCTGGGGTGCGAGGGGAAGTGGGCGATCCATCCGTCGCAGATCGCGCTGGCGAACGAGGTGATGAGCCCGTCGGAGGCGGAGGTCACCCGGGCGCAGCGGATCCTGGAGGCGATGGAGCAGGCGGCGGCCGAGGGCAAGGGGGCGGTGTCGCTGGACGGGCGGCTGATCGATTACGCCTCGATCCGGCAGGCGGAGGTGCTGGTTCAGAAGGCGAAGCAGATCGCAGGGGCCTGAGACCTCTGTCCACGCAGGACAGACCTGGACGCCCCAGCCTTTTCAAGCACTTGCGCGCGGGCGTTCAGGTCTGGTTAACCGGATTTTCCGAAGCCGCTGCGGGCTACCAGCGGATGTGCGACGGCCAGACGTAATGTTCGTCGGGGTCGGCAAAGGCCGGGCTTGCCAACGCCATGGTGGCCCGGCGCAGTTGGGTGACGATCTGGTCGCGCGGCACGGTCGCCAGTTCCTCGGCGCTGACTGGGGCGCCGACCGAGATGTCCACGGGCCGGGCCATGCGGCGACGGGTTTCGTGAAAGATCAGTGCCACGCGCATCGGGTAGGATGTGTGGCTGGCGATCTGGAAAAGCCGCGAGTTCTGGCCGGAGAAGTGCAAGGGCAGCGTGGTCACGCCGGGGATCGTCGCCAGGCGGGCCACGAAGGGATGCCAGGGCGAATCGACGGCGCGGCCGCGCAGGGGCTTGTTGGCGGTCGCCACGCCCCCGGCCGGGAAGATCGCCACGACCTGGCCCTGCGCCAGGAGTTGGGCCGCGCGACGACGGGTGTCGCCGGTCAGGCGGCGGGCCTCGGGCGTGCCGGAGAAATCGACGGGCAGAAGGTGCGGGTCGATCTCGGGCACGCGGCAGAGAAGGCTGTTGGTCATGATGCGCACGTTGCCGCGCAGGCGCATACCCATGTGACCGATGGTCAGTCCGTCAACGACGCCGAAGGGATGGTTCGCGACGATCAGAAGGCCGCCGGTTTCGGGAACCCGCGCGAGATTGTCAGAGCCGCTGACGATCCGCGGCGAAATGTCGAGCTTGCGTAGTGCCGCGTCGAAGACCGGCTCGCCCGGGCGCTTGTCGCAGATCACCCAGTCGACGTAGAGGCGGCGCAGCTTGGGCTGGCCGGTCACCAGTTCGACCGAGCGGATCAGGGCGCGCCGCAGTGGGGGCTGGCCGGGGTGGGCATAGGAAAATCCGACCTGCGGCGAGATCGGAGCCTGGTCGAAGGCTAGCGCGTCGATGGACATGGGGCGGCAATCACGGTCTGGGAACTTCAGCCTGACGGTAGCAGACGTCGATGACAGCCCCGCAACGCGAATGTGACAGAGCCGCGACGGACTGCGCAGGCAAGCGGGTCGTCACTCGACAGGGATCAGCGCGACGGCGACGCGGCGGCCTTCGCCGAGAAGCACGTTGTAGGTGCGGGCGGCCGTGGGCGAGGCCATGACCTCGACCCCGATCCCCTGCCCTTCCAGCGCCTCGCGGAATGAGGCGGGAACATGGGCGATGGCAGAACCGGTGCCGACGAAAAGGACGTCGATCTTGTCTGCAAGCGACAAGGGCGCGGCGGTATCCTCGAAGCCGCCCCAGGGACCGGCGTCCCAGGGGGTGATGAGGCAGGGGCCGCGCAGGACGTGCCCGGCCACGCGGAAAAAGCCGGGGCCGTAGCCCTCGATTGCCTTGGCCGACCCGTAGGTGACTTCGGTCAGGCGCATCAGGCCCCCTTACGCATCCACGTTGGCGAATTCGCCCTTGCCGGGGTTCTTGGGCTTGTCGCTGCGGTCGATGCCGATCATCAGGACGATGTTCTTGGCCATGTAGAGCGTTGAATAGGTGCCGAGGACGACGCCGAGGAGCATGGCAAAGACGAAACCGCGGATCACGTCGCCGCCGAAGATGAAGAGGACAAGGAGCGAGATGAAGGTGGTGGACGCGGTCATGATCGTGCGCGACAGCGTCTCGTTCGCGGTAAGGTTCATCATCTCACGCAGTGGCATCGTCTTGTATTTGGCGAGGTTTTCCCGCAGCCGGTCGAAGATCACAACGGTGTCGTTGACCGAATAGCCAAGGATCGTGAGGAGTGCCGCGACGATGGTCAGGTCGAACTTGATCTGGAAAAGCGCGAAGATGCCCACGGTCACCAGCACGTCGTGGATGAGGGCAGCCACGGTGCCGACAGCGAACTGCCATTCGAAGCGGACCCAGACGTAGAAGAGGATGCCGACCGCGCCGGCCAGGACGGCGAGGAGGGCGGAGGTGATCAGCTCTTGGCTGACCTTGGGGCCGACGGATTCGACGGACGGGAAGGTGATGGCCGGGTCGATGGTCTGCAGGGCGGATTCGACCTGGGCGATGACCTCGGGCGTGACGGATTCCTCGCCTTCGCGCGCCGAAAGGCGGATCATCGCGACATGTTGGTCGTCGCGGAACGAGGGATCGAAGACCTCGGTGATGGATACATCGCCCGCGTCAATGGTGGACAGCGCCTCGCGGTAGGCGCCGACATCGACCGCCATGGTGGATTCGGTGCGGATCGTCGTGCCGCCCCGGAAGTCGATGCCGAAGTTCAACCCCATGGTGAAGATCAAGACCAGCGAGGCGAGCATCGCGAAGACCGAGGCCCCGAAGGTCACCCACTGGATGGCGAAGAAGTTGATGTTGGTCGTTTCGGGAACCAGCCGCAGGCGCCAGGCCATGTCCATATCCTCCGGTCAGACCTGAAGCGTCTTGGGACGCTTCCAGTCGATGTAGGTTTCCACGATCAGGCGGGTCACGTAGACGGCGGTGAACATCGAGGTGATGATCCCAAGGCCAAGGGTCACCGCAAAGCCGCGCACCGGGCCGGAGCCGAGCCAATACATGATGATTGCGGTCAGGAAGCCGGTCACGTTCGAGTCCATGATGGCCGAGAAGGCGCGGTCGAAGCCTTCGGAGATGACGCGGCGCGGGTTGGCCCCGGTGCGGATCTCTTCGCGCATGCGTTCGAAGATCAGGACGTTGGCGTCGACGGCCATGCCCATCGTGAGGACGATACCGGCGATGCCCGGCAGCGTGAGCGTCGCCCCGATGGCCGAGAGGACTGCCATGATGAGGGCGATGTTGATGGCAAGCGCGATGTTGGCGAAGACGCCGAAGAGGCCGTAGGACAGGATCATGTAGGCGGCGACGGCGACCATGCCGATCAGGGCGGCGGTGCGGCCCGCGTCGATCGAGTCCTGGCCAAGTTCGGGCCCGATGGTGCGTTCTTCGAGGAAGGTCATCTCGGCCGGGAGGGCACCGGCGCGCAAGAGGACGGCAAGGCGAGTCGATTCCTCAACCGTGAAGTCGCCGGTGATGATGCCGGACCCGCCGGGGATGTGGCTTTGGATGACGGGGGCCGAGATCACCTCGCCGTCGAGGACGATGGCGAAGGGGGCGCCGATATTGGCGGCGGTGTAGTCGCCAAAGGCGCGGGCGCCCGTGGTGTCGAAGCGGAAGCTGACGGCGGGCTGGCCGTTCTGGTCGAAGGAGGGTTGCGCGTCGACCAGGTCTTCGCCGGACACGACGGGGGCATCCTCGACCACATAGTAGACGCCGTCTTCGTCGAGGGACGGGAGGAGGACGTTCCGGGCACCGGGAGTGGCGCCTGCGTCGGTGGTGCGGCTGATGACGGCGTTGAAGGTGAGCTTCGCGGTCTGGCCGATCAGCGCCTTCAACTCCTGCGCCGAGCCGATGCCGGGGACCTGGATCAGGATGCGGTCTTCGCCCTGGCGCTGGATGGTGGGTTCGCGGGTCCCGGCCTCGTCCACGCGGCGGCGGATGATTTCGAGGGATTGCTGGATCGTGCGCTGGTCGGTGGCAAGCTTTTCGGCCTCGGACAGCTGGACGACGATGTCGTTGCCTTCGGCGGTGACGTCGATGGTGCTTTCGCCGATCCCGGTCAGGGTGACGACGCTGGAGCCAAGGGCGCGGACGGCCTCCAACGCGGCGGGCATGCCTTCGGGGGTGGAGATCGTGACGCGCAGGACATCGTCGGGCGAAGGCGCGCGGCGGACGGCACCGACCTGGTCGCGGAGATCGCGGAGCGCGTCGCGAACCTCGGGCCAGAGGCTGTCCATGCGGGATTTGTAGACGTCCTCGACCTGGACCTCGGCCAGAAGATGCGCCCCGCCGCGGAGGTCGAGGCCAAGGTTCATCAGCGCGGAGGGCAGGAAGGACGGCCATTCGGCCAGGGCGGTTTCCTGATCGGTGGTCGCGGTACCCCCGGCCGCCTCGATGGCGGCGGCGGCGTCATTGTGGCGCTCGACCTGGGCGTAGAAGAGGTTCGGGATCGCGGCGAGGATGCCCCAGCCGCAGATGAGCAGGATGAAGATCCGCTTCCAGAGCGCCATCGATTCCATGGGTCGGACCTAGTTCGTCGCCGGTTCGGTCTTGTTCAGGACCTGGGTGATGGTGTGCTTGACGACCTTGACCTTGACGCCTTCGGCGATCTCAACCTCGACACGGCCATCGTCCTGGACCTTGGAAACCTTGCCGATGATCCCGCCCGAGGTGATGACCTCGTCCCCGCGACGGAGTGCGTCGACCATCGCGCGGTGTTCCTTCATCTTCTTTTGCTGCGGGCGGATCAGCAGGAAGTAGAAGATCACGAAGATCAGGATGATCGGCAGGAACTGCGCGAAGACGGCAGCGCCGCCGGGGGCGGCTCCGGCAGCTTGCGCGAAGGCGGGGGTGGCGAACATGGGCATCCTCTCTGACACGGGCGCGGGCTTCCGCTGACGCGGTGCCCGTTTGCGATTGTGGGGTCATGTAAGGCCTTTCGGGCCGCATTGCCAGAGGGCGCGCGTTCGGGACCGCCTTCCCCCCTGCGGGGATATCGGGCATAAGCGCCGATGTTGCGTTTCAGAGGGCCAAACCATGCACGACATCCGCTTCATCCGCGAGAACCCCGCCGCCTTCGATGCGGCGCTGTCGCGTCGTGGGCTGGCGCCGATGTCGGCGGAATTGCTGGCGGTAGACGAGGCGCGGCGGGCGAAGATCCTGGCGGCCGAGACGGCGGCTGCGGCGCAGAATGCGGCGTCGAAGGATGTGGGCGCGGCGAAAGCTCGGGGCGATACGCCTGAGTTCGAGCGGCTGCGGGCGCTGGTTGCCGAGAAGAAGGCCGAGGGCGCGCGGCTGACCGAAGAGGCCGGGGCGGAGGACGCGCGGCTGCGCGATGCCTTGATGCGGATTGCCAACCTGCCGCTTGACGAGGTGCCCGAGGGGCCGGACGAGAGCGGGAACGTGGAGATCCGCCGGTGGGGGACTCCACGCCAGATGGACTTCAAGCCGTTGGAACATTTCGACATTCCGGCAGCGAAGGACGGGCTGGACTTTCCGACGGCAGCGAAGCTGTCCGGCAGCCGCTTCGTCGTCCTGCGCTGCGCGGTGGCGCGGGTGCACCGGGCGCTGGCGCAGTTCATGCTGGACTTGCATACGAGCGAGCATGGGTTGGCGGAGACCTGGACTCCGGTTCTGGTGAAAGAGGAGGCGATGTATGGCACCAACCAGCTGCCGAAGTTCGCCGAGGACAGCTATCAGACGACGAACGGCTGGTGGCTGATCCCGACCTCGGAGGTCACGCTGACCAACTCGGTCGCGGGGGACATTCTGGAGGAGGCGGCGCTGCCGATCCGATTGACCGCGCATACGCATTGCTTCCGGTCCGAGGCCGGGTCGGCGGGCAAGGACACCACGGGTATGCTGCGGCAGCACCAGTTCGAGAAGGTCGAGATGGTGACGATCTGCACGCCGGAAACCGCGCTGGCCGAGCATGAGCGAATGACCCGCTGCGCCGAGGCGGTGCTGGAGCGGCTGGGGCTGCCGTACCGGACCATCGTCCTGTGCACCGGGGACATGGGATTCGGGGCGCAAAAGACGCATGACCTGGAGGTCTGGCTGCCGGGGCAGAACACCTTCCGCGAGATCAGCTCGGTATCGACCTGCGGGCAGTTTCAGGCGCGGCGGATGAATGCGCGGTATCGGCCTGCGGGCGGGAAGCCCGAATTCGTGGCGACGCTTAACGGCTCGGGCCTGGCCGTGGGGCGCTGCCTGATCGCGGTCCTGGAGAACGGGCAGGAGGCCGATGGGTCGGTGACCTTGCCTGCGGCGCTGGTGCCCTATCTTGGCGGCAAATCCCGGATCACCGCCGAGGGTATGCTCGTCTGACGGGAACCCTTTGGGCGGCGCGGGGTTGGCCCGCGTCGTTCAAGTGGAGTTCCTGATGCGTCTGTCTGCGATTGTCCTTCTGCTGGCCACCCTGGCCTTTGTCACCGCGCCCTTCTACACCCCGCCGTTTTCCGGCTTTGACCCAAGCCAGTTCCCGGTCCCGATCGCGAAACCCGCCGTCCAGCCCGCGCCCTATGCGTTTTCGATCTGGGGGCTGATCTACCTGTGGCTGCTGGTCCATGCGGTCTTCGGGCTGGTGAAGCGGGCGGAGGACCCGGACTGGCAGCGGGTGCGGTGGCCCCTGACCGTGGCGCTGGTCCTGGGGACGATCTGGCTGGCGATTGCCACCTTGTCCCCGGAATGGGCGACGGCGGTGATCCTGGTGATGGCAGCGGCGACGCTGGCGGCCTTCCTGCGCGCGCCGGTGGAATCCGACCGCTGGCTTCTGAGCGCGCCGACGGCGATCTTTGCGGGCTGGCTGACGGCGGCGGCCTCGGTGTCCGCGGGCATCCTGCTGGCGGGGTATGGCGTGCTGGGGGATGCCGCGTCGGCGCTGGTGATCCTGGGCCTGGTGCTGGTCATCGCGCTGGGGGTGCAGGCGCGGAAGCCTGCGATGCCGGTCTATGGGCTGACCGTGGTCTGGGCGCTGGTGGGGGTGGTCGTCACGAACGGGCCGGGGAATGGGCTGGTGGCCGGGGCGGCGACGGTGGGGGCCGTAGTGATGCTGGGCGCGACAGGGTGGATGTGGAGAAGGGCGTGACGCCGGGGACCGGAATTTTCGAAAATTCCGGTTCGGAGCCTTCAAAGGCTCCGGTCCGATTTCTTTGCAGAAATCGGCGCTACGTTACTGCCCGGTGTTCTTTTCCTTGTGCTTCCGCAGGCGCGAGGGCGTGTTGAACTTGCGTTCCTTCCAGGGGTTCTCGTTGCCCTGCGACCGCAGGAACAGGCGGATCGGCGTGCCCGGCATGTCGAAATGGTCGCGCAGGCCGTTGACGAGGTAGCGCCTGTAGCTGTCCGGAAGCTCATCGGGGCGCGAGCATTTGATCATGAAGCCCGGGGGCCGGGTCTTGGCTTGCGTCATGTAGCGCAGCTTGATGCGGTGGCCGCCGGGGGCGGGCGGCGGGTGCGCTTCGGTCATCGCCCCAAGCCAGCTGTTCAGCTTGGCGGTGGGGATGCGGCGGTTCCAGACGTCATGCGCCTTGAGGATCGCGTCGTGCAGCCGGTCGAGGCCTCTGCCCGTCTTGGCGCTGACGGTCACCAGCGGCGCGCCGCGCAGTTGCGGGAGGAGGCGTTCGAACATCTCCTTCAGCTCGGCCAGCTTTTCCTGCTTGTCGTCTTCGAGGTCCCACTTGTTGACCGCAACGACAACGGCGCGGCCTTCGGTTTCGGCGAAGTCGGCGATCCTTAGGTCCTGCACCTCGAACGGGATTTCGACGTCGAGGAGGACGACGACGACCTCGGCGAAGCGGACGGCGCGGAGGCCGTCGGCGACGGAGAGCTTTTCAAGCTTCTCCACCACCTTGGCTTTCTTGCGCATTCCGGCCGTGTCCCAGATGCGGATGGGAGTGCCCTGCCAGTCGGCGCGGACGGAGATCGCGTCGCGGGTGATCCCGGCCTCGGGTCCGGTCAGCATCCGGTCGGTGCCGAGGATCTTGTTGATCAGCGTGGATTTTCCGGCGTTCGGGCGGCCAATGACGGCGATCTGGAGGGGTTTCAGGGCGGTGGGCCGATGGGCGGTCTCGTCCGCCTCAAGTTCGGCGTCTTCTTCCGAGATGTCGGTGTCGGTTTCCGGCAGCATCTCGGCTTCGCGAGGGGCGAATTCTTCCTCGAAGGGTTTGAGGGCGCGGTAGAGCTCGTCCATGCCTTCGCCATGTTCGGCGGAGAGGCGGATCGGATCGCCGAGGCCGAGAGAATAGGCCTCAAGCGCGCCGGAGTCTCCGGCCTTGCCTTCGGCCTTGTTGACGCCCAACAGGACACGGGCGGCCTTCTTGCGCAGGATGTCGGCGAAGACCTCATCCGAAGGGGTGACGCCGACGCGGCCGTCGATCAGGAACAGGCAGACATCGGCCATATCGACGGCGCGTTCGGTCAGGCGGCGCATCCGGCCCTGGAGGCTGTCGTCGGTGACTTCCTCCAACCCCGCCGTGTCGATCACGGTGAAGCGGAGGTCGAAGAGTTTCGCATCGCCCTCGCGCAGGTCGCGGGTCACTCCGGGCTGGTCGTCGACCAGTGCAAGTTTCCGCCCGACGAGGCGGTTGAAGAGCGTCGATTTCCCCACATTGGGGCGGCCCACGATAGCGAGGGTGAAGGTCATCTCAGGTGTCCGGCATCAGCGAAGCGCCTGCCATACACGGGAAGCCGCCTAGCGGAAAGCGTGAAGTTGACCGTTGGTGCCGACGACGTAAAGCGTGCCACCGGCCACGGCGGGCTGGGCCGAAGCTCCGCCTGGGATCTCGGCAGTATGGGTCAGCGTGCCGTCCGTGGGGTCAAAGGCGCGGAGAAGGCCGTCGGAGGAGACTACGATGATGCGGCCACCGGCGAGAACCGGGCCGTAATGGGCGAAGATGCCCTTCCGCTTCTTGATCTTGTCGGTGGTGAAATAGGGCATTTCGACCGACCAGATCACTTCGCCCGTCTCGGCATTCAGCCGGACGAGTTTGGCTTCGTCGTTCACAAGGAAAAGCGAGCCGCCCGCGACGGCGACGGGGCCGAGGGCGCCTTCACCGGCGGACCAGATGCGTTCGCCCGAGGAGGCGGACATGGCGACCGTGCGGCCCGAGCCAGAGCCTGCAAACAGGGTCTTGCCCGCGATGACGCCATCGCCGGTCACATCGGGGGTCTGGGCAAAGGCGCGGCCCAACCGTTTGCCTGCGAGCGAGGCCTGCCAGATCTTGGTGCCGCCGCCGATCTTGAGGACGGCCATGAGATCGCCGCCGGAGGACGGGAAGATCACGGCGCGGTCACCGATGGTGGGGGCGGCGGTGCCGACGTAGGCGGCCTTGCCGGGTGTGCCCACGACCTGCCAGATCACCTTGCCATCGGCCGCATCCACCGCCCAGGCCGAGCCGTCGCGGCCCGAGACATAGACCGCCGTGCCGTCGGTCGCAGGCGCGCCCGAGATCGGGGCATCGACGCGCTGGCGCCAGAGGACGGACCCGGAGGCGGCATCAAGCGCCACAAGCTCGCCATAGCCGGTGGTGGCGAAGACGCGGTTGCCCGAGGTCGCAAGACCCCCTGCCGACTCGCCACCGCCGCGGTCGAAGGTCGCGGTCAGGTCGGTCGACCAGAGCAGAGCACCATTGGTGCCTGTGGCCGTGACGGCTGTCCCCGCGTCAATGGTGAAGATACGGCCATCTGCCACGACGGGGGCCGCGCCGATGCGGTTCTTGCGGCTGGAGCCTGCGCCGATCTTGGCGGACCACGCGAGTTGCGGGGTTGCCGACAGCGCGGCATGCGGCATCAGGTGGCGTGCGTTCCCGGCCCGGTGGGTCCAGTCGCCGCCGGTCTGGGCCCCAAGCGAGATCGCGACGCTTTGGTTTTCCGGTGCGGCGGGTGCGGTCGGTGCGGGCTGGCCTTCGACGGGGATCGAGGCGTCAAGATCGGCGCGGACCGGGAAGCGTTCGCCCTGCAGGATGACTTCCCGTTCGCCGCAGGCCGCGAGCAGTGCCAGAAGCCCGAGGCCTGTCACCAGCCTGCCGCGCATCCGTTCGAACTTCATGCCTGTTCCCTTCGATTGGGCCATCGGTCTTATCCGCCCGCCGTTTCCGGCAGGGTCCCGCCAAGCGCCGTCACCACCTGGCCAAGCCGCGCCCGGATCGCGCCAGCGGCGTCCTGGTCCTGCATGAGGTCAGAAAGCGCGGTGATGGCCTCGTCGGTCTTGCCTTCCTCGATCAGGAGGTAGGCAAGCTGCTCGGCGGCCAGCACCCGGTAGGGGCGACCGGGGATCGCGATGCCCTCAAGCGCGGCGCGGCGGTCGGTCAGGGCCAGGTCGGCCCCGGCGACAAGCACGCGGCGCAGGGTCGCCAGATCGCGGTAGGCGGGCGAAAGGGTCGCGTCGTTCGCCACCTTTTCCAGCGCCGCAAGCGTGGCGGCCTTGTCCTCGGCCGGGTCGGAGGCAAGGATCAGGTTCAGGATCGCGGACTGTTCGCCGTCGGCGGGAACGGCGGCCAGCGCCTCGCGCCGTTCTGCGGGCGTGCCCTGGTCCAGCGCGTCGATCAGCGCGTCGCCGAAGGCCTCGGCGCGGGCCGCATCGCGCGCCTTGGTCCATTCCGTCCAGGCGGTGCCGCCGACAAGGCCCAGGATCACCACCACGCCGATCCAGCCGTACTTGCGGAACAGCCGGAACAGGCGGTCGCGGCGCACCTCTTCGGTGACTTCCTCGATAAAGCTGTCGGGATTGCTCAACGCGCTTCGCCTCTGACTTTCGTTTTTCCCGTCTTACAGGGAAAGGCCGCGCGTTGCCAAGCCCTGCCCCGCTGATGCGGCGGTCACGGGGTCGGCAATTCCAGCGCCTTGCGGAACGAGGTGATCCAGTCGCCGTAGCCTTCGGGCAGGGTCCCGGCGGATTGCATCTCTTCCAGGATCGCAAGCGCTTCCTGGTTTTCGGCGGTCGGGTCCTGCAGAAGGACCGCCCGCTGGTCCAGCGCGCGGACGACGTCGATGCGGTACCAGGGGTCATCCGGGTAGGCGGCGGCAAGATCGCGCATGATGCGGAGGGATTCGTCCTGGTGGGCAAGCGCGGTCTCATAGTCCTGGCGGTCGGCCAGGGCGGCAGCGACGGCGGCCTGGCTGAGGGCAAGATCGCGATACCAGGCGGGGTTCGAGGGGTTCTGGTTCACCAGCCAGTCGCGGAGAGCCAACGCGTCCTGATGGCTTTTCAGCGCGGCGGCGACATCGCCCGTGGCCGACTGGGCATTTCCAAGCCGTTCCAGCGCAAGGCCAAGATCACTGGCCCAGCCGGTGCTGTAGGGGTCGATGTCCAGAAGCCGGTTCCCCTGTTCGACCATCGCCTTGAAGGACGCCACGGCACCCCGGTTGTCCCCCATGGCCACCTGTGCATCGCCAAGCCGGTTCAGGGTGACCAGCCGGTCGTGCATGTGTTCGGGCACGTCAGGACCAAGCTGCAAAAGCCGGTCGGCCGTATCGAGCGAGGCCTTTGCGACGGCAACCGCCTCGGTTTCGCGGCCAAGCCGGGTCAGGGCGGAGACGTGGATGTTCTGCGCGATCGACAGGTCACGAAGCGAGAGCGTGTCGTTCGACGCGGCCCCGGCAAGCGCGGTCAGCCGGGCGACGGCATCGGCCATGCGGGGTTCGGCTGCGCCGGGGTCGCCTTCGGCAAGGTCGATCTCGGCCAGCGCGCTTTGGGTCCGGGCAACGTTGCGCTGATGGTCGGGGTTGGCGGGATCGGCTTCGGCCAGGGGCAGCTGCACATCAAGCGCCGCCTGCAAAGCCGCGCGCGCGCCCGGGGAATCGCCCATCGCGGTCTTGATGTCGCCGACCTTCTTCAAGGCCATGGCAAGCCCCGACTGGCCAAGCCGGTCGTCGGGCGTGAGCGAGACCAGAAGTTCGGCAATGCGGCGGCTTTCCTCTTGTGCGGCAAGGGCTGCGACAAGGTCGTTCGCGGCGAAATGCATGTCGCCCATCCGGTCGAGACTGACCAGAAGATCGCGCTGCCAGACCATGTTGGTGGCGTCGATGGCGACCAGTTTCTGCCGGATCGCAAGGGCGGCCTCATAGGCCAGTTGGGCCGAGTCGATGTCGCCCATGAACTTCTGCGCGTCGCCGATCCGGTCGAAGTTGATCGCGAGGTCACGCTGGCGGGGCTTGTTGTCGGGATCGAGGGCAGCCAATTCCTCGCGGATCGCCAGAGCCTTGGCATAGGCGTCAAGGCCGCCGGGATAGTCGCCTTCGTCGACCAGCATGTCGCCGATCCGTTCGTAGCTGACCGAGAGGTTGCGCCGGATCACGACGTCGTCGGGGTAGTCGGTGGCCAGAGCCTCGGACAGGCCAAGGGCGGTCTGGAACGCGGCGCGCGCGCCTTCCTTGTCGCCGAGGTCAAGCTTGGCGTCGCCGATCCGTTCATGGGTCAGCGCCACGTCCATGCGGTAGGTCACATTCGCCGGGTCCTGGTCCAGCAGGCGCTGCGCGATGCCCAGCGCCTCGACATGCGCATCAAGGGCACCGGAGGGGTTGCTGCGGACGAGGCGGATCGAGCCGACGCGGTTCACCGCGACATGGCGGTCGCGCATCAGATCGACGTCGTCTGGGCGCTGGTCGGACTGCCATTGTGAAAAGTCGAGCGCGGTCGAAAAGGCGGTCTCGGCCTCGCGCAGGTAGCCCTGTTGCTGCAGCACGCCGCCAAGATCGTTCAGCGACCAGATCAGTTCGCGCACCCAGTCGATATCGGTCGCGTCCGCCTCGACCTTGGCCTGGGCGAAGGTGGCGCGGGTGTTGTAGGCGGCCCAGGCGGCCTCGGTGTTGCCGGCGACGAGGTTCAACTCTCCGAGGTTGGCAAGCGCGGTGATGTAGGAGAACTGGGCGTCACGGTCGAGGTCGGGGGTGACTTCGGCGTAGAGCGCGGTGGCCTTCCCGAGGTCCGAGATGGCGAGGTCGTACCGCAGGTCGGTGCGGGCGGCGTTGGCGTTCAGAAGATGCGTTGCGGCTTCGGACAGGGTGCGGGAGAGGAAGGTTTCCTTGATCGTGCCACGGGCGGAGGCGTCGATCTCGGCGGCGTCGGTCAGCAGGGCGCGGGCGGCGTCGAAGGCGCCGAGGGTGAGCTGTTCCTCGGCCCTTGCGCGCAGATCGGCGACACGGGGGTCGTCGGAGCGGAACTTCTGCAGTTCGGACTGGAAATTTTCGTAGGACTGGGCGGCTTCCAGAAGAAGGGCCGCGCGGTCCTCGGGCGTCTGGGTTTCGAGGTCGGCTGACAGAAGTGCGGCATAGAGGGGCGCGAGGGGCAGGTTGCGGGTGGCGGCCAGCGTCTCGACCTCGTCCCGGATGTCGGGGGTGAGATCGGCCATGGCGATGAGAAGCTGGTCGCGTTCGGGCAGGACGCCCTGGCCGGAAATGAAGACAAGCTCGGGCAGGCCGGATTCGATGTACGGAAGCTGCTTGCCCCGGCTGCGTTCGTAGACGTCCTGCTGGACCAGGGTCAGGGCGGTGCGCAGTTCGACCCCGGCGGTGGCGAAGTGGCGGACGAGGGCGGCAGTGAACGGCGAATTTGCCTCGTCGCCGTCCGAGGCGGTTTCCCCGGGCGCGGCGGCGAAGGCGAAGAGGACACCGTCGGCGCGACCGATGCGGCCAAGGCCGGGAACGGGTTTGGGGGCTGTCGGCGGGTCGTCTTCCAGCGCGGCGGCACCCCGGCCTTCGGTCCCGCCACCGTTGAACGGGTCGTTGCGGCAGGCATCGAGGAGGATGATCGCGACGGGGGCTATGGACTGGATGACCTCTTGCGCCTCGGACAGGGGAAGCGAGGTTTCGGCGAGCCTTTCGGCAGAGGACGCGTCGGCGTCGGTCGGCAGAAGGTAGTTCACCCCGTCGATGGCGACGCCGTGGCCCGCGTAGAAGAACAGCGCCACGTCGGCACCTGCGGCGTCTTCCTTGAAATCCTCAAGCGCGCGGCGGGTGCGTTTGAGGTCGCGGTTGGTTTCCACGAAGACTTCAAAATCGAGGCCTTCCAGTACGGTTTCCAGCGCGCGGGCGTCGTTGCCGGGGTTGTCCAGCGGGCGGATCGTCTTGTAGTCCTCGGCGGCGATCAGAAGGGCCACGCGCTTTTCGGCCAGTGCGGCCGTCACCCCGCACAGCCAAAGCAAGACAATCAGACCAAGACGCCGAATGAGCATCGCCCACCCCATGGGAACGGGCGAAGAATGCGGAAGCCTGACCGGATGGTCAAAGGAAAAAGCCTGTCATCTGACGGGCTTCACGCGGCCGTCAGCCGATCGGTGCAGCGCGTGCGTTTTCCTCGCGGGTCGCCTGCCGTTCGGAAGGCCGTGGACCGGGCTTGGCGCCCTCGAACTCGATGACCTGGCTTGCGAAATCCTCGCCTTCCATGATCTGGCGCTGCCACATCGCGGCATAGACGCCGCCCTGTTCCAGAAGCGCGTCATGGGTGCCATGTTCGACAACGCGGCCTTCGTCCATCACCAGGATCTGGTCGGCATCGGCGATGGTGGACAGCCGGTGCGCGATGGTGATGACGCTGCGGCCCTGCCCCATCTCGGCCAGGCTTTCCTGGATCGACCGTTCGGTCTGGGTGTCCAGCGCCGACGTCGCCTCGTCCAGGATCAGGATCGACGGGTTCTTCAACAGCGTCCGCGCGATGCCGACGCGCTGCTTTTCGCCGCCCGAAAGCTTCAGCCCGCGTTCGCCGACCTTGGTCTCATAGCCTTCGGGCAGGCGGGCGACGAAGTCGTGGATGCGCGCGGCGCGGGCGGCGGCGATGATCTCGGCCTCGGAGGCATTGGCCTTGCCGTAGGCGATATTGTAGCGGATCGTGTCGTTGAACAGGACGGTGTCCTGCGGCACGACCCCGATCTGGGCGTGAAGCGAGGTCTGCGTCACGTCGCGCAGGTCCTGCCCGTCGATCCGCACCGCGCCCGAGGCGACATCGTAGAAGCGGAAGAGAAGCCGCCCGATGGTGGACTTGCCGCTGCCGGAATGGCCGACGAGCGCCAACTTTTGCCCCGGTTTCAGAGTGAAGGAGACGCCCTTCAGGATTTCGCGTGTCGGTTCATAGCCGAAGTGGACGTTGTCGAACATTATTTCGCCCGTGGTGACCTTGAGGGGTTTGGCATCGGGGGCATCGACGATCTCGGCCGGTTGGCCCAGAAGGCCGAACATCTCGCCCATGTCAACCAGCGCCTGGCGGATTTCGCGGTAGACCGTGCCAAGGAAGTTCAGGGGCATGGTGATCTGGATCATGTAGGCGTTGACCATGACGAAATCGCCCACGGTCAGGGTGCCTGCACGGACGCCCATCGCGCTCATCGCCATGACGATGACGAGGCCGGTGGTGATCAGCGTGGCCTGGCCGACGTTCAGGAAGGACAGTGACAGGCCGGTCTTGACGGCGGCGGTTTCGTACTGGCGCATCGCGCCGTCGTAACGGTCGGCCTCACGCTGTTCGGCGTTGAAATACTTGACGGTTTCGAAGTTCAGCAGGCTGTCGATGGCCTTCTGGTTGGCATCGGTGTCCTGATCGTTCATCTCGCGCCGGAGCTTCACCCGCCATTCGGTGACCTTGAAGGTGAAGGTGACGTAAAGTGCGATGGTGACGACGACGACGGCGGCGTATTGCCAGCCGAAGACCCAGGCGAAGATCGCCGCGACCATCGTCAGTTCCAGGATCAAGGGCCCGATGGACAAAAGCATGAAGCGGAGGAGGAAGTCGACGCCCTTGACCCCGCGTTCGATGATCCGGCTCAGGCCGCCGGTCTTGCGGGTGATGTGGTAGCGCAAGGACAGCTGGTGGATGTGGGTGAAGGTCTCGATCGCGAGACGGCGGATCGCGCGCTGGCCGACGCGGACGAAGACGGCGTCGCGCAACTCGCCAAAGACGACCGAGCCAAGGCGCGCGAGGCCATAGGCGACCACCAGGCCAACGGCGCCAAGGCCCATCAGCACGCGCGGGTCGGACCCGGCATCGGCTGCCAGGCTGTCGACGGCAAGCTTGTAGATGTAGGGGGTCAGGACCGAGACGAGCTTGGCCATGACCAGGAAGGCAAGCGACAGGATCACCCGGCGTTTGACCCAGGCCTGACCTTCGGGCCAGAGATAGGGCGCGACCCGGCGGATCGTGGTCATCGCGGGGGCGCGGGCGGTGCCGGTATCGGCGGACGTGGCGTTCGAGGTGGTGCGGCGCATCAGGCTATCCCGGGCAGGCGTTCCCGGGACCGGCAGGAGCGTTGTGCAGGGGTCACGGATCGGCTAAGGTCATTTCAAGAGTTCTTGAATAATTGAGCCATGGACCGAAGTAAAGCCCTCGCCGCCCTGTCGGCCCTTGCGCATGAGACGCGGCTGGACCTGATCCGGCTTTTGACGCCCTTGGGGAATGAGGGGATGCCGGCTGGCCAGATTGCCGAGACGCTGGGCCTTGCGGGCCCGCGCCTGTCGTTCCACCTGTCGGCCCTGGAGCAGGCGGGGCTTTTGCGGTCGCGGAAGGTGGCGCGGAACGTGTTCTACAGCGTGGACGCGCGCGGGATCGGCGCGACCATCGCCTATGTGCTGAACCATTGCTGCTGCGACCACCCGGAGGTCCGGGCGGCTTGTTCGCATGGGGCGGGCGTGTTTCAGGGCGCGGTGGCGCTGTCGGGAACCGAGAATACCTGACCGGGGTAGATCAGGTTCGGGTCCTTGATCTTGTCCTTGTTCGCCTCGAACACTTGCACATAGAGGACGCCGTCGCCGTAGCGTTCCTGCGCGATTCCCCAAAGCGTGAAGCCGGGTTGCACGGTAACGGTGATCGGAGCCGGGGCCTTGGGCGCGGTGGCTGTCGGGTCGGCCTGGGGGGCAGCCGGGGCTTCGGGGGCGGCCGTTTCGGCGGTGGTCGAGGCGGGTTCGGGGGCTGGTTCGGGTCCGGTCTCTGGCACTGGTTCGGTTGCCGGTTCGGGCGCGGTTTCGGCAGGGGTGACCGGCGGCTGGGCCGGGGCCTCGGTCACGGCGGCCAGTTCCTGCGGCGCGGGGTCCGGGGCGGTCGCTTCGGTCGCTGCGGCAAGTGCCTCCAGCGTTTCGCGCTTGAACGGCGTCTCGAAGCGCGAAATGACCTTTCCCTCGGCATCCAGCTGATCGACGCGCAGGGTGTAGATCCCGGGGGCCGCATCGGGCAGGGTCGTCACCCAGCGTCCCGTTGCGGGGATCTGCAGGGTCGCCTGTTCGGCATTGTCGAGATAGAGCCGCAGCGCCGCGCCGCCCTTGCCGCGTCCGCCGACCTGAACCTCGCCCGCAGGCGTGTACGAGATCGTGTCGATCATCACGGCGGTCATCGGCCCGGGCTGGGGTTCGGCGGCAGGTTCTGCGGCCGGTTCCGGGGCAGCCTCGGGGGCCGCGTCCGCGACGGCCGCAGGCACCTGCGGGTCCTGCAGGACGACGGCCCCCTCATCGGTAAGAAGGAGCGCGGGCGGCGGAGCGGGTTCCTCGGCGGCGGCGATTTCGGTGCCTTCGGGTGCGGGATCGGCTGCCGCGAGCTTCGGCCCCTCGATCGGGCCAAGCGCCACCATTTCTTCGGAGGCGACCGGGGGCAGACCGTCGCGTTGCATGGAAAGCCACATCAGGCTGGGCTTGGGGTTCGGCGCGAGAGTGAAGAGGATCGCGAACTCGCCCGAGGCGGTGGCGGCCCCACTGGCCACCGACACGTCGTCGACGACAACTTCGACGGTCGCGCCGGGCGTGGCGCTGCCGGAGACCACCGCCGCGCCATCCGCCGCGACGCGCCAGGTGTCGATCAGGGGCAGGACGGGCGCGGGGTCGGCAACCGGTTCCGGCTCCGAGGCGGTTTCGGCGGCAGGGGCTGCGGGTTCGGCGGCAGGCTCAGTCGGGGCCGGGTCCGAGGCGGCTGCGGGCTGAGGTTCCGGCTCTGCCGTCGCTTCGACTGTCGGCGCGGGCCGGGTCATCTGCCAGCCGAAATAGCCGACCCCGGCTGCGACCGCCCCGCCAAGCAGCAGAATGGCGACGCGTGTTCCCCGGCTCAAGGCCCCGAATGCCGACATGCAGTTCCCCCCGGCGCTGTCCCGCCGCTTTGGTTTTCTTGTGATCAGGAATCTCTATATGACGGTGCAAAGCAACCCTTTTCAGGAAGCCCCATGTCCCTTCGTTCCGTCTGCGTCTTTTGTGGCTCGCGTCCCGGCCTGAACCCGGCCCATGCCCGCGCCGCCCGTGCTACCGGGGAAATGCTGGCCCGGCGCGGCTGGCGGCTGGTGTTCGGCGCGGGCGACGTCGGCCTGATGGGCGAAGTGGCGAAGGCCTGCACGGGGCCGAAGCTGGGGGTGATCCCGGTGCATCTTCTGGGACGTGAGCGGGTCGAGCGGGACCGGTCGGCAATGGTGATCACCGAGGACATGCACGAACGCAAGAAGGTGATGTTCATGAACTCGGACGCCGTGGTGGTGCTGCCGGGGGGTGCGGGCTCGCTGGACGAGTTCTTCGAGGTCCTGACCTGGGCGCAGATCGGGTTGCACGGGAAGCCGATCCTCTTGCTGGACGTGGACGGCTACTGGAAGCCGCTGGTCGGGCTGATCGACCATGTCATCGCGGAGGGCTTCGCGGACGAAGGGTTGCGGGGGCATTTTCGGGTGGTGCCGGATGTGCCTGCGTTGGAGGCCGCACTGATCGCCGTCCTCACGTAACAGAACGGGCCCACAGTCTGCACTGCGGACCCGGATTCTTCCTTCTGGGCGGGCCTTAGAGAGCGGCGGCGACGGCTTCCCAGTTCACCAGCTTTTCCAGGAAGTTCGTCAGGTAAGCCGGGCGCTTGTTGCGGAAGTCGATGTAGTAGGAATGCTCCCACACGTCGCAGCCCAGCAGCGCGGTCTGACCGAAGCACAAGGGGTTCACGCCGTTTTCGGTCTTGGTGACCTTGAGGCTGCCGTCCTTGTCCTTGACGAGCCACGCCCAGCCCGAGCCGAACTGGCCGGCACCGACAGCGGCGAAGTCGTCCTTGAATTTCTGGACGGACCCGAAGCTGTCGGTCAGCGCCTTTTCCAGCGCGCCCGGCATCTTCTTGCCTTCGCCCGGGGCCATCCAGGTCCAGAACATGTTGTGGTTCCAGTGCTGGGAGGCATTGTTGAAGATGCCGTTCTGCGCCACGGCACCAGCCTGGTAGGTGCCGCGGACGATGTCTTCCAGCGACTTCGATTCCCACTCGGTCCCGGCGATCAGCTTGTTGCCGTTATCGACATAGGCCTTGTGGTGGAGGTCGTGGTGATACTCCAGCGTCTCTTTCGACATGCCGAGGGACGCCAGCGCATCGTGGGCAAAGGGCAGATCGGGAAGGGTGAAGGCCATGGGCGTGCTCCTGTTGGAAGTTTCGGCTTGGAAGGAATAAGGGCGCTTCGGTGCCGAAGGTCAAGGCTCAACGCGCGGGCTGATCGCGGGTTCCTAGCCTTCGATCCGCTGGCATGTGCCGCGCGCCGTGAAGGTGTTGGCAAAGCCCTGCGGGCGACCGGTCAGGCTGGCCGAAAGGCTGCGCTTCTGGATAGAGATGCGGTATTGCATCTTCACGTAAGAGTTCGTCGTCGACTGCAACATCAGCGGCCAGGACACGGACACCTTTACGTTATTCTCCTCGGCGACCTTGACGTCGATGGGGCCGCCGTTCACCGACTGGATATGGCTGTCCGCAACGGCAAAGGTATCGCCGCTGTCGTGCCGGGCCATCATCACCACATCGGGCAGATAGCCCAGGTTGTTGGCGATCGGGGGGAAGCTGCATTCGAAAACCTCACGCGCGGAAGCCGGAAGGGAAAGAAGCGCGAGGGCAAGCACGGCGAGGGTCGGGGTACGGAAACCGGGGGTCACGGAAGATACCTTTGCAGAGGGTGATGTCCGCGCAGGATTCCCGTCGCCCACCCGTTGGTCAACCAATCCAACTGGCCAAAATACCTAAAATTCGCTTCCTGGTTGTGCCGAGTGGGTCAGAAGACCCATCATGTAGGCGGCCACCGACCGGAAGCAGACGACGGTGAAGCCGCCATCTGCCGCCCACATCGCGGCGGCGACCTGGGCAGCGCGGGTGCGGCGCAGCTCTCCAGGAGCAAGACTGTCGAAATCGACGGGGGAGAGCTTGCGCAGGACGTCGGCAGCCCTGTCGCCTTCGACCCGGAACACCGCGCGGGCGTCCGAGACGTCAACGGCAAGGTGGTGGTCGCCTGCCAGCGATTTCGCCAGCGATGCAAGGGCGGCGGAGACCTCGGCGTAGGGGACGATCAACAGGTATTCGTCGGGGCTCATCCAGCCGCAGGCATAGTCGCCCTTGATTTCAATCCGGCGCTGCGCGGGCGGTTTGGTCCCGGTGACGGACTTGATCGCCTTGTCCAGCGATTTCAGGCCTTTGGCGCGCAAGGTGATCATGCCCAGTGGGCCGGTTTCGCGGATGGTGGCGAAGCCCTGGAAGCTGGCGTGATTGAGGGCGCTGACGGGGGTGCTGACCGGATCAGACATTCTGCTTTTCCCCTTCCTTGTCGAAGAAGACCGTATCGCGGACCCGGGCCTTCACGGTGTCGCCTGCGACGGTGTTGAACTCGACCACTTCGCCCATGCGATTTGGCCCATGCTTCAGAAGCCCCATCGCGATACCGCGGTTCAGCGTCGGCGAGTAGTAGGTGGAGGTGACGCGGCCTTGGGTGTTGCGCTGGCCGTTGGCGTTGGTGCCATCCGCTATGATGTAGCTGCCGTCCGGGATGACCGAACCGTCCAGCGTCTCGAACCCCACCAGTTTCCAGCGGTCGGGACTGGCGAGGAAGGTGCGTTCCTGACCGCGTTTGCCCAGATAGTCGGCTTTCTTCTTCGAGATCGCCCAGTCGAGGCAAAGGTCCTGCGGGATCACGGTCCCGTCGGTTTCATCGCCGATCATGATGAAGCCCTTTTCGGCGCGCATCACGTGGAGGCATTCGGTGCCGTAGGGCATGGCACCCAGGGCTTGGCCCGCTTCGGTGCAGGCCTTCCAGAACGCGGCACCATGGCTGGCGGGGACGGCGATTTCGTAGGAAAGCTCGCCCGAGAAGCTGATCCGGTAGACCCGGACCGGGAAGCCCGCAAGGGTGCCGTCCGCCCATTGCATGAAGGGGAGCGCCTCTTTGGATACATCCATCCCGCCAAGGGCTTGCAGGAGCTTCCTCGCGTTCGGGCCGACGACGGCCACTTGCGCGTATTGCTCGGTGACATTGGCGGTGTAGACCTTCCAGTCCCACCATTCGCATTGCAGCCAGTCTTCCATCCAGGCGTGGATGCGGTCAGCCCCGCCGGAGGTGGTGTGGCAAAGCCAGGTGTCCTCGTCGATGCGGGCGACGACGCCGTCATCGGAGAGGAAGCCCTGTTCGTTGCACATCAGGCCATAGCGGCACTTGCCGATGGGCAGCGTGGACATGACGCCGGTGTAAAGCATGTCGAGGAATTTTCCGGCGTCGGGGCCCTTGACGATGATCTTGCCGAGGGTGGAGGCGTCGAGGAGGCCGAGGTTGGTCCGCGTGTTCAGCACCTCGCGGTGGACGGCCTGTTCGTGGGTTTCGCCAGCGCGCGGGAAGCAGTACGGGCGGCGCCAGAGGCCGACGGGTTCGAAATAGGCCCCGGCGGCTTCGTGCTGTTCGTGCATCGGCGTGCGGCGCAGGGGCTGGAAGATGTCGCCCCGCGATTCGCCTGCCAGCGCGCCGATGGTCACCGGCGTGTAGGGCGGGCGGAAGGTGGTGGTGCCGACCTGCGGGATTTCTTGACCCAAACTCTCAGCAAGGACGGCGAGTCCGTTGATGTTGCTGAGTTTTCCTTGGTCGGTCGCCATGCCCAGCGTAGTATAGCGCTTGGTGTGTTCGACCGAGAAGTAGCCTTCACGCGACGCAAGCTGGACGTCGGAAACCTTCACGTCGTTCTGGTAGTCGAGCCACATTTTCGAGCGCAACTGGATCGGCGCGCCTTGCGGCATGACCCAGACCGGCGGGATGGCGACGGGGGTGCCGGACAGGTCGAGGTCGCCTGCTGCGCTGCCCACGACTTCGACCATCGCGGAGCCGTCGTGGTTCAGGGGCGGGCGCTTGGGGTCGGGGATGAAGGCGGAGATCGTTTCGTCCCAGAGGAGCTTGCCGCCGCAGTGGCTGAACAGGTGGACGACGGGCGACCAGCCGCCGGACATGGCGACGGCTTCGCAGGCGATTTCCTCTTGCACCGCCCCTTCCCCGGCCTGGGCGCAGATCGCGACGCCGGTGACGCGCTTGGACCCTTTGACCTTGGCGATGGCCTTGGCCGTAAGGACGCGGATGCCTGCGGCGCGGGCGGCCTCGGGCAGCGGGCCGGTCGCGGCGTCGCGGGCGTCGAGGATCGCGGGGACGTCAAGGCCTGCGGCTTTCAGCGCAAGGGCGGTCTGATAGGCAGAATCGTTGTTGGTTACGACGACCGTGCGATCACCGGGCGAGACGGCGTAGTTGACGACATAGTCGCGGACGGCAGAGGCCAGCATCACGCCCGGGATGTCGTTTCCGGCAAAGCTCAGGGGGCGCTCGATGGCCCCCGTTGCGCTGATGATGCGCCCTGCCCGGATGCGCCAGAGGCGGTGCTTGGGCCGCCCGTCGCCGGGGGTGTGGTCAGCCACACGTTCGTCGGCGAGGACATAGCCGTGGTCATAGACGCCAAAGCCGCAGGTGCGGGTGCGGATGGTGACGTTGTCGCGGGCGGCGAGGGCGGATTCCATCGCCGAAAGCCAGGCCTCGACGGGCTGGCCGTCGACTTCGGTCTGGTCGACAGGCGCGCGGCCGCCGAGGACCGGGGTCTGTTCCAGCAGGATGACGCGCTGGCCCTTGTCGGCAGCGGCCTTTGCGGCCTTGAGGCCCGCGACCCCTGCCCCGACGACGAGAACGTCGCAAAAAGCATAGGCCTGCTCATAGCGGTCGGCGTCGCCCGTGGTGGGGGCCTTGCCGAGGCCCGCAGCGCGGCGGATGAAGGGTTCGAACAGGTGCTTCCACGCCGGTCGCGGGTGGATGAAGGTCTTGTAGTAGAAGCCCGCCGGCATGAAGCGGGCGGCGTAGTTGTTCACCACGCCCACGTCGAAGTCGAGGCTGGGCCAGTGGTTCTGCGAAGTGCATTCGAGCCCGTCGAAAAGTTCGGTCGTCGTGGTGCGCTGGTTCGGTTCCAGCCGCGCCCCTGCCCCGAGGTTCACCAGGGCATTCGGCTCTTCCGGCCCCGAGGCGACGATGCCGCGCGGGCGGTGGTACTTGAAGCTGCGGCCGACCAGCATCTGGTCATTGGCCAAAAGACCAGCGGCGAGCGTGTCGCCCTGAAGCCCGCGCAAACGCTTGCCGTTGAAGGAAAACTCGACGGGCGCGGAGCGGTTGATCAACCGGCCGCCCTTGGCAAGACGCGTGCTCATTTCGGGGCCTTTCCGTCAGGCTGCCAGCCAGGGCGGCGGGCCTGGATCTTTGCGATGATGTCGGCGGGGGGTTCAGAGACCTGCGCGGGGTAGGTTCCGAACACCTCCAAGGTGGCAGTGCAGCGGGCGGCAAGGAACCACTTCCCGCAGCCGTAGGTGTGCCGCCAGCGTTCAAAGTGGACGCCCTTGGGGTTCTGCCTTGCGAACATGTAGGCCTCGAATTCCTCGGGGCTGCTGCCCGGGCCGAAGCGTTTCAGATGCGCCTCATAGCCGGGCGACAGCTCGGTTTCTTCGGCCTGCACGCCGCAGTAGGGGCATTCGAGGATCAGCATGGCGAGGGTTCCGGGGACTTGAGGGGTGTCATTCTTCGTCGGTCTGCGTCGCACCGACGTTCTTCTGGAAAAAGGTCAACAGCTCTTCCAGGGGAACGGACAGCCGGTTCGGGGCGAGACCTATGAGCCAATCGGCCACCTGGAAGTTCAGGAAACCGGCGGCTGTCAGGGCAGCAAGGCAAGCGTCTTCATGGGCAGTGCCGGGCGTCGAATGGACAAAGACGAGCGAAGCGTCGAGGGCGGCAAGGTCGAAGCCATTCAGCACCTGCGCCTCGTGCCCGCCGGCGTTGATCGCGACCAGCTGGGCGGCGTCGATCCCCAGTTCATCGAGGACGGTGTCCATGCGCAGGACGGGAACCTCGGTCGAAACGACATCTTCGGCGGCGATGCCGTCGCGCACGATGCGGTCGCGGATCAGCGAGGCCCGGCCCCTGGGGGCGCGACGGTTGCGCGCCTCGGCCTCGGGGGTGAGGGAATGAAGCATCAGGTTCGCCGAGATGTCGGAAATCCCGAGGTTGAGGATCGCCACCCGTTCGCTGTCCTCGTGCAAAGCTTCCAGCTGGGCGAAGTTCTGCGGCAGGGGTTCGATCAAAAGGCCGGACCAGCCATCATCGCGGAAGCGAGGCAGAAGCGGCAAGGTCCCCTCGCCCGCACCCGCACCGACCTGGATCACGAAGACCCGCCCTTGATGGCGGTCATGCACGCCGTTCAGAAGCATGGCGAGCATGGGGGCGTTCAGCTTGTACGCCCGTTTCGGCACAAAGGGTCCGAGGTCGCGGATCATTGCCGCGTCCCCCGGAACCAAGCGACGCTGCCGACGCGCACCGGGCGGCGCGCGTCGGTGTCCTGGGTAGCCGTCAGCTTATTCTTCGGCAGGAGCAGCCGGGACAGCGGCGGGGTCTTCAGCCGGAGCAGCGGGCGCAGTTGCGTCCGGAGCGGTTGCCTCGGGTGCCGGGTCGATGGTGACGTTGGTCGTGGTGTCGGCAGGCTCGGCCGGGTCGACGGTGACGTTCGTCGTGTCGCTTGCCGGGACGCTTTCCGGGCCGGTCGTGCTGACCGGAGGCGAGCTGCCGAAAACCAGCCAGACGATGAAGGCCACCGCGACGACGAGGCCGCCGACGATAAGGGCCATGCTGCTGCCGGACCCTTCGGTCGTGCGGGTTTCGCGGACGTAGGTCTTGTTGTTGTCTTGGTAGGACATGTCGAAATCTCCATGCAGTTGCGATGCATGGAAACTCGTCCCCGGGGCGGCAAGTTCCGCCCGGCGCCGGTGTCGGCAGGGATTCGCCGACGGGCGGTCATCAGTGCGCCACCCCGGCGGCGACGGATTCGTCGATGAACTGGCCGTCCTTGAAGCGCCACATGTTGAAATCCTGCGCCAGGGGGCCCGGTTCGCCCTTGGCCATCAGTTCCGCCATCGCCCAGCCCGAGCCGGGGATTGCCTTGAACCCGCCGGTGCCCCAGCCGCAGTTGATGAAGCAGTTGCCCAAGGGCGTCTTCGAGATGATGGGCGAGCGGTCGCCGGTCATGTCGACGATCCCGCCCCACTGCCGCAGCATCTTGAGGCGCGAGATGATCGGGAAGGTCTCGACCAGGGCACGGAGCGTCTCCTCGATGTGGTGAAAGCTGCCGCGCTGGGTGTAGTTGTTGAACCCGTCGGTGCCGCCGCCGATCACCATCTCGCCCTTGTCGGATTGCGACATATAGCCGTGCACGGTGTTGGCCATGACGACGACGTCCATGCACGGCTTGATCGGTTCGCTGACCAGCGCCTGAAGGGCGACCGCTTCGATGGGCAGCCGGAAGCCCGCCATTTCGGCAAGCTGGCCGGAGTGGCCGGCGACGACGATGCCGAGCTTCTTCGTGCCGATGAAGCCCCTCGTGGTCTCGACCCCGGTGACCTGGCCGCCTTCGGACCGAACCCCTTTGACTTCGCAGCTCTGGATGACGTGCATGCCCATGGCCGAACAGGCGCGGGCATAGCCCCAGGCCACGGCATCGTGCCGCCCGGTGCCGCCGCGCGGCTGCCAGAGAGCGCCAAGAACGGGGTAGCGGGGGCCGTCAATGTTCAGGATAGGGCAGAGCTCCTTCACCCGCTCGCGGCTGATGAATTCGGTCTGCACGCCCTGCAGGGCATTGGCATGGGCGGTGCGCAGGTAGCCACGAACCTCGTGATGGGTCTGGGCCAACATCATCACGCCGCGCGGAGAGAACATGACGTTGTAGTTCAGGTCCTGCGACAGGGTTTCATACAGCGACCGAGCCTTTTCGTAGATCGCGGCGGACGGGTCCTGCAGGTAGTTCGAGCGGATGATCGTGGTGTTGCGGCCGGTGTTGCCGCCACCGAGCCAGCCCTTTTCGATGATGGCGACATTGGTGATGCCGAAGTTCTTGCCAAGGTAGTAGGCGGTGGCGAGGCCGTGGCCCCCGGCGCCCACGATGATCGCGTCGTAGGCGGCCTTCGGTTCCGGCGAGGCCCAGGCGCGTTCCCAGCCCATGTGGTAGCGGGCTGCCTCGCGGGCGATGGCAAAGACCGAATAGCGCTTCATCGGGGCCTCTTGTCGGACGGGTACGCCGGTAGGGCCCGGCTGTCATGTCATGGATCAAGCCCGGGTTATAGCCAGAGCCACCTGCGGCACAATCGGGAAAATTGCGACATGGGATGCAGGTGGCGGCGATGGCGGTCCCGCTGCGGCTGAATGCCCCTTTCTTGGGCGGCTCGAAAGGATTATGTCGGGGCCGAAGGTTAAGCAGGATGCAGGCGATGGCGGGCTGGGAGTTCTGGGCAGTGGCCGCGTGCCTGGCCGTGGTGGTCGCGGCGCTGCTGGTCGGTGCAATGCGGCGGTCGACGGATCCTGCGTCGGACAGTATCGCCTCGGACCTTGCGGTCTACCGTGACCAGCTGACAGAGATCGACCGCGACCTTGCGCGTGGCACCATCGGACCGGACGAGGCAGCGCGGCTGCGGGCCGAGATCGGCAAACGGGTGATCGAGGCGGATCGCGGACGGGCGGCCCCCGTGACGGCAAAGTCTGCCGGATCGGGCGTGGTAGCCGTGGCGGTGATCCTGACGGTGCTGTTGCCGGGCGCAATGGCGGTCTACTGGGCGCTGGGGGCACCGGGCTATCCGGACATGGCGCTGCAGGCCCGGCTGGCAGAGCTTGATGCCGGGATTGCAGGGCGTCCGACGCAGGAGGCGGAACTGCAGGCCAAGGGCCGTGTGCGGGACGCGGCGGCGGATCAGCGGCTGGCCGCGGACCTGGCGGGCGTGACCGACGTGGAGTCCCTGCGCGTCCGGTTCCGTCAGAGCTTTGAGAGCGGCGACATTCTTGCAGCCGTCCGGGTGCAGGAGCGCATTCTGGCGCTTGCGGGCGCGGCGGCGACGTCGAACGACCACGCGAACCTGGCCCTGGCGCTGGTGGCCGAAGCCGAGGGCTACGTCTCGCCCGAGGCGGAGGCCGCGCTGCGGGCAAGCCTGCAGGCGGACATGACCAACGAACTTTCGCGCTATCTGGTGGGCGAGATGTTCTTGCAGGGTGGCCGCTATGACCAGGCCTTCCGCTTTTGGCGTCCCTTGGCGGAAGGCGGCAGTCCGGCGGCACCCTGGACGGCCTCGATCCGCGAACGCATCGTCGAGGTGGCCGAGCTGGCCGGAGTGCGCTATGCGCTTCCGGCCGCGGCGGCGGGCCCAGACGCGGACGATATCGCGGCGGCGGGCGAGATGTCGCCCGAGGACCGGCAGGCGATGATCGAGGGGATGGTGGCGCAGCTGTCGGACCGTCTGGCGACCGAGGGCGGTTCGGTCGAGGACTGGAACCGGCTGATCCGCTCGCTGGCGGTGCTGGAGCGACTGCCCGAAGCGCAGGCGATCTATGATGAGGCGAAGACGAAGTTCGAGGGCCGCCCGGCCGAGCTGTCGTTCCTGCGGCTGGCCGCGGTCGAGACCGGGCTGAACCCGTGATCTGCGCAGCCGTCGAGGATTTCGCGGCCGCCCTGCCCCCGAACCGCGCGATTGCCGGGCTGGACCTTGGGACCCATACCATCGGCGTGGCGCTGTCGGACCTGCGGCGGCAGGTGGCGACCCCCATCGAGGTGATCCGGCGCGAGAAGTTTACCCTGGACGCCGCGAAGCTACTGGCGCTGCTGGAGGCACGGGGGGCGTCGGGGATCGTGCTGGGCCTGCCCCTGAACATGGACGGGTCGGCCGGCCCTCGCGTGCAGTCGACCCAGGCTTTCGCGCGGAACCTTTCGAGGCTGACGGCCTTGCCGATCTGCTATTGGGATGAGCGTTTGTCGACAGTTGCGGCAGAAAGGGCACTCCTTGAGGCGGATACGTCAAGAAAGCGTCGCAAAGAGGTGATCGATCAGGTTGCGGCGGGCTATATCCTGCAAGGCGCGCTGGATCGGATGGCGTATCTTGGGCAAGGGTGACGGTGTGAAGGACGACGTCTGGAAACGTGACGAGATCGCCAGCCCTTGCGTGAAGCTGTGCATCGTTCACCCCGAGGAGCGCATCTGCGTGGGCTGCTACCGGTCGATCGAGGAAATCTCGACCTGGTCGCGGATGACGCATGAAGAGCGGGCGGCGCTGATGGCGGACCTGCCGTCGCGTGCGCCGCGACTGCAAAAGCGCCGCGGCGGCCGGCTGGCCCGGCTGGAGCGCTAGCGAAATTGAGTGCCTGACGGCACGGAGTCTTTAGGGCGCCTGCGCGGGACTTCGCCCGCTTGTCTTCGGATGGGGGCATTCTGCCCCCAAACCCCCTGAGAGTATTTGGGAATGGGCAAGATCAGGGGGCGGTGAGCCACTGCTGGACGCTTGCGAGTTGCGGGCGGAGGTAGGCGATCATGCGGCCTTCCGGTGGGGCCCCGTCGCCCGGTTTCCAGGCCGCGACACCATGCAGTGTGAGGCGGTGGAGGAGTGTGGCTTCTCCCGGTTTCGCGGAAAGCTCGACGCGGCGGCAGGTGGCGAGGATTTCACGGCGGGCGGCCTGGTAGAATTCGGTGATGTCGATGTCGCCCCAGGTTTCGGGGGCGTGGATCGCGAGCGCCCTCAGAAGCGCCGCGCGAAGGATTTCATGGCTGCCCTCCCACACCGTCAGGGGTGAGGCGGTTGTGTCGTTCAGGGGCAGGCCGAGGATCCAGGCATGGGGTTCCTTCACCATGCGCTGTTTGTCGGGGCCGATGGGGAGGAGGCCGTCCAGGTGGGCGGCATCGCGGTCGCGGCGGAAGGCGAAGGCGGCGGGCGTTTCCTCGGGCGAGGGTTGGGGATAGCCGGGGCGGATGACGGAAAGTTGCGCCTTGTGCAGCGGCTCGGGCGGGAGCGGGAGGGCAGCCCAGGGGAACGGGGTGGAGTTGATGGTTCCGTCCGGGGCGTTCGGCAGGGCATCGACGCCGACGAACCAGGTGCCGCCGCAGCGCCATGGCTCGGTCGTGCTGGCAAGGGTGTGAAGGGCAGCGGTTCGGGCGGCCTCGGCCCAGGCGGCGATGGCGGGGTCGGGGCCGAGCTTTTGCCAGCCCGGCCCTACCATCCCAGCACTTTCCGCAGCATGTTGAGCGCGACCAGCGTCAGGAACACGGCGAAGGCGCGTTTCAGGGGCTTGGGGTTCATCGCATGGGCGAGGCGGACACCGAGGGGAGTGGTGAGGAGCGTGGTGCCGATGACGACGAGGAACGCGGGGAGATTGACGGCTCCAATGGTGTAGGGCGGGGCGTCCGCGACGGACAGGAGCAGGAAGCCCAGGACCGAGGGCACGGCGATCAGGACGCCGAAGCCCGAGGCCGTGGCGACGGCGCGGTGGATCGGCAGGGCGTAAAGCGTCATCAGGGGCACGCCGAAAGTGCCGCCGCCGATGCCCATCATCGCCGAGAAGAAGCCGACCGCCCCGGCAAGGGCGCTGCGGACGGGCTGGCCGGGCATCGCCGCGCCGAGACGCCAATGGTCGCGCCCGAAGGCCATCCAGAGGCCCGCGAGCCCCGCAAGCGCCCCGAAGACCGCCTGCAGCGTCATCGACGAGACCTTGCCCGCGACGAAGGTGCCGATTGCGGCGGCGATCACAAGGGTCGGGCCCCAGGTCTTGAGCACATCCCAGTCGACCGCGCCCTTCTTGTTGTGCGAGGAGACCGAGCGGAGCGAGGTGATGACGATGGTCGCCATCGAGGTTGCGACACAGACCTGCATCAGCTGGTCGCCGCCATAGCCGAGATGCCCGAAGGCGTAGAAGAAGGCGGGGACCAGGACGATGCCGCCGCCGACGCCGAGAAGGCCTCCGATGACGCCGGCGAAGGCTCCGATCACGACAAGGGCGGCAACCATCGGCAGAAGGAGAGAAAGGTCGGGCATGGATCACGGGTCCGCTGTGCCCCCGGGACATACCCCGGGCGGACGGCCCCTGCCAGTGTCGAAGCGACAGGCCACGGCGGCAGAGCGTCCTTTCCGTCGTCTTGTGTGGGATACAAAACCGGTCTGGCGCCTGAAGATACCAAGTGGTATGCAGCCACCCTGTTCCCGGAGAGCCTTCATGCAACGCACGATTTCCCTGACGCTGATGTCCGTGATCCTTGGTCTTGTCGCCGCCGTCGGTCCTTTTGCCATCGACATGTATCTGCCCGCGATGCCCGAGATCGGGCGCGACCTCGGGGCGGGAAGCCAGGCGGTGCAATGGACGATCGTCGGCTATTTCATCACCTTCGGCCTGGCGCAGCTGGCCTATGGCCCCTGGGCGGACCAGGCGGGGCGGAAACCGCCCTTGTATGCGGGACTGGCGCTGTTCATCGCCGGGACGGTGATCTGTGCGGTGGCACCGACGATCGAGGCGCTGATCTTCGGGCGCATGGTGCAGGGCCTGGGCGGGGCTGCGAACATGGTCGTCCTGCGCGCGGTGATCCGGGACCTTGCCACCGGGCCGCAGGCGACGCGGATGATGTCGACGATCATGATCGTGATCGCGGTGTCGCCGCTTTTGGCGCCCTTGTCAGGTGCGGGTCTTCTGGCGCTGGGGGACTGGCGGCTGATCTTCTGGGTGCTGCTCGTCGCCGCGATCCTGAGCTTTTTCTTGATCCATTTCGCCTTGCCCGAAACCCTGACCGACGAGAATCGTCAGCGGTTCGACCTGCCAAGCACGCTGGCCGGGATCCGGGTGCTTCTGGCTGACCGGGGGTTCATGGTGATGACCTTCCTGGCCGGTTTCGCCTTTGCGAGCTTTTTCGTCTTCATCGCATCGGCCGCCTTCGTCTACACCCAGCAGTTCGGCCTGTCGCCGACCCAGTTCTCGTTCGCCTTCGCGATCAATGCGATCGGGTTCTTCGCGGCCTCGCAATTCGCCTCTACCCTGTCGCAGCGGCTTGGGACGCTACGGATGATCGCGGGGGCGAGCCTTGGCTTTGCGCTGGCGACTTTCGCGGGCTTTGGTCTGGCGCTGGCGGGGCTGGCGAGCCTGCCGGTCACGATGACAACGCTGTTCGTGGGCAACATCTTCCTGGGGGTGATCCTGCCCACCGCGCAGGTGCAGGCGCTGGAAGACCATGGCGACATCGCGGGGCTGGCCTCATCCCTGGGCGGCACGATGCAGATGGTGGCGGCGGGTGTGCTGGTGGCAGCGGCGGGGCCGTTCCTGGACGGGACGGTGGTGCCGATGCTGGGAGCGATTGCGGTTTGCGGGCTGATCGCGCTGGTCCTGTCGCGGATGATCCCGCGTCAGGCGGCCTTGGCCTGAACTTCAGCGAGGGCTGCGTCCAACACCTCAAGCCCCGCCCCATCCCGGCTGGCGCGTTCCGACAGCACGCGGCGCCAACCACGCGCGCCGGGCTTGCCCTGGAAGAGACCCAGCATGTGGCGGGTGACCTGGTGCAGGCGGCCGCCCATGGCAAGGTGGTCGGCGATGTAGGGGCGCATGGCGTTGGCGACATCCGCCGGGTGCGGAGCGAAGGCGTCGCCCCAGAGCGCGTCAGCCCCGATCAGGACGCTGGCCGGGTCATGATAGGCCGCGCGGCCGAGCATCACGCCGTCGAGCCCGGCATCCAGGAAAGCCCGGGCCTGGGTCAGCGAAGTGATCCCGCCGTTGATACAGATCGTAAGCTCGGGGAAGCGATGCTTCATCCGGAGGACGAGGTCGTGGTCAAGGGGCGGGATGTCGCGGTTTTCCTTGGGGGACAGGCCCTGCAGCCAGGCCTTGCGGGCGTGGATGATGATGTGGCGGACCCCTGCCCCGGCGAGCATTTCCAGGAAGGCGGGAAGGATCGTTTCGGGGTCCTGCTCATCAACGCCGATCCGGCACTTGACGGTGACGGGGGCATCCGTTTCGCCCCGCATCGCCCGCACGCAGTCGGCGACGAGGGCGGGGCGTTCCATCAGGACTGCACCGAAACAGCCGGATTGCACGCGGTCGGAAGGGCAGCCGCAATTGAGGTTGATCTCGTCGTAGGCCCAGGGTCGGGCGATGCGGACCGCCTCGGCCAGGTCGCGCGGGTCGGAGCCGCCGAGCTGCAAGGCGACGGGGTGTTCGACGGGGGAATAGTCGAGGAGCCGCGGTTTTGGGCCGTGGATGATGGCGGAGGCGGTCACCATTTCCGTGTACAGCATCGCCCGCCGAGTCATCTGGCGGTGAAAGACGCGGCAGTGCCGGTCGGTCCAGTCCATCATGGGGGCGACGGAGAGGCGGTGGGCGGAGGTCGGGCTCATGGGCGGGGGGTATCGCACGGGGCGCGGGGATTTTCCAGTCCGGGGGCTGTCCACGGTGGACAGTCGCCTTGCGGCCAGGAAAATCAAGGGCTTGGACGCGGGCGTTTACCGGGCGTTGACCATGGTCGTGGACGGGCGACTTGGGCGCTACGCTCCGTCAGCGAAGGATCGGGGAGCGGGGTGAGCCTTCGCTGACGGATTGTCAGACCGGGATACGCGGACGGGCGAGGTCCGCGCGGCTTCCTGTTCAAGGCCCGGACCCGACGGCGTGCAAGTGAGACGGGCGGCGGCCTGTACCCGCATTTCGCCCCTGACGAGGGCGGTATTCGCAACTGTTCTCCGGCCCGTTTCCGGACCCGATGCCGGGTGCCCTTGCAGGGTTCCCGGTGCTGCGCGTCTTCCTTTAGCGCGTCGCCAATCGCGACTGGCGGGGCGGCTGGATCAGGATCGCGCGGAAGTCGTTGACGTTGGTCAGCGTGGGGCCGGTGACAACCTGACTGCCTGCCTTGGCGAACCAGCTGTGGGCGTCGTTACGGGCCAGTGCCTCGGCGGCACCAGGGGTCTTCAGCGTGTCAGGGCCGATCTGGGCGCCGGCAACCTCGGCCGCACCGTCCACCCCGTCGGTGTCGCAGGCGATGGCGTGAACCCGCGGATGGCCGTCCAGCGCGAGGGCAAGGGCGAGGCAGAATTCGGCGTTGGGGCCCCCTACCCCGTCGCCTTGCCGTGTGACGGTCAGCTCTCCGCCCGACAGGAGGAGGACGGGCCGGTCGCCGGGTTTCAGGTTGGCGGCGATGTCGCGGGCCATTGCGGCCTGGGTGCGGGCGACATCGCGGGCCTCGCCCTCGATCCGGTCGCCGAGGGTGCGGATGTCGGCGTGTGGTGCGGCAAGGTCGGCAGCGGCGGACAGGGATTGGGCGGGGGCGGCATAGATGACGTTCTCGGTGCGCGACAGGCGCGGGTCACCGGGGGGGACGACGCCGGAGTGGTTCAGCGCTGCAAGGGCCGAGGCCGGGACCGGGATGGACCAGCGGTCGAGGATGGCGCGGGCATCGTCGGGGGTGGTGGCATCGCCCACGGTCGGGCCGGAGCCGATGAAGGCCGGGTCGTCGCCGGGCACGTCAGAGATCATCAGGGCGAGCATACGTGCCGGGTAGGCTGCGGCGGAGAGCTGGCCGCCCTTCACGCGGCTGAGGTGCTTGCGGACGGTGTTCATCTGCACGATGGGCGCACCGGAGGCGAGGAGGGCCGCGTTCACCTGCTGCTTTTCGGCCAGCGTCATGCCTTCCGCCGGGGCGCACAGGAGGGCCGAGGCCCCGCCGGAGATGAGGGCGAGGACGAAGTCGTCTGGCGTGAGGGTGTTCAGGAGGTCCAGCATCCGGCGGGTCGCGTCGACTCCGGCCTGGTCGGGGACCGGGTGGGCGGCTTCCACGATCTCGATCCCTTGGCAGGGCCGGGCATAGCCGTAGCGGGTGATGACGAGGCCATCGCAGGGGCCCCAGGCGGCCTCGACCGCTTCGGCCATGCGGGCGGAGGCTTTGCCCGCGCCGATCACCAGCACGCGGCCCTTGGGCTTTTCGGGCAGGAAGCGGGCGAGCGAGCGCATCGGGTCGGCGACCTCGACCGCGCGGTCGAAGAGGCTGCGGAGGAAGCGGGCGGGGTCTGGGATCATCGGGCAGCCTGAGCGAGAGACGAGTTTTCTGCGAAAACTCGGGGCTTGGAATTGCCGGTGGCCCAACAGACTGAATTTTCGCAGAAAATTCGTGGGCGGTGCGGAAGGGTCATCACAGGCTCGACGCGCGGGGGATCAGAGTCACGGCTGTAACGGTTTCCGGCGGCGGGCGGCGGTCGTTTTCCAGCCAGTCGAGCACCGTTTCCGCCATCTGTCGCCCGAAGCCCGCGATGTCGCAGCGGACCGAGGACAGCGCGGGGTAGACCTGGGCGCAATCCTCGATGTCGTCGAAGCCGACGATCTTCAGGCTTTGGCCGACATGGCGGCCCTGTTCGGTGCAGCCGGTGAGAAGGCCCAGCGCGGTAAGGTCGTTGAAGCAGAGGACGGCATCCACCGTGGGGTGGTCCTCGGCCAGCCACCGGGCGGCTTCGCGTCCAAAGGCGCGGCCCGGGCGGCCGGGGAGGTGGAGGGGTTTCAGGCCGTTTGCGGCAAGGGTTGCGAGGTAGCCCGACATGCGCAGTTGCGTGACAGCCCGCCCTTCAAGGCCACCGAGGAAGGCGATGTGCCGTGCGCCTTGGGCAAGGAGGTGTTCGGTCGCAAGGCGGCTGCCCGTGGGGTAGTCGGGCGCGGCGAAGGGGAAGCGTGTCGTGGGGACCACCTGGCGCAGGACCTGAAGCGTCGGGACATTGGCGCGGGCGATGGCGTCGAAGGCGGTCTCGTCGCCGTAGGCCGGGGAGACGATGAGGGCCGAGACGCCGTGTTCCAGCATGGCACCGACGACCTGGGCCTGAAGCACGGGGTCTTCGTCGGTGTTGGCAAGGACGGTGGCGTAGCCGCGCGCGGAAAGGGCCATCTGCAGGGAGGTGGCGAATTCGGTGAAGAAGGGGTTTCTCAGGTCGTTGATGACGACGCCGATGAGGCCTGCATTTGCGGACCGCAAGTTGGCGGCAGCGCGGTTGTAGACATAGCCAAGCTGCGCCATCGCGCGGCGGACCTCTTCCCGGGTTTCCGCCTTGACGAGCGGGCTTTGCTGCAGGACCAGGCTGACGGTCGATTTGGAAACGCCCGCAAGCGTCGCCACGTCGATGATCGTCGGCCTTTTGTCCATCAGTCCTGGTCGATCCCGTGGAGAGCGAGGAGGGTCTTCATCCGCGCTTGTGCCAGATCGGGGTTGGAAAGCAAGCCTGCGGCGTCGGCGAGGCGGAAGACCTGGGCGTAATGGGTGATGTCGCGGGAGGACTGGAAGCCTGCGGGCATGATGAAGTGTTTCTGGTGGCCGTTTAGCCAGGAGAGGAACGCGATGCCCGCCTTGTAGAAGCGGGTGGGGGCGCGGAAGATCTCTCGGGACAGGGGGACGGTGGGGGCGAGGAGGTGGTGGTAGGTGTCGCGGTCGCCTTCGGCCAGGGCTTCGAGGGCCTGCGAGGCCGCAGGGGCGATGGCGGCGAAGATGCCGAGAAGCGCGTGGGAAAAGCGGGTGCCGTCGCCCTCGATCAGCGGCGCGTAGTTGAAATCGTCGCCGGTGTAGAGGCGGACGCCCGCGGGGAGGCGGGCGCGGAACTGTTCTTCGTGGGCCTGGTCGAGGAGGGAAATCTTGATGCCGTCCACATTTCCGGGGTTCTCGGCGATGAGGGAGAGGACGAAGTCGGAGGCCTTGGCCGTGTCGGTGTGGCCCCAGTAGCCGGTGAGGGCGGGGTCGAACATGTCGCCCAGCCAGTGGAGGATGACCGGGTCTTTGGCTTGGTCGATCAGGCGGCGGTAGACGTAGTGATAGGTGGCCTCGGTGGCGTTGATCGCCGTAAAGGCGCGGGAGGCCATGAGGATAAGCTGGCCGCCGGCGGCTTCGATGGCTTCGGCCTGTTCGGTGTAGGCGGACAGGATCGCGTCGGGGGTGGTCAGGTTTGTCGCGTGGTCGGTGCCTGCGCCGCAGGCGACGCGGGGTTTCATCGGATGCTCCTTGGCCGCGCGCATCGTGCGCTGGATGAGGTCGAGGGCCGTGGGCCAGTCGACGCCCATGCCGCGTTGGGCGGTGTCCATTGCCTCGGCGAGGTGGAGGCCCTGGTCCCAGAGCTGGGTGCGGAAGCGGAGGGTTGCGTCCCAGTCGACGGCAGGGCGGGTGTCCCAGGGGTTCCGCTCGCGCAGGGGGTCGCTGACCACGTGGGCGGCAGCGAAGGCGGTGCGGGTGAGCGGCGTGCGGGGGGCTCGCGGGGTGAGGGGGGTGCCGGTGAGGCGGTAGGGTTCGAGTTGGGCGGTGGCGGTGGGGAGGGTCAGCATGGGAGTGGTCCCGTGTATGGGGCGGTTTTCTGGAGGAGCGCTGGCGCGCAAGGCTTTTGTCTCGTCGGCGCGCTTGCGCGCTTCTCCTCGGTCGCTGGGGGCGCTTCGCCCCCCAAACCCCCCGAGAGTATTTGTGACATGGGCAAGAGCATGGGTCAGGGCCTGGTGGGAAGGTCGAAGACGAGGATGCCGTCGAGGCCGCCTTGGGCGGCAGCGACGAGGGCGGCTCCGACGCGTTTATGGTCGGGGTGGGCCTGGTAGGCGGCCAGCGCCTCCCAGTCGGCGAAGTCGACGGTGAAGCCGTGGAGATAGCCGCGTTCGATCTTCTCGGGGCTTTCGGAGCGGCCGGAGTGGATGGCGAGGATGCCGGGGAGTTGGAGCGCGTGGAGGTCGGCGAAGATGCATTCGATGTGGGCGTCGGTGACCTCGGGGCGGGCTTTCAGGAGGACGATGTGGCGGATCATTGGGCCTCCTTGATGAGGTCGGCGGCTTTTTCGGCGATCATGATGGTGGCGGCGTTGGTGTTCGAGGAGACGACCGTGGGCATGATCGAGGCGTCTACGACGCGCAGCGCCTCGATGCCGTTGAAGCGGAGGGCGGGGTCGACGACGGCCTCCGGGTCCGCGCCCATGCGGCAGGTGCCGGCGGGGTGGTGGTCGGTTTTCGCGTTCTTCACGGCGTAGTTGAAATAGTCTTCGTCGGTCTTCACGTGGGGGCCGGGGAGGCGTTCGGCGAGGACGAAGGGTTTCAGGGCGGGCTGGCGCATGATCTCTTGCGCGAGTTTCAAGCCGTTGATCGACATTTCGCGGTCGTAGGGGTCTTCCCAGTAGTTCGGGTCGATGAGGGGGGCGGCTTTGGGGTCCGACGAGGCCAGGCGGACGGTGCCGCGCGAGCGGGGGCGGAGGAAGGCGGAGTTGAGGGTGACGCCGCCCTGGGGCATGGCGGCGACGCCGGCCTCGATCCCCGAGCCGAGGCCGAGGTGGAACTGGATGTCGGGGCTGCGGGCGGAGGGGTCGGCGTACCAGAAGCCGCCGGTCTCGAATAGGGAGGATGCCACCGGCCCCTTGCGGGTCAGGAGGTATTGCAGGCCTGCGATCACCGACCAGTGCGGTTTGGCGTAGCGGTCGTAGGTATGGGGGCCGGTGCATTCGGCGATGACGAAGAGGTCAAGGTGGTCCTGCAGGTTCGCGCCCACCTGCGGGCGGTCGAGCACCACAGGGATGCCGAGGCGCTGCAGGTCGTCGGCGGGGCCGATGCCGGAGAGTTGCAGGAGGCGGGGGGAGCCGATGGCGCCGGAGGAGAGGATGACTTCCGTGCCGGCGCGGTGGGTTTCTTCGGTCGTCTGGACGCCGACTGCCCTGCCCTTTTCGACCACGATCCGCAGGACCTGCTGGCCGGTCTTCATTGTCAGGTTAGGGCGGCCGAGGGCCGGTTTCAGGAAGGCAGTGGAGGTGGAGGACCGGCGGTACCAGCGTTGGGTCAGCTGGTAGTAGCCGAGGCCGTCCTGCGTCTCGCCAGTGAAGTCGCGGTTGCGGGGTATGCCGATTTCGGCCCCGGCGGCGAAGAAGGCCTCGCAGATCGGCAGGGGCGCGCGGGGTTGGCTGACGCCCAGGGGGCCGTCTTTCCCGTGGTAGCGGTTGTCGTGGGTGTCGTTGTGTTCGGACTTGCGGAAGTAGGGCAGCACATCCTCATACCCCCAGCCGGGGCAGCCCATCTGCCGCCAGTCGTCGTAGTCCTGCGCGTTGCCGCGGGTGTAGAGCTGCGCGTTGATCGAGGAGCCGCCACCGATCACCTTGGCCTGCGTGTAGCGGATCTGCATCCCCTTAATGTGCCGTTGCGGTACGGTCTGCCAGCCCCAGGAGCCGATGCCCTTGGTCATCTTCGCAAAGCCCGCGGGCAGGTGGTAGAACGGGTGTCGGTCGCGGCCCCCGGCCTCCAGGAGGAGGACGCGGGCCGCGGGGTTTTCGGACAGGCGGGCGGCGAGGACGCAACCCGCGCTTCCGCCGCCGATGATGATGTAGTCGTAGGTCATGGCTTCCTCGCCGTGTGGCGTTGTGCGCGACGGTGCGGGGCTGGCGCCTTCCCTCCCCCCGGTGGGGAGGGGGGTGGGGGGCTGCCGGTGGTTGTCGGCGCGCGGGTGGCTGAGGGTGAGCCCCCCCACCCCGGCCCTCCCCCACGTTGGGGGGAGGGAGGCGCCTGGGGCAGGCCGATGCGCAATGTTTCCGGAGGTGTGCATGGTCACAGCCTTTCGATGGAGAGGCCGCCGTCGACGGGGATCACCGCGCCGGTGGCGAAGGCGAGTTGCCCGGTGACGAGGGGGATCACGGCCTGGCCGATGTCCGAAGGCTGGCCCCAGCGGCCTGCGGGAACGAGGCCATCGGCGATGCGGGCGTCGTACTTGTCCTTCACTCCAGCGGTCATGCCGGTTTCGATGATGCCGGGGCGCAGCTCAAAGACGCCGATGTTGTGTGGGGCGAGGCGCAGGGCGAGGGTCTGGGCGGCCATCGCGGCGGCGGCCTTGGAGATGCAGTAGTCGGCGCGTTCGGGGCTGGCCATCTGGGCCGAGACGGAGGTGATGAAGGTGATCGAGCGGTAGTGGTCGCTGGGTGTGGCGAGCATCCGTTTCGCCACCTGCTGGGCGAGGAAGAAGCTCCCCTTGAGGTTGACCCCCAGGATCCAGTCGAGGTTCTCGGGCGTCAGGTCCAGCATGTCGCCCCGGACCTTCGCAGCCACTCCGGCGTTCAGGATCAGGGCAGTGACGGGTCCTTGGGCGGCCTCCACCCGGTCGAGGAGCGCCGGGATCGCCGCAAGGTCGGCGAGGTCGTGCTGGTAGTAGCGGGTTTCGGGGCCCAGGGGTCTCAGGGCCTGGGTGGCCTCGGCTTCGGGCGGGAGCGAGGCGATGGCGAGGCGGAAGCCTTGGGCGCAGAGCGCCTCGGCGATGCCGAGGCCGATCCCCTGCTGGCCGCCGGTGATCAGGGCGAGGGGCGTCATGCGACCCTCGCGATATGGTCGCCGGCGCGGAGGGCGAGGGCGGCGATGGTGAGCGAGGGGTTCACGGCCGCAGAGGTCGGCAGGACCGAGGCGTCGCAGATGTAGAGGTTGTCGAGGTCGTGGGCCTTGAGGTTCACGTCGACTACCGAAGTGGTGGGGTCCGCGCCCATGCGGTTGGTGCCGCATTGGTGGGAGGGTTTCGACTTGGGGAAGCCGCGGGAGAGGGTGATGGGCCAGCCTGCCTTGCGCATCGCCTGTTTGAGGCGCTGGACGAGGATGTCGTGGGCGCGCGTGTTGGTCTTACGCCAGTCGAGGACGACTTCGTCGTTGCGCCAGAAGACGCGGGAATTGGGGTCGGGGAGGTCCTCGGACATGGCCATGATGTGGATCGAGTGTTCGGCGATGTGGTGGGAGAGCCAGAGGGGAAGGCCGGATTCGCCCGCGAGGATGGGCCCGGTGATGCGGCCGAGCATCTGGATGTTGCCGAGGGGTTCTCCGTTCGGGCCGCCGGTCAGGTAGAAGTCATTGACCTGGATGGTCTTTTCGTAAGTGGTGCGGTTTCGGCGGAAGGGGTTGTAGGCGACCATGCCGGTCAGGTTGTGGTTCATGAAGTTGCGGCCGACCTGGTCGGATGTGTTCGCAAGGCCAGTGGGGTGGTCGTCGTTGGCGCTGGCGAGGAGGAGGGCGGAGGAGAGGATTGCTCCGGCGGACAGGACGACGGTGGGGGCGGTGAGGGTTTCTTTTCGCCCTGCCCTATCGACCTCGACGCCGGAGACGCGGCAGCCTTGCGCGAGGAGGCGGGTGACCTTGGTGTTGGTCTGGAGGGTGACGTTGGGGTGCTTGAGCGCCTCCGCCAGCGCGCAGGATTCGGCGTCGGATTTGGCCCCCGTGGTGCAGGGGAAGGCGTCCCAGCCGGTGCGGGCGCGCTTGAGCCAGGCGTCGATGTCGACCGCGAGCGGGAGGGCGGAGACGTGGAGGCCTTGGGCGGCGAACGCGGCGCGGAGGCGTTGGATGTCGGGCTCGTCGGGGATGGGCGGGAAGGGATAGGGGGCGGAGTGCGGGGGCTCGGTCGGGTCGCCCGCGACGTCGCCCCGGACGCGGTAGAGGGTTTCGGCCTTGGAGTACCAGGGTTCGAGGTCGGCGTAGGCGATGGGCCAGCCGGGGGTGGTGCCTTCGAGGTGGCGCAGTGGCGTGAAGTCCTCGGCCCGGTAGCGCAGGAGGACGGCGCCGTAGAACTTGGTGTTGCCGCCGACATAAGCGTAGTTGCCGGGGTGGAGGGGGGCGCCGGAGATGTCGCGCCAGGTCTCGTTGGGCTTGAAGTGGCCGCGCTGGAAGATGGCCGCGGGGTCGCGAGCCTCGGGGCTGTCGGGCAGGCGGTCGCCGCGCTCAACGATCAGCACCTGTCGGCCCGTGGGGGCAAGGGCGGCGGCGAGGGTGGCTCCGCCCATGCCGGAGCCGATGATCAGGACGTCGGGTTGCATTCAGGCGATCCGCTGTTCGGTGTCCGGATCGAAGGCTACGGCCTTTTCCATGTTGACGGCAAAGTCGAAAACCTGCCCCGCAGCGACATTCGCATCGGCGCGCATCCGGGCGATGGCGTCGCGGCCGGAGAGGGTCATGGTGACGAAGGTGTCGGCCCCGGCGGGCTCGGTGACGGTGACGCGGTTTCTCAGCGCGACGATGTTGCCCGACTTGCGGTCAGCGCCTTCAGGGTCGGTGATCGCCTCGGGGCGGATGCCGAGGAGGATGGGTTTGCCCTCCCATGCCTTCAGATCCTGGGTGAAGCGGAGGCGCTGGACCTGGCCTTCGGCGTCGGTGAGGGCGGCGTGGGGGGTGCCGTTCTCGATGACCACGGTTGCGGGGACGATGTTCATTGCCGGGCTGCCCATGAAGGTCGCGACGAAGACGTTCGCCGGGGTGTCGTAGATCTCCTTGGGCGTGCCGAGTTGCTGGACGAAGCCCTTGTTCATCACGGCGATGCGGGTGGAGAGGGTCATCGCCTCGATCTGGTCGTGGGTGACGTAGACGATGGTGGTGCGAAGCTTCTGGTGCAGCTTCTTGATCTCGGTCCGCATGTCGACGCGGAGCTTCGCATCAAGGTTCGACAGCGGCTCGTCGAAGAGGAACACGTCGGGGTTGCGCACCAAGGCGCGCCCCATCGCGACGCGCTGGCGCTGGCCGCCGGAAAGCTGGCCGGGCTTGCGGTCGAGGAGGTGGTCGATCTGGAGGAGCTTTGCCACCTCGGCCAGGGCCTTGTCGCGGTCGGGTTTGGGGACGCCGTGCATTTCCAGCCCGAAGGTCATGTTCTGGCCGACGGTCATATTGGGGTACAGGGCGTAAGACTGGAACACCATCGCGATGTTGCGCTTGGACGGGTGGACGCCATTCACCACGCGGCCCTTGATCGCGATCTCGCCTGCGGAAATCCCTTCCAGCCCCGCGATCATGTTCAGAAGCGTGGACTTGCCGCAGCCGGAGGGGCCGACGAGGACCAGGAACTCGCCTTCCTCGACCGCGATGTCGACGCGGTGCAGGACTTCGACCTGACCGTAGGATTTGGTGACGTTGCGGATGTCGAGAAAGCCCATTTTGGTCCTCATGTGGTTCAAGTGGCCCCGTCCCGGGGAGTGCGGGACGGGGCCGGTTGCCTTACCGGGCCGCTGCGATGGCGTCGGCAAGGGCGCCTGCCGCCGCTTCGGGGGTCTGGTCGGAATTGAAGAAGGCGGTGATGGCGGCGGTGGCGGCGCCCACGACGGCCGCGTTGGCGGCGTGGGTTCCGGCGAAGGTCGGGACGGCGGTGCCTGCGGCGTCATTCGACGCAAGGCTGGCGCTGGTGGCTTGGGCGCAGGCGTCCAGTGCCGAAAGGTCGATGTCGGTCCGCGCCGGGATTGCGCCCTTGGCCTGGTTGAAGGCGATCTGGACGGCGGGGTCCATGATCGCGCTGGCCAGCACTTCCTGGCCCTTGATCAGGTCCGGGTCGGTCTGGGTGAAGAGGCTGAGAGAGTTCACCAGATAGACGAAGGCATCGTCCTTGCCTTTCGGAACGGGGATGCAGGCGTAGTCGTCGCCGGACGTCTTGCCCGCATTGGTGAACTCGCCCTTGGCCCAGTCGCCCATGATCTGCATGGCGGCCTCGCCGTTGATGACCATCGCCGAGGCAAGGTTCCAGTCGCGGCCCGGGGCGTTTTCGTCGACCATGCCGCGCAGTTCGGCCATCTCCTTGAAGACGGCGACCATTTCCGGCCCGCGCAGGGTGGCGTCGTCGAGGTCGATCAGGGCCTTCTTGTAGAAGTCGGCGCCCCCTACCCCAGCGGCGACGGCTTCGAACATGTAGGCTTCCTGCCAGGCCTGGCCGCCGTGGGCGAGCGGGATGATCCCGGCCTCACGGAATTTGGGCGCGCGGGCGTTCAGCTCTTCCCAGGTGGTGGGGTAAGCCGCGCCGATCTTGTCGAAGGCGGCTTTGGAGGCCCAGATCATGTCAGTCCGATGGACGTTGGTCGGGACGGAAACCCAGTGTCCTTCGACCTTGGTGAAGTCCTTCACCGCCTGCGGCAGGGCGGCGTCCCAGCCCTGCGTTTCGGCTAGGGTATCGACGTTGCCGAGCATGCCTTCGGCAGCCCAGTCGAGGATGTTCTGGCCAAGGATCAGCACGGCGGCGGGCGGGTTGCCGGAGGCGATGCGGGCCTGCAGCGCGGTCTTGGCCTGGTCGCCGCCGCCGCCTGCAACGGGCGCGTCGGTCCAGGTGACGCCTTCGGCCACCACCTTGTCGCGGACGGCGCCAAGGGCTGCGGCTTCGCCGCCAGAGGTCCAGAAGTGCATCACCTCGACCGAGGGGCCGGCAAGGGCCGGGCTGGCGGTGGCCAGCATGAGTGCGGTTATGGACAAGACCTTCATCTTCGGTATTCCTTCCTGCTGTTCGCCCTTGTCGGTGTGAATGCGGGCTTGGGTTGAACATGACCGTCGGGCGGTTGCCGCCGCCCGGCGGTCTCCCTTCACGTCCTTTGCGATTGCTTGGGACGGTCGGGGTCGGGGCCAAGAATTTTCGAAAATTCTTGGCAAAAGTTTTCGAAAACTTTTGCGCGGGTCATCCCTTGACGCTCCCCGCCATGAGGCCGCGCACGAAGTAGCGACCCGCGACGATGTAGACGAGGAGGGTGGGAAGGGCGGCAAGGATCGCGCCGGCGAAGTGGACGTTGTATTCCTTCACGCCGGTCGAGGACTGGACGAGGTTGTTGAGTGCCACGGTCATCGGTTGGCTTGTGCCGCCGAAGGAGACGCCGAACAGGAAGTCGTTCCAGATGTTGGTGAACTGCCAGATCACGCTGACGACGGCGATGGGGCCGCTGACCGGCAGCAGGATGCGCCAGAAGATGCGGAAGAACCCGGCCCCGTCGATCATCGCGGCGCGGACGAGTTCGGTGGGGAAGCTGGCGTAGTAGTTCCGGAAGTAGAGCGTGGTGAAGCCGATCCCGTAGACGACGTGGACGAGGATCAGGCCGGGGACAGACCCCGCAAGGCCAAGTTTGCCAAGGACCACGGCCATCGGGATCAGGACGATCTGGAACGGGATGAAGCAGGAGAAGAGCATCAGCCCGAAGACCCAAGTGTCGCCCCGGAAGCGCCATTTCGTCAGGATGTAGCCGTTCAGCGCGCCGACGATGGTACTGATGGCGACGGCGGGGACGACCATCAGGATCGAGTTCAGGAAGTAGGGTTTGAGGCCGGTGGGTTCGACGCCGATCTGCGCGGTGGACCAGGCCGAGCGCCAGGGGTCCAGGGTCCAGGTCTGCGGCAGCGCCATCATGTTGCCGCCGGTGATTTCCTGCAGCGGTTTCAGGGAGTTCACGCCCATGACGTAGAGGGGCAGCAGGTAGAAGAGCGCGAAGAGGATCAGGACCAGGTAGATGAGGGCCCGGGTGATGCGGCCGGTGGAGACGGCGGTGTCTTGGGTCAGGGCGCTCATGCCTTCTTCTCCTTCAGCTCGGCGTAAAGGTAGGGGACCATGATCGCGGCGATGGTCATGAGCATGATGACCGCAGAGGAAGCGCCGATGCCCATCTGGTTGCGGGTGAAGGTGTAGGAATACATGAAGGTCGCGGGCATTTCGGTCGCCCGGCCCGGGCCCCCGCCGGTCAGCGCGATGACCAGGTCGTAGGACTTGATCGCGAGGTGGGAGAGGATGACGAAGGCCGACAGGAAGGCTGGTCGCAGGAGCGGGATCACGATCCGGCGGTAAAGTTGCCAGTTCGACGCGCCGTCGATCTGGGCGGCCTTCAGGATCTCGTTGTCGATGCCGCGGAGGCCCGCGAGGAACATGGCCATCACGAAGCCCGAGGTCTGCCACACGGCGGCGATGACGATGGTGTAGATCGCCATGTCGCCGTCCTTGATCCAGGTGAAGGAGAAGGACTCCCAGCCCCAGAGGTGCATGATCCGTTCGAGCCCGATGCCGGGGTCGAGGAACCATTTCCAGGCGGTGCCGGTGACGATGAAGCTGAGGGCCATGGGGTAGAGGTAGATGGGGCGCAGGACGCCCTCGCCCCGGATCTTCTGGTCGAGGAAGATCGCCAGCATCAGGCCGATCACGGTGCAGATCACGATGTAGAGCGTGGCAAAGATCGCGATGTTGGTGATTGCGGTGGACCAGGCGGGGACGGCGAAGAGCTTTTCGTAGTTCTGGAAGCCGACCCAGTCCCATTTGGGGAGCATCTTCGAGCCGGTGAAGGACAGGAAGATGGTGAAGAGGATGAAGCCGTAGACGAAGAGAAGCGTCACGGCGAAGGAGGGGGCGAGGACGAGCTTTGGCAGCCAGTCCTGCAGCGTGGTGCGGAAATCGGCCTCGGTGGCCATGGGTCCCTCCCGTGGGTTCTGGGGCGCAAAAGTTTTCGAAAACTTTTGCCAAATTCCTTCGAAGGAATTTGGGTCGGGGGCGACCCGGTGGGCCGCCCCTGCCAGTCGATTACTGCGCAGCGGCGACGGCTTCAGCCAGCGCGGCGGCAGCGGCGGCGCCATCGGCATATTCGCCGTTGAAGGCCGCGGTGATGACGTCATAGGTGGCGTTCTTCACCGAGGCCGGGGCGGCATGACCATGCGCCATGGACCCAAACAGCGTGCCGTTGGTGTTGGCTTCCGCGAGGTCCGCCATGCCCTTCTTGCCGCAGTCGTCAAAGGCGTCGTTCGGCACGTCGGTTCGGGCCGGGACCGAGCCCTTGACCACGTTGAACGCAGACTGGAAGGTCGGGTTCATGATCGCCGAGGCCATCGCGGCCTGCGCGGCCTTGGCTCCTTCGCTTTCCACGTTGAACATGGCGAACTGGTCCGAGTTGAAGGTGACCGAGCCCTGCGTGCCGGGGAAGCGGATGCAGACGAAGTCGGTGCCGGGGACCTTGCCGGCCTTCAGGAACTCACCCTTGGCCCAGTCGCCCATCATCTGCATCCCGGCCTCGCCGTTGATGACCATGGCCGAAGCGAGGTTCCAGTCGCGGCCAGAGAAGTTGTCATCGACGTAAGAGCGCAGCTTGATCAGGCGGTTGAAGGCCTCGGCCATCTCCGGACCACCCAGGGCGGCGGGGTCGAGGTCGATGAAAGCCTTCTGGTAAAGGTCGCCGCCCATGCCCAGGACGACGCCGTCGAAGACGGTGGCTTCCTGCCAGGGTTGGCCGCCGTGGCCAAGGGGGGTGATCCCGTTTTCCTTCATCTTGTCGAGGACGGCGACAAGTTCGTCCCAGGTCGTGGGCGCGGCCATGCCGGTCGCATCAAGTGCTGCCTTGTTGATCCAGACCCAGTTGGTCGAGTGGACGTTGACCGGGGCGGCGATCCACTTGCCGTCGGCCTTGGAGAAGCCCTGGAGTGCTGCGGGAACCACGGCGTCCCAGCCTTCTGCGGTCGCGACTTCGGTCAGGTCGCCCAGCGCGCCCTCGCCGGCCCAGTCGAGGATGTCAAAGCCCAGCATCTGCACCGCGGTCGGCGGATCACCAGCCGTGACGCGGGCGCGTAGCGCGGTCATCGCGGCCTCGCCGCCGCCCCCGGCGACGGGCATGTCGACCCAGCCGATCGACTTGGTGCCAAGGTCGTCCTTCAGCACGTTCAGCGCGGCAGCTTCACCACCGCTGGTCCACCAGTGCAGGACCTCGACATCCTCGGCGAAGGCCATCGAGGTGGACAGTGCAAGAGCCGCCACAGCGGTCATCGTTCTTCCGAAAAGGCGCATGGTTTCCTCCCGTTTTGCGCTTCGTTTACCCGGGCTACCGGGGTCTTACCCAAGGCGCGCGCGTGCGGCCGATCCGCATCACGAGCGACTTGATGTCCATGAACTCATCGAGGCCGTAGCGGCCGATTTCGCGCCCGAGGCCCGATTGCTTGACCCCGCCGAAGGTGACTTCGGGGAAGCCGTCCATCCAGGTGTTGGTCCAGACGGTGCCCGCCTGTGCGGCACGGGCGAAGGCGAGGCAGGTGTGGACGTTCTCGCTCCACACACCGGCGCTTAGGCCGTAGTCGGCGTCGTTTACCAGCTGCAAGGCTTCATCCAGCGTGCGGAAGGTGAGGACGGTGAGGACGGGGCCGAAGACTTCCTCGCGGGCGATGGCCATATCGGGGGTGACGCCTGTCACGATGGTCGGCTCGTAGAATTGCGGGGTGAGGCCGGGCACTTGCAGAGCAGCGCCGCCAAGGGCGACCTTGGCCCCGGCTTTGCGGGCGGCGGTGACGTAGGCGTCGATCTTCTGCCCATGCTCACGGCTGACGATCGCGCCGACTTGCGTCATGGGGTTGAGGGGGTCGCCGAAGGCTACCTGTTTGGAGAGTTCGACAACGCGGGCGGTGAAGGCCTCGGCGATGTCTTCGTGGACGATGATCCGGCTGCCGGAATTGCAGCATTGGCCGACGTTGAAATAGACGCCAAAGGTGACGGCGTCGGCGGCGGCCTCAAGGTCCGCGTCGGGGAAGATCACCTGCGGGTTCTTGCCGCCGAGTTCGAGGGCGACCTTTTTCAGCGTACTGCTTGCCGCTGCCGCGATCCCGCGTCCGACGGCGGTAGAGCCGGTGAAGGTGATCATGTCCACGTCGGGGTGGCTGGCGAGCGTTGCTCCGACGGGTTGGCCGTAGCCGAGAACGATGTTTACGACCCCCGCTGGGAGATCCGCTTCGATCAGAAGCTCGCCGAGGATAACTGTGGTGGATGGGGTGAGTTCGGAGGGCTTCACCACGCAGGTGCAACCGGCGGCCAGCGCGAAGGGCAGCTTCTGGGACAGGATCCAGAAGGGGAAGTTCCAGGGCGTGATGATGCTGACGACGCCGATGGGTTCCTTCAGGACCACGGCGAGGATGTCCGGCCCGAGGCTGTTGTGGCTGTCGCCGTGGAGGGTGCGGGCGAGAGAGGCAGCATAGCGCCAGAGGTCGGCGGCCCCGCTGATTTCTCCGCGCGACTGGGTGATTGGTTTGCCGGATTCCAGGGTTTCCATCAGCGCCATGCGCTCCACATTGGCCTCGATCAGGTCGGCGACCTTCAACAGGACGGTGGCGCGGGCCTTGCCGGAGAGCTTGCTCCAGCGGCCGTCGTCGAAGGCGCGCCGGGCGGCGGCGATGGCGGCTTCGGCATCTTGGATCGTTCCAACTTGCGAACGTGAAACGACGGTTCCGTGGGAAGGAGAGCGGCGTTCGGACCAGGCGTCCCCGTCCCGGGCCTGACCCGGGACCTCATGGGTTGCGGTGGAGGTCCCGGGTCGAGCCCGGGACGGGGTAGACTCGCCGTCGATCAGGTGCAGGTTCTGCCGGATTTCGGGAAGCGTCACGTTGGTTGCGGGGATCAGGGTGAGGTCGAGCATGTCAGGTCCCCGGGAAGTCTGGAGTGCGTTTCTGTTGGAAGGCGGCGACGCCCTCGGCGCGGTCCTCGCTGGCGGCGATGGCGGCGGAACCCAGGGCCTCGATCAGGGCTGCCTGGTCCTCGCCCTGTCCGGCGTGGATCATCGCCTTGGTGATCTCGGTCGCGCGGGGGGAGAGGGTGGCGGCTTTCTCGGCGATGGTCTGGGCGGTGGCGCGGGGGTCGTCGGTGACTTCGGCGACGAAGCCGCAGGAGAGGAGGCGGGAGGCCTCGATGCGGCGGCCGAAGAGGGCCATTTCCTTGAGGAGGCCTTCGGGGATCAGGCGGGCGAGGCGTTGCGATCCGGACCAGCCGGGGACGATGCCGACGCCAGCCTCGGGCAGCGCGATGGTGGCGCGGGTCGTGATCAGGCGGATGTCACAGGCGGCGGCGAGTTCGAGGCCGCCGCCGAAGGCGTGGCCGTTTAGCGCGGCGATGGTGGGTTTTGAGAGGCGAGCGAGGCGGTCGAAAATGCGGTGGCCGCCCCGCACCCAATTGCGTGCGAAGTCGGCGGGGGTGAGGTTCCCCCAGGCGTTGATGTCGGCGCCGGAGCAGAAGGCCTTTTCGCCCTCCCCCGTCACGATGACGGCGCGGAGGTCGGGGTTGGCCTCGATGGTTTCCAGGTGGCTGGCAAACTGGGCCAGCATGTCGACGGTGAAACAGTTGAGCTTCGCGGGGTTGTCCAGCGTCAGGGTGGCAACGGGGCCCGTGAGGTGAAGGCGGACGCTGCTCATGGTTGCCACCCCATCGGGCCTTCGGTGAGGAGGCTGAGGGGCATCAGGGTGGCGTTCTCGGCGATGGAGACGCGGCCCTGCGAGGCGGCGGTGATGTCGCGGGCGGGGTCGATGCCGGGCATGATCTCGGTCGCGACCAGGCCCCGGTCGGTCAGGCGGATCACGCAGCGTTCGGTGATGTAGAGGACCTCTTGCCCGGTGGCACGGGCGCGGGTGCCAGAGAAGGTGACGTGTTCAACCTTTTCCACCATCTTGCAGAACTTGCCGGGGGTGGTGACGGTGAGGCCTTGCGGGGAGAGTTGGACCCCAGCGCCTGCCTCGAACCAGCCGGAGAAGACGATCTTGCGGGCATGCGAGGTGATGTCGACGAACCCGCCGCAACCAGCTGTGAGGTAAGGCTTTTTCCCAAGCTTCGAGACGTTGACGTTGCCTTCGGTGTCGATCTCCAGGAACGACAGGAACGACAGGTCGAACCCCGCGCCCTGGAAGTAGATGAACTGCTGCGGCGAGGGGACGTAGCCCCAGGCGTTGGACGCGCAGCCGAAGGCGAAGCCGGTCAGCGGCATCCCCCCGACGGCGCCCTGTTCGATGGCCCAGGTGACGGCCTGAGGGTGGCCTTCTTCGAGGAGGATGCGGGGAACCATTGCGCTGATGCCGAAGCCGAGGTTGGCGGTCTGGCCGCGCCTAAGCTCCATCGCAGCGCGGCGGGCGATGACCTTCTCGACGCCGTGTTCGGCCTGGGTGAAGGACGACCAGGGCCGCATGATCTGGCCGGAGATGGCGGGATCGTAGGGGGTTTCGCAGGTCTGGCGCTGCGCGGGGTCGAGGACGATGAGGTCGATCAGGTGGCCGGGGACGCGGACGTCGTGGGGTCTAAGGCTTCCTGCGGCGGTGAGTCGCGAAACCTGGGCGATGACGAGGCCGCCGTTGTTCCGCGCGGTGATGGCCTGTTCGAGGCCGCCGAGGTAGGCGCCTTCATGTTCATAGGTGAGGTTGCCGTTTTCGTCCGCCGTGGTGGCGCGCAGGATGCAGACGTCGGGCTGGATGTTGGGGAAGTGGAGCCAGGTGTCGCCGCCGAATTCCACGCGGTGCACGATGGGGGCGGCCATGCCGCGGGCATTCATCGCGCAGCCTTCGCGGATCGGGTCGGCGAAGGTCTCCATCCCGACCTTGGTCAGGACGCCGGGGCGGCGGGCGGCGGCCTCGCGGTGCATGTCGAAGAGAATGCCGGAGGGGACGTTGTAGGCGGCGACGCGGTCCTCGACGATCATCTTCCAGATCTCGGGCATCGGCAGGTTCGAGGAGCCGGAGGGATAGGACCCGGCGAGGACCCGCGCCAGAAGCCCGTCTTGCGCGATCCAGTCCATGCCCTTGACGCCGTACATGTCGCCCGCCGCGATGGGGTGAAGGGTGGTGATGTTGCGGGGGTGGCCTTCGGTGCGGAACCGGTCCCCCAGCGCCTTCAGGACCAGGTCGGGGCAGCCGAGCGCCGAGGAGGAGGAGACGGTGACGGTGGCCCCGTCGGCGATGCGGGCGACCGCTTCGGCGGGGGTAACAAGCTTGGTCATGCGGGCACCTTCACGGGCTGGCGTTGGCCGGTGCGGGCAGCTTCGCGCACGGCCAAGGCCACGGCAAGCGAGGCGATACCGTCTTCTCCCGTCGCGGCGGGCTGGCCCTTGCCTTCGGTGGCGGCAAGGAAGTCGGTTACGGCCTGGAGGTAGAGGTTGTGCGGCGAATAGGGCACGGCTTCGCGGCCTGCGGCGGCGACAAGCTCGATCTCTCCCACCGGGAGTTGCGTCATTACGCCCCGCGCGAAGATCGAGCCTTCGGTCCCGTGCACCTCCAGCCCCGACCCGGCGAAGGGGTGGGTGAAGCTTTCGTGCGACATCACCATCGCGCCCGAGGGCATGGTCCAGACCGACATCGCGCTGTCCTCGACCCCCTGCCCCATGCCGCTGGCGCCCGTCTGCGCGACGACGGAGACCGGCGTTTCGCCGAGGAGGAAGCGGGTCACATCGGCGTCGTGGACGGTGATGTCTGGGATGACCCCGCCGCCCGCCCCCGGATTGTCGATCCGCCAGCCCTGCAGGTGCAGCGGCAGGTGGACGGCGTGGAAGAGCCGCAGCGACAGGACGCGGCCGATACGACCCTGGGCAATCAGGTCGCGGATGGCGCGGTGGCTGCCGGAACAGCGCAGGTGGTGGTTGGTGGCGAAGGTGACGCCCGCGGCCTTTGCAGCGCGGACCATTTCGGCGGCCTCATCAAGCATCATCGCCAGGGGCTTTTCGCACAGCACGTGCTTGCCCGCCGCAATCGCTGCCATGGCCTGACCGTGATGCTTTTCGTTGGTGGACGAGATGTAGACCGCCTGGATCTGCGGGTCCGCGCAGACCGCATCAAGCTGCGTCGTCGCGTCGGGGATCCCGTGCGCCCGGGCGAATTCGGTCGCACGCGGCAGGGTCGCGCTTTGGACCACGGCCAGGTCCTGACCTGCCGCCCTTAGCGCGCCAATCATGTGCTCGGCCGCGATCGTGCTTGCCCCGACAAGTGCCCAGCGCATGAGTCCCCCAAGTTTTGGCGCGTTCCAAATGCATACTGGAACGATCCAAATCATGTCAACCGTTGTTTTCCGCGGGCGAGCACTTTACCGCGCCAGGCGCGTCGGACGGCATTGCCACGTCCATAGTCCGCGGGGTTAAGCGTCAGGAAACCAGCGCAAGGGCCCGGATCGGCGAGCCGGTTCCGTCCTTGATCTTCAGCGGCGTCACGATCAGCACCGCGCCCTTGGGGGGCAACTGGTCGAGGTTGCACAGGCTTGCCAGGCCAAAGCAGTTGTCCCGGTGCAGGAAGTTGTGCGCGGGGAAAGGCGGGCTGAACTTGGCCGCCATCCCGGCGTCGGTGCCGATGCACTGCGTACCCCAGCCGACGATGCCCTTGCCAAGGAGGTAGTCGATGCAGTCGGTCGAGGGGCCCGGGGAATGCGAGCCGTCCTCGTAAGGATCGGGGTCCTCATTCAGGAACAGCTCTTCGTCGTGGGACCGCTTGTCCCAGTCGGTGCGCATCAGGACCCATTCGCCGGGGTTGATCGGGCCGTGCTTGGCCTCCCAGGCCTTCACATGGGCGGCGGTGAGGAGGAAGTCGGGGTCGGCGGCGGCCTCGGCCGAGCAGTCGATGACGTTGGCGGGGGCGACGAGGCGCTGGACATTGAGGGTGTCGGTGAAGCCGTCGGGGTGGTCCTTGCCGGACAGCCAATGGTGCGGCGCGTCGAAATGGGTGCCCGAGTGTTCGCCGAGGGTGAGCCAGTTCCAGGCCCAGAAGGGGCCGTTCTGGTCGTAGGCGCTGATTGGGTGGATGGCGACCTTGGGGGTGTTCTTCGCAAGGTCGGTCGGCAGGCGGAGGATCGGCGTTTCGGGGCCAAGCTGGGCGGTGAGGTCGACGACCTTGACGCCTCCGGTGGCGAGGCCGGTGGCCAGTGCGGCGAGGGTTTCGGTGGGGTTCCCGGTCCTCTGCCCCTGCCCCGCAAACCGGCGGCGACGGCGGGTCATCACCTCTTCCACCATGTCGAAGACGGCGTCCACCGCGCGTTCCTCGGTGACGAAGCCTGGGGACATGCGCAGGATCGGGCCACGGAAGTCGACGGAATAGCCCTCGACCCCCAAGGCGCCGACGCAGGCGGCGGCCTCGGCCTTGTCGGGCATCCGGATCATCACCGCCCCGCCGCGCTTGTGCGCCTCGCGCGGGGAGTGGAGGGGGAGGTTCAGCCGGTCGGCGCGCGCGATCACCCGGTCGACGAGGCGGCGGTTGTGGGCGGCGACGTCGTTCAGATCCTGCTTCGAGAACCACTCCATCGCGGGGAGCGAGGCGATGGCGGCGACGGAGCCGGGCGTGCCGGTGTCGAAGCGGCGGATGTCGGGGGCGTAGGCGAAGGCGTCGAGGTCCCAGGAGAACGGGTTGTTCTGGGAAAACCAGCCGCGTCCTTCGGGGGAAAGGCTGGGGATCAGGTCCTTGTCGGCGTAGAGGATGCCGGCGCCGGGCGTGCCGCAGAGCCATTTCAGGCTGGTCGAGACGACGAAATCCACCCGCGGGTTCAGGGCGTCGAAGGGCATCAGGCCTGCGCCCTGGGTGATGTCGGCGACCATCAGGCTGCCCATCCGGCGGCCGTGGGAGACGAGGGTTTCGTAGTCCATCTTGGAGGAGCCGATGGAGGTGACCCAGGTCAGGAGGGCGAGGCCCACGTCGGGGCCCCAGTGGGCGAGGAAATCCTCGGTGGTGACGAGGGGGAGGCCTTCGGAGAGGGGGACGGTGGTGAGGGTGAAGCCCATTTTCGGGGCGAGGCCCGCGAGGAGGAAGTGGAGCGAGGGGAAGCAGTCGGCGGCGACCAGCACCTGCTTGCCCTTCAGCATCCACTCCGGCAGGGCGCGGAGGATCTTTTGCAGGCCTTCGGTCACGTTGTCGACCGTCGTCAGGCTGCCTTTGGGGGCGTTGATCAGGCGTCGCCAGCGGTCGATGAAATCCTGCCGCTTCCGCAGGACGTAGCCCCACTGCTTGTCGTTGGGGGCGGACCAGACCTGCGAGAACTCGGCCATCGCGCGGGACAGGTCTTCCTCTTTTCCAGGGTAGATGCCGATGGAATGGTAGAGGAAGTAGCCCCCTTCTTGGGTGTTGCGGGTCATCGGATGCGGCCCTCCCCGGCCTTTGGCGGCGAGAGTGCCAGTGGGGCCAGAGGGGTGCAAGGGGCCAAAGTGTCCACGGTGGACAAATCCGGATTTCATCTTGAAAGCAATGGCTTGCTTGCGGACACTCAGGATTGGTTAAGGAAGATTTCGCGCCATACTTTACGGTCCGCAGGTGAATACGGGCTGGCCTGCGTCAGGGGTCGTCACAGCCCGTAACTTGCCGCCATTTCCGCCAGCCGCCGATCCTCAAGCGCCTGGAACTCGGGCGGGGGCTGCTGGGCCATCACGAAATCGAGGAACGGGTCGATCACCGGGGTGCGCCGCCCCGACAGCGCCTCGATGATCGCCTGCCCGCAAAACGGGACATAGGCCTCGGAATAGCCGCCTTCGTGGACCATCACGAGACGACCCTGGCAGAGCGTGTCGGCGGCCTGCATCAATGCTCGGGTCATTTCGCGGTAGGTGTCGGAATGGGCGAGCATCCGGGCAAGCGGGTCAAGCGCATTGGCGTCAAGGCCGGAGGCGATGACGATCAGGTCGGGCTGGAAGTGGGTCAGCGCGGGAAGGACGATGCGGTCCATCGCGGTCAGGTAGCTGGCATGTCCGCCGCCGGGCAGGAGCGGCACGTTGATGTTCGCCCCCTGCCCCGCCCCTTCGCCCCGTTCGGAGGCGAAACCAGAGGTCGTGGGATAGCAGGCATTCTGGTGCAGCGAGATCGTCAGCGTATCGGCGCGGTCCCAATAGATGGACTGCGTGCCGTTGCCGTGGTGCACATCCCAGTCGATGACGGCGACCTTGCCCAGACCATGGCGGGCGCGCATTTCCTCGATGGCGATGGGGATGTTGGCCATGAGGCAGAAACCCATCGCATGGTCGGGCATGCAATGGTGGCCGGGGGGCCGCGAGAGGGAATAGGCGTTCTGCCACCGGCCCGTAAGGACTTGGTCCATCGCATGGACCGCAAGCCCCGCGGAAAGGGCGGCGATTTCGTACGACCCTTGGCCGAAGGGCGATTCCTCGCCCAGGCATCCGCCGCCTGCATCGGAAAGGCGCTTGAATTCGGCCAGGTACTGCGCGGGGTGGATGCGGTGCAACGCCGCTTCGCTGGCCTCGGGCGCGGTTTCCACGGCAAGGTGGCGCGACAGGCCCGACACGTCGAGCAGGTTCTTGAACCGCCGCTTCGTCTCGGGGCTTTCGGCGTGGCCCCCGGCGGCGGGGGGCTGGATCCAGCCGCCGGGCCTTAGGAACAGCGCCGCCTCGCCGGTGGTGTGCCAGAGCGTGCGTTCGTCAAAGCAGAAACCGGTGGGCGGGGTGTCTTGTGCCATGGGGAAGGCGTGGCAGGGGGCAGAGGACCTGTCAACAGTCGCGCGTCGCCCCAGGGCGCGCGAGCGAGGGCGAAGCGGCGGTCGCGCGGCGTTTGCCTTGCGGCCCTGCCCTGCCAGCTGCTGCAGGGCCCGGCCTTCCCGTTGTCGATCCTGGCGCATAAGGTCGCGCTTGGCCGAGGCACCCGGAAGCCTGCGGGTGACCGACAACAAGAGGGAACGCGGAATGTTCGATCTTCTGGTCAAGGGCGGCACACTGCCCGACGGGACGCAGGCCGATATCGGGATCACCGGCGACCGGATCGCGGCGGTGGGCAGGCTGGAGGCCGGGGCCGCAAAGGTGATCGACGCGACCGGGGATCTCGTCTCGCCGCCCTTCGTGGACCCGCATTTCCATATGGATGCGACGCTGAGCTATGGCCTGCCCAGGGTGAACGCCTCGGGCACGCTGCTGGAAGGCATCGCGCTGTGGGGGGAGCTGCGCGAGATCGCCACCGTGGACGAGATGGTCGACCGCGCGGTGACCTATTGCGACTGGGCGGTCAGCATGGGCCTTCTGGCGATCCGGACCCATGTCGACACCACGCCTGACCATCTGCGCGGGGTCGAGGCGATGCTGGAGGTCAGGCGGCGGGTTGCCCCCTATCTGGACCTGCAGCTGGTCGCCTTTCCGCAGGATGGCCTTTACCGCACCAAGACGGGCCGTCAGAACGTGCTGCGGGCGCTCGACATGGGCGTGGACGTGGTGGGCGGCATCCCGCATTTCGAACGCACCATGGAGGAAGGGGCAGAGTCCTTGCGCGATCTGGCCCGGATCGCGGCGGAACGAGGTCTGATGTGGGACGTCCATTGCGACGAGACGGATGATCCGATGTCCCGCCATGTCGAGACGATGGCGCGGGAAGTGACGCGGCATGGGTTGGGGGGCCGGGCGGCGGGCAGCCACCTGACCAGCATGCATTCGATGGACAATTACTATGTGTCCAAGCTTTTGCCGCTGATCGCCGAAAGCGGCATGACGGCGATCCCGAACCCGCTGATCAACATCACCTTGCAGGGCCGCCACGACACCTATCCGAAACGCCGGGGTCTGACGCGGGTCAAGGAGATGCAGGCGATGGGCATCCCCGTGGGCTGGGGGCAGGATTGCGTACTGGACCCCTGGTATCCGCTGGGGACGGCCGACATGCTGGACGTGGCCTTCATGGGGTTGCACGTCGCGCAGATGACCCATCCGGCGGAAATGGCGCGTTGTTTCACCATGGCCACCGAGACCAATGCGCAGATCATGGGGCTGGACTACGGCCTGCGTCCCGGCTGCGTGGCAAGCCTTGTGGTGCTGGATGCCGGCTCTCCGGTCGAGGCGCTGCGGCTGCGGCCCGACCGGCTGGCGGTCGTCTCGAAGGGCAAGCTGGTGGCCGAAAGAAGCCGCAACGACGCGCGGATGACCCTGGCGGGACGCCCCGCAACCGTGCGGCGCAGACACGGCTGAGACACCAAAGGGGCCGCGGCGCCACAGCCAGGGGTTGCATCGCGATTCATTCCTGACGCGAAACAGACGCGAGTGTAAACCATGGCCGAAATACCGTGCAAAGGCCCTTCGCCCCAGGGTTGAGCCCAGCCAGACTTCAAATCTCCTCTTGATCGCCCAATTTTCGCCCCGTTCCACAACCATCACGGACGGGGTGAATTGGTGCGTTTGTGTGGACGATTGTCTCGGCGCTGAAGCCTGTCCCGGGGAAGTTTCGCCTCGGATCGGTCGAAAATGCCGGAATGCTTTGCACTGTGACGGGAAGGGTGATCGAGATGGCGCAGCAGAAGGCGGCAGAGCCGGTGGTCGATGAGGTCGATGACCTTATCGACGAGTTGCAGCCGGGCGCGAAACTCCTCAAGGGCCAGTACACGATCACCAGCTATCTGAACTCGGGCGGATTCGGGATCACCTATCTGGCAAAGGACAGCCTGGACCGCGACGTCGTCATCAAGGAATGTTTCCCCTCGTCGGTCTGCCGCCGGTCGAAGGTGATGGTGGCCGCCCGGTCGCGGGCGCATACGGCGGAACTGCGGTCGATCGTGCAGCTCTTCGTGCGCGAGGCCCGCAACCTGGCCAAGATCGTGCATCCGAACATCGTGTCTGTCCACCAGGTGTTCGAAGACAACGGCACCGCCTACATGGCGCTGGACTATATCGACGGGCTGGACCTGCAGCAGATCATCGACGGCGAGGGCGAGCGTCCGGCACCGGAGCAGATCGTGGACATCACCGCCAAGCTGATCAAGGCGGTGGGCTTCATCCACGAAAACGACATGCTGCACCGCGACATCTCGCCGGACAACGTGCTGATCGACAAGAAGGGCGAGCCGATCCTGATCGACTTTGGCGCGGCGCGGGAGAAGGCCAGCCAGACCAACCGGGCGATGTCGGCGCTGCGCGTGGTCAAGGACGGCTACAGCCCGCAGGAATTCTACATTGCCGGGTCCGAACAGGGCCCGTGGAGCGATCTTTATGCGCTTGGCGCGACGCTGTACCACCTGATCTCGGACGAAGCGCCGGTGAACGGCCAGGCGCGGCTGGGGGCCTTGGCGGAAGACCGCCCCGATCCCTACCTGCCGCTGACCGGTCGGTTCGAGGGCTATCCGGCGGGGTTCCTGGAAGCCATCGACCGGGTGATGAACACGCTTCCCAAGCAGCGCCTGCAGTCGGCCCGCGAATGGCTGGACATGTTCGAAGGCAATGCCATTCCCGCCCCGGTTCCCGCCGCGACGGTTCTGGCCGAGCCGGTCCCGGGCACCGAGGATGCGGTGCAGCGGCTGGTCAACGATTTCCAGCGGGAAGAGGCCCGGATCGAAGCTGCCGCCGCAGCCGCCCTGCCCGCCTCGCCTCCGATGGCTAAGGCCCCGTCGCAGGTCGCGGCACTGCCGCCCGCCCCACAAAAGCGCGGCAAGGGCATGGCCCAGCTTCTTTCGGGCGTTGCGGTTGCCGTCCTGTTGGTGGCCGGGGGCTACATGGTCCTGGGGAATTTCCCCGCCGCGTTCGACACCTCTGCCGAGACCGAAGTGGCTGCGGTAACGCCTGCCACCGGCACGACCGGGGATGCTGCCGCCGCAACCGGAACCTCTGCCCCCGCGGCCGAAACCGCCGCGACCGGGGCCGCGACCGCCGAGGATCCGGCGGATGCCGCAGCCGCCACAGAGACCGCCAGCGCCGCA
>OFDC01000183.1_pt1 | contig 62903 bp, 50 predicted proteins | sample 1520941 | NCBI WGS metagenome assembly OFDC01 (sample SAMEA94258168, study PRJEB24077) | hot springs metagenome | biome: Aquatic biome; feature: Water | place: India | collected 2012-12-06 | depth 5 m | reverse complement strand
TCCAAGTCATTTGTTCTCTGCCGTTTCTTACTAACTGTTGTATAGTAGGCATTTTTTTAAATAATTGTTTTCGTTTAGATACTAATTTCCAATTAGGGCTGCAAAGGTACAAGTTTTTTAATGAAAAGAAAAACTTTTTTGGAAGATATTATTGATTTATTGAGATTTTGTTTGTAAAAGCTCAAATTTGAAGTAAATAGAATGAGTTTGGTACATCTCTAACCACTTAGTCTCACATGAAAAACTGTGTTTTTCTTCACTAAAATCATAGAAAAAACTACTTATTACAAGCCTGATAATCAATTTTTTAGATTACAATTCATTATTCTACGGCTCATTTTATGTTTGCTACTTCCAACTATTTCAGCAACATCTGAATCTCTTTTTATGACCGGTCAGAAAATTTAATCAACACAAAACAAATTAAATAAATTATGAATAAGTGGGTTTCGTATAGTTGTATTGCTTTAGCATCGGTTCTTACATTAGCATGCGATAAAGCAGAAGTTAGTAATCAGGTTAGCGTATTTTCAAGTTTTGAAAATGGCTTTGAGGGTTGGATTGTAGATTTGGCAGAATACAATACTTCAATAGATAGTAGTTCGATAGAATTCAAGTATGGTGTTGAAAAAATCCCTTCCGATTCAACCAAAAAAGGTTTACGCGTACAAAGCCATAATCGTAGCGACGATATGTTTATGTATGCAAAGAAAAAAATCAGTGGTTTGAATAGTCAAAAAACCTATGAGGTTTTCTTCAATATTGAATTAGGTACTTATTTTCATGCCAATAGCGTCGGAATTGGTGGCTCTCCTGGCAGCTCAGTTTATGTAAAGGCTGGTGCATCTTCCAAAGAACCAAATAAATATTTAGAGGGAGACTTTTATAAGTTTAATCTTGATAAAGGAAATCAAGCAGAAGGAGGAAAAGAGCTAATTACCATCGGCGATGCTTCAAACGGCCTTTCCGAACCGGGTTTTAAAGTTGTGAATAGAAACAATACTGGAAAATTGGTCACAGTAAAACCTAACGAAAAAGGCGAAATTTGGCTTTGTGTAGGCACTGATTCTGGTTTTGAAGGTCTAAGTGTTTTATACTATGATAAAATAAGTGTTTATATCAAAGAGAAAGCCACTCTTTAGAGTCTAACCAAGAAAACCAGCTCTTTGAGAATAAGAGTTGGTTTTTTCTCTACTTCCTACCACTCAAATCTCTTTTATTTATCTAATCCGCTGTTTTCTAAGCAATTATCAGTAATTTCGCACCTCATTTGAGAAATGCTCATTTCTCATAAACAAAATCATTCATTCACAAATACTATGACTACCGAACAATTGAAGGAGTTAAAGGCCAGATTGGCGGCCTTGAGGGGGTATCTTTGACTACGATAGTAAGAAAGAACAACTCGATGATTTAGAACAACAAACTGCTCAACCTGAGTTTTGGACAGATGCTGCCAAAGCTGAAAACGTGATGAAACAAGTACGTGTTTTGAAAGGTTGGACAACCGGATATGAAAATGCCGATACAGCTATCGGCGACCTCGAAACACTCTTCGAGTTTTATGAAGCTGGTGAGGTTAGTGAAGAAGAGGTTGATGAAGAAGGTGCGAAAGTGACTACAATTATTGAAGAATTGGAGTTGAAACGCATGCTATCGAACGAGGAAGACCAAATGAGTGCCATTCTTGAGATTAATGCAGGTGCAGGTGGTACGGAAAGCCAAGACTGGACAAGCATGCTCATGCGTATGTATATGATGTGGGCTAATAAGAAAGGGTATAAAGTTTCTGAACTTGATTATCAAGATGGTGATACTGCTGGCGTAAAATCAGTTTCTTTACAAATTGATGGACCAATGGCTTATGGCTTCTTGAAATCTGAAAACGGGGTACATCGCTTAGTTAGGGTTTCTCCATTCGACTCAAATGCTCGCCGCCATACGTCATTTTCTTCAGTTTTTGTTTCGCCATTAGTTGATGATACGATTAATATCGAAATTCGTGATGCTGATATTGAAATCCAAACTTCACGCTCAGGTGGTGCGGGTGGACAGAACGTAAACAAGGTTGAAACCAAAGTACAATTGACTCACAAACCTACGGGCATTGTTGTTGTATGTCAGGTTGAACGTAGTCAGTTAGGCAATAAAGAACGTGCGATGCAGATGTTACGCTCGAAACTTTACCAATTAGAAGTAGATAAACGCAATGCTTTGAAAGCGGAAACTGAAGCTGGAAAAATGAAAATTGAGTGGGGCTCACAAATTCGTAGTTATGTATTAGATGACCGCCGTGTGAAAGACCACCGAACCAATATTCAAACTTCAAATACTGAAGCTGTATTAAATGGCGACATTGATGATTTTATCAAAGGCTATTTAATGGCAAATTAATAATATGGTGATTTCTGCCAACGTCGGCAGGGTTTAAAACCCTGCCGACGTTCAAATGATATCCTTCTTTTTTCAAGCAAACTGCTTGACTACTTTAATAATATGTTCTGTATCTACACTATTTTGCTGCCACTCTTCTAAACGTCTATTCATTATTTTAAACCAAATAGGTGGCACAAGCGACATCAGAATCATCATCGTATAACCAAATGGCAATTGTGGGCTTTCATCAAAATGCCTCAATACTTGATAAGGTCGAGCAGCATAAGCATGGTGGTCAGAGTGTCGTTGTAAATTAAAAAGCAATACATTACTATAATAATGATTAGCATTCCACGAGTGAAGTGGGTTTACTTTTTCATAACGCCCATTTTCGAGCTGTTTTCGCAAAATTCCATAATGTTCGATGTAATTGACACATTCTAAGGATAAAATTGCTATGATGCTTTGTACAACAAAAAACAGTAAGACAATCCAAGCAATTTTATGCATAGACTCACTGAAAAGGGCTGTAAACAAAGCACAAAGAAGAATTGGCAATACTACCGCCCAAATCATTTCATTACTAATACTCCAAATACTCTTATTGTTTTTCTGAAGCAGTTTTTTCTCGATTTTCCATGCACTTTTAAAGCCTCCTATCACACTTTGCCGCCAAAAACTAAAAACTGTTTGATTTTTACGAGCAGTCGCAGGGTCAAGAGGAGTAGCGACGTGCACATGATGCCCACGATTATGCTCTACAAAGAAATGCATATAGCAAACTGAAATCAAAGCTGCACGAGCGTGAAACTGTGCAATTGGACTTACCCGATGCCCTAGTTCATGTGCCACATTAATGATAGTCGATGCATAAACTCCTTGGCTAAGCATTAGCCCTAAAATCTGATACCAAGTAAGTTTATCGTGAGTAAGAATATAACAACCCCACGCAAGGATAAAGTATTGAATATAAACATGTGAATAAACTAGAAAATCGAAATAGCGGTCTTTGATTAGTTTTTCAAACTCATCAGCACTCGCATTTTGCGAATCTCTACTCACAATTTCATCAAGAATGGGTATTAAACCATAGGCATAAATGAATACAAAATATGTCCAATTTGGTGTAATAAAATAATAACCTAAGATGTAGAAGGCAATGAAAGAATAGCCCCATGCAAAACCGATTTTTTTTCTGATACCCATGGTTTACTAATTTTTCGTTGTAACTTTAAAACAAACAATACAAATCTTATCATTTTGTTGGAATAATCCTACCATAAACATTAATATTTAGATAGGATAAAAATGCGGAATCCCTAATCATGAGCGAGTTTTTGGTTTACTTACAACTTGGCTATCAACACATTACAGATTTGAATGGCTATGACCACATCTTATTTGTTGTGGCTCTTTGTGCAATATATCGAGTTACTGATTGGAAGAGAGTATTATATCTCGTAACAGCCTTTACAGTTGGCCATTCCGTAACCCTTGCATTAGCTGCACTCAATATGATTGAGTATGATTCTACGTTGATTGAATTTCTAATTCCAGTAACAATTATTATCACGTGCTTCTCAAATTTATTTCATAAAAGTTCTGATAGCGTGCTCAATCCTGAGGAGTTTTCTCGTATAAGATATTTCATTGCTATGATGTTTGGGCTTATTCACGGAATGGGCTTTTCAAGTTATCTAAAAAGTCTTTTAGGCAAAGACCAAAGTATTATTCTCCAACTATTAGCTTTTAATATCGGGCTTGAATTTGGCCAATTAATCATCGTAGGCATTACGATGGCCACTTCCTTTTTAGTTTTAGATGGTTTTAAGATTCGCAAACATACTTGGAATCTTCTTTTATCAGCTTTTGTGGCTGGGGTAGCCTTCAAACTTATGACCGAAAAATGGTATTTTTAAAGGTTTTTTCGGTAAATAACACTTCTATTTGACTTATTTTTTCAAAAAAACTTAATTCGTTAGATAATGCAGGCACTTTTGCATCAAATTTGTGTTATCTAAAAAAATAGTCATCATCAAATCTAATTTTGTTAATGCAAGAAAGTACATCTCTTATTGGTTTTCTCCTGACGGCGTTCTTTGCGGGCTTTGCCGCCATCTTTATGCCGTGTATTTACCCAATTATGCCCATGACGGTAAGTTTCTTCACCAAACAATCGCAAGGCACTCGAAAAGCCATGTTTTATGGACTTTCAATTATGTTTGTATTTGGGATTATTGGTTTAGTAGCTACTGTTTTTGGAGCACCATTTTTAAACTTTATCAGTACACACTGGGTTCCTAATCTTATATTTTTTGTTATCTTCATCATTTTTGGGGTATCGCTTTTAGGGGCATTTGAAATTGTATTGCCACACAACGTGGTTAATAACATAGACCGTATGTCGGAGCGTGGTGGTTTGGTTGGAATTTTCTTTATGGCTCTTACTTTAGTGGTTGTTTCTTTCTCTTGTACAGCTCCATTTGTAGGTTCATTGCTTATTATGGCAGCGAAAGGCGAAGTATGGCGTCCGCTTTGGGGAATGTTGGCATTTGGCCTACCATTTGGAGTAATTTTTACTTCTTTAGCTATGTTTCCACAATGGTTGAAGAGTTTACCGAAATCAGGTGGTTGGATGAATGAAATGAAAGCCGTTTTTGGTATTTTGGAATTTGCCTTGGCACTTAAATTTTTGAGTAATATCGACCTTACTTACCATTTTAATTACATCTCAAGAAATCTATTTTTAGTTATCTGGATTATCATTTTTGCCGCCATTGGACTGTATATTTTCGGAATTATTCGTTTGCCTAAAGATAGCAAAGTGCAGAAATACGCTCCGCAACGCATATTTTTTGGTTTATTATTTTTGGCTTTTGCAGGCTACATGGTTCCGGGCGTAACCCATGGTAAAGAATTAAGTCTTTTGTCGGGTCTTTTACCGCCTAAAACTATTGCAACAACCGTTGCTGATGGCTCTAAACTCAGAAATTTACCCCATGATTTAAAAGGGTTTTATGATTATGATGATGCCTTGGCCTATTCAAAAGAAGTTGGAAAACCATTGTTTATTGACTTTACGGGTTATGCTTGTGCCAATTGTCGAAAAATGGAAGAAAACGTTTGGCCACAACCAGAGGTTTTGGAGAAATTAAAAAACGATTTTGTGATTGCCTCCTTATATGTTGATGATAAAAAAGAGCTCCCCAAAGAGAAACAATTTACTTCGAAATATGATGATGAATTGAAAGTAACTGTGGGCGATAAAAATATGGATTTAGAGATTGTGAAATATAATAATAATGCCCAACCGTATTATGTAATTGAAGACTCTAATGGCAAGTTGATTGTAAAACAGCCCATTGGCTATTCATCAAAAGAAAACTTTTTGAAGTTTCTGAATGAAGGTATAAGTAATTTCGAAAAAAATAAATAAACAAAAGGCCTCTCATTAACGGAGAGGCTCTTTTTATTTTCTTCCAAATAAATGCTCAACTTCAACTTCTGTAAATCGAGCCTTTTTAGTAACGGCATTTCTTAGTAAATTCAAATATTTGGCTTTCGGTATTTCAATTGCACCAAAACGCTTTACATTATCATTAATAAACTGGGTATCAAGTAATTCGAAACCCTGCTGACGAAGAGTTTCGATTAAATAATGAAAAGCAACTTTTGAGGCATTAGGCACTCGATAAAACATTGATTCGCCAAAAAAGACAGCACCAATAGCAACCCCATATAAGCCACCCACCAACTCATTATCTAAGTAAGCTTCCACACTATGAGCAAGCCCCATAGCATTTAAACCAGAATATGCTTCAATAATTTCATCAGAAATCCAAGTCTCATCTGAGTCGCTTCTGGCATCTGCACAACCACGCATCACTCCTTCGAAATCATGATTAAAGCGTATTTCGAAATAGTTTTTGTTCAATATTGGGCGAAGAGATTTCGCTGGCTTGTAAGTATCAAGGGGAATAATGGCACGGGGGTCGGGAGAGTACCAGTATAATGTACCATCGGTATCGGCCATCGGAAAAATGCCATTAATATATCCATAAATTAAGTCGTCGGGCGAAAGTTTGGCCATTCAAAAAACTAAGCTGTATGTAAGCAAAGTTAATGAAAAATTTGAGACATAAAAATTAACGTTGTTAAGGTTTTGAATCTAATCGTCGCTAAAATAATAACTCTCTTATTATCAGTTCTTTTTAATTTTTGGCGATTCAAAAGTAATTCTACCTCTCTCATCATATTCATAAACCACATACGATTCGAAAGTAGTATCGTAGCAGTCTTTACCGTATTGTACTTCTTTTCTTCTACGATTTCCTGTCGGATAATACTCTACCCAGCGGCCTACTTTCACGCTATCATCCATCATACCCTGCTCGGCCAAAGTACCACTTTCATTAAATAATAGATACTCACCCGTAACCTTTCCATATAGTTTGGGAATCACCTCCTTTATTTTTGTTTTTCTTTCATCGAAATATGAAATTTCTGAATCTTGATAAAAACCACGCTCATAATACTCTTTGTTGAGTAAGTTATAATTCTTATCATAGAGCTCCCAACGCCCATCTTTTGCCCCGAGATAGTACCAGCCTTCTTCAACAACTAAATCGCCTAGGTATTTTTTATAAGGGCCATGCATTAAATCATTCGTAGCACGGTCACGGCCGAGTCCCTCTACAATTTTATTGGCTTTGCGGTCATACCAATATAAATGTCTATTGTATGGATTCGGCTGGGAAAAGTCTTTCAACGTATAAAATTCTAAGAACGTTAGGTTATTACCCGTACCTTGTCTAATCAGTTGTTTAGTTACCTTTATTCCCTCGTAATCTTTACCATTAAACTCATGCTTCATAGTTTTTATCTCTTTCTGAACATCTTTAATGGTCTTTTTGAGTTTTAAGCCTAAATCTGGTAAAGTTTCAGTAGCAAATTTTTTCGCATCATCTATGTTTGAAATATTCGTTCCCCCGGGTAAAGATGCCGAAGCCCTTGGAGTTGTTACCCCAACCGGAAGCCTATCAAGCTTTTCTTGAATTGTCTCTTTTTCATAACCTTTTTCGCCCTTGCGTTTCGCTTTTGGAACTACATCGGTTGATTGTGCGAAAATCAACGATGTTGAAGTGAAAAATAGGCACGAAATAAAAGTTAAGCGGTATATTTTATAGTAAAGTTTCATTTTCGGTGATAATGGCAGTAATTTTGCTATTCTATTTATAACGATAAATCTAATTAAAAATTGAAATGTGGGATTTATTTCCTCTTACTCCCGCATTCATAAATTGATATAAAGATAATGAAAGAGTGGTTTACAGAATGGTTCGATACTTCTTTTTATCATCAACTCTACAAAAGCCGTTGCCAAGACGAGGCAAAAATGCTTATTGATAATCTCGAAAAAAAGCTCAATTTTCAAAAGACTCAATCATTTCTCGACCTTGCTTGTGGTAAAGGCCGGCACGCCATTTACCTCAATTCAAAAGACTATCATGTAATTGGGCTTGATTTATCTCGCAATAATATCGAATCGGCTAATCAATCTGCTAACGAACATCTGCATTTTTTTGTTCATGATATGCGTACGTGTTTTCGCCCAAACACTTTCGATTTTGTACTGAATTTATTCACAAGCTTTGGGTATTTCGATGATGACCAAGACAATTTTCGAGCCATAAATGCAGTAGCCGATAATTTAAAATCAGGAGGTAAACTTGTACTTGATTATATCAATTGTACAAAAGCTATCAATAATCTCTCAAAACATTATGAAAAAGAGGTGGAAGGAATCAAGTTTATCATTACAAAACAAATTGAAGCGGGGTTTATCGTAAAAAATATTGATTTCGACTTTGAGGGTTCGCATCATCAGTTTCAAGAACGGGTGAAAATTCTCACGCAAGAAGATTTTAAAGCTTATTTTAAAAAAGCAGGATTGATTTGTAAAGAAGTTTTGGGAAATTATCACCTCGAAACTTTTGATGAGCAAAACTCTGATAGAATGATATTTATTGCCGAAAAGCTAGATATTTGCCTCAATTAATAACCTTATTCACTTCACCCGAATCTTGGCACGCCAATAATAATTGATGATTAGTTTGCTTGAGTTTAGGGTGGATATTTTCGGGAGATATTTCACACAAAGGAACTAACACAAACTTACGTTCTTGAATAAATGGGTGGGGAATACTAAGATTTTCGGTTAAAATCATCTCGTCATCGTAGTAAAGAATATCAATATCAATGATACGAGCCCCCCATTTTACCTCTCTAATTCGACCCATTTCACGCTCAATACGAAGAATGAGATGTAATACTGCGATGGGTGAATAGCTGGTCTCGATGGCAATTACTTGATTCAAGAAAGCATTTTGGTCGGTTAAGCCCCAAGCAGCAGTTTCGTAAATGCCCGATTCTTGCGTAATAGCTCCGATTATATCTCTGATACGAATAATGGCATTTCGTAAATTTTCTTCACGATTACCTAAATTTGAGCCTAATCCAAGAAAAACTTTGTGTGGTTTCAAGCAACAGATAAATTAAAGTTTTGAACGACCTCGGCAATTTCAGTCAATAAAGCAGGGTTTTTCTCAAAAGCATTACCAATGACAATAATATCAGCTCCTGCTTCGAGGGCAGCAGAGGCCTTTTCAGTAGAATTGATTCCTCCACCAACAATGAGTGGTAAATCAATAGAAGTTCTCACTTTCTTAATCATTTTAGCAGAAACAGGATATAATGCCCCACTTCCACCATCTAAATACATAAGTTTCTGACCTAGCATTTCGCCCGCCATCGCCGTACAAGCTGCCACATCGGGCTTATCGTGCGGAATAGGTGTCGTATTACTAATATAAGAAACCGTAGTTTGGCGGCCGCTATCAACCAAAATATAACCCGTTGAAAGAATTTCTAAACCGCTTTTACGAAGAGATGGTGCAGCAATTACGTGCTGACCAATTAAATACTCGGGATTTCTACCAGAAATTAAAGATAGAAGTAAAATTCCATCGGCATTGGGCTCAACATGAAGGCTATTTCCCGGAAAAATAATTACTGGAATATTTGTCTTCTGACGAATAATAGCAATCATCTCGCCCATAATGTTATTTGTAATTAGACTTCCCCCTATTAAAAAATAATCCACATGGTTTTCCACACAGTCTAACAAGAATACATCGAAAGTTTCCAACTCAACTTTATCAGGGTCGAGTAAAACAGCCAATGATTTTTTGTGTAGTTGTTTGTTGAGATATATTTTATCAAGAATTGGTCCCGACATTTTCTGTGGATTCGGTAGTATAAGAATCAATTATTTCGAGGAGCTTATTTTTAGCAATAGTCAATAAGACCGAGGTTGCGACGCCTTTAAGGGCATCCCAAACAAACGAATCTTCATTTTCATCGTCTTCTTCAGCAATTGGCTTTGGAGTGGGTAAAGTCTTTACCTTATTCGAAGGAAGTAGAAGCTCAGTAATCGCATAGGCAGCTACAATTACACCACCAATGATTAAAGCATTTTTTCCTACTTTTTTCAAATCCCCCAATTGCGTTTCGATAGCCTCTAGATATTTATTGGCCGATTCCTGCAAAAACTCCTTACGTTCTTCACGGCTTGCACCTTTGGGTGGAACCACTGGAACTTCAATAATGCCTTCTTTTGATGTTTTCAAGTTAGACGAAATTTTTATTCAAAAGTATTGAAAAATGCCCAAAAATGAAAAGCGTTATTAGGTTTTATGAACTTATACTTAGAAAAACACCAATAATTAATGATAAAATGGTAGTTTTGGTTTCGTTTTGACAGCATGCTTAAATCTTTCAAATGAAAATCATCCGCCTACTTATTTTTCTTTATTGTCTAAGCCTTAGTTTCCATTTGACAGCTCAGAGCAACTTTCAACACGCTTTTGAAAAATGTCAAATCAAAGGAAGTACTACTATTTATGATTATCAAAATAAACGTTGGATTTATTCTGATTCGCTTGATGCACAAAAAGAAAGTTTACCTGCTTCCACATTCAAAATTATTAATTTATTGATTGCCTTAGAAACAAAAGTAATTTCAGACGAGAATCAAGTAATTAAATGGGTTGGAAAAACTGACACTACGCTTTATGGCTATCGACCAGAAATCTACCATGATATGAGTGTGAAAGAAGCTTTCGAAGTATCAGCAGGCTGGGTTTTTATTGAATTGGCCAAGAAGATAGGTAGAAAAAATTATCTAAAATACCTAAAAGCCTGTCATTATGGAAATGCTGATTTATCAGAAAAAGGTGTTGACTTTTGGAATTTTGGCAAATTTGTTATTTCGCCTAAAAACCAAATAACATTTCTAAGAGATGTTTATGAAGAAAAACTGCCTTTTTCTAAGCGAAACTATGAGATTTTGAAAAAAGTAATGATTACTGAGCAAACACCTGACTATACGATTCGTTCAAAAACTGGTTGGACACGTGACGGCGGTATTGACTCTGGTTGGTGGGTTGGATACCTCGAAAAAAACAACAACACTTACTTTTTCGCCACTCGAATAGCAAAAAAACGTAGTGAAGTAAACCCAGATTTTGGCCAATGCCGCAAGACTATCACACGAAAGATTCTGAAACAAATAAACGCGATTAATTAGATATCAACAATTTCTATTAAACTCTATGAAAAACCCTCTTTTAAACATTTTTCTTGCCCTACAATTAGCCGTTGTACTTTTATTTGCTTGTAATAAAAAGCAATTATTAGCCGATAACTCATCTTCAGTTAGTGTAGCTAAAAAAGAAATCATAACTGGTGCCGACCAAATTTCGGCCTATTTGCCACTTCTTAAGGGCAAACGAGTGGCCATGGTCGTCAATCAAACTTCAATTATTGGTAAAAAGCCAAGCGTAGATAGTTTACTAAGTTTAGGTGTGAATATTGTGAAGGTTTTTGGACCCGAACATGGTTTCCGTGGCAATGCCAGTAATGGTGCGAAGGTAAATAATGAAGTTGATGCCAAAACGGGTATTCCGATTATTTCACTTTATGGCAAAATTAAACGCCCAACCAAAGAACATTTAGAAGATGTTGATGTGATGATTTTTGACATACAAGATGTAGGAGCCAGATTCTATACTTATATCAACACACTTGCCCACGTGATGGAATCTTGTGCGGAATTTAACAAGGAACTTATCGTTTTAGACCGCCCGAACCCAAATGGGTATTTGGTTGATGGCCCCATTTTAGAAGAGCATTTATATTCAGGTATCGGTATTTTCCCAATTCCGATTGCTCATGGTCTTACAATGGGAGAATTTGCTCAAATGATTAATGGTGAAGGTTGGATTCCGAATAAGCGTCAATGCAAAATTCGTGTTATTAAAATGGCCAACTACAGCCACGAAATGCCTTACGATTTACCAGTTTTTCCATCGCCAAACCTCAATTCTCAACAATCTATTATGCTTTATCCGAGTGTTTGTTTGTTTGAGGGAACCATTATTAGCCAAGGGCGTGGAACCTACATTCCGTTTACTGTTTTGGGAGCTCCAGCCCTAAAAGGCAAATACGATTTCAGCTTTAAACCCGTAAGTATTCAAGGCATGAGCGAAACCCCACTTCACCAAAATGAAGAATGTTTTGGACTTGATTTGAGAAAATATGATATAAATACCCTACGAAAAAGCAAGCAACTTAATCTATCATGGATGATGGAACTTTATAAAGCCTACCCATATAAAGACAAGTTTTTCGACCGAACTCAAAGCAAACAAATGGGCGATATTAATAAACTGGCAGGAACCGAGAAATTCAAACAACAAATTATTGATGGCATCTCGGAAGCAGAAATCAGAAAAAGTTGGGAGCCCGGTCTGAGTGAATTTAAAGTTAAAAGAAAGAAATATTTGATTTATCCTTAAACTTAAAATAGTTGAGGCACACCTTGTGTGTGCCTCAACTATTTTAACGATACATAAACACCTTAAAAACTTCTCCTTTATTAAAGAAACTACGTTCAAGCGGCAATTCTAGAAAAGCATCAGCTTCAACTAAATTTGCTAAATCGCCTGAGCCGTGACCCTCAACAGGGCTTGCTAAAATTTTGCCGGTTAGCGAATATGACAATTTTACTTGCAAGAAAAAGGTTAGCTCGGGTTTGAATGTAAAATCCTCAGCTAATTCGGCCATTAACTGCTCATTTTCAATGCCTTGTGAGGCATCAAGCCATTTTTTGAAATACCGATTTAAACACATGAAGGTAGAAACTGGATTACCCGGCAAAGCAAAAACGGATGATCCTTTAGCAGATTTTCCAAACCAAAAAGGTTTTCCTGGTCTTTGCGAAACTTTATGAAACAGCTTTTTAACACCTTGATTTTCAAGAGCTTGCGGCACAAAGTCAAATTTCCCTGCCGAAACACCGCCGCTCAAAATCAACACATCGAATGTTTCCATAAACTCAGCTATCTTCGATTCAATAATAGCTTGGTCATCTGGCAATAACACATTTTCCGTTTCAAGTCCCCAGTTTTTCAAACAAGCTTGTAAAGCATAACCATTCGATGTACGAATTTGGTGTGGAAGCGGCGTTTCGGTGATGGGCACAATCTCTTCCCCAGTTGAAATTACCACCGCACGTAGTTTTCTTTGAACCAAAATTTCAGCCTTCCCTATGGTTGCCGCCACACCGATTTCAGCTGCTGATATTTTTCTTCCTTTAGGTACAATTATATCACCGTTTTTTCGGTCAGAGCCTTGTAGGTGAATATTTTGTCCAACCAATAAATTATCGACTGTAATCGTAGCCACCTTGTCTTTGATTGACAAATCTTCGTAACGAATTACGGTATCAGTATTCACTGGCAACATCGCACCAGTCATTACTTCTATACAATTTTGATTATTTCCTAAAGTTTTTTCAGGGTTCCCCGCTGCCGCCGTTGCTTCGATGGAAAACGCAGTTTGTCCACTACGCCATTGCTCGAATCTGATGGCAATTCCATCCATTGTCACTCGATTAAATGGCGGAAAATCTCGGTCAGCACAAAGGTCTTCCGCTAAAATTCTTCCCAAAGCATCATTAATGCCTACTTTTTCGGCGGGAATTTGAATAGTATTTTCTAAAATTATCTGTTCTGCTTGTTCTACTGTTATCATATATTCATATAAAACTTTCTTTTCGGCTTTATCTACATTTTTTATAGTCAACAAATTACCATATTTTTCGGAAAATATTTGGTAAAACAACACTAAATTCATTTCATTCGTGACCTAATCTTCAAGCTATGAAAAAAATCTTCCTCTTAATTTTATTCACATACGCTGCGACTCATGGCCAAGTGGCACAATTAAAATTAGAAAATTACGAAGTAAAAAGAATTTCAGAACACGCACCAACTGCTATAACTCCTCTACTTTCTTTCGAGATAAATAAACAACTAACCAATACCTTAAACCAAGATTGGCAAACAAAGTTTGAAATTAGTTTTATAAGCGAAGGAAGCTTCAGAAATGCCTATAAAGCTAAAATTATTTTCAAAAACATCTCAAATGACACCCTAAACCTCCGAAACATCGTTCCATTTGGCGTTTCGGATAAACATGTGTACATCACTGGTTTGGGCGACCATTGGCTTTCAAGAACGCATTTATTTCAACCTAATAAAACGCCTGTCAATGTTATTGTACCCGATAACGCTTGGGAACTTGGGTATGCTACCATCGAACTGACCAATCAACAGAAAGTTTATGCTCTGACTCGTAGGAAAACATGGGAAAAAGCAACTCGCAAAAGGTTTGAAACCATCATTGCTCCGCAAGGAACTGTGACTTATGAACTTTACGTTGATTTTTATCAAGGTGATTGGCAAGAAGGTATCAGAAAGGTTTTTCAAGAAAATTATTTATATGATATTGAAAAATTCGATGACTCGATGTACCTGAGGAAAGATTTGCAATGGATTCGAGATGCCTACGTGATGCACCTAATAATGGTCTGGGATAAATGGTTTTATACACCCAAAGAAGGCTACGGAGCCTATAAAAATTTCTTAGAAAATGGCAAAAAACTTTATGGTGGCAATGATGCCGTAGGTATTTGGCCAACTTGGCCAACGCTCGGCCTCGACCAACGTAATCAATGGGACATGTTTCGTGATTTACCGGGAGGTTTGCCTAAAATTAAATCATTGGCCGAATACTCACGTCAACAAAATACGAAGTTTTTTATCTGCTATAATCCTTGGGATGAAAGTACAAGCTACAAAATATCGGCCAAAGAAGGCGAAAAAGGGCACCTTGATGGCATGGCGGAGTTGGTAAGGGCTGTTTCAGCAGATGGCGTGGTATTAGATACAAAAGGCGAATCTAGCAAAGCACTACAAAATGCCGCCGATAGTGTAAGAAAAGGAGTAGTCATGTATTCGGAAGGAATGGCTGTGCCGAAGAATATGTCGGGAATTATTTCGGGAAGGGTTCATAATGCCCTTTACTACCCACCTTTGTTGAACCTCAATAAATTTATACGCCCAGACTTCGCTATTTTTCGAGTAGCTGAAATTTACCTCGAACCTATCAAAAGAGAATTCGCCACTTCATTTTTTAATGGTTATGGTACAGAACTCAATATTTTTAAAAATGGAAAACCGCTTGAGTGGCTTGATGAACAGTACCGCTATTTGGGTCGAACATCAAGAATTTTACGTGAAAATTCTGCATTTTTTCAATCAAAAAACTATGTTCCGCTCATTTCTACGCTCAAAGACAAGATTTATGTAAACGAATGGAAGCATAAAAATAACGATGAAGCCATTTATACCATTTTCAGCCTAATACCAGAAGGTTTTAAAGGCCCTTTATTTGCCGTCGATTCTATAAAAGATTTTCATTATATCGACCTCTGGCAGCATAAAGAAGTTTCGCCAAACAAACAAAACGATGGCAAATTCTATATAGAGGTTGAAACCGAGGCCTTTAATGCATCTTGGCTCGGCACAAACAATGAAGGAGAAGTTGGCTGTATCAGGAAATTTCCAAGTCTCCTACAAATTCACCATCAGTTATACGAAGATTCTCTAAAAATCAATGCACCACGTGGAACAGAAGTAAGAATATGGGCAGGCAAACCAAGCTATGAACAAAGCTATCAATCTTTCAAAAAAACAAATTTTAGCCTTAAACTGATAGATTATTTTGGTAGCTACGAAGGGAAATTTGTGGTTCAATTATTTGATAATGCACGCTTAATTGATGAACGAATTTTTGAAGTAAAACCTGGGACGCCACGCCTAATTAGTGCCATTTCAGAAGTAAAAAACAAGGCTGATTACAGCAAAATGATAAAAATCCCCGCACAAAACTTCAAGTTTACATTTACAAGGGGTGATGATTTTGTATTCTATCCTGACGAACAAAATAATACTACGCAATTCATGAAAAGCTTCTGGATTGACCAAAACCTAGTAAGTAATGCCGATTTTAAGAAGTTTTTATCGGAAACTAAATACCTACCAACTGATAAGCTCAATTTTTTGAAGCACTGGCAAATGAGCAAACAACCTGATACTTTAGGAAAATATCCTGCTGTTTATGTAAGCTATCAAGATGCCCAAAGCTATTGCCAATCAAAAGGCAAACGCCTTCCTACTGAAAAAGAATGGCAATATGCCGCCCAATATCCCGACTCACGAGCTTATCCTTGGGGAAATGCGTTTGATTCAACCAAAACTAATAACGGAAACGGACAAATTAGCAAAGTTGGACAACACCCTACTGGTGCAAGTGAACTAAAAATAAACGATATGGTTGGTAGCGTTTGGCAACTCACGAACGATGTTTATCAGAATGGTTCTTATCAGTATATCATGCTTAAAGGTGGCTCGTTTTTTAAACCTACCTCAAGTTGGTGGTATGTGCAAGGCGGACCTCAAAAACTCACCCATCGTCAACATTTGTTACGAGTTTCAGAAGGTTTTGAACGCAATGCAACGGTTGGATTCCGATGTGTGACTGACTAAACCTTGAGTCTTAAGATAAATTTCGCTTGAAAACAATACTATTTAGGTAGTTTTCGAGATAAAAAACTCGAAAACTAATCGTTTGTTTATTAGGATTTAAACTTCGTTCTAAATATAGATGATTATTAAGTTTGAACATCTTTCTCGAAATTGTAGAAAAATGATTAGTAAGTGTATTAGCTACACCCTTAAATGATAATTCTATTTGATTATTTGCAATAAGACTCAACATAATTTTGACATAAGCCTCTACATTACCAATTTTCTGTTTGGGGTAACTTTTAATACAAAACTTTCGTGCTCAACCTTATCAATTAGTTCGGCAAAGCCTTCAAACTTTCCGTATACAACAGGGGCAATTTTTATTTCAACAATGGCTTTCTATAAATCGCCAGATTCCTGTTCGAGTAGAGTAGCTAGATAATTAAGAAAACAAATAATTAGGAAGAGAATTTTGTGGCTTCTGATTGGAAATCCCATCTACAACAAGCAGAATACCTACTGATGACAATATCTTTCCAAAAGTATAGACAAGGTCTGGGGTTGAATTTAATACAAAAAAAGAAGTATAGATATAGATATCGACGCAAACCATTGCGATAATTCCTAAGACAATTTCAAACCAAGTTCTCTTGAATGGTTTTGCCAACAAAAAGCTTAGAAAAACCATAAAAGTTGATACAAGAATAAAAGTGATAAAAATAAAAAAAGGCAAAGGTCTATCGGGAATATAGGATTTGAATATCTCAATAACAGAAAACCCAAATAAAGCAAAAATTAGTAGCGAAACCCCAGCAGCATAAATCCAAACAGCCTGAGTAATTTCTTTATAAGGAGCTCGAAGGCTGAAAAGTAGATATGCAAGTATGCTATAAGAAACGATATTGTTTCCAACGATACTCATTAATTCATAGTCGGGGGGTACGATATAATGATGTATCTCCGTTAAGATACTACTTAGTAAGAATAGAATTAATGGGGGTTTATTCGAGTTCTTTTTTTTCTTTAGTGGAAAAAGTAAATAACCGAGTAGAAAAATAGTTGGTGCTTGATTAAGAACTTTTGCCAATAAAACTTCTTCCCATCTTAAATAAGTAAACACTGGGAGATATTGAAAAAAAGGACCCGTGATAAGTACTATTATTAGGTAAAAAGTGACAAAGTTTGCTGACATGTGAAGGTCTTAGCTATTTTGGAAATAGCAAAAGTATTATCATTACCGCTAAGAACAAAATTAATTTTCGTATATGGGTTTCGGGCGAAGCTTAAGACTACTTCCATCTCTACTAGAGAAGAAAGCTCTGACCTCTGCACAAACCGAAAGGGCAATTTCTTCGGGAGTAGCTGCTCCAATATCCAAGCCTACAGGGCTAAAAATTCGCTGTTCTTGTTCTGGTAAAAGCTCTATTTTTTCTTCAGCCATACGGTCATACATTTTGATAGTTCGTTTCTTCGGCCCCAAAAGTCCAATATAACGAATATCAGTATTTAATAGCATTTGAAGGTTGCGATAATCAGTTTCATAATCATGACACATCGAAATTGCTGCCGTAAACTTATCTATTTCGGGTTGGTAATCTTTCGGCACGACCGCATCAGCCATTTGTGAAAGTGATGGATGCATTTTAGCTGGATTACACACCGCAATAACTCTCCAACCTAATTCTTTCGCTACCCGAACCATTGGGTAAACATCATAATTACTTCCAAAAACGTAGAGTTGAATGGCTGGCGGAATTACTTCAAAGAAAAGTGTAATTTTCGTACCTTCTTCTAGAATATATTCTTTTGAAACCGATTTGGTTGTTTCAAGTGCTTCTACAATGCTAGATACGAGCTCTTCATTCAATTCTTTTAAAGGAAAAACTTTAGTAAAATGAGCTTCATTATCAAATCGAAAAACATCACCCAAAGCAATATCACTTCTTGATTTACTTATTTGTGTAACTGTTACTATCAAATTAGGCGTTCGTTGGTCGATACAGCTTTGTAATTGTCTAACTGCATTATTGAGGTTTTGAGGGTCTAGAGGTGTAATCAAAACATCAATAATTCCATTGCAGCCAAGACCAACACCAATTTGATAGGGGTCGTCATCAGTAGTATCGTAAGTTATCAACGTAGCCTTGTTCTGTGACATAGCTAAACGGGCTTTTTTCAAGGCATCCCCTTCTAAACACCCTCCACTTATACCGCCAATCCACTCACCCGATTCTAAAACTAACATTCTTGCTCCTGTACGTCGGTAAGAAGAGCCTTCCACACGTACTACAGTGGCCAGTGCGGCTTGAGTTTTACTGAAATCTATATTTTGATAAGCCTCGGTTATTTGCTTTATTTCTTTCATGTATATTCTATAAAAAGGCATTTCTTGAAATATTAGTACATTTTATTAACCACCTTCACTACGTGCTCAATGGCCACGTCAATATCCTGTTCTTGGGTCATTCTTCCTAAACTGAATCTAACCGAACTATAAGCCGACTCATCATCAAGACCCATAGCTTTGAGTACATAACTTGGCTCGGTTGAGGCCGAATTACAAGCTGAACCATTTGATACTGCGATTTCATTGAGGTTCATGAGTAATTGTTCGCCGTCTAATTTCCCAAAACTAATATTAATTGTATTAGATAATCTTTTCAATTTACTACCATTTCGTTTGGCATGTGGTAGTTGGGTAAGTATTCCTTCTTCGAGTTTATCTCTCAAATAACGTAATTTTTCTGCTTCTTGTAGGCCTTCACGATGGGCTATTTCGGCGGCTTGCCCTAATCCTACAATTCCTGCAACATTTAATGTACCCGAACGAAGGCCACGCTCATGCTTGCCTCCATCTTGTTGAGCAATGATATTTAGTTTTTTTCTCACATACAAGGCACCTACTCCCTTGGGGCCATATAGTTTATGGGCAGAAAGGTTGAGTAGGTCTATTTCATCTGCTATTACATTAACTGGTATTTTACCAACCGCTTGGGTAGCATCGGTATGAAACAAAATACCATTTTCATGTGCAATTCGAGCAATTTCTTGAATAGGGTAAATTACGCCAATTTCATTATTGGCACCCATGACAGAAATCAGAATTGTTTGCTTTTTTATGGCATTTTTAAGATTTTCTAAGTCAATATTTCCTTCGTTATCAACGTCTAAGTAGGTAATCTCAGCACCCAATTTTTCTAAATGTTGACAAGTATCTAATACAGCTTTGTGCTCTGTTTTGATTGTAATAATGTGATTTCCTTTCGAACTAAAAGCTTCATACACACCCTTTATCGCCAAATTGACAGCCTCAGTAGCCCCGCTGGTAAAAACAATTTCTTTTGATGTACAACCCAACAAATCGGCCACTTGCTGACGTGCTGCATCTACCGCCTCAGCCGCTTTCCAACCGTAGGCATGGGAGCGACTAGCAGCGTTTCCAAAATGCTCTGTTAGGTATGGAATCATTGCTTCAAGCACCCTTTTATCAAGGGGTGTTGTGGCGTTGTAGTCCATATATATTGGGTATTTCATCGCTAACTAATGGTAAATCTTACTTTACTTCAAAGAATTAATAGATAATTAATCTTATCTTCTATTTTTTTATCAAAATTGTACAATACAATTATTTAAAAATTTATATAAAAAACACATTAGACGGGTTTTCGGTTTAAATAATTGTATAAATAAAGAGAACTATTCTATCAATTGGTCAATGGAACCATATTTTAATATCAGCTATCATCAACAAAATCGCAAATTAGTCGATTTAGTTGAGAATCGTACTGCTTACACATTGAATAATGCTGAATTAAATATCTATGAAACCCACAAATCGGCCGAAAAAGTTGCATTACAATTTTAGAATCCTGTTTTAGCTAGTATGATTCGAGGGAAAAAAGTTATGCACCTTACTGATTTACCCTCTTTTGATTTTTTCCGGGCGAATCGTTGATTGTACCAAGCCACTAACTCGTGGAAATAGATTTTCCAGAAGCCCAAGAAGATAATCCTACTCAGTGCCTAGCCTTAGCCATTTCTCAACCACAAATTAAAAGAGTTACTGATGAACTAAACGAGCAATTTCCATTGATTGATGATAAAAATGGTTGGTCATTTTCGGAATCGAATTTCTTTTTAACTAACGATATTGGTATTAATCACCTCATTTCTCATCTAATTTATATTTTTACTGAAAATAATAAAGCAAAAGATGTATTTGCCGATTTGGTTTTGAAAGAACTGATAATCAGGCTCATGCAAACCAAAGCAAGAACTATTTTACTTGAAAATTTTCAACAAAATATCAATACTAATCGCCTTGCTTACGCAGTAAAATACATACACGAAAACCTACATCGCACACTATCTGTCAAGGAACTAAGCGAAAAAGCTTGTATGAGCGAACCTAACTTTTACAGATGTTTCAAACAACAATTCGGTATTTCGCCAGTTGAGTATGTCAACCAAAAACGAATTGACTTGGCAAAAAAAACTTCTCCAATGTATCGAAACAAATATTGCTGACATTGTTTTTCTTGCGACTTCAATAACCATAATCACTTCATTAAGACCTTCAAGAAATATACTCAAACGACACCCGCAAATTATAGGAAAAACTTCCTAAATAATATGGTTGGTAATAGTCATAAAAACCTACCCATTGGCTATGTATTAAACAGCAACATCTTCTAAGCTTGCGGAATCTCGAATACGTTTTTTCATTATTTGTTATTTGTTTTGAAAAATTTTAATTTTTCCAAGAAAATCCAAAGTTTATTCGGCTAATCCATCAAAATGCAGTATGTTTTTGCGTATTTTGCTACACAAAACCTTAATACTTGCACAAGAATGCCTAAAAATTCAATCGAATCGGTTTTTACACAAGAGATTCACAACAAATATCTTGTATTCAACACGCTTTTTTCGAGGCTCCCTTACGATAAGATGGCAAAGATTGGTCAATTAATGCCATTCCTTCATGATTTATCGGAAACTGGTTTTGAACAAGGTAAAGACCCTAAAGAAATCATCAATTTATTCTTCAATCAATACACCACTATCAAAGACGAAAAGGAAAGAATAGACCTTCTTTTCCGCTTCATTACTTACATTGAGCGTCAGGTTGTATTATTTGATAGTATTGAAGATTCTGCTTTTGAGAAACTTACGCCGATTAATGGAAAGGGAACGCTCCAAAGCACCTTCGAATTGGCGATTCAGCAAAATAAAATTGAAGAAGTAAAGCAAAAACTCAAAAACTTCAAGGTTCGTGTAGTATTTACGGCTCACCCTACGCAATTTTACCCAAATAGTGTGTTGCGTATTATTCAAGATTTGGAAGAGTTGATACCTAAAAATGATATCAATGGTATTGATGCTTTACTGCAACAGCTTGGTAAAACACCTTTTATCAACGAGCAAAAGCCTACACCGCTTGAAGAAGCCCAAAGTATCATTTTTTATCTTCGTCACGTTTATTATCAAGTTATTGGTGAGATTCATCAGAAAATCAATAATTATTTACAAACTGAAGAATCAGAATTTAGCCCTGTACTTGAATTAGGTTTTTGGCCCGGTGGCGACCGCGACGGCAATCCATTTGTGACGGCCGACATTTCTAAGAAAGTAGCTCAAGAATTGCGTTCAAGCATTTTGAAGTGTTATTACAACGATTTCAAGATTGTTTGTCGCCGCCTGACACTCAAAGGTATCATGCCACTACTGACACAAATCAGTAATCGTATTCACACGAATATGAATGGCCTGAAAAATGACCTCACGCTCGAAGAACTCCTTGCATCGCTATATGAAGTTCGTGATTTGCTCATTACGAAGCATAATTCTATTTTCTTAGACCTTTTTGATAGATTTATCCAACAAGTAAAGCTATTCGGACTACATTTTGCGAGCTTAGATATTCGTCAAGATAGTAGTATTCATGAAAAAGTAATGGATGAAATCAACCAAAAATATGCCATTTCTCCAAAGCCTTATTCTGAATGGACTCACGCAGAAAAACTTCATTTCTTGACAGAGCATGAGTTACTAATCAATGAAGATGATTTTGAAGACCCGCTTACTAAGGATACCTTCAAAACAGTAAAAGCAATCAAAGAAATTCAAACCCTCAATGGCGAGAAAGCTTGTCACCGATATATCATCAGTAACTCTACTTCAATGTTCTCGGTGTTAGAAGTTTTGGCTCTTTTCAGATTCTGCGGTATCACACCTTCAGAGGTTAATGTTGATGTAATGCCTCTTTTCGAGACCATCGAAGGTTTAGATAATGCCCAATCAACCATGTCGGCTTTATATCAATTACCATTCTACAAGGCTCATTTAGAACACCGCAAAAATCATCAAACGATTATGCTTGGTTTCTCTGATGGCACGAAAGATGGAGGATACGTAAAAGCAAACTGGGAAATCTACCAAGCGAAAGAAAAGCTTTCGAGAGTATCGAAGAAAAATCAAATAGAAGTAATGTTCTTCGATGGTCGTGGTGGGCCTCCAGCTCGTGGCGGTGGAAAAACACACCAATTTTATGCTTCGCAAGGGCCAACTATCGCCAATAATGAAATACAGGTGACAATTCAAGGCCAAACCATTACTTCAATGTACGGCTCTCGCCCACAAGCGATGTATAATTTCGAACAGTTGATTTCCGCAGGTATCATCAATGATGTATTCCACGATGATAGGTCAATTTTAGACAAAAAAGAGCGTGTATTAATTGATGAATTAGCAGAAGAGGGTGTAAGAAAATATTTCGAACTTAAAGAACACCCACTTTTTGTTTCTTACCTCGAAAACAAAAGTCCACTTAAATATTATGGTTTAACCAATATTGGTAGCCGTCCAAGTAAACGAAGTTCTGGAAAGAAACTTATGCTTTCTGACCTCCGAGCCATTCCGTTTGTTGGTTCGTGGAGTCAATTAAAGCAGAATGTTCCAGGATATTTTGGATTTGGCTCTGCTATGCAAAAAGTTATCGAGGAAGGTCGTTTAGAAGATTTGAAATCGCTCTATCAAAGCTCGCTATATTTCAAGACATTGATGGAAAATAGTATGATGGCTTTAACTAAAACCTATTTCCCATTGACCAAATACATGAAAAACGACCCAGAATATGGTGCGTTTTGGAATATCTTGTATGAAGAATATTTACTTTCTGTAAAGAATATGCTTTTAGTTTCGGGGCAAAGCGAATTGATGGCAAATGAAACTTTAGGTAAGATGTCAATCAATTATCGTGAGCACATTGTATTGCCTTTACTAACGATTCAGCAATATGCTTTGCAAAGAATAGAAGAGACTAAAGACGAGAAACTAAAGTTAGTTTACGAAAAAATGGTTACTCGCTCTCTATTTGGTAATATCAATGCGAGTCGAAACTCAGCATAAAAAATATTGCGTAAACAAAAAAGCTCCTTTCCATTTGAAAGGAGCTTTTTTGCTTTAAATCCTTCTAGTTAATTACACCCCGAAATCATTGCTTGAAATACAGTCCCAGATTTAGCCTCAAAACCCGGCCGTAGTTCTACTTTCTTGGCTGCAGTATAGTTTATTTTTCCACTCAATTGTATAATCTGATTACTTTGTATTGATTGTTGGCTTGAGTATGGCGATTCTGCACTACTGACCGTTCCGTTTAAGTTCAAGTTATCTGGAAAACAAGATGATACGGTAATCGTTTGCGGTGAAGTAGCAGCACTAATACAATAGAGTGTTTTACACTGAACGGTATAACTATTAGTAGTGCTTGGAACAAAGGTGAGCGGATTAGTGGTTGCACCTGTTGACCATAAAAAGGTTCCATTACAATTAGAGCCTGTTAATACTAAACTATCGTTTGGACGTACTTGCGTTGCCGAACTACTAAAGGCTGGGCTCGTTGGTAAAGTAAATGCTGATAAATCAATTACAGGGCTAAAGAACACTTTTTTAGAGCTTTTTCTAACATTGGCGGCATATCTTGCAGCGGTGCCCGTTGTTATAGAAGTACTATCCAAAGTACGCCAATTAAGGTTTTCATATCCAACTGGTGGAATGTTCGTATATTGACAACAACCATTATAATTAAAACCTATTGACTCTTGCACAGTATTTTGTCTATTCGACCAAGCATATTTATTAAAACCACCTGTCACACTTAAAGTAATTGGGGTAGCTGGCGTAGAATTATTGCAAGTTAAAGAAACTGGCAATAATGCTGAGGCCATCATTGGTATTGAGCTCGTAAAAAAGGTATTATCGAGGGTGGAATTCCAAGCATTGGCAAATTCTATCTGACCTGCGTAGGTATCAAAGTGAATACCATCGGTTCTATAAGTAGAACCGTTGATATTATCGGTATTTGGCCCAGCAAATACGTAGGGCACGGGTGGATAATAATCACCTCCACCAACCTGAAAGCCTGAGATTAATGTATTTTGACCAAGTATAGGCCCGTCGTGCGGCTCAGGATTTCTTGAAACCCTTGCTACTACCCATGCTAAACTTGTATGTTCGGCATTTTCTCGACTTTTATTAATAACATTTCTTACATTTTCATAGTAAGGTAAAAAAAATGTCTCGGGGTCACTCTCACCTTGATGCCATAAAACTGCTCTTAAACCTGTTAAACTCCCATAATAAGCCACACTATTTTCTAAAGCACGATAAGGGGCTCCTAAATCTTGACGTTTCCAACTTTCTCCATCATAAGGCAAGCCTTGTGATGATTTACTCCAATCATTGCTAGAAGTTCCACCATGCCCAGCACCATAAAATAAAACAGGTACGCCTAGTTTACTTGCTAATAAGTCGCCTAGTTTTCCCCAAGCCCATGGAACATAATGAAAGGGGCCAATTTTACAAGAGTCGCCTTCCATTTTTGAAAACCCAATAGGTAAACGATTATAATCTGTTAGGTTATTACTATAATTTACCGTATTTACTCTATCATCACTTGCGGGCGTGCTCACCCCAGCCCCACCTTGTGCATTTGATTGACCCGCAATAGCAAAAACTTCACCAATACCTAATTTTTGAATACTTTTTGAATCAACTAAGGTATTATTTCGATAAGCGTTAACCTCTAATCTATACCACCCACCCGTAGCGGTAATTGTACCATAAAAATAACCATTACTTGGGTTCGATTGTATGGTTGTCCAAGCAGTTGTGTTACCTCCTGTAATACTCACTACACGAGCATCGACTCGGTCAATAGCAGAGTAATAATTTCCAGCGATGTTAATTTTTGCTTGATTCGAATTATTTCTTTGATAAACCATTCGCTCAAAAGGATGAGTGATGGTGATTTGAGCAAATCCATTTTTAACTAATACAAAAAGTAGAATGGATAATAGTAATTTGTAATTCATAAAACTTAATTAATACTAAAACATACAAATTTGGTGAAATAATATTTAGTATGGAAACGAAACTTTACCCATGTTTATGCTTGGAACGCCCTTGCGAGTACCGAAATTGGTATTCCCCCCCGAAACTGCCTCATTGGCCAAAGTAGCAAATAGAACCGCTTCTTTTGCATCGCCCGCAATACCTAAATCGTCTGTTTTCAGGAATTCAAAACTAGGCAATAACCCTTTTAAACTGCTCATAATTAGTGGATTATGGACCCCTCCACCACTTGCATAGACACTCACATCTTTCAAAGTTTTAGACTCCATCATTCGTAAGATTGCCTCAGCAATTGTTTCAGCCGAAAACCTACATAATGTTGCCAAAATATCTTCGTGCGAAAGCCCAAGTGTATTACTTTTATCTTGTGCATTTTTCAAATATTCGAGGTTAAATAACTCAGGGCCAGTCGTTTTAGGGAATGGCTTAGCAAAAAAATCATCTCTTTTTAATTCATCCAACAACATTCGATTTATCGTTCCTCTACTGGCTACCTTAGCATCTTTATCATAAGGTAGGTTCAAATGTTTCTTCATGTAAGCGTCAATCAACGTATTTCCAGGCCCAGTATCAGTAGCAAATACCTCGTTTGCATCAAGATTTCCTGCCAAATAAGTAAAATTGGAAATCCCACCCATATTCAGGAGAATACGATTTTCATTTCGCTTAGAAAAAATAAGATAGTCACCATAAACCGCTAAAGGAGCTCCTTCGCCACCTGCTGCACAATGTTTTTGGCGAAAATCTGAAAATGTAATGATACCTGTTTTCACTGCAATGTGGTCTCCATCACCAATTTGAAGTGTAGCGTTAGGGAATTTCTCAATTTTATGGAGAATCCTTGGTGCATGAAAAACTGTTTGTCCGTGACTAGCGATTAAATCAACCTCATTGGGTGAAATATTCCATTTTTTCAAACATTTATTAATAATATCGGCGTGAAGGTTGCCAATCCACGGGTTCAATACACATAATTGTAGAAAACTTATGGTTGGCTTGGCAAAAACTTGTCGAATTTCATCTTTTACTTCCTCATCAAAACCAATCGTCTCAAAGCCAATCACACTTACCTCAGTATCGCCACCACTTCCTCGAAATTTACATAAAGCTACATCAAGCCCATCCATTGAAGTGCCTGACATTAAGCCAATTATTAGGCGTTCTTTCTTTTGTGCTATTCTATAAAGTTTGTCGATATTTTGGTTCATTATGTCTATATTTTGAACACAAAGCTAAGGTTTTTAGCCTTGATTAAAAAGATTTGCGAGATTTACACAGAATTAACAAATTCCCGATTTAATAACTTTGTAGAGGTTATTAAATCTTTAAAACGAGTTTTTACTATTTTTGGTTATCAATTATTCAACCCTATTCAAAAAATGACAAAAAAATCTTTATTCTTTTTTTCAGCGTTATTAGCTCTTGCAGTTGCTTGTCAGCGAACACTTACGCACATACCCATAGCCCCTCCCGATGAAGTAGATTATAAAATCGACCGACTCGAAAATGAAATTGTAAATTATGAGAAAAAAGATGCAGAAATTGGCCTTGAAAAACTACAAGGACAAACGGTTTTCTACGGAAGCTCAAGTATTAGACTTTGGAAAACCCTAAAAGAAGATTTTACTCCACTTTCGGTCATTAATCATGGTTTTGGTGCTTCTACTTTTCCAGAAATGACTTATTATGCCGAACGAATGCTTGTGCCGTATAAACCTAAAAACATTGTACTTTACTGCGAAAATGACCTATTTATTGGTAAACCACAACGTACCCCCGAGCAAGTATTCGATAACTTCGCTGAATTGGCTACATTAATCCAAAATCGTTTACCAAAGGCCAAGATTTATTATATTTCTATGAAACCATCTATTTCAAGAAAAGCTGATTGGCCGAAAGTAGCTAAAGCTGATGCTATGATAGAAGAGTATATCAAAAAACATAAAAACTTTACTTACATTGATATTCGTCCTGCCATGTATCGTCCGAATGGAAGCATCAATGGCGATTATTTCGTGGGCGATAGCCTTCACATGAAGCCCGCAGGCTATGCTGAATGGACAAAAATTATCAGACCATATTTGATTAAATAAAGTGGAAAATGGGTGGCTGAGCGTAGTCGAAGCCACTCAATTTTCCAAAAATATTCAACCCTAAAATCATATTTGCAATGAAAAAACTCTTCTATATTCTATCTTTTCTGCTGCTAAGTAGCCTAACATTTGCACAACCTTCTACCCAAATGATAAAAGTTATGGTTGCACCAGACCATGAAGATTGGACATATAAAATCGGTGAAAAAGTTACGTTTTCGGTAACGGTATCGAAATGGGGAAATCCTCTAAAAAACACCAAAATTATCTATCAAATTGGGCCAGAAAAGTTTGAAACCAAAAAAGATAGTACAGTTTTGAAAGATGGCGTAATAAAACTTGATGGCGGAACAATGACAACTTCGGGCTTTTTACGCTGTACGGTTATTGCCAAAGTAGATGGAAAAGAATACCGAAATTTAGCAACAGCTGCCTTTGAGCCCGAAAAAATTCAACCAGCAGTTGAAATGCCAAGCGATTTTAATGAGTTTTGGAATAAGGCGAAAGCAAATCTCGCCAAAGTACCTATGGACGCAAAAATGACTTTGCTGCCCGAACGATGCACCGAAACAGTAAATGTTTACCACCTAAATCTTCAAAATTATAAAGAAGGTGGTACTACTCGTTTATACGGAATTTTGTGTATGCCGAAAAAGGAAGGAAAATATCCAGCCTTATTGCGTGTACCGGGTGCGGGTGTGCGTCCGTATTCAGGAGATGTGAGAACTGCCGAAAAAGGAGTTATTACTTTAGAAATTGGTATTCATGGTGTTCCTGTAACTTTGGATGCCAGTGTTTATACCGACTTAGGAGCAGCGGCACTTAGCGGTTATTGGACATATAACTTAGATAACCGTGACCAATATTACTATAAAAAAGTATTTTTAGGCTGTGTGCGTGCCAACGATTTTTTGGTAAGTTTACCCCAATTTGATGGGACAAACTTGGCCGTAACGGGTGGAAGTCAAGGAGGAGCTTTATCAATTGTTACAGCGGCTCTCGATTCTCGTGTGAAGTGGGCGGCTCCAACTTACCCTGCCATGTCAGACATGGTTGGGTATTTGAAAGGTCGTGCGGGTGGTTGGCCGCATATTTTTGATAAAAATAATCCGCATCACAATACCGAAGCTAAAATTAAGACTGCGGCTTACTATGATGTAGTAAATTTTGCCAAAAATCTTAAAGTTCCGTGCATTTATTCAATGGGATTCAATGATGAAACTTGTCCACCAACTTCGATGTGGGCGGCCTATAATTCAATTTCCTCACCCAAAGAATTGAAATTATACCAAGAAACAGGTCATTGGACTTTCCCTGAAGAAAATGAGATTATCCATAATTGGTTATTAGATAAATTAATCAAGAAATGAAATTCAACGCTTTTCCAGTAGTTAGATATTTACTATTTTTCATTTTAGGAATTACGGTTTATCTCCAAACCGACTCCTATGCTATTTCTTTTCCAACAGAAATTATCTACTACTTGATTGGCTTTTTGATGCTAATTTTTGGTCTTTCGATACGCTTCCGCCAGCCTGTGGTTCGCGGAAGTGCATTAATGGCAATTATCTTTTTGGCTGGTTGGAGTCTTACGCATTTCAAAACAGCAAGCAATCAGCCAAACCATTTCATAAATCTTCCTCAGTTTAGTCATTATCAAGCAACTATTATTGGTAATTCTGAAACTAAGCCTAAAACTTTTAAGGTAGAAGCTGAAATAAATGCCATCAAAGTAAATGGTCAATGGATAAAAGCAACTGGGAAAACACTTCTTTATTTCAACAAACAAGCGTCTGAAAAACCACAATATGGCGATGTTTTTCTAATAAAAAATATGCCTCGTGAAGTAGAAGCACCAAAAAACCCTGAAGAATTTGACTACCGAAAGTTTCTACAATACAAAGGTATTTATACGCACCATTTTTTGTGGGGACAAGAATATGAAAAAATTGGGCATCAGGCTCCTTCAAAACTTTTGGAGTTTTCGTATAAAGCCAATCAATATGCCGATAGCGTTTTCAAGGCACGCATTGAAACACCGAACGAATATGGCGTTGCGAGTGCAATGGTGGCAGGTTTACGAGATGATATTGACAACGACCTTCTTGATGCTTACTCAGCCTCTGGAGCCATCCACGTTTTATCAGTTTCGGGTATGCACGTGGGAATTTTGTTTTTATTTCTTGGTTGGATGCTAGGCTGGATAAAAAAGCGTGGCAAGTTCGGCAAACAAATCTTCACTGTACTTGTCATTGGTATTCTCTGGGGATACGCTATTTTCACAGGGCTTTCTTCTACTGTTCTTCGAGCAACGGTCATGTTTTCATTCATTCAAATCGGAACAGCAATTGGCCGCCGACAAAATATCTATAATACACTTGCAATCTCAGCTCTTTTATTGCTTTGTTGGAACCCATTTTGGTTGATAGATGTAGGTTTTCAGCTTTCATACCTGGCTATTATTGGCATTGTTTTCTTGCATCCTTATTTATATCAATTATTATCGCCCAATAACCCAATTATTAGAAGTCTTTGGGAAGGCACTTGTGTCTGTTTTGCAGCACAATTATTTACATTTCCTTTGAGTGTCTATTATTTTCATCAGTTTCCGACTTATTTTTTAATTGCCAATCCGTTTGTAGCATTTTTCTCGTTTGCTGTTTTACCCGCGGGTTTAGCATTGCTAATTTTGGCGAAAGTGCCATTTTTAGGTACTGTATTTGGCTTTATTCTAAAACATTCGTTGGTTTTTCTTAATAAAAGTATCTTTTTGTTTGAAAAACTACCCTTTGCTACTTTAAAAGGCTTTTCTATTTCCTTTACCGAAGTAATTCTCATTTATGCCATAATTTTACTAATCGTATTTTTCTTTCTTCGATTAGAATTCAAATATCTACGCATAAGTTTAGCTCTCGTCTTTGTTCTAACGTGTTTTAACATCAGTCAAGATTATTTACAGAGTAAACAAAAAAGCCTCACTTTTCATTTTATTCCTAAAAAATCGGGTATTAGTATTATTGATGGCAAATCAGCTACATTCATTGCCGATACAACTTTACTTAATAGCGAAAAAACACATGATTTCCATTTGAAAAACTATTATGACAAATCTGGAGTTGTAAATGAAAACAAATTGGCTTCAAACCAGTATACAAATAAACAAGGTATCACTTATTTAGATTTTGAAGGAAAGAAAATCTTATGGTTACAGCAGAAGTTTAATGGAAAATTGCAAGGAAATGCTGATTATGTTTTGCTTTCAAACAATGCCATTCGAAAGTTGAATCCTTCTTTTACAAATTTTCAAACAGGGTTAATTATTGTTGATGACTCCAACAAACGTTATGTGGTTGAAAACCTCAAGCACCAAGCCGATAGTTTACACCTTAACTTAATTTCGCTCTACGATACTGGAGCTTTTTCAATTAATGAATAATTACATTTTAAATAAACAAATGCTTAAATTCTACTTTTCAAATATTCTTATTTTCAGTTTTATTGCTCTCAATAGTTTTGCCCAAGAAGCAGATTCCACAAAGCAACTCAATGAAGTTATTGTTCGAGGCTTTGAATCAGAAAGAAAGTTAATCGAAACCGCTGCCTCAGTTAATTTACTGACAATCAAAGACATACAACGATTTGAAAATACTACACTTGTACCCGTTTTTAATACCTTAGCGGGAGTACGCATGGAAGAACGCTCGCCAGGAAGCTATCGTTTAGCCATTCGTGGAAGTTCGCTTCGTTCGCCTTTTGGGGTGCGTAATGTAAAAGTTTACTGGAATGATATTCCGCTAACTGATGGTAATGGCAATACCTTTTTAAATGCCATTGATATGAATACTATCAGTAATATTGAGGTAATCAAAGGACCCGCAGGAAGTGTTTATGGGGCAGGAACTGGCGGTGTAATCCTGCTTGGTGGAAGCAAGGCAGAAGGCAAGAAAGAAAGCACCAATTATCTCACTTCTAGCATAGCTTATGGCAGTTATGGTTTACAAAATCGTAATCTTGCTTGGAATGTGGCTTCGGCGAAAGTCAATAGTGTTTTGAGCTATGCCCACGCCCAATCTGATGGATATCGACAAAACAGTGCAATGGTGCGAGATGTTCTTAGCTGGCGTTCAAGTTATTTCGTGTCAGATAAGAAAACCTTAAATATTTCAACACTTTATTCTGATATTCATTACCAAACGCCCGGTGGACTTACACAAGCACAGTTCGAAAAAGACCCAAGTCAGGCTCGTTTGGCCACTGCTACTTTACCAAGTCCGATTCAACAAAAAGCAGGAATTTATCAGAAATTATTCAATATTGGTGTTTCGCAAGAATACCACCTTAATTCTCATTGGACAAACGTAACGAGTGTTTATGGAACAATTTCGGAGCTACGTAATCCATTTATTACTAATTATGAAATTCGTAATGAACAAACTTTTGGTGGTCGTACACGCATGAATTATGTTTTTGATTTGGGGCAACTCAAAAATCGTTTTACAGTTGGTGGTGAACTACAAAAGTCAGCTTGGGTGATTCGCAATTTTGGGAATAAAGCAGGAGTAATTGATACCCTACAAACCAATGATAACGTAGCCGCTTGGAATTATTTCTTGTTTGGCCAGTTGGAAACCGATTTGCCACAAAACTTTATTCTGACAATTGGCGGTAGCTATAATCGTTTCAAGTATGATTTTACTCGTCTATCGGATGCTCCGAAAATCAAGCCGATTTCCGAGTTATTACCTGCGGCATTTTTACCAAGAATTGCCCTTTTGAAGAATATACAAGATAAAATCTCAATTTTTGCGAGTGTTAGCAGTGGTTTTTCACCGCCAACCGTTACAGAATATATCAGTGGCTACCAAACTAGTTCGTTTGTCCCATCGCTCGCACCCGAAAAGGGCATTAACTACGAAATCGGTACACGGGGAAATTTATTTAACAAGCGAATTAATTTTGATGTTACGGCGTATTCGTTTCGCTTAAAAAATACAATCGTTCGAAGAACTGATAATGCAGGAAGAGAGATTTTTACAAACGCAGGAAGCACGCTTCAAAATGGACTTGAATTATCACTGAATAGCTTTATTATCAAGCATGTTGATAAAGAATTTATTCAAGAATTACGCCTTTTCACGAGCTATACTTTCAATGATTATAGCTTCAAGAATTACTTACAACTCAAAACCGACTTATCGGGAAATGCACTTACGGGCGTGCCACGCCAAGTATGGGTTTCGGGCTTAGATTTACAAACAAAAATTGGCGTTTACCTAAATTCTACCTTTAACTTTACAGATAGAATGCCTCTCAATGATGCCAATACCGTTTATGCAAATAGCTATAAACTATTAAATGCCAGAATTGGTTTTCGTAAGAGTTTCAAACGAGTTGGTTTGAATATTTATACCGCTGGCGATAATCTACTAAATGAAGTATATAGCCTCGGAAACGACATCAATGCGGTTGGTAATCGTTTCTTTAATGCGGCCATGCCGAGAAATTGGCAATTTGGTGCGAGTTTAAGTTTATTTTTGTAAGGTTGTAGCACAAGTTTCCAACTTGTTATTTTAAAATCGGTTTTAGCTAGCTACAAGTTAGTTTTAGCTAAAACTGATTTTTTTTCAAATTAACTGCTCCATGCAATCCTTCTTGTAGGACAAGTTTTTAACTTGTCAAATATCAAAACAACTTAGAAACTTGTCCTACTAAATTATTTCACATCAATCATCTTCAAACAAACCGGTACAGGAACTTCAATTTGTTTACCAGTTGGCGATAATTTTCCTGTTTTGGCATCTCTATTAAAAATCGTGATGTTATCTGTCTCTTGATTGGCTACCAAAACAAATTTTCCGTTGGGTGTAATCATAAAATTACGAGGTATTTTTCCTAAAACTGGTTCATTTCCAATGTAAGTCAGTTTACCTGTTTTGGGGTCAATACTATATATAACTATTGTATCAGTAGTATTATTAGGAGCAAAAATGCCGTTTTTATTTCCTGCATCTACAAAACGATTTGAGCCATATAAAAACTTCCCATCGGGCGAGATATGAATATCAGCACAAAAACTCTTGTTTTTATATTTAAAATCCTTCGCAAGCGTAGTAATTGTCTGAATAGGAGATAGTTTTCCTGAAACATAATTAAAGGCTGTAACGGTGCTACTTAGTTCTTGAATCACATAGACAAATTTTCCGTTGGGATGAATCGTAAAATGGCGAGGCCCCGAACCATCAGCCACTTTCGTAAACGCTGGTTTTCCTTCTACTAATTTACCATTTTGTGCGTTTAGGCTATAGGTCATGATTTTATCTATTCCTAAATCTGGCACAAAAACATCTCGATTATTCGGAGAAATATTCACCGAATGAACGTGTGGTTTTTCTTGTCTACCTTTATTGGGTCCACTTCCAGAATGATTAATTGTTTGACTTGCAGCACTAAGCGAACCATTCGGCTCTACTGGTAAAATAGATAAATTTCCTCCCGAATAATTACCAACTAAAACCCATTTTCCTGTTTTATCGACACTAATATGGCAAGGGTCTGCCCCACCAGCCGACTGCGTATTTAGGTTTGTGAGCATACCCGTATTTTTATCGAAACTGTACGAATAGACTATCCCATCGCTGATTTCTGAAACTGCATAAACAAATTTTTGATTAGGAGAAACAGCTAAAAAAGATGGATTTTTAATGCCCGAAGCTACACTAACACGACTGAAGTCGCCCGTATTTAAATTAAATTTATAGACGTAAATTCCTTCGCTATTTTTGCGAGTGTAGGTTCCAACCAAGAGGTATTGTTCAGCCGTATTTTGTGAGATACCTATTTGTGGGCAAAGAAAAAAGCTACAAAGTAAGCCTGAGATAATATTTTTGAAGTTCATGAATTGATTGACGTAGTGTTAAACAATGCCCAAAGATAGATGAATAATAGGAAGTTTTCTACGAATACTCGAATATGATTATGAGTAAATAAGCGAAATTTTTTCCTTTAATTATGGTGCATAAAATTCAATGTAGTAAATCCTTTAATTCATTGATAAAGAACTTTAATTTCGAGCTTTAATCAAACGTCAGTACTTCAATGAATCCAATCATTACAACCGTTAGCAGTGACGAGGACGTAAGGGGAATTTTAGCCCTCCAACAAAAAAACTTAAAGAAGAATCTCACACCCGAACAAATTCAAAGTCAAGGATTTGTAACGGTAGAGCACGAATATGCCGTATTGAAGGCTATGAACGATGCCCAACCAAGTGTTATCGTGAAAGATGGAGATACAGTTGTGGCTTATTGCTTAGCTATGTTGCCAGAATTTAAAAACGGTGTTCCAGAACTAAAGACCTTATTCGAGGCTATTGATGAAATCGATTACGACGAACAAAAGCTAAAAGATTTTAATTATGTAGTTATGGGGCAAGTTTGTGTGGGAGAGGGCTACCGAAGTATGGGCTTCTTTGATGGAATGTATCAGAAACTCCGAGAAGAATTAGCTGCAAAATTTGAAATGTGCGTAACCGATATTTCAACGAATAATACACGTTCATTGAAGGCTCACGCCCGTGTGGGTTTTATCCCAGTAAAAGATTTTCATGATGAAGCCTTAGGCGAAGTTTGGAGAGTTGTGGTTTGGGATTGGAGGGGTTGATATAATAAGGAAGGCTTCGCTCTAAGCGAAGTCTTCCTTAAACATAAATCTCCTTATTTCAATGTTGCCAAAGCTGCTTTCACTCTTGCTACCGCTTCTGTCAGAGCTTCATCAGAGGCAGCGGTTGATAAACGTAAGCAATTTGGAGCACCAAACGAACCACCACCAACAAGTGCTACGTGAGCTGTTTCGAGCAACCACATACACAATTGGTCAGCATCTTTGATGGTTACGTTTCCATCAGATTTTCCGAAATAATAACTTACATCAGGAAATGCATAAAATGCACCATCTGGCATATTTACTTTAAAACCTGGAATTTCTCTTAATAAACCAACCACTAAATCACGACGACGTAAGTACGCCAATTTCATTGATTCAGCTGCCGCTGTATCATCCCATGCAACAACTGCTGCACGTTGAGCGATAGAGTTGGTACCTGATGTAACTTGTCCTTGAAGTTTTTCTACGGCATCAGCAATCCATTTTGCTGCGGCAATATATCCTAAACGCCAGCCAGTCATGGCAAAACCTTTAGCAAAACCATTTACTGTAATTACACGGTCTTTCAATGCTGGAATAGACCCCATGCTGAAATGGCCTTCATCTGTAAAGTTGATATATTCGTAGATTTCATCAGCTAAGACAAACACATTTTCGTGTTTTTCGATTACTGCCGCTAATGCTCTCAATTCTGCCTCGCTATACACCGAACCCGTTGGGTTGTTTGGAGAAGCATACATTACAATTTTCGTACGCTCTGTAATAGCTGCTTCTAATTGTGCTGGAGTTACTTTGAAATCATTTTCAAAAGCACCATCAACAATTACCGATTTGCCGTCTGCCAATTTCACCATTTCTGAGTAACTTACCCAGTATGGAGCCAAAATTACTACTTCATCTCCTGGATTAACCAAACATTGAATCACATTGGCCAAAGAATGTTTTGCACCAGTAGAGATTACGATGTTTTCAGGTTTCCAATCAATGTTATTCTCACGTTTAAGCTTGTCTGCAATAGCCTTTCGTAGTTCAGGAATACCTGCTACAGGAGTGTAGTGGTGAAAACCAGCGTCGATAGCTGCTTTGGCAGCTTCGCAGATGTGTTTTGGGGTTTTGAAATCAGGTTCTCCAACGGAGAGATTGATTACTTTGTGTCCCTGTGCCGCTAATTCACGAGACTTTTTCGACATACCAAGCGTGGCTGATTCTTCCAACGCATTGATTCTGTCGGCAACTAAATTTAATGCAGACATGATACTTAGATGTAAAATTTTGATAATAAAATTGAAGAATTAGGCATTTGCTCAAATTCGGGTGCAAAATTACAGCCTTTCCAATTGAAAAGCCAACTTTTTTAGAATAAATGAGCTATTTCCTTAAAAAAAAGCTAATTTTCTTTCGGTTTTATTGAAATTTTCCAATTCTATTGCACAACTAAGTATCCATAATATTAAAATTAGGCAGTTTTACTCAATCTTCAAAATTTGTATTACGCTTTTCTAACTTTGCAGAGAAAGCTTCTTTTAAATCATTTGAAAGTAGCATAGCCGCATTCCAAGTGGCCATATAATTCAGCCCATCCGCCACAGAGTGATCGCGAGTGTGAAGTAAAATATGTTTAGTCCCACGAATAGATAAGGGTGATTTAGAGGCAATCATTGCCGCTATTTTCATCACTTCTCTCATCATTGATTCTTTATCAGTAAACGAGCGATTGACTATACCGATTTTCTCAGCCTCTTTTCCTTCAACATTTCTGCCTGTGTAGGCCATTTCTCTCACCAAACCATCGCCAATAATCTTTGGTAAACGCTGTAAAGTGCCCAAATCTGCCACCATTCCCATATCTATTTCTTTGATAGTAAAATAGGCATCATCTGTACAATAACGCATATCACAGGCACAGATTAAATCTATTCCTCCACCAATACAACCACCATGAATGGCCGCCAAAACTGGTTTTGAGCAATTTTCAATAGCATCAATCGGTGCCTGTAAACGCAATACATCTTTACGTACACGCTCACGCCGACGGGCATCACAAGCGATATTTGTTTGAGAAACCGACATCAATAAACTCAAATCTATCCCTGCACAAAAGTGTTTGCTTTCTCCTCCTTCAAGCACAATTACTCTTACTTCAGGGTTTTCGTCAAGGCTTTCAAAAACTTCTTTTGTTTCGTCCCATGCTGTTTGGTTGAGAGCGTTGGCTTTTTCTGGTCGATTGATAGTTACACGAGCAATGTTGTTTTCTATGATTAGTTGAAGCGTCTGCATGATGATTTTGTTGTTGAATGATAATAAAAAACGGTGAAGCCAGTTGATTGACTTCACCGTTAAAATTAAGAAAATATATCTATTTTCCTTACTTCTTCTCTCCACTTGTCTGAGTTCCTGCTGGTTTGTTTTTCAATGCTTCTTGCATTGGGTTTGAACCACCACCAAAACTTCTTTGCTTAAAGGCTTGGAATTTTGTTGGTTGCTCAGGTTCTTTCGGAAACGCATTATCAGAAGTATCAATATCTGGAATTTCGTGATAAGGGTCAAGTTTGAATTTGGCAACTTTTTTTGTTGTAACGAGAGTCTTCTTTACATCTTTATCATTCAAACGCCAAACTTCCGCTGGGATTCTTACATCTTCGTGTGTACCATCTTCAAATTCCATTCTGATAATTACAGGCATTACCAACCCACCTTTGTTTTTCAAACTTACCACATAGAAGTTTTTACCTTCTTCTACAAGCTTTCTATCTTCTTCACTTAAAGTAGATAAATATTGTTCATACTTTTTCTTATCGGCATCACTTACTGCATACTTATCATAACTATTGTAGAAATCTCTCATGGTTGGGTCAGCCTCCACAACTGTTTCTTTGATATCAGTTTTGTTTCGGATATTACTTAGTGTTTGTGCTTTAGCATCTGCATCCGCTTTAGCTGTTGCTTTTACCTTAGTAGGGTCTTGACTATCAATACTATACCATTCTACATTAGCAATAGCTTGGTCAGCGGGTTCAACACCATAGAACCATCCTTTCCAGAACCAATCTAGGTCAACACCCGATGCATCTTCCATTGTACGGAAGAAATCGGCTGGCGTTGGATGCTTAAATGCCCAACGACGTGCATATTCTTTAAATGCGTAATCAAATAATTCACGCCCCATCACTGTTTCTCGCAAGATATTTAAACCCGTTGCTGGTTTCGAATAAGCATTTGGTCCAAATGTTCCCGGTAAAATATTATCTGAGCTACTCATAATTGAGTTCTGCTTAGTTGGGTCGGTTTTCATATAGCCCGTAATATATTGAGGCTCAATACCAGTTGCTGGGAAGTTTCTGTCCCATTCCAAACAAGCTAAACCTTCCAAGAATGAGTTTAAACCTTCATCCATCCACGACCATTGACGTTCGTCAGAGTTCACAATCATCGGGAAAAAGTTATGTCCAACTTCGTGAATAACAACTAAAATCAAGAAGTTTTTCGTTGCTTCAGAGTAAGTTCCATCTGGTTCAGGTCTTGCCCCATTGAAACTCATCATTGGGTATTCCATACCTCCAACCGAGCCATGCACCGAATACGCAACTGGGTACGGATAAGGAATCGTACGCTTCGAATAACTTGTAAGCGTATGAGCCACTAAACGAGTAGAATATTGTCCCCAAAGTGGATTCGCTTCTTTTGGATAAAGCGACATCGCCCAAACTTTTTTACCTTCTACATCAACTTGCATGGCATCCCAGATAAATTTGCGAGAAGCTGCAAAAGCAAAGTCACGCACATTTTTTGCGGCATAAACCCAAGTTTTCTTGCCAGTCGGCTTACCTTTTTCAGCAGCTTCAGCTTCTTCTTGCGTTACGATTGCAATTGGATTTTTCGTGTTTTTGGCTTGTTCCCAACGCTTGATTTGTGTGGGAGTTAGAACTTCTTTCACATTTTGAAGTTCGCCAGTTGCACCAACAACCATATCGTTTGGCACTGTCAAGGCTACTTTATAATCACCAAATGGAAGTGTAAACTCACCTTGACCTAAAAATTGCTTGTTTTGCCAACCATTTACATCATCATACACGGCCATGCGTGGAAACCACTGAGCAATTTCATATAAAACATTTCCATCTTTCGGGAAAAGCTCGTAACCACTTCTTGCACCACTTCCTTTCAAATCTACGATATTAAACTTCCAATCAACTTGTAGCGTAAAAGCCATACCTTTTGCTAAAGGTGTTGGTAAATCTACACGCATCATGGTTTCGTTGATGGTATATCTCAAATCTTTTCCAAGAGCATCTTTTACAGCTGAAATTTTAAAACCATAATCTTTGGCATTAGCTCCTGTCATATTCGATAAAGTATTAAAACTTGCTCCATTGGCAGGATTAATAGCCGATTGGCCAATATTTGAACCCATCGAACCTTTAGCAAAAAGATTTTGGTCGAGTTGAAGCCACAAATAACGTAGTTCTTCTGGGGCATTATTGGTGTAAGTAATTTTTTCGGTAGCTGAAATAGATTGTTTCGTGTCATCTAATTCTGCTTTAATGTCGTAATCTGCTTTTTGTTGCCAGTAGTCTTTTCCGGGGCTACCCGCTGCTGTGCGGAATGTATTAGGAGTTGGAAGAGCAGTGCCCATTTGCTCAAATCGAGTATTAGCGTTATACTCTGTAGTTGCGGCTGGTCTTTGTGCCTCAACTACCAAAGCACAACTTAGGCTTAGGATAGTAAAGATGGATAGTTTTTTCATATAAAAACGATGAAGTTTGATTTTTTGCGAAGATAGAAAGAAATAATTGTTTTTGATGGTGGAAAAAGAAAAAGCTGCTCAAAAACAAGTTTCTGAGCAGCTTTTATTGCTAATATTAGTCTGAATTACGCTTCAGTTTCAATGATTGTTACTTTCTGAATCTTATCTCCTTGACGAATTGCATCAACCACTTCCAATCCTTCAACAACTTTACCGAAACAAGTATGATTACGGTCTAAATGTTGAGTATTTGAGCGATTATGACAAATAAAAAACTGCGAACCACCAGTATTACGTCCACGGTGAGCCATTGAAAGTACTCCCTTATCATGGTATTGATTATTACCTGTTAATTCACACGGAATTGTATAACCGGGGCCACCAGCACCTGTACCTGTTGGGTCACCACCTTGAATCATGAAGTTTGGAATCACACGGTGGAAAATTAGGCCATCATAAAAACCTTTTTTTGCCAATGTAACAAAGTTATTTACTGTAATTGGAGCGTCTTGTTCGTAAAACTCAATTGTCATTGTACCTTTATCGGTAACCATTTCTGCTTTTAACATAAACTATAAATTTGATATTTGGTAAAGTTTTATTCTAAATTTAATATGCATTCTATCATCAATTTCTTTCGTTGATATTAACCACCAATCGTAGTCATCGACTCTGAAATGGCACCAGACCTGCGATTTTCGGCCTCAAAACCATCTTTTGCACGATTTTGTAAAGCATCATAAATTCGCTGTTTGATTTCTTCATCTGATAATTTCTGACGCATGAAATCTCTTACGTTGAAAACACCATCATCGTACAAACAAGTTCGGAAGCTGCCCGTAGGCGTTACACGAATGCGGTTACAAGTGCCACAAAAAGTTCGACTAAATGCTGCAATTACACCCACCGTTCCTTTAAAATTCGGAATATGATAATTATATGACGTAGAATTAGGTTCGTCTTGTAACTTGTAAAGTTCAGGATGTTCTGAGCGAATTAAATCAATGATTCGTCGATAACTCCAAAACTCCATTTGTTCGGGGCGAAGACCTTCGCCGTTAAAAGGCATTTCTTCAATAAAACGCACCGATACATTTTGGTTACGAGCCAACTCAACCATTGATAAAATATCAGCATCATTTTTACCAGCCATTACTACTGTATTGACTTTAACGGGAATATCGTGTGCTAAAAGAGCTTCAAGAGTAGCCCAAACCTTCGGAAATTCATCACGGCGAGTAATTTCGAAGAACCGTTGGCGGTCGAGCGAATCAAGACTAAGATTAACCGAACTAATGCCTATTTGCTTTAACTCTGGCACTAATGGTGCTGTAAGTACGCCATTGGTCGTAATATTTATCTTCTCAATACCTTCAATTTCTGATAATTTCCACAGAAAAGGAATAATATCTCTACGAACGAATGGCTCTCCGCCCGTAATTCTGACTTTGCTGATGCCCATTTCAGCCAAAATTCGGCAAAGACGAAGCATCTCTTCGTAGCTCAATAAATGCGGCTTTGGCAAATATTGTATTCCTTCTTCTGGCATACAATAAAAGCAACGCAAATTACAGCGGTCAGTTACAGCCAATCGCAAGTAATTAATAGGTCTTCCGTGATTATCTATGAGCATTCAATCGATATAATATATTCTAATAACCTAATAATATTCTTTGAGGTTCAAAATTAATGAAGGTATTGCCTTTTATCTGAGTAAATATACTCTCTTTTCGCCCATAAAACCAAAAGAGGCACAGATTTCTCTATGCCTCTTTTGAGTATCTATAAAAAAAGGTTTTAAGCAACCGATTCAGCCAAAACTAAAACTTTATTCTTAGCTGCTTCAACTACACCACCATCAACAAGGAATGTTTCTTTTTTACCGTTAATGTCGATAACCAAGTTTCCTTTGGCAAGTGTACTTACAATTGGTGCGTGGTCTTTCAAAATTTGAAATCCACCGTTTGTCCCCGGTAATGTAACCGCGTCAACTACACCAGCGTAAACTTTCTTATCAGGAGTAATTATTTCTAAGTTCATTTCTTTGTAATTAAGAATGTAGAATGTAGAATTAAGAATGGTTTGAAAATTCTACATTCTTAATTCTTAACTCTTAATTTATTTAGAAGCTTCTGCAATCAATCTCTCACCCTTAGCTACTGCATCTTCAATAGTACCAACTAAGTTGAAGGCTGCCTCTGGAAGGTGGTCATAAAGACCATCAATGATTTGGTTAAAGCCTTTGATTGTATCGTTGATATCAACCAATACACCTTTCAAACCTGTAAACTGCTCAGCTACGAAGAATGGTTGAGACAAGAAACGTTGTACACGACGTGCACGTGATACTGTCAATCTATCTTCTTCTGAAAGTTCTTCCAAACCAAGGATAGCGATGATATCTTGAAGCTCTTTATAGCGTTGTAAGATATTTTTCACACGTTGAGCACAGTTATAGTGTGCATCTCCTAATACATCAGCAGAAAGGATACGTGAAGATGAATCAAGAGGGTCAACGGCAGGATAGATACCTAACTCAGCAATCTTACGGCTCAATACAGTTGTTGCATCTAAGTGAGCGAAGGTTGTTGCTGGAGCAGGGTCAGTCAAGTCATCGGCAGGTACGTAAACGGCCTGTACTGAAGTGATAGAACCACGCTTAGTAGAAGCGATACGCTCTTGCATAGCACCCATTTCAGTTGCCAATGTTGGTTGGTAACCTACGGCAGAAGGCATACGACCTAAAAGGGCTGATACCTCAGAACCTGCTTGTGTAAAACGGAAGATATTATCTATAAAGAAAAGGATATCACGACCTTTACCTTCGCCATCACCATCACGGAAGTGTTCGGCAACTGTCAAACCAGAAAGAGCTACACGTGCACGTGCACCTGGAGGCTCATTCATTTGTCCGAAGATAAATGTAGCTTGTGATTCTTTCAATGCTTCTTTATCTACAGCACTTAAATCCCAACCACCTTCTTCCATTGAGTGTTTGAATTTATCGCCGTATTTTACGATACCCGATTCAATCATCTCACGGAGTAGGTCATTACCCTCACGAGTACGCTCACCTACACCAGCAAAAACTGAAAGACCAGAGTATGCTTTTGCAATATTGTTAATTAATTCTTGAATCAATACGGTTTTACCTACACCCGCACCACCGAAAAGACCGATTTTACCACCTTTTACATAAGGAGCAAGAAGGTCAATTACTTTGATACCAGTGAAAAGTACTTCAGTAGCAGTTGCTAAGTCTTCAAACTTAGGAGCTGCACGGTGAATAGACATACCTTTAGTATTCACTTCACCTAAACCATCAATCGCTTCACCAACTACGTTGAATAAACGACCTTTGATTTCTTCACCTGTTGGCATTGTGATTGGTGTGCCTAAGTGCACAACTTCCATACCACGTTGTAAACCTTCGGTTCCGTCCATCGCAATTGCACGAACACGGTCTTCACCAAGGTGTTGTTGTACTTCAAGAATTACTTTTTGACCGTTTGCCTTAGTTACTGACAACGCATCAAGAATTGGAGGGATTTGAGAACCTTCGCCTTCAAAGCTTACGTCCACTACGGGTCCGATTACTTGCGAGACTTTACCGATATTTGCCATTTATTGAGAACTTTTAAATTAAAATCAGAAACAGTTTTTAAGATGTACTCTTATTTCAGCGTGCAAAATTAGACAAACAAGTTCTGAAAAGCAAAACTTGTAGCAGAGTTTTTGTATTTTTTTTAGAGAAAAGTTCTTTTTCAGCCCTATTTGTTGGAGTAAAAGAGGAAATTTAGTTTAATTACAGACTTTATATGTGGCGGTTGGGTCTTTTTGCCACCTTATTTGGGGTTGGTTTAAGTTGCTTACACAAATGGTTTGGATTTTATTGTTTTGGCAATATAGGTTTTCCAAAATTGTATTTTTACTGATATCTAAATTTAATAATTGATTTTCCGAACAAGATAGAAGTCGTAATTTTGTGTTTTTACTAACATCTAAACTTGTTAGATTATTAACGAAGCAAGAAAAATTACGCAAAACTGTATTTTTACTTAAATCTAAACGTGTCAATTGATTATAACTACAATAGAACTCGTCTAAAAATGAATTGTTACTAATGTCTAAATTTACTAACGAATTGTAACTACAATCTAAATACCTTAAACCTATATTTTTGCTTAAATCTAAATGTGTTAATTGATTTCCACTACAAGTTAAACGTTCTAAATTTAGGTTATTACTAATGTCTAAATTTGTTACTTCATTTGAAGCAAACGCCAAAGACCTCATAGCTTTATTTTTACTTACATCTAAACTTATTAAATTATTCCCTCCGCAATCTATTTGAATAAGTTTTGTGTTTTTACTAATATCTAAACTATCCAATTGGTTGATATAACAGAATAAGTAAACCAAGTTTGTGTTTTTACTTACATCTAATGAAATTAATTGGTTATAGGTACAGTCCAAATATGTTAAATTTATAAAACTTTCAATTCCAGTTAAACTACTTATTTTATTATTACTCTTGGAATTATTGAGCCTTAAATCCGTAACTTTCTCAGCATTGCTTCTTAAAACCTGCCCGTCTTGAATATCGTCAATCTTTAACCTAATTAAGGCATTTTCAAAATTAATGTCTGGTATTTTAATATATAAGGAGGGTGTTTTGCTACTAAATTGTGCCACATTTGCCCCGCCTTTTAAATCTTTAGCCACAATACTTCCTTTCACTTCAGTATCATAAGGCACGTTTTTTATTATGTAGGTTGTATCATTCAAGTGTCTGATAAGCGTATCTTTATAAACAACTGTATAAGTTACGGCATCGCCGTCGGGGTCTTTGCTCTTTGTCCACTTTAATATGATGTCTTTTCCATTATCAGCCAGTGTTGCCGTAACGGTAAAAGGACTTGGTGGAGAATTAGGTTTAACAACCTCTTTTGTCTTACAAGAAAAACAAACACTTAAAATAAAGAAAGCAGCAAGAAAACGTAGATAATTCATAAAATCAGCAGGTATTTTGTGTGAAAAAAGTAAAATTCTGGTAAATATAATCACTTTGTTTATTTCTGGAAAATCTCAAATTCATATACTTTGTCAGCTTCCTTACCTTTGCGTATGTAGAAAAAGCCTAAATTGCAGTCGAAATAAAATAATTACAATATTGACATCCTCCTACCCCCTTCGAAGGGGGACTTTAAATCGGTAAAGTTTTTCTTTACAGATATTAACAAACGGAAAATTCCCCCTTTGAAGGGGGCAGCCTGACGAAGTCGGCGGGGGATGTGGTGAGCGAGAACATAATTATAAGCAGAAAAGTAGCGTACAACGCCAAAATTTTAATGAAAATAATCGTCATCATTCCTGCTTTCAACGAAGCAAAATCTATTGATAAAGTCATTGCCGAAATTCCACAAGATATTGTTGATGAAGTAATTGTGGTAAATAATAATTCGAGCGATGAAACCTCAAAAGTAGCACAAAGGGCAGGAGCAACAGTTTTAGACGAACTCCGCCAAGGCTATGGTTTTGCTTGCTTGAAAGGAATTGAGTACGCAAAAAAACAAAAACCCAATATCGTTGTTTTTTTAGATGCCGATTACTCTGATTACCCCGAAGAAATGCGTGAACTAATTAAACCCATTACTGAGCAAAACTATGATATGGTAATTGGTTCACGAGCCTTAGGCGAGCGTCAAGCAGGTTCGATGACAGTTCCTCAGATTTTTGGCAATTGGCTGGCTACAAATATGCTACGCTTATTTTATGGTGTACGCTACACTGATTTAGGCCCATTTCGTGCTATTAAATTTGATTCGCTTTTAGCTCTTAATATGCAAGATACCACCTACGGCTGGACGGTAGAAATGCAACTTAAAGCAGCCAAAATGAAAATGAAAACCACCGAAATAGCCGTTAATTACCGCCGCAGGGTAGGAAAATCAAAGATTTCGGGTACTGTAAAAGGCACTGTTTTAGCCGGCTATAAAATCATTACTACTATTTTTAAATACTTGTAGCTCTTTCAACTCTCCTACAGAGGTGGGTTTTATATATATGGAATTATTGTTTTTGATAATTTACGCCATTCCACTGGTTTTCATTTTTTCATATAGCCTAATTCAACTTAGTTTAATAATAAGTTATTTAGGAAGTAAACATTCGGTTGGAAATAGTCAATCAAGCTCATACACCCATACGGTGGATGGTAATCTTCCTTTTGTAACTATTCAACTTCCTATTTATAATGAACGATATGTAGTTGAGCGTCTGATTGATGCCATTACTGCATTTGAATATCCCAAAGAAAGGTTTGAAATTCAAGTTTTAGATGATTCAACCGACGAAACAATTGAGATAATCGCACAGAAGGTAAATGCGTATCAACAACTAGGCTTTCAGATTAATCACATTCGTAGAGCAGAACGGACTGGTTTTAAAGCAGGTGCACTTGCTTTTGGCTTAAAGAAGTCCAAAGGAGAGTTTATTGCCATTTTTGATGCTGATTTTGTTCCACCAAAAGACTTTCTCCAAGAAACTATACGACATTTTTCCTCGCTTGATGTGGGAGTTGTACAAACTCGCTGGAAACACATCAACGAAAATTATTCTTTACTTACGCAGTTGCAAGCTTTTGGCTTAGATGCCCATTTTACGATTGAACAAGGTGGCCGAAATGCCGACAAACACTTTATCAATTTTAATGGAACTGCGGGAGTTTGGCGAAAATCTACCATCGAAGATGCTGGAGGCTGGGAAGCAGATACGCTTACTGAAGACTTAGACCTAAGCTATCGAGCTCAAATGAAAGACTGGCGATTTGTGTATTTAGAAAATGTGGGCTGCCCTGCCGAACTTCCCGTAACGATGAGTGCGGTAAAGTCGCAGCAATACCGCTGGACAAAAGGAGCGGCCGAATGTGTGGTAAAAAATCTTCGAAAATTATTAACTGATAAACATTTAGGGTTTGGCACCAAACTTCATGGGTTTTATCATTTGATGAATAGTGCGGTCTTTGTTGCCGTACTATTACTTTCACTTCTTAGTGTACCGATGATGTTTTTAGGGAAAGATTCAAGTGTTTATGCTTCATTTTTTCGTTATTCGGCCTTATTTCAAGTTAGTTGGGTAATTTTAGGTTGTTTTTATTGGATTTCGTTCCAAAAAACTGGTTTAGGAATTTTTGAGTTTATTAAAAGATTTGTCTGGTTTTTACTTTTTATGATGGGTTTATCGTTTCATAATTCGGTGGCGGTTGTTGAAGGCTGGTTAGGGAAGAAAACGCCTTTCGTACGTACACCAAAGTTTAATGTAAATACCCAAAAAGACTCTTGGCGAGGCAATATTTACATTGTTCAAAGCATCAACAAAAGCACATGGATAGAGCTTTTTTTAATGCTTTATTTTATTTCTGCTTTAATTATTGAATTATCTCTTGGGCAGTGGGGGCTCGTTCCTTTTCATTTGATGCTCATTGTTGGCTATGGAAGCATACTTTATTATACCTTCCTGCAAAATCGAACTGCGTAAGCTGGCTTCTTATTAAAGAAAAAACCACTGACTAATACATCGTATAAATCAGTGGCAATCTTTTGACTTTATCTTATGGCTTTTACTTTCCACCAACCACAACTTCACAAAGCTCAGCGGCTTGAAGATATTTTTGAGCAATTTGCATTACATCTTCTGCTGAAACTCCACTTACTTTCTGAATATAATTCTGATAGAAATCAATTGGTAAAGCTTCGAGTATGACAATTTTTTGGCGGTCGGCTACTTCAAAAGGTGTATTAAGCGACCCCACAAAAGCACCAATCATATAGTTTTGAGCTGTTTCGAGTTCGTTTGCTGAAATTGGTTCGGTTTGTAATCGCACAATCTCTTTATGTATCTCATCAATCGTCTGTTGTGTAAACTCTTTTTTCACATCAGTACCTATTATTAAATACCCACCCTCTCGTTGCGGAATCAATGATGAAGAAATACCATAGGTAAATCCTTTTTCCTCACGTATATTTTTCATTAATCGGCTACCAAAGTATCCGCCAAAAATAGTATTTGTTACTACAAATTTAAAGAAATCTGGGTGTGAGCGATTGAAAAGTCTTCTTCCTAAGCGAATAGATGATTGAAGGTTTTCTGGGCGATTAATTAACAAGTTTTCACCAACTACTGGGCTTTCAGGGAATTGTTCACCTATTTTTTCTGGAGTAACCAAAGGCATTTGACCTAATACTTCATTCAAAGCCGAAATTTCTGTTTCTTCGAAGCTTCCTGATAAAAATATAGTAAAAGCCTTTCCTTTTATTTGCTTCCCGTAAAAATCTGTTACTGCTTCGCGTGTAATATTTTCGATAGTTGCTTGCGTAACCGATTTCCCGTAAGGATGATTTTTACCAAAAATTTGCTCTCTGAAAGCTTGACTCGCCACGAAAGCTGTTTTTTCGAGATTGACTTTGAGTGTCTGTGAGGCAATATTTCTTTGCATCTCAAATTCTTCACTCGGAAAGACCGATTCTGTGATTAATTCTTTCAGCATTGGCAATAATTTAGTCAAATGCTTAGTAAGACCATGCACAGTGATTGTCAGACGCTCAAATGCTTGATTGATTTCAATAAATGCTCCATATTGGTCGAAAAACTCGCTAATCTCAACTGCTTTAAAGTTTTTGGTTCCTTCCGTGAGCATTTTGGAAACAAAGAGCGATTCTCCACCTATGACATCAAATCTACTTCCTGCATCGAAAATAAGCTCTAATCGCACAACTGGCTGTTCGCCAGCACGCACACTGTATATTGTAACGCCGTTATTTAATGTATGTTTATCTGCCTTCGGAATATGAACGGTTTCTACTTTTCTCGATGGTGGAGCAATGGTACGGTCTAAAATCATCAAAAAATCTGAATAATATGCTGTATAAAAAGTGTCTAATTGCCAACTAAGGTGTAAATGTATAGCTAAAAAGATAAAAACCTTAGCCTTTGCATAGAAAAACGCACTTGCGATGATAAAAGTTTTATCAAACACAAGTGCGATGCGTTTATTTAACCGAAAATGCTTATTCTAAGCTAATACCGTAGCAAGTAGTACGAGAAGAGCTTTGATAAGTACCACAAATCATTACACCCTCTTCTTCGTTTTCTTTAGCTGCTTTAATAGCTGCTTTGAAATCATTGGCAGAATTAATGCGTTTATCGCCTACTTTCATAATCACAAAACCTTCACGCATTTGTGTATAGTCAGCAATGTCTCCTTCATAAATTTTCTTCACAATTACGCCATTTTGAATACCCATGCGTTGTTTTTCGCTTGAAGAAAGTTCTGATAATTCAATACCAAGTTGCTCGAAAAGTTTATTTTCAGAAACCACCGTATTTTTCACAATATCTTTTCCACCATCACGATTACGAAGTGTAACCTCATATTCTTTCAATGAGCCATTACGGTTGACTGTTACTTTTGTTGACTCACCCGGACGTTTACGACCTATCATTTCTTGCAATTTAGGACCGCTTTTTGTTTCAATTCCATCAACTTTTACAATTACATCACCTTTTTGGATACCTGCTGCTTTCGCTGCACCATTTTCAACAACATCTGCTACATAGATACCTTCATCAGTTTTGGTCTTTAACTCTTCTGCTTTCTTGCTATCTAGTTCCACTAAATTAATACCCAAATATCCTCTCTGAACATTTCCATACTTCACAATATCAGCTGTTACTTTTTTCACGATTTCAGAAGGAACTGCAAAAGCATAACCAGCATAAGCACCATTTGGACTAGCAATGGCAGTATTAATACCAATTAACTCACCTTTCAAATTTACCAATGCACCACCACTATTACCTGGGTTTACAGCAGCATCCGTTTGAATAAATGATTCGATAGCATCGCTTGTTCTTTGGCGGCCATCTTCACCATAACGACGATACATTTGTTGCTGTTGTTTTTCCGAAAGAATACCAATGCTGCGACCTTTTGCACTTACGATACCCGCCGTAACAGTCGATTCTAAATTAAATGGATTTCCTACCGCCAATACCCACTCACCTACACGTACATTATCTGAATTAGCGAAAGTAATTGCAGGTAGCTTTGTACCTTCAACCTTGATAACAGCAATATCAGTAGAGGGGTCAGTACCCACAATCTTAGCAGTATATGATTTATGGTCGGCTGTTACTACTTCAAGTTCTGTTGCACCTTCAACTACGTGGTTGTTGGTAGCGATAAAGCCATCGTTTGTGATGATTACTCCCGAGCCTGATGATTCTTGTTGTTGACTACGTGGCTGGCCAAATTGACCGAAAGGACTATCTCCACCAAAGAAATCATCGAAGATTGAGCGTTGTTGTGAAACCGCTCTGATAGATTTGGCTTTGATATGCACTACCGATGGAGTTGTGAGTTCGGCCGCATAAGTAAAATCGCCTGGAACACCCGCTGGACCATCATAATTTGCTAAGCGTGCAAGTGATGGTTTTGAGGCTTCGTTGAAAATTACATCATTTCCACCAAAGCCGAGCATACGAAAGCCTCCAATTGTTGCAATACTGCTCAATACTGCAATACCGACTGTTTTTAAATTGCTATTCATTTTCTTGACCGTTAATTTTACAGTTTATGCTTATTTACCTAACTGATTTTCTGATTCAATTATTAGTAAAGTATATTCAAATCTTTGTGTTTATAACGAAATAGGTTTGCTTTTGTTTATTGCAAAGTTAACGTAAAAGTATTGACTAAAATTCGTGTTCTTTGCGATTTTTAACAAATTTTAACGACTAAGATTTAGCCCGCTTCGATACGCAAAAAGCAAGGTATAGATTTTGCTTCTATACCTTGCCTTTTAAAATTAACTACGCTGATTAAGCAATTTCAATTAAACGAGGCTCTTTTGGCTTTGCTTCTTCTTTTTTAGGTAATTCTAAGCCTAATACACCATCATTGTAAGTTGCTACAATTTTATCTGTATCCACTGTTTTTGGTAATGTGAATGAGCGTTTGAAAGAGCTAAAGTTAAATTCTTTGCGAGTATATTTACCTACTGTTTCTTCGGTTTCTTCTTTTTTCTCCGTTGAGATAGTCAATGTGTTTTCGTGAACATTTACTTTGAAATCCTCTTTCTTCAAACCCGGAGCTGCTAATTCGATTTTGAAAGCATTTTCGTTCTCTAAAACATTTACTGCTGGAAATGATTGTTGATAAGCAGGAGCTACACGTTCAAAATCGTTCAAAAGGTTTCCGAATACTGTTGGGAATGCTGGTGCGAAATTTCTTACTAAAGTTGCCATAATCTTTATTGTTTAATGTTTGTTTCTTTATTGGTGCCACTTTATTGCAGCGATGACTCCAATTCATCAATTTGTGTACCACCCACAAAAACAAGACATTTTGTCTTGAAAATAAAAATACAACAATAAAATAAATGACAAATTGTCTTGAATTTATTTTTTATATGTGACGAGAAGTCAGCTTCTAGACATGTGTATATCTATTGAACAACAAAAAAGGATTTGACCAGTGCCAAATCCTTTCTATAGATTCTAAAGATATTTTCTTATTTCAGTGCTTTCTGAACAACCAACTTGCCAATTTCTTTACCAGATTTTAAACCTTCATCACAAGCCGAACGGAAGTGAATACCTCCATATACACGACTAATTGATGCTTGATCTGCGGCTTCTTGAAATGATTTGAATTGACCCACACCGTGCCCAAAACGAGCTTCTGTAGAATCTGTAAACGCTACATTATCTCCGAATAACTCTGTAAGTACTTCAGCCGATGCTCCAGAAATTGTACTATGCCCGCTTGTATATTCTGGGAAAGGTGGTGTTTGTAAAAATGGAACCCATTTCGTATCTACACTTGCATTTATAATTGTCTCTGGGCGAATTTTATGAAAACGATATTTTGTTTCCCAACATTGAATAAAAGCATCACGTAATGCCATCGAAACCAATAAATAGGCCTGTGCCGACTTCGCAAAATCTACTTTCTTATCTTTACATACTGTATGTACAATGGCTAACCAGTGCCCACCAGGGGTCATTTTTTTATCGGCAAACATCACGTGCCCCTGTACGTTCATCACAAAAGCATTGTCATCCCAGAACCAAGCAATACGTTTTTGTTCTTCTGAAAGGGTATTACCCATATTATATACTTCTAAAACTTCTTTCATAAATGGGCTCGTTTTAGCCAAATCATACTTGAATGGTGGAGGTGGCAGAAACTGAGAAGAAGAATCAATAATCATTGGTCTGATTTTTCCCCAGTTCGGCTCAATGGCATCGGCATACGAAGGAGGTGTTGGTGTCCAAGTACCTGGTTTATTCTGTAAAGTATAGCGTAAACCACGTGTCTGCGGGTAATTATCTTTTTTAGCATAAGCCAAAACAGCTTTTCCCATTTCTGTTCCATAAGCAACCGAACGCTCAATTACCTCGCTTGGCACTCCAGCCGCTTCAAATTTCTTATCTAAATCTTTTTCGAAAGCATCATATCTATCAACTGAAAAAGTTAAACCACGTGCAACAGTCATGAAAGCCTTAATACTAGCCAACTGATAGCAATACTCTTTTCCTGCTTCTGGCTTGGGGGCTTCATTAAAGTCTTTTACTTTTCCAACCATCGAAGGATAGTCTTTATTTCCTTGAACTAAGGCCTCATAGCCAGCCAAAGTAGCGTAAGAATAAATACGACTGGCAACTGGTGGTGTAAAAATATCATGTACGATTACATCTGTAAGTTGATTCACACAACTATGATAAAAATCAGCATTGTTTACTTGCTCGGCATACTCGGCAGCACTTTTTTGCTTACAGGCGTTTGTCAATGCCACAAACGCAAATACTGTTAGCAGGGTTTTAAGAGGTTTCATTGTTCAGACTAAAGTAAATGGTTAGTTTGCCCCCTCTTGGGGGCGTCACAAAAATACATGGTTTTCTTTAGAAAATATAGAACTTGTTTAAGATTATTTTGGGATTCAAATAGATGCTCAAGAAATAGGTAATTTTGTTTTGCGAATCAAAATATCTAAATCAAATGAGCATCTTAAGCAAAGATAGAGTTAAAAAATATATTCTACCTTATTTAAGCCAAGGTAAAAGAGGTAGAAACTTAACAGAAGATAAACGAGTAAGTATTGTTTTATCTATTTTTCATCGCTTAAAGACAGGTTGTCAATGGCGAGAATTACCATTAGAAAAATATTTCAAAGAAAATTATAGTTATGAATCTGTCTTTTATCACTTTAATAAATGGAGTAAAGATGGTTCTTGGGAAAGAATGTGGGCATGTTTATTGAATAAATATAAAACTTATTTAAACTTATCCAATATCCAGTTAGATGGTTCACAAACCAGAGCCAATAGAGGTGGTAATAAAGTAGGTTTTCAGTTCAGAAAAGCTGATGAGACTACTAATTTCCTGTATCTATCTGATAGTCAGGGTATTTTAATAGCAATTTCAGAACCAATAAGTGGTCAGCATCATGATTTAGCAGATATAAAACAACAATTTAGCCAAATGATAAATTGGCTAAATAAAGCCAATATTAGAACTGATGGATTATTCTTAAATGCAGATGCTGGTTTTGATAGTCAAGAATGCAGGTGTATCTGTACACAATTTCAAATTGAAGCTAACATAGCCTTCAACACAAGAAATGGTTCGATTAATGACAGAAAAGAGTATTTTGATGAACTTTTATATGAAAATCGTTATGTTATCGAGAGGGCCTTTGCTTGGTTGGATGCCTTTAAGGCTTTACTTATCAGATATGAAACAACAGCAATTAATTGGTTGAACCTCAATATTATAGGAATGATAGTCTGTTTCGTTCGAAAAATATCCTCTAAACTAAAATGTTAAACAAGTTCATATTTAAACTTCTGATTTAATGGAAAATGTATTTTAGAAGATAACTAGAAATTTAGTCCCTTCGCCCAATTTGGAAACTACCTTCAAATTTCCCCCGTGCATTTGCATAATTTGCCGAGAAAGACTCAAACCAATGCCCGAACCTGTTTTTTTAGTTGTGAAAAATGGAATAAAAATCTTTTCGATAGCATCAGGCTCTATACCGATTCCGTTATCAGAGATTTCTATAAACCTTTGATTATCGGCCTGATACAATCTTATTCTAATTTCAGGATTTAGCTTATTTTCAACTGCTTCAATGGCATTTTTCATCAGATTTATCAAGACCATTTCAATATGTTCAGCATCAACAACTAAAGAAAAATCATATTTTAAATCAGTTTCTAACACAATTCGCTTCTTTTTTAATTGGGGTTGAATCAGATTCAGCACTTGGCCGACCAGCGTTTTAGCAGTAGTTTCTGCAAAAATTGGTTTCGGAATTGTTGTAAATTCTCGATAAGCATTGACAAAGTTCATAATGCCTTTACTTCGATTTTCGATAGTTTGAAGAGCTTCTTTTAAATCATCGACCGTTTCTTTTATTTCCGTTTTTTCGGATAAATCAATTTCGATAATTTCTCGCATCGTGCTTGCTAATGAAACGATTGGCGTAACGGAGTTCATGATTTCGTGGCGTAAAACCTTGGTGAGGTTTTGCCAAGCATCTAATTCTTTTTCTTGCAACTCTGACTGAATATTTTGCAAGGAAACTAGCTTAATAATTCTCCCGCGTAAACTTACCGTAGTAGAGCTAATGGTAATTTGTTGCTCTTTAGAAGTTTCATAAAGAGCCTTTCCGCCAGAAGGTAAATCTTTCAGAATCTCAAATAAACGATTGTGCGTATTATTATTTAATTCATTGATATTACGTAATCTATAAATACCCAATGTTCGGAAAGCTGCATTATTAATAAGTTCAATCTTTCCAGAAGCATCAAACGACAGTAAACCCACATTGACATGCTGAACAATGGTATTAATAAAGTGAAGATTGGCTTCTTTTTCAGCACGTGCTTGACGAAAAGCATCTAGTACAGCATTTAGTTGTTGATTTATTTCCTGAAAACTTTCGCCTAAACTGTTATCCGACCTAAACTTAACTGTAAAATCAGCATAACGAACTGATTCAAAAAAACGAACCAACTTTCGGTTTACAGAAACAACGTAGCTGTAAGTTATATAAAACATGATTCCAGCCAATATAATTAATAAAGAAGCGGGCAACCACTGTTTACTCATTGCAAGGTTTATTCCCGTAAGCAACAATAGTGTAAGCATGGCCAACCGCCACAATACTCCTATCGAAAAATGTTTCATAACTGCTTCATGTTTAATGTAATAGCCTTTTATTAAATTATTGATTTTTGGAAATGATATTACTACAAATCATGTAATTTTCTATCATCAAAAATACGTCTTTTATATATTCTTTTTTACCACTCATCAGAAAAAGACAAAATCTTTCACCAAGTATCTTGCATTGCATAGTACCTTATTATATCTTTGTATCGTCAACTTCGGAAAGAAGCTGCTGAAAATAAAGGAAACTTAAACTTTTTAAATTCCCCCCTTTGAAAAAATAAGGGATTAAAGATATGGATTTAGAAAACGCACAAGTGCAGATGCGAAAGGGTATTTTGGAGTACTGCATCCTGCACATAATTTCGAGGGGCGAAATTTACGCTTCCGAAATTTTATATGAGCTCATCAATGCTAAGATAATGGTTGTTGAGGGAACGCTCTATCCGCTCCTAACTCGCCTCAAAAACGCAGGCTTATTAGATTATAAATGGGTAGAATCGACGTCAGGGCCACCAAGAAAATATTATGTATTGACCGATACAGGCCAAGTATTCCTTGATAACCTCAATAATACTTGGAACGAATTATCTGAATCGGTTTCAACAATTATCAGCAAAAAACAAAAGGATTGAGGGGGTTGCTAATATTTGAAAATATCTCTAACAACAGAACATAAACCGATAAGTACTCTGAAGTATTTTTGCTTCAGTCTATCGCTCAATCATTCAGCATAATACAATGAAAAAGACTATTCAAATCAATATAGCCGGCATGGTTTTCAATATTGAAGAAGATGCCTACGAAAAGCTTAACAACTACTTAGCTTCTATTAAACAATATTTTTCGAGCTACGAAGGTAGTCTAGAAATTGTTTCAGATATTGAAGCACGTATTGCCGAAAAATTCTGGACTAATCAAAAATCTGATGTTCAACCCGTTATCACAACTGAGGCAGTCAATGACCTCATCAAATCAATGGGCAGTGTAGCTGATTTTGAGGCGATTGAAGAAGAAGAAGACTTGAGAAATAGTACTCAAACGGCAACTAACAGTTCGCAATCAGGTACACACAACCAAACATTCACTGAAAATCCACAAGCACAAACTGGTAGCACACAGTCCGCACAACCAAAACGCCTTTACCGCGATGTAAAACGCAAAGCTTTAGGTGGAGTTTTAGCTGGATTGGCTCACTACTTCAATATTGATGTGGTTTGGGTACGTATCATTTTCTTATTCCTATTCATGGGGCTTCCGCCAATCAGCGAAGACTTTGGGCCGTTCTCTGGATTTGTATTTTTAGGTTATTTTATTTGTTGGATTGTATTCCCACCAAACTATAACCTCGATGAAGACAAAAAAATCAAAAAGTTTTACCGCGATAATGACGATAAGGTTTTAGGTGGCGTATGTAGTGGTTTAGGAGCATACTTTGGCGTAGATGCTACCGTTATCCGTTTATTATTTGTTTTAGGTGTATTCTTATTTGGTACTGGATTCTTAGCTTATATCATTCTTTGGATTGTGGCTCCAAAAGCACAAACACTTACCCAAAAAATGGAAATGAAAGGTGAGCCTGTAACTTTATCGAATATAGAAACAAATATCAAAGAAAGCATCAATGTGGATAAAAACGCTCCAGAAAATAGCTTAACAAAAGTGCTTCTTTTCCCTTTCAGATTGGTGGGTATGGTTATCAAAGGTTTAGGTGAAATCTTGAAACATCTCGGACCAGTTGCACGTGTATTAGCTGGTGTAATGTTAATGCTGTTCTCATTAGTGGCAATTGTTGGTGTGGTAGCAGCCGTAGCGGCTTTCTTTGGGGTAACTTCAGGTATTGAAGGAACAGAATTCTTTGATAACAGTCCATTCAAGATGTTCTCGCAAGATATTCACCCAATGGCTGGTTTCTTCGCTTTCTTGGCAATGTTCACACCATTTTTAGCACTTTTATTGACAGGTCTTACACTTTTATCAAACAGACGAATAGGCAACCGTAATTTCTGGATTTCATTATTGGGTCTTTGGTTGGCGGGTTTGATGGGTACGGGTATTTTAGCAACTAAATATGCCCTTAACTTCAAGAAGAAAGGTCGTGTTGAACAAGTAAAAAATTATCCTTTTACTTTGGTAGGAAAAACCTTGGTTTTAGATGCTAACAATAATCAAATAGATGATTTTGACGAATTCCATGTGAATGATGATGTAGAAGTTTATTTAGAAGGATATGATGGAACAGATTTGAAATTAGAACAACGTTTCGAATCCTCGGGCCCTACTCGTGCAGAAGCAGAAAATAATGCCAAGAACATTGTGTATAATCTTTCACAGAAAGATTCAACGCTTACTTTCGACCAAAAAATTAAACTTGCGGAAAATGCACGTTTCCGTGGCCAAGAACTTGAAATGACTCTTTACATTCCATTCGATAAACCATTCAAAATCACGAAGTCTTTCTACCATAGTGTATATAGAAGAGATTGGAACAAACATGATTTTGATATTGATGGCGATGATGTTGATAAATATACGTATGTCATGAAGCGTGACTCTGGTATGGTTTGTCGTGATTGTCCTAAATTAAGCGATGAAGAGCGTGAAGCACTCAGAGAGAGTAATTACGATGATGGAGATTCAGCTTTTGATTACGATGTTTTCGACCAAAAAGGTCAACACCAAAAGAAATTCGCTGATTTGAAGGGTTTTGACAAACTAAATGTAGCGGGTGCATTTGTTGTAACCGTTCATCAAGGTAGTTCATTTGAAGTGATTGCCGATTCTGACGACCAAGACGTTTTAGATGATATAGACTTTGATTTACGTGGAAATACGCTCGAAATTGACCATAAGGATAAATTTTCTTTCGGTCGCAGAAATTCCACTATTAGAATCAATATCACATTGCCAACTTTAGAAAGACTCGATGTTTCGGGAGCATCTACAATCAAGGTATTAGGATTCAAAGATAAAAACCGTGACTTAGCCATCGAGCTAACTGGTGCTTCAAAAGCGGCTATTGATGTAGAAGCTCGTAAAATCGAATTCGATGCTTCGGGTGCATCAAAAGCAGATTTAAGAGGCTCGGCTGAAAAAATCAATGTTGATGTTTCAGGAGCTTGCCAAATCAATGCCACGCGAATGGAAATTAAACAAGCCAAAGTTGAGGCAAGCGGAGCAAGCCATGTAGATTTCGGAAAACTTGAAGATTTAGACTCAAATACCAGCGGAGCAAGTAAGGTTAGTAGAGATAATTAGTAGAAACTTGAGGCATCTTAAATTTTGAAAGAAATATTACTCATTGCCGTCAGTTAACTGACGGCAATATACATCAATTACACTAAGCTTTTTTAGTAGATAATACACTTTTGTGTGAAGAGGTTTGGGATGATTATTTTATTTATTGGTCAGTAAGCTTAAAGATTCGTTCCATTAAAATCCACTTTTCTCCAGTTTTGGCCATGGGCAAGGCTTGTTGATATTTCCACATTAGTGCCTCCCATTCCTGTACTTTAGGATTATCGGCATCCATTGCTGACTTCTTCTCGAACGAAAAATCATCAGTAGTATCCATAATCATAAACAAGCGATTTCCTACCCGATAGATTTCCATTTCCGTAATTCCTGCATCGGTTATACTCTTGGCTATTTCATCCCAAATTTTCTTATGATAGGCCTCATATTCGGCTATTAATTGAGAGTCATCTACCAAATCAAGGGCAAGTGTGTAGCGTTTCATAGGGTATTTTTTGAATATTTTTATATTTATAAATTACTGATAGTCAACATTTTCATCGAAAAACAAAAATGTTTTTTTCGTTTTCAACAATATTTTTCGTAAAAATCGTTTGAAATTAAACAGATTTTTTCGTTATTTCATTTGAGAAGTAAATATTTGTTATACTTTTGCAGCCTTAAATTTTTTGTAACACTAAAAAGGATTAAATACTATGTATTGGACACTCGAACTTGCGTCGTATCTGGAGGACGCCCCGTGGCCCGCTACAAAAGATGAGTTGATAGATTTTTCGATTCGTTCGGGAGCACCCATTGAAGTGATAGAAAACCTACAAGAACTTGAGGACGACGGACAACCCTACGAGAGCATTGAGGAGATTTGGCCAGATTATCCGACCAAAGATGACTTTTTCTTTAATGAAGATGAATATTAAGCAGAGTTTCTGATTCAGTAGCGTATTCTGATTTAAAAACATTACCTATAAAGCAGCAGTTAGACCTCTAATTGTTGCTTTTTTATTTCTCACTAACATGAACTTTGTTTCGAGCATTATCATCCTGCTGGCTTTAGCTTTGGTCGTTTACGCTTGCCTTCCAAAGAAAAAAACAGAAAATTACGTTTTCAAATACAATATCAAAGCACCCAGTGCTAAAATGGAATTACCCCAAAATTTAAAGGAAATTTCAGGGCTTTCGTTTTATCAAGAGAATCAACTCGCCTGTGTGAATGATGAAAATGGGAGCGTCTTTATCTATGATTTAACTCAAGAAGCTGTCATTGAAAAAATTGATATCGGTAATAACGCCGACTACGAAGGCATTGAAGTGGTTGATGGAGAAATATTTATCATGAAAAGCAATGGAAAAATCAAAGGTTTTAGAATAAGCGATGCCACCGAACGAAAAATAGACTGTACAGATAAAGATGTAAAAGAATATGAAGGCCTTAGCTATCATCCCCAAACTCAAAGCCTTTTGTTGGTGAGCAAAGAAAAAGATAAGGATAAAAATGACAAGAAAACGATTTATGCCTATTCTTTAAAAACAGAGCGTTTTGGTAAGTTCTTGAGTATTGATGAAGACCTCGTACGCGGAAACGATGGTAAAAAAACATTTGCCCCTTCAGGCATTGCCATTCACCCGATAACTGGCGAGATTTTTATCATTTCTTCCCAAGGTAAAAAACTAATAGTACTCTCAGCAAATGGGGATAAAAATTGCCTAATCGAACTTGACCCCGAAACATTTGTTCAACCCGAAGGTATCTGCTTTACACCCAATGGAGATTTATATATTTCTTCGGAAGGAGAAAACGAAAATGGGTATATTTTGAAGTTTGAGTATCAACAAAGGTAATTTTTGTAATTTTACTCATGTAAACTTCAAAAACAATCAATCATGAGAATAATTCTAACCCTTATCTTCATCTCAAACTTTGTATTTGCTCAGGTTGGCAAAGAAAAAGTTTTAGTAACTGATCTTACAAAAATTAAGCAAATTGGAGCAATCAATGTTTCTCCTGATGGTAAAAAAGCTATTTACTCAGTTCGTACTACCGAACAGTCGGAAGAAAATAAGCTTGAATATGATTACCGCTCGCATCTTTACCTAACCGATTTTCAAACTACCAAACAAATTACTCGTGGTACAGAAAGTGTAGGAAGTGCTGTTTGGTCGCCAGATAGTAAGCAAATTGCTTTTGCTAGAAATGTAAAAGGCAAATCGCAGATTTTTATAATGCCTCTTGATGGTGGCGAGGCATTCCAACTTACTGATGTAAAATACGGTGCATCAAACCCTAATTGGTCGAAAGATGGTTCAAAAATCTCGTTCAGTGTAGGGCTTTCTCTTTCAGAACTTGTAAAAGATACACTTCTTAATCCTACGAAAAGCCTTCCAGCTTGGTCTTTAGAAAAACCAGGTTTTGCGAAAAACGAATTTTTAAAGCCTTCAAAAGGTGTAAAACCAAACCCTGATGGAACTATTGAAGAAATTAGAGCTTATTTAGAGAAAGATGTTGAAGATAAAAAAGCAAAAGTAATCAATCGTCTGAATTTCCAAGGAGAAGCTACGACTCAACCCGAACTCAATTTTTCACATATCTACGTAATTGATGCTCGTGAAGGTGCAAAACCAATGCCTGTAACCGCTGGTTTTAATAGTTTTGGCGGTGGTGCGTGGCTTCCAGATGGCAGATTAGCTTTTGTAACAGCTCTTGATTCTCTACAACACCCAGACCGCGAACAAGACAACAAAGTATCGTTAATGAATGCCAATGGCTCAAACCGCAAAGTGATTTTATCTGAAAAAGGCAAATCTTTTGGCGGTGTTTCTTTTTCCCCCGATGGGCAAAGTATGGTTTATACTAAATCGAATTCACAAGGTGTGAATATTGGAGAACTCTTTTTAGCGAAAGCTGATGGTTCTAATTCACAACTTATTAAATTTGACCGCTCGGTTAGTGGACTTACTTGGTCGAAAGATTTGAAATATGTTTACTTTACTGCTCAATCGAATGGTGGACAACCTATTTATAGAATTGATGTAAATAGCAAAAAGGTTGAACAATTGACTGATTTCGATTCTGGTATTCTTGGCTTCGACCTTTCTGCTGATAAAATCATTTATTCAAAAACTGAAGTTGCCAATCCAAATGAACTTTATGTAGCAGATTTACAGATGAAAAACCCTGTAAAAATTACATCAATCAATGATTGGGTAAAAAATAAAGCTCTTAGTTTTCCAGAAAAACGTACTTATACCAACTCAAAGGGGCAAAAAATTGAATATTGGATAATGAAACCAAGCAATTTTGAGGCAGGAAAAAAATATCCACTTTTATTAAATATGCACGGAGGCCCAACTGCGATGTGGGGCCCTGGAGAGTTTTCGATGTGGCATGAGCATCAGTATTTTTGTTCACAAGGCTACGGTGTAGTTTACGCCAATCCACGCGGTTCAGGCGGTTATGGTTTAGAATTTATGCGTGCTAATATTAAAGATTGGGGAACTGGCCCAACAGAAGATGTATTGGCCGCTGCTACCGATGCAGCTAAAGCAGCATGGGTTGATACTGCTCGCCAAGTAATTACTGGCGGTTCTTACGCTGGTTATCTTACTGCTTGGATTGTTGCTCATGACCACCGCTTCAAAGCTGCATTTGCCCAACGTGGTGTTTATGACCTCACCACATTCTTAGGTGAAGGTAATGCGTGGCGTTTGATTCCAAGTTATTTTAATTATCCGTGGAATGATACGCAAGAAAAAGTATTAGAAAGTAACTCTCCTTATACATTCGTTGATAAAATTCGTACGCCATTGCTTATCAAGCACGGAGAAAATGACCTACGTACAGGGGTAATTCAAAGCGAAATGATGTATAAATCAATGAAAATAATGGGCAAACAAGTAGAATACGTACGTATGCCGGGTGGAACCCATGAACTTTCTCGTTCGGGGAATGTTCGTCAACGCATTGACCGTATGCTTCGTATTTATGAGTTTTTTGAAAGATTTGTTGGAACGAAGTAATTCCCTTCGGCTTCGCTCAGGGAACGGAGACTAAAAAGACAAAAAAAGCCGAGGCAAGACCTCGGCTTTTTATTACTACACTTACCTAAACCCTAAAACTCCATAGGTACGCT
>OFDC01000181.1_pt1 | contig 63144 bp, 48 predicted proteins | sample 1520941 | NCBI WGS metagenome assembly OFDC01 (sample SAMEA94258168, study PRJEB24077) | hot springs metagenome | biome: Aquatic biome; feature: Water | place: India | collected 2012-12-06 | depth 5 m | reverse complement strand
CTTGCGGCAAAGAAACTCAACGTTGGTATTGTAACTATCGTTGAAAAACTTGCTGTGAAAGGCCATCGTATTGAGAATAATCCAAATGCCAAACTCAACTTTGAACAATTAAATATTCTCTCAAAAGAATTTAGTAATAGCTCATTGCTTGAAGATGGTGGTTCTTTTAAACCAGCTGAAGTTGCTAAACCAGCAACTCCGGGTGGTAGTGCTGATATTTTGTATTTTCGCCAACAAAAAGAAGACGAAAAAAGTGCAGCAAATGAGCCAACTAAACCTGCTGAGCCCGAAGTGATTCGTGCTGAAAGCAAAACCCCAGGCTTAACAATTTTAGGTAAAATTGACCTAGACCGAAAACCATCTACTCCGACTCCGCCACCAGCACCTGTAGTTGAGCCAGAGAAACCAGTAGCGGTAGTTGAGCCAGTAAAACCAGTAGTTGTTGAAAAACCTGTTGAAGTGAAACCAGAAGTTAAGGTTGAACCAATAGAACCTCCAAAACCAGTGGAGGTCGAGACTCCAAAAGTAGCTGAAGCAAAGCCTGAGCCAGTAAATATACCTGAACCAGCAGTGATTGTTCCGAAAGTTGAGCCGGTTGCCAAAGTTGAACCTCCAAAACCTGAGGTTAAGCCACAGCCACCAGTGCAACAACAGCAACAAAATCGTAATGACAATCACAACCAAAATCGTCAACAGGGTGGTGGTAATCAAAATCAACGACAAGAGCAAAGACCTGCTTTCAAGCAAGAGCAGCGTCCAGCTGTTAAAATTGAACAGCCAAAACCACAGCCAAAACCAATTGTTGTAGAGGAGGAAGTTATTGAACCAGAGCTGATTTTAGCAAAAGGAGAGAAATTGCAGGGCTTAAAAGTCCTAGGCAGAATTGAACTTCCTGTTGAGAAGAAAAGCACAGGTCAAAGTGCTGATGATAAAGACAAACGCAAGCGTAAGCGTAAGCGAGTGAAGCGTGGTGAAAAAGTTACGGGTGCAGAAGTACAGCAAAATACAGCAAAGCCAAAAACCTCTGCTGAAAAAGGGCCTAACAATCAACCTAATACAACTACCAATAATACAAGCAATACAAGCAGTAATAATAAAAATACTGCTAATAACAATAACAATAATAACAACAAAAAGAAAAAAGAACGCAAAGAAGAAATCTCTGAGGGACAAGTAAAAGAGCAAATCAAACAAACGATGGCTCGTATGCAAACCAAAGGGCCTGACTTCGGAGCTAAGTATAGAAAAGATAAGCGTAGGTCTCGTGCTGAACAAGAAGAACAAAGAAATCTTCAAGAACAGGAAGAGAGCAGCATCTTGAAAGTAACAGAGTATATTTCTGCTGCCGAATTAGCATCGTTAATGGATGTTTCCGTGACAGAAGTTATCTCTGCTGCAATGAAAATGGGTATGTTCGTATCAATTAATCAGCGTCTTGATGCAGAAGCTATTCAAATGCTTGCTCTTGATTTCGATTATGATGTTCAATTCATTTCTGCAGAAGAAGAGGTAAAAGTTGATACGATTGAGAAAGAAGATGATGAAGCAGATTTATTACCGAGAGCTCCAATCGTAACTATCATGGGTCACGTTGACCACGGTAAAACTTCCCTACTTGACTACATTCGTCGTACGAAAGTTGCTTCTGGTGAAGCTGGTGGTATCACACAGCACATTGGTGCTTACGATGTAGAAATTAAAGAAGGTCCAAATAAAGGCAAGAAAATTGCATTCCTTGATACGCCTGGTCACGAAGCGTTTACCGCCATGCGTGCCAGAGGTGCTAAAATTACTGACGTTGTAATTGTTGTAGTAGCTGCCGATGATAGTGTGATGCCTCAAACGCGTGAAGCTATCAACCACGCGAAAAATGCAGGTGTGCCGATTGTTTTTGCCATCAATAAAATTGATAAACCGGGTGCAACTCCAGAAAAAATTCGTGAAGATTTAGCCAAAGAAAATATTTTAGTTGAAAGCTGGGGTGGTAAGTACCAAGAACAAGAAGTTTCAGCTAAAAAAGGTATCGGTATAAGTGAGCTTTTAGATAAAGTTTTGCTTGAAGCTGAATTATTAGAACTTAAAGCTAATCCGAATCGTAGTGCTGTTGGGACAGTAGTTGAAGCATCTCTTGATAAAGGACGTGGTTATGTTACTACAGTAATGGTTCAGAATGGTACTCTGAAAGTTGGAGATGTTATGTTGGCTGGACAATATTTTAGCCGTGTTAAGGCAATGGTTGATGCTTTTGGTGTACGTATCAAAGAAGCAGGCCCTTCAACTCCAGTTCAGGTTTTAGGTTTACCGGGTGCACCACAAGCTGGAGACCGATTCAATGTGATGGATTCAGAACGTGAAGCACGTGATATTGCTAACAAACGTGAGCAGATTAATCGTGAGCAAAGTCTTCGTGCGAAGAAACATATTACACTTGAAGAAATTGGACGTCGTAAAGCGATTGGTAATTTCCACCAGTTAAATGTACTCGTTAAAGGTGACGTGGATGGTTCCGTTGAAGCGATTTCTGACTCTTTGTTGAAATTATCTACTGAAGAAGTTCAAGTAAATATCATTCATAAAGGCGTAGGTCAAATCTCTGAGTCTGATGTATTGTTGGCCTCAACAGCCGATGCAATCGTAATCGGATTCCAAGTACGTCCTTCAAATAATGCACGTAAAATTGCAGAGCAAGAGCAAATCGAAATCAGAATGTATTCAGTTATTTATGATGCAATCAATGAGATTCGTGATGCTATGGAAGGTTTACTTGCACCATCAGTAGAGGAATCTATCGTTGGTACAATTGAAGTAAGAGAAGTATTCAAAATTAGTAAAGTTGGAACTATCGCAGGTTGTTATGTAACTGATGGTTCTGTGAAACGTAATAACAGAATTCGTTTGGTACGTGAAGGTATCGTAGTTCACGAAGGAGAAATTCAGCACCTTAAACGTTATAAGGATGATGTATCAGAAGTGAAGTATGGTTTTGAATGTGGATTAAGTCTGAAAGGCTTTAATGATATTCAAATGGGAGATATTATTGAAAGCTTCGAAATTAAAGAAGTAAAACGTAAGTTATAATTTCCTGAATTGCTTAAATATTTTAAGTGATTTACACCAAAAAAAGGTTTTCTGGATTTATTTCAGAAAACCTTTTTATATGAAAAATCTAATGTTTTTATAGTAAAGTACTTGGGTCGAGTAAGTTATTTTTGATTGAAAACACCACTAAGCCTGCGGTATTCCGCATGCCTGTTTTCTCGAGAAGGTTGTTTCGGTGGCCATCAACAGTACGTACACTAATAAATAATTTATCGGCAATTTCCTGTGTAGTATGTTGTTTACAAATTAAATCAAGCACATCTAATTCTCTTTGTGTGAGTGTAGATGGAATATCATCTTGAATAAGAAAACGTCTTTTTTTTCCAGAAATCCGATTTTGCATGGCTCTAAGAAAAGTCTCGTTAAAGTAAAAATCCTTCTCAACAACAGCTCTAATGGCTTTTTCTACTTCAATCGGTTCTACATTTTTAAATAAATAGCCATTCACACCGAGTTCCATCAAATGTGTAACAAAACGCTCTTCACTATGTATTGAAAGAATAATTATCTTGATACTGCTGTATTTTTGTTGCAGAATCTTGGTTGTTTCAACACCATTTAATTCAGGCATTGACAAATCAAGTAAAATAACATCGGGTCTAATAACAGCTTCTTCAATAGTATTGAGTAAATCCTTTCCGTTTTCAGCTTCGATGATTACTTGTATGTTTTTGAAGGCGTTAATGATAGAAACCATGCCTTTTCTAAAGAGTACTTGGTCGTCGGCAATGGCAACATTAATCATATTCATGAATAATTTGAAATATGTGGTTAGGGTTGTTGAACTTCAACCTTTGGCAATAAAGGAAATTGAATATTTAGTTTTAAACCTTCATTTATTTTGGTCTCAAACTTAACAAATCCATTTATCATTTTGGTACGAGTTTCAATATTTTTTAACCCTAAACTTCTTTTTTTATAAGCCATATCAAAATCAAAGCCTTTTCCATTATCTTCATATTGAATTTGCATTGTATTACCAATAGAAATTAAACTTAATTTAACTAAGGTAGCCTCTGAGTGTTTCAAGGCATTATTAAGTAATTCCTGAATGAGGCGGTAAATAATTAGATTTGTTCTATTATCAGCTTCAAAATCAACTTTAAACTTCAGAAGAATGCTGATGTCTGATATTTCCATTGTTTTTTCACAAAGATCTTCAATGCCGTATTTTAAACCAAATTCTTCGAGTCCTTGTGGTAGTAAATCATTCGAAATTCTTCGCACGTTATCAATTGTATCATTAATTAATAGTTTGCTCTTATCATAATTTGTTTCAAATATTTCTGTTTCAGATAAGTTATGGTGCATTAGACCCACCAATAATTTAAGTGTAGATAAAGCTGCTCCGACTTCATCATGCAGCTCACGTGCCAGACGTTTACGTTCATTCTCTATGGCCTCTAAAGTACCATAATATAATTCCTGTTGGTGTTTTGCTTCAGCTTCTTTAAAAATTAAATCTTGTTTAATTATTCGCCTTTGGTAGAGTATAATAAAAGTAACCACTCCAGCGGCCAATAAAAACATGGCAATCGTACCGCCAAATAATAATAAATATAAGTCTAACGGCGATGACTGAGCCATAAGCCAATTCCAATAAAAAGATGTAAGATTAACATTAAAAAGGCATGCATACCCCAGGCAAGGGATAATAAATGGTTATCTCCTTTAATGTAATTACTCAAAAAGTAGATAAAAAGATTACCTGCAAAGTAAAATAAAAAACCTGAGTTAATCCAAAAAATAGGTTGATTTGTTGGGTTTCGAGTATCTAACTCCATCAGCATTTTGTAGAAGCATAAAAGCGATAAACCTATCACGATAATGCCTTCTAAACCACTTGCATTGGTGTTGAAGTTATAAATGCCTTGAATGAAAAAAGCATTTATAATGGCAAAAATTACGAATCCTACAATTAAGTAGGTCATGAGGTTTTTATTAAAGAAATCACCAAAATACTTTTGATAAAAGAGACCAATCAGTAAAAATTCTAAAGTTGTGTAGAGATGTAGGCCAGGAAGTGTGTTTGGCACTTTCAAGTATAGTAATGAACGAGATAAAATCTCGAAGAAAATTCCCATGAGAATGAAATACCAAATATAGATAAGCTCATTTTTTAGGAATTTGTAACGAATCAACGCAATTGTAACGGAGAAAAGCAGTACATAATGTACATTATCTAAAAGCCATAGTAAAAATGAATTAATCATTTGAAAATATTTTTATGAAGTCTTTGCCGAATACAATATTGTATGCTTGTATAATTTGTTCAAAGTTTTAAAATTGGGCAGCTGTAATCGTAAATTGTTATTGTGAATTTTAGATAATGATTTCTACAAAAATAAAAGCCAATTAGATAAGGTACAATGGGTAAAAATACCTGTTTTCGGTAGGATATAAACAAAAAAACGAAGCTCTGAAGCTTCGTTTTTTTGTTTTAAGAATGTATTTTAATGGCCTTTTCCTCCGCCTTTCACAACTTCTTTGTCGAAGTCAATGCCTTGTTTACGAAGAACTCCTTGCACAACTATTCCAAAAATAAATAAATAGATAAAACAGCCAGCAGCCAAAAGATAAGATTCTTGGATACCGAATGAATCAGCAACTTTTCCTTGAACTACCGGAATAATCGAGCCACCCAAAATCATCATAATTAAGAATGCCGCTCCTTGATTGGTAAATTTACCAAGTCCAGCCGTACCAAGCGAGAAAATACTTGGCCACAAAACTGAGCAGAACAAACCACCAGAAATTAAAGCAAATAAAGCAACTTTACCGCTTGTCATTACCCCAATTACCGACATAATTGCTCCTAATGCTGTGAAGATTAACAATAATCTTACTGGTTTTTCCTGACTTGCAAAATAGGCCAGAATCATTACTGCAACACAAACTGCATAAGGGAATAGGTCACTTACATCACCACTATATAAAGAATTTACTATTAAAACAATGGCAAAGGCTACGAATGGTATCGCTACTGTAAGGATTTTTTTCACAGAAGCAGAAGGATTAAAGTTCCCAATGGCTGCCGTCCAACGGCCAATCATCATACTTCCCCAAAATAATGATACGTATTTTGAAATTTGAGATGAATCCAAATTTTGAGTTTCTTTTAAATATTCGCCTAGATTAGAGCCAATTGTTACCTCAACACCCACATAAACGAAAATTGCAGTCATTCCCAAAATCGCTTGTGGATAACTTAAAACAGAACCAGCATTCTGAATCTCACCTGCTTTGTTAACGATTGAATACCCCATGTAGCCAACCATTAATACACACATTAAGATAAAAGTAAATACGATAGCGATTTCGATTGAAAATGCAACCGCAACACCTACGCAGAGAACTAAGAATGCCATTGGCAAACCAATAACTATATTACTTACTTGTACATCTTCATCGTTTTTGATACGTGGTAATTTTGAAACCCAAAAGAAAAGTGCCATTAAAGCAAATAAGGCTCCAAGAATTAAATAAGGTACTTTCACATCTTCGATAGAAGCATTTGCCGCAGCATCTTTCGAAATAGAACCAAAAATTGCATAAGAAACTAAAGCTGGGCCGATTGTTCCGCCAAGATTGTTCACAGCACCACCAAGATTGATACGTTGTGCACCAGTCTCTGGGGGGCCAAGGGCAATCATAAACGGCTGAGTAGCAGTTTGTTGGAGAGAAAAACCAAGGCCAACAATAAATAAACCCGAAAGTAATAGATTATAAGAAGCATTCTGTGCGGCAGGATAGAAAAGTAATGTTCCAATGGCTGATATCAAAAGACCTATAACAATACCATTCTTATATCCTATTTTATTGAGGATATCACCACCCATGATGCGGGAGAATATCAAATAAAGCACTGAGCCGATAAAATAAGCTGCATAAAAAGCAAAATCGACTAATTGGGCTTGCGTTTGTGTGAGTTGGAATTTTTCTTTAAAAAGAGGAATTAAAATACCGTTTGAGGCAGCTACGAAACTCCAAAAGAACCAAACGGTCATGAGTGTGTAAAGATGCGAGCGATTATTTTGCATAAGTAGTTAAGGTTAAATTAGATATTGCAAATAAGTAAATATATAGACTATTTCCAAAAGTTTTCGTTATACTAAGTTCGATGAATAAACATTATCAGAAAAAAAGGTTTGGTGTAAACTCACCAAACCTCTTCGTTCATGTGGTGTATTTTAAAGGCTTATAAACCCCATTTTTCTGGATTTCTACGCCACTTTTTCAATGATTCAATCGAATCGGCTGATATGTAGTTTTGAGCCATAGCTTGGTCGATAAGTGCATTATAATTGCTTAAAGTAACTAATTTTACTCCTTTATCAGCAAAGTTTTTGTCAGCTAACTTAAATCCGTACGTAAAAATAGCTACCATTCCAATTACTTCGATACCAGCCTCACGCAGGGCATCTACGGCTTTAAGAGAGCTGCCACCAGTTGAAATTAAATCTTCAACCACTACTACCTTTTGACCTTTTTCAATTCTACCTTCTATCTGGTTACCCATGCCGTGCTCCTTTGGTTTCGGACGTACATAGGCAAATGGCAAATTTAAGGCATCAGCTACCAGTGCTCCTTGTGGAATACCCGCCGTGGCTACACCTGCAATTACTTCTGCTTCAGGGAAGTATTTTTTGATGGCCTTTGCTAAAGATTTTTTAATAAAAGTACGACCTTCTGGATAAGATAATGTCACGCGATTGTCGCAATAAATAGGGGAGTTCCAACCTGAGCTCCATTTGAATGGCTGAGCAGGACTTAATTTTACGGCTTTCGTTTCTAATAATAAAGAAGCGATTTTTTTAGATACTGTCATGGTTATTTAGTTCTTTGCCCCAACGAACTATGCTTAAAGTTTAAGTAAAAGGGCAAGGTTTTGTATAAAAAACTCCCCTCAAAATAAGGGGAGTGGGTTAATCGTCTTTTTTGGTGATTAAGATTTTATCAATACGGTTTTTATCCATATCAATAATTTCGAATTCATATTCTTCCCAGCTAAACTTATCGCCTGTATCCGGAATTTCCTGCAAAATATGAAGAGCGAATCCACCTAAGGTATCGAAACCTGTATAATCCTTACGATTATTGATAACAACTTCGAATTTGTTTAAGAAATCGTCGAAAGGTAATGTTCCATCAACTAAGAAACTACCATCTTCACGTTCAAAAATTTCATATTCAAATTCATCATTTACAGAAATATCTCCTACTAAAGCATCAAGGATATCATTTAAGGTAATAATACCCAAAACACTGCCATATTCATCAACGATAATACCCATGTGAATTCGTTCTTCACGGAATTTTTCGAGTGCTTGATAGGCTTGGTTATTTTCAGGAATAAATAATGGTTCTTTAACTAATTCCTCTAATCGTTTAAGCTCAATGCTAAGGTCTTTGCCCAATAAGTCTTTGATATATAACAAACCAATAATATTGTCGATACCATCTTTACAAACTGGATATACAGAGTGCTTTTTAGTGATAATCTTTTCAACATTATCTTCTAAATCATCTTCTAAATCAAGATAAGTTAATTCACTTCTGTTTGTCATTAAAGAAGTGATTTTTCTATCACCTAAATGAAATACATTTTGTACAATTTCTTGTTCAATTTCATCAATCGCACCTCCAGTGGTTCCTTCTTGAATCATTGATTTAATCTCTTCCTCAGTAACTGAATTGTCAGTTGCTTCAATGCCTAAAATCTTAATAATTAGGTCGCTGCATTTAGTTAGTAACCAGATAAATGGAGCGGTTAATTTTGAGAGTAAGTTCATCGGAGCCACCATTACTTTAGCAATGGCCTCTGGGTTTGACATTCCGATGCGTTTTGGTACTAATTCACCTAATACCAACTGTACAAATCCAATCATCAACACTACTAAACCAACAGCAATGTTATCGGCATACTTAGCTTCTAAGCCAAAACCCGTTAAGGAGTCTTGAACACCAATGGTTAAAGTATCGCCTGAAAAAATACCTGTTAAGATACTGATAAGTGTGATTCCGATTTGAACAGTTGAAAGAAATCGATTTGGAGAGGTAGCAAGTTCAAGTGCAGCGGCGGCACGACGGTCTCCGTTTTTACTGGCTATTTCGAGTTTGGTTTTTCTTGAAGATACGAGAGCAATCTCCGACATGGAGAAAATCCCATTAAGAATTACTAAAAAAAGGATTATAAAAATTTCCATTTAAAGTTTAAACCCTCAATAATTGGGGTTCAGATGATTATTAAGGTGCAAAATAAAATATTTTCATCAAAATTTATGCAAAAACAATATTATAATTTTTTTTAGTATCTGATTACTTCCAAAAAAATTCCGAACTTTGTCTTCCAATCAAATATTTTCAAAAATCTATATGGTCATTTTTATTGACGACAAATTAATAAGAATTGTTAGTAACTCTAAATTGAAGCGTTTACATGGCAATGATTATGATGTAATGCTTGATGCACGTTTGGAGATGCTCAATTTAAAAAAACTGCATGGTCATGTAGTAATTTTGAATGCAAACGAAGCAACGATTGACAAGTTCTTTAAAATTATTCAACAAACAAAAGAGGTTGGTTATCAATCGGTTACGTTTGTAGTTGATAATAAAGAATCTACTGAACGACAAATTCGTGGTTTTTATAAAGTTGTTAAGGCGGCAGGTGGAGTCGTCTTCAATGAGGATGACAAAATATTGATGATGTTTCGTTTAGGTAAATGGGATTTACCAAAGGGAAAACGAGATGATGGTGAAAAATCGAAGCAAACGGCTGTAAGGGAAGTAGAGGAGGAGTGTGGTATTCAAGTAAAGTTAGGTGAGAAAATTTGCACAACTTGGCATACCTATACGATGGGGAATAATAAAATTTTGAAGCGTACGAAATGGTATAGAATGCATTGTTCAGATGATTCAAAAATGCAACCACAAACCGAAGAAGGAATAGAACGATTGGAATGGATGGGCTCAAAAGAAGTACAAAAAGCTTTGTTGAATTCGTATAGTTCTATCAGATTTGTAGTTGACCAATTAGGTAATAAAAATGAAACCGATTCTGAATAAGAAGATTTTTATATTGATTTTACTTGTTTTTGCTTTGAAAGAAGTTAAGGCTCAAAACTCGTGTCAGCCGAGTTCCTTTACTTTTAGCCCTAGCACACAAAACCGCACAATTGATTGGAGAAAGTTTCCTGAATTTTCATTACCATTTTCAATTGTTTATGGAGGACCACGTTTTGGGGATTTCCAAAAACTACCATTAAAATATGGTTTTAGTCATTTAGCTACTTCCGATGGAAATGATGCAGATTTACCTCGTAATCAAAGAGCTGCAGTTTGGTATGGCACAGGTTATCCTTCTGCTAACCAGCCTTGGGAAACTGCAAAAAGTCCATGGGGAAATAATATAGAATTGTATAAAACGAAGTGGAAGAATGATATGGCGGGCTTTGCCAATAGTTTTACGAGTTCTAAAGGTACGGGTATCGTCGATATTGATTTATTTGTACCTGATATTGAACTTCAAATCAAGTCAAATGATTCTATACTACTCCTGAAAAATCACCCTGCTACACCTGCCGCTTACAAAAGTCTTGATAATCAATCATTCATTGTTCAATACAAGAAAGATATCCAAGCTTTATACGGACAAGCATTTGCTGCAACTAAGCAATATTCAACGACAACTAGTAAGATTGGAGGATATTCGGATGCTCCAATTTTGAATACGTACATAAATATTGCTGGAAATTCTTGGCAAAAATGGACCTCAGATGCGTCTCTATTGAATTATATTAATTATGATTTTTCTAAGAATACCATCGGAGGGGCTGCTTATGACAACCAAGATTTCTATTCACCCGCAGCTTATTATTATTACGACTTCCCCAATCCACTTGCTCCTGACTATTTAGCCTATATGCTATTTCAAATTGAAGTCAATCGAGCATGGACCTCCAAACCAATTATTCCTTTTGTTTGGCTTCGGTATAGTTATACTCCTCAATTTGTCAAGAGGTTTATTAGACCATTTATGGCTGAAGCAACGGCTATCTTTCCATTCTTTTCAGGAGCGAAAGGTTTATGGCTTTGGGAAGACCCTGGCACTTTTGGTAATAACGAAAACTTTGCCACCTACGAGTACTTTATCAATGGATTATACCGCCTTTCTCAATACAAAGAAATGTTCTCTGGTAACTATGAATTGGTTATTCCTGCTCCTGCTCGTGAGTATGTAGATACAAGAAAACCTATTTGGAGAGGAGTGGCAAAAGGCAATGAGTTATTGGTAGTGGCACATAATCCTTATGCGAAAGATGAAAATGAAATAGTTACGATTGAGGTTGCTTACAAATCGTATCGCCAAATGATTACCCTCAAAGGTTATGAAGTGTTTTTATGTAAGTTTGATATGTCTTTACTGGCAAATGAACCCAATATTCAAGCTTTTGAAATAGCCCCTAATCCTGCACAAGAACGTGTGTCATTAAAAGTTTATAGCTCAAAACAGCAGAAACAGCCAATCGAAATATTTGATTTACAAGGTCGAAAAGTATTTGCTGAAATGCATGATTTTACGTTGGGAGAAAATATAAAAACTCTGAATATCAGTAAGCTATCGGATGCTACTTACCTACTTAAAACTTTAGGCATTTCAAGAAAATTAGTAGTTTGTAAGTAGAAATATCTAATTTTTCGGAGTATTAGTGATAAAGATACAGTCGCAAAAAAATAGCATATAGAAGAGAATAGTAAAAAAAACGCTAGTTTTAGCTGAAAACCTAATAAATCTGTGAAAATATTGTGACAATATTTAGTATCAGTTAAATGCTCATTAGAAAACTAAAACCATGTTTCTGAAAACCCAAAGATTCGTAGAATTGATGAGCTTTTTCACGTTTTAGATTACTTGAAAGACTCATTTTATAACATCCTTTAGCCTTCGCGTAAGCCAAGGCAAACTCCATCATTTGTTTACCAACCCCTTGTCCTTGCATTGTAGGTAAAACACCGACATCCTCAACAACTGCTGAAGGGGTACCCAAGTGAGCCATGTTTTCCATGATTAATATAGCAAAGGTTCCTACTGCTTTATCTTTAATTCTTGCTATAAAAACTTTATAGTCAGGGTATTGTTGTTGTTTTAAGAATATTTCTTTTGCTTTCTCTAAGCTTATTACTCGACCGTTATCCAAAGATTCAGCGTAAATTTGTAAAATATCTTCGAGGTCATTTATGGTGGCTACTTGAATATTTAATTCCATTTTTTTAAACAATTTTATTGAACAGAAAGTTAAAAGCGAATGATTTAAAAAGATAGGATTGTGAGCAAGAAAAAAAGTAAAACAATGTCAAATATAAATCAAAAATATGACATTGATGACTATTACTACGAGAACGGATTTATAGTCTTTACAGCAGCTTACCACCAAAAGCGTGGGTATTGTTGTAAGAGTGGGTGTCGCCATTGTCCTTATGGTTTCAAAAAAAACTGAGCGATACTTTTTCATTTCCAAAAAAATGTGTAATTTTGCACTCCGTTTGAGGAATTAATAATTTTTTCATAGAAAATATTTCAATAGGCAATGGCAAAGGTTTGTCAAATCACTGGTAAAAAAACGCAAGTCGGTAATAATGTATCGCACGCTAATAATAAAACTAAGCGTAAGTTTTTCCCAAATTTAAAAACTAAAAGATTCTTTTTAGAATCAGAAGGTATTTGGGTTTCGTTGAAAGTTTCAACTTCAGCTCTTCGTACAATCAACAAGAAAGGCTTAGAAGCTACTATTGTTGATGCGGCTCGCAAAGGAACTTTAGCATTATAATATATAGCTAAAAAGCAATTTTAGATATAAAGCATGACCCAGCAAGGGTCATGCTTTTTTCTGTTGTAGAAAGGCTATAATCTAATTTATTTCGTATATATTCAAGCAAATTAATACTTTGTTTAATTAATCTTATACTATGGTTCAAATCAACGAAGCAACAAACTATATTCAATCGATAATTGGCGATTTTAGACCTCAGTTTGGTATCATTTTAGGTACTGGGCTCGGTAAACTCACGACCGAAATCGAGGTGGAATACACCATCAATTATGAAGATATTCCACATTTCCCAATTGCAACCGTTGAGTTTCACACAGGAAAACTACTTTTTGGAAAACTCAAAGGTAAAAATGTGGTTTGTATGCAAGGACGCTTCCATTATTACGAAGGATACTCGATGCAGCAAGTGACATTTCCAGTAAGAGTGATGAAAATGTTGGGTATCGAACGCTTAATTGTATCCAATGCTGCGGGGGGAATGAATCCAAGCTTTTCAGAGAGCGACTTAATGATTATAGAAGACCATATTGCTTTGTTTTTACCTGAAAATCCATTGGTTGGCCCTAATATAATGGGCGACCGATTTCCAGATATGAGCGAACCGTATGATTTAGAAATGATTGAAAAAGCTAAATTAATTGCTACACAAAATGACATCGAAGGTGTGCATACGGGTACCTATGTGAGTGTGAGTGGGCCACAACTAGAAACAAAGGCCGAGTATAAACTTTTAAGAATGGTTGGTGCTGATGCCGTGGGTATGAGCACTGTGCCAGAGGTAATCGTTGCTCGTCAAATGGATTTGCCTGTATTTGGTATTTCTGTCATTACGGATATGTGTATTCCTGAAACTTTGAAAAAAGCAGAGATAGAAAAGATATTAGCTTCGGCTTATAGAGCAGAACCTAATATGACCTTGATAATCAAGGAATTAATTGCTGGACTTTGATTTCATATTGATGTACATGTAAAAAAGCCTTCCCTAATTGGGAAGGCTTTATGTTTTCTAGGGTATATATTTGGTTTTTAGTTTAAAATGTAAAGTTCAAACGAGCAAACAGAAAGCGGCCATTAAAGCCAAATTGTTGTACTCGTCGAGAATAAACAAACCGACCAAGTGACATATTTCCAGAATGTTTATGAATATCTTGGTAGACATCAAAAATATTATTCGCACCAACTGATAAACTCATGCTTTTCATTAACTGATAGTTAAGAGTAAGGTCAGTAATAGTTTTTGGTGTAAATGTTTGGTCTAAAGTTTCTTTTGTGTTGTTATTGAAGGCATTGGCAACGAAGTTTGCATCACTTAAGATAGTGGGGTCTAAATAAACAACTTGTCCGAAATGCACCACACGAAGCATTGTTCCAAATTTACCTACTTTATAATTAATTGTACCAGTAATCTTATTTTTTGGACTTGCTACTTCAATTCGGCTTTGGTCTTCACGATTAAAATAATTTGCTAATTGGCCACTATTGATAAGTGTTTGTGAAGCTTTTATTGCTGGCTTACCATCAGAGCCTTTAATTACTTGATTATTGATAAATGCTCCCGCCAAAGTGAATTTTAAATGGTGTTTATCTCCAATCTTAGTACCATAAGCGGCTACTGCTTCTAAGCCCCTCGAACGCGTATCGATAGCATTGGTAAAGAAATTAGCAGTATTTGCACCAACCGCAGCAAGTTGAGCTGCCAAATTAGCATCTCCATTTGCAGTAAAATTATTTGTTAAGATAATACGGTCTTTGATATCTATTTGATAAGCGTCAACAGTTAATTCTAATTTACCTAATTGGGCAGTTGCACCTAAACTATAATTAGTTGAAGTTTCAGGTTTGAGTGTTGGAATACCTAAAATAGCCGCTGCCTTGCTATTATTTGGCAAAGTAGCACTTTCTACAGGTGTTTGAATACCATTAATGGTTACAAACAGCGTATTAGTCTTAGAATAATAGCTCTGTTGTAGCGAAGGTGCCCTAAAACCTGTACTGATGGCTCCACGTATGGCTATTTTATCGGTTAGTTTATAGCGAGAGGCAAGTTTAAAGTTTATTGGGGTTTGGTCGAAGTTTGAGTATTTTTCTAAACGTAACGCTCCCGATACAATCCAAGCTTTTGTTAAATCAAGTTCTAAATCTGTATATAATGCAAAACTATTTCTGCTAAAAGAACCTGCATCTTTTGGAAAGAAACCAGCAAAAACCTGAGAGCCTAATGCTACGCCAATGGCTTTTTCATTATAGTTTTTCCAAGAGGCTTCTTCACCTGCACGCGTACTAAACTGATCAACTTTAAATTCAGCACCTGCTGCAAAGTTTAAGCCACTTAATATAGTTTCAAATTTACGGCTCAAATCAAAATTAGTGGTATTCTGACTGAATGCATTACCACCAGCATCGAAAGTACGCTGAAAATTAGTAGTTCCAATAGCTTGAGTATAGTTCACAGAATTATCAACCCCATAATCAAAAATATTTCTACCAAATACATTACTTAAATCAAAATTCCAGTTCTTCATCATTTTGCCGCGAATGCCTGCAGCAAATGAGATATCGGTTACATTTGAATTGATTTCGGGTAAAAAACCATTAGGATACACCGCAAATACATTCGTACGAATAGTATTCGCTGGAAGGCCTGTAGCTGAAACAGCGGCTGCATTAAGTAAAGGAACAGCATTCGGATAGCGGTAAAAACCTGCTGCATTTCCTTTTTTATTATTCCACCCACCAAATGCATAAGCTTCAAAGTTATCGTTGATTGGTAAAGCAGCATTAATAACTATGCCACCACCTTTTACTTGGGAGTTTCCAATACGCATGTCGAAGTCATTGCGTGTAAGACCCTTACTAGCAATTACTTGGTCGTCAGTTTGGCCTGTTACTGCAGGGAAAACTTGTCCTGTATAAGTACCTGTACGGTTGGTAGCTCCACGAGATACATATTCACCAGTAAAATTCAAAAAACCTTTTTTTCCAAGTTTTAATCCATAATTCAAACCTAATTGAGCAGTAAGGCCATCTTGTACGTTAACACTTTTAGATTGACCATTTGAGAAATTTACTGCGTAATTTTTATCATAATTTGTAATATTTTCACCGGTAGATAAGTTCCCACTTAAACCCATTTGTTTCTTTAATACGATATTAATTACTCCAGCAATCGCATCCGAACCGTATTGAGCTGCAGCACCATCTCGTAAGATTTCAATTTTTTCAACGGATGTTGCAGGAATGGCATTCATGTCAGTGCCAACTGTTCCGCGGTTAACCGTTCCGTTCACATTTACTAATGCTGACTGATGTCGACGTTTGCCATTCACTAAAACCAATACTTGGTCTGGCCCTAAGCCTCTTAATTGGGCTGGATCAACGTGGTCAGTTCCATCTGAAATAGCTTGGCGAGACGATTGAAATGATGGAGCAACGAATGTAAGAATTTGATTGATGTCAACTTGTCCAACATTATTAGTTACTTGCGAAAGCGGAATGACGTCAACAGGAACAGGAGTATCTATTTTGGTTCGTCCGCTACTACGTGTTCCGGTTACAACTACCTCACTTAAGGAAGAAAGAGCTTCTTCAAGAGATATGTTAATGGCTTGATTACCCGAAATTTTTACTTCTTTACTTGAAAAACCAATAAAGCTAAATACCAAAATATCACCATCATCGGCATTGAGTTTAAATGTACCGTCCATTTCAGTACTGGTACCCCTCTTTGTACCTTTGATACTGACACTCACACCTGGAAGAGGCTCTCCTTTAGTGTCAGTAACTTTTCCTGTAATGGGACTTTCGATTACGTTTGGGCTGAGCATAACATCGGCCATGCGATTTAGAATAATTTTATTACCGCTAACTTTGAAAGTAATATTGAGCGGCTTTAACAGACTTTCGAGCACATTTGAGAGTTTTTGCTGTTTCACATTAAGTGAAACAAAACGATTACTCTTGATTAGCTTCGAACTGAAAACAAACTTCACATTTGCCGTTTCCTCAATTTTATTCAAGGCATTTTCAAGGTTTTGCTCTTTGAGTTGCAGCGATACTTCTCTGTCTAATACTTCTTGAGCACTACTTGAGTGAGCATAGCTTAGTCCAGTAAAAAGCAGAGCCATACAGAATTGCAGGAGGCTCAATCTCATAATTTTAGTGGTTAATGAATTGGTTTTTGTAAAAAATCGCATAATTTTAAACGTTTTTGAGAATTTGTGAGAAATGAAACAAAAACATTCCCTTTTTATTCGAATTCGCCAAAATTCGATTAGGGAAAATTCAATCGGTGATGTTCGTTGCATCACCGATTTTGGTTTAGTTGAAATTTAGTTTTAAAGCTGGTACTTATGTGGAAAATACCACAGATGTTTATCAGTTTAGTTTTTACATCCTTTGCTGTTTATTATTATTTGCCCGTCAATGACTTGATACTGTGCTTCAATGGCATTACAAACCAAATCTAATTTTCCATAAAGAGGTTCGTCTGATAAAGTGGCTGTTACGGGGCATTCCTTCAATAATTCTTCATCATATATGATTATAATCCCATAGGCTTTTTGAATAGTCGCAAAGATATTAGCAGCTGATTCATCCCTAAATTCAAAGTTATATTGAGGCATTTCCGACAGCATTTCGGGTTGTTCTACCAAGGTTTTTGAAAAATTATTTTCTTTTTTATCGAAACTTATTTGCTGGTTTGGAACTGCAATAACTCCATCTAATACTTTCGATTCACCACTAATGATTCTTGCATTTTTATTTACCTCATCAAGCCTGTAAACTGATACTTTTCCCGTTCTCACAATTACTTGTACATCTTTTTGTTTTTTGAAAGCTTTTATAGTGAAACTTGTGCCTAAAACTTTGGTAACTAATTCATTAGCAAATACAAAAAAAGGCTTTTCTGGATTTTTTGCTACTTCAAAGAAGGCTTCTCCATCGAGGTAAACTTCTCTTTTATCATGTTTAAAAGCCGCTGGATAACTTAACCTACTACCTTTTTGAAGTAAGATTGATGAACCATCATCAAGTGTTATTAATAAAGGTTTTTCTGACCTGTTTTCTTTTTCAATGAGTTCGATGCTCGAATTGGCAACTAATTCCTTGTAAATGCCAGATTGCGTATCGGATTTCTGATAATACCACCAACCTATACTTATTAAAATAATAGCTGCTGCCGCCCAACGAATTATTGGTTTACTATAAGGTATTTGTAATCCATCCCTAATTTCTTTATTTACAAAACTATCTCGTAAATCATCAAATCTTTGATTAACTTGATTCACTGACCACTTCAAAGAAAGTTTATCTAATTCGGCAAACGATTTTTCAATTAACTCTTTTCGTTGGGTATTATCTTCAGCCCAATCTTCCCATTCTAAAATATCTGCTTCATCCTTCTTAAAATAAAAATTTAAAAAAGATTCATCAACTAAAAGTTCTTCAATTGATGGTTGGGAATCAAAACGAGTTAATTTTTTTTTCATGGAAATAAATGACAAATTTTTCTAATAATATTTTGTTGTATATAATTACAGAGAAGACTTTCTCAAAAATCTTCCTGATTTTTGAGATTTTTTTTTGCTTACATAAATTATGATTCGAAAACGTAGATTTATACCATCATTTTTAATGAAAAATCTAATAAATAAGCCTTGAAACAAAGAGGATATTTTAAAATGAAAGGAGTACCGAAACATTATTTAAGTATCGTTCGGAGCTTCTTGATTGCTTCATGAAGGGTTTTATAAACACTATCTGTTTGAAGATTTGTTCGTACAGAAATTTCTTTGAAGCTCATTTCTTCAAAGTATTTGAGCATAATAATTTCTTTTTGACGTGGTGTAAGCTCTTCAAGGGCAAGGCGTAGTTTGACTTTCAAAGATTCGTCGGCTTCTTGCTTGATTAAGATTTCTTCGTAGGATTGGGTAGATAAAATAAAAGTTTCTGCATCTTCCCAATTTACTTTCTCAATACTATCTGCTTTTTGCAATTCTTTAAAAATTCGCTTTTTTAACGAACTTTTTAAGTAAGCCTCAAAGGATTGAATTTGGGTAAGCGTATGACGATACTTCCATAAGTCGCTGAAAATAAGCTGAATAGCTTCTTCAGTGATATCGCTATCCAAACACCATTTCAATCCAGCTCGATAAAGTTTATTATAATAGGTATTGAACAAGTACCCCAAAGCTTTCTCATCGTCTTTAAGAAGGGCTTCCCAAAGTAATCCATCAAGGTAGTGTTCGTTTTTATTCATAGGTTAAAAATAAAATCCCCCTTAGTTTTGAAAATACCAAGGGGGATTACTTATAAATATTAGGCAAATACCAGTTTCTTCATGTATGCAGCATCTGCTTCAACGGCTTTTAATGGAGTGGTATTATCAAAACGCTCTTGTTCAACAATATAATATTCCATGCCATTGGCTTTGGCTGTACTTAAAATTTTCGGGAAATCTATTCTACCCGTACCAATGATAGTTGAGCCTCCAATTGGCCAGAATGGGTCTGTTTGTTTTTCTTTCGCTTCTATTTCTTTCATTTTTTCCTCTTTATAGAGGTCTTTAATATGGCAAAGACGGAAACGATTTTTATACTTTGTAAACCAAGCTTCTGGGTCTTCACCTGCTTTAACTACCCAATAAAGGTCTAATTCAAAATCAACCAATTTAGGGTCGGTTCCTTCCAATAAAATTTGCTCTGGACAAGTTCCATCAGCGTATTTCTTGAATTCGAAGTGGTGATTATGGTAACCCACTCTTAAACCTGCTTTTGAAGCAATTTCTCCCTGACGATTAAGTCCTTCTGCTGCTTTTTTCCATTCATCGGCTGTTTTTAAGCTTCCTAAAAATGGATTTATCAAATATTTCATGCCGATACTTGCGGCATCATCAACTAATTTCTTAAATGCCCCCTCAGTTTCTTTTTTAATTGTAAAATCTGGATTGCAATGTGTACTTATCATATTCATACCCAACTCGTCCATGTATGCCTTGAAATCTTTGGCACTCATGCCCCAAAATACGCCTTTATCTCCTTCAAAACTTTCTATTTGTTTATAACCATAGCTGGCTAATGATTTCAAAACACCTTTCGGGTCTTTGGCTAAATCTTCTTTCACTGTCCATAGTTGTAAGCCAAATTCTTTAACTGAGGGTTCTGACATGATTGCAGAGGTTGCTGTTGAGTCGGTCTTTTTTTCTTCTGTTTTAGAAGAAGGAGTACAAGACCATAATTCGCTGGCTATCAATGGAGTAGCTGCGATAATTCCAGTCTGACGTAGGAAATTTCTACGATTGAATTTCATAGTAAATTAAAGGTTAAGGGTTTATGTTTAACATCTAAATTTGAAAAGAGTCAGGTAAATATAAAGATTTAATCGAAGATATGGTTTTATGCCGCTTCAAATTTTTCTTATTTTGTAGTAAAATTAAATTAGATTGGCCAATTATGTATTTTATTATCATATTTTGGTTGATTTTCAATGTAAGCAAAACTAAAGTATGTACGCAAAAGTAATTTTACAAGCTGGTAAAGAAATGGCAGTGCAACGCCTCCATCCTTGGATTTTTTCGGGAGCAATCGCCAAGACCGAAGGAAATCCCATTGATGGTGATGTGGTTGAAGTTTTTGATAAAAAGAATAATTATTTGGCAACTGGCCATTTTTATAAAGGAAGTATTGCGGTTAAAATTTTTTCTTATGAAACCGTAGCGGTGAATGAAGAATTTTGGCTAAAAAAGCTTTCAGTAGCACATAAAGTTCGACAAACCATTGTTTTTCAAGGAGGAACTGGAAAGGTAAACTGCTATCGTTTGGTCCATGGCGAAGGTGATGGTTTTCCGGGTTTGATTCTTGATTTTTATAATGGAGTGGTGGTTTTTCAAGCTCATACGATTGGCATGTGGCAAGAACGTGAAAAAATTGTAGCAGCATTGAAAGAAATTTATGGAGCTGAATTATTGGCTATTTATGATAAAAGTGCAGAAACCTTACCCGCAGAATTTGCTAAAAATGTAAAGAATGAATATCTTTTCAATCGTTCTACCAATGAATTAGTGCCACACGAAGTTTCTGAAAATGACCATAAGTTCTTAATTGATTGGCTTACTGGACAAAAAACAGGTTTTTTCCTTGACCAACGAGATAATCGTGCTTTATTGGCTCAGTATGCGAAAGGAAAGAAAGTATTAAATTCATTTTGCTATTCGGGTGGATTTTCGATTTATGCTCTAAAATCAGGGGCAAGTTTAGTTCATTCAGTAGATGTTTCGAAGAAAGCGGTTGAGTTGGTTAATCAAAATGTAGCATTAAATTTTGGAGAAACTGCCAATCATGAAGCGTATGCTGAAGATGTAATGACTTATCTCAAACGTAACGACCAATTTTATGATGTCATTATTCTCGACCCACCAGCTTATGCCAAGAATATAGCCAAACGACACAATGCCGTACAAGGGTATAAACGTTTGAATGTAGAAGGAATTAAAAGATTGGCCAAAGGCGGAATTTTATTTACTTTCTCTTGTTCACAAGTAGTTGACCGTGAGCTATTTTATAACACTATCATGTCGGCAGCTCTTGAAGTTGGGCGTCAGGTAAGGGTGCTTCACCATCTAACACAAGGAGCAGACCATCCCGTAAATTTATTTCATCCTGAAGGTAGTTATCTGAAAGGTTTGGTTTTATATGTTGAATAAAAATTAAGGGAGATGTTAGAAAAAACATCTCCCTTAATTCTACTATTAATGTATTTACTATTATTTTCTAAACATCTTCAATAATTTATTCACGGCTGAACTGATTTCTTTATCAGTATCCATTAAATCATTAACTGTTTGAATGGCGTGAATAACTGTACTGTGGTCGCGGCCCCCAAAGTGATAACCAATAGATTTCAATGAAAGGTTTGTCAATTCTTTGGTTAAGTACATGGCCACTTGGCGAGGCAATACAATTTCTCGTAAACGACTTTTTCCTTTCAAATCGGCGGTTCTAACTTTATAATGCTCAGTTATTGCTTCAATAATTGTATCAACTGTCACTTCTCGTTCAGAATCCTTTACTAAATGACGTAAAGTAGCCTTGGCTAATTCTAAATCTATTTCTCGGCGAGTAAGCGAGGCTTGAGCCAATAATGAAATCATTACACCTTCAAGTTCACGTACGTTGGTATCAATGCTGTGTGCCAAATACTCAATCACTTCATAAGCAATCGAAATGCCCTCAGCTTGTACTTTTTTCTGTATAATGGCAATACGAGTCTCGAAATCAGGGGTTTGTAAATCGGCTGTAAGTCCCCATTTAAAACGCGATAAAAGGCGGTCTTCTACGCCTTCCAATTCTCTCGGTGGGCGGTCAGAGGTCATTACAATTTGGCGACCTGACTGATGAAGGTGATTGAAAATATGGAAGAAAGTCTCTTGTGTTTTTTCTTTTCCTGATAAAAATTGTACATCATCAATAATCAAAATATCAATCTGCATGTAGAAGTTCATGAAATCTTGCAGACTATTATTTTTGATGGCGTTGATGAACTGACTTGTGAATTTTTCTGATGAAACATAAAGTACAAACTTATTGGCAGCTTTATTTTTCATAAAATTACCAATGGCTTGTACTAAGTGGGTTTTCCCAAGACCCACACCCCCATAAATCATTAATGGATTGAAAGAAGTTACCCCAGGTTTAGAGGCAACCGCAAAACCAGCAGCACGAGCCAGTCGATTACAGTCACCTTCCACAAAATTATCAAAAGTATAATTGGGGTTTAGGTAAGAATCAAGGCTAAGCGAATCCAAATCCTTCATTTGGAAAGGATTTTTCACTACATCAGCATTCGGATTATCGGGCTTTGCATATTGAGGAGTATGCACAGGAGGCATATTCACTGCAATTTGAGGCTCATTTTTCTGACGATTCCCGCTATCTACAACAATAGAGTATTCAAGCATACCATCCCGACCGATGGCATAATCCAAAGACTTTCTTAATAGATGTACATAATTCTCCTCAAGCCACTCATAAAAGAATTGGCTTGGTACTTGAATGGTCAGTTTTTTGCCTTCCAACTTAGCGGGAATTATCGGTTCGAACCAAGTTTTATAACTTTGTTCAGAAATACTTTCCCGTATCATCTTTAGGCAGTTCTGCCACACTATGTCCACCTCACGTTGCAAAGTTACATTGGGGGTTTTGGGATTTTCTAAAATGGTCATTTTTTAGTCAGAAATTCAAAAGGGCTGCAAAGATAACAAAAAAATCGACCTAATCGTGAAGTGAAATTTGAGATTTTTAATCTATTTTCAAAGTAATTCCCAAACAAAATTTTTTAGAATATTATTTGCCTAATAAAAGTACAAACATTACTTTTACATTCATCAGAGTACAACAAATATCATCTTAGAAAAATACAAATTGGATTATGGAAGCAACTCTCTTCTCCGAATTCCCACAAATCACAAAAAATGATTGGTTGAACCAAGTGAACAAAGATTTGAAGGGAAAAAACTTTGAAGAAACGCTTATTTGGCAAACCCTCGAAGGATTTCAAGTACAGCCTTACTACTCAAGTGAAGATTTAGCAAATATACCTATATCGGCTATTCAAGCTGCTCAACGAGATAAAGCTAATGGTACTTGGCAAAATAGACCATATATTAAGTTTTCTGATGAAAAAACTACCAATTTGGCTATTATTAGTAGCTTAAAGAAAGGGGCTACGTCTATTTTACTTGATTTAGATAAGGTAGATATCGAAAACATAGACTTGGCTAAATTACTGAATAATATCAAATTAAGTGAAAGTCCAGTATTTTTCAAGACCTCAGAAGGGCTAACACTATTGAATCAACTTTCAAAAGTAATTCCTTATTTACCCAAAGGAGGTATTCATTTCGATACCTTAGCAAATACATTTGCCGATGATTCTACAAAAATGAGTATTTATACTTGGGAAAATACAATAAAAATACTTAATGCTACCGCTCAATTTCCAAACTTTGGAGCTTTGGTGGTAGAGTCACATGTTTATCATAATGCAGGAGCCAATGCTGTTCAAGAATTGGCATTCACTTTAGCCTCTGCCGTAGAGTATTTAGATAAGCTAAGCGAACAAGGTTTAACCATCGAGCATATTGTTACGAAGCTAGAATTTTCGGTTTCTATTGGTACTAATTATTTTTTAGAAATAGCTAAACTTCGTGCATTAAGATTTTTGTGGAGTAAGATATTAGAATCTTATGGACAAGCTAATTTTATTAAAAAGTGCCAAGTACATGCTCAAACTTCAAGTTTTTATAATGCAGCATTGAGTCCATATACCAATATGTTGAGGGCTACTACCGAAGCGATGTCGGCAATCATGGGTGGTTGTGATTCATTGACAATTTTACCGTATGATGCTGTGCTTGATGAACAGCAACGCAGTGAATTAGGTGAGCGAATCGCTCGAAATATATCAATTATTTTAAAAGAAGAATCTTATCTCGATAAAGCCATCGACCCTTCTGCGGGTTCTTATTACATTGAAAATCTCACCTATCAATTATCTCTTGAAGCATGGAAAGTTTTCCAAGAAGTTGAGGCTAAAGGTGGAATGGTTGCAGCTTTTGAGCAAGGCTTTATTCAAGCAAATATTGAAAAAGCCTTACAAGCAAATGTCGAACGCCTGCAAAATGGCAAAATCATGGTTGGTGTTAATAAATTTAGAGTAGAGCCAGAAGCAAATTCTAAGAATTCTCTATCGGTTTCATCACAAAAATTACAATCACATCGGCTTTCCGAAGTTTTTGAATAAGTCTAGTATCTATGAAAATTTTATTAGCTCCCGATAAATTCAGAGGTTCGCTTGATGCCACCCAAGTTTGCGAAGCGATGTCGGCAGGTATTCGTATGGTTTCACCAACTATTGAAATCGTAAAGTTACCAATGGCTGATGGGGGAGAAGGTACACTTGATTTATTGCTTTGGTATTCGAAAGGTAAGAAATTCAATACTGAGGTAAAAGACCCTCTTGGAAGGCCAGTAAATGCAGAATATGGTATCTCTGCCGACGGAGAAACAGCATTTATAGAAATGGCCACTGCTTCTGGGTTAAGATTACTCAGTTCGCATGAGAGAAATCCATTATTGACAAGTACTTATGGCACAGGAGAGTTGATTAAGAAAGCAATTGAGGTTGGAGTCAAAAATATTATACTCGGAATAGGAGGGAGTGCTACTACCGATGCTGGTGTAGGTATGGCTTCTGCGTTAGGATGGAAGTTTTTAGATGAAAATGACCAAGAACTTGAACCTATTGGACAAAATCTTGTAAAAATTCAGAGGATTATTGCTCCTGATTCTTCCACTCAATTACCTAATATTACAGTTGCTTGCGATGTGACTAATCCATTATACGGAAAAAATGGAGCCGCTTATATTTATGGCCCCCAAAAAGGGGCAGATGAACATGCCGTTAGCTTGTTAGATAAAGGTTTAGAAAACCTATCCAATATTTTTGAAAGAGATTTTAATCAAAATTTGAGCGAAATTGCTGGAGCAGGAGCCGCTGGAGGACTTGGTTTTGGGGCGATGGCATTTGTTGGGGCAGAGCTTAGAGAGGGTGTCAAACTTTTAATGGATTTTTGTGATTTCAATCAAAACTTACAAGGTGTAGATTTGATAATTACGGGAGAAGGAAAGATTGATAATCAGACATTACAAGGAAAACTCATTAAAGGTATTACCGACCGAGCAAATGAGGCTCAAATTCGAGTTGCAGCTATTTGTGGAACACTAGAAGTTTCTCCCCAAGAGCTACAAACAATAGGTATTCAATATGCTACTTCGATTCTCAATCGCCCGATGGATTTGGCCGATGCTTTAAAATATGGCTACGAGGGCGTGCAAAATGCTACTTTTTATTTGGTAAATTTGCTTCATTATTCTAAATGAGTGAAATTTTCATTCAACCACATTAAGTTTCTCAAATTAAAAGCTTATGAAAGTTACAGGATTTACAATAATCCGCAATGCCAATAAATACGATTACCCAGTAATAGAAGCAATTACATCTATTTTACCTCTATGCGATGAATTCGTAGTAGCAGTTGGTAATTCAGAAGATGGTACACTGGATTTAATTAAATCTATAAAATCTGATAAAATCCGCATTATTGAAACTATTTGGGACGATTCATTGAGAAAAGACGGTAGGGTATTGGCCATAGAAACAGATAAAGCTTTGGCTGCTATCAGTGATGATACCACTTGGGCTTTTTATATACAAAGCGATGAGGTTGTGCATGAAAAATATCATCAAACGATTCGCGAGGCTATGCTTCAGTATAAAGATGATATAGCAGTGGAAGGCCTTTTATTCAAATATACGCATTTTTATGGGGCTTATAAATATGTAGCAGATTCTAGAAAATGGTATCGGAACGAAATACGTATTATTCGTCATACAAAGCAAGTGGTTTCCTATCGAGATGCTCAAGGTTTTAGGAAAAATGATAATAGTAAATTAAGAGTTAAACCAATTGAAGCCCAAATCTATCATTATGGATGGGTGAAGCCACCTCAAAAAATGACCGATAAAGTTCGTGGTTTATCTTATTTTTGGCATACAGACCAGGAGCTTGATGAACAGCAACCTGCCAACGTTGATTTTGATTATTCAGGAATAGATTCATTAACACTATTTAAAGGCACGCATCCCAAAGTTATACAGCCCCGAATTGAGCGTATGAATTGGGCTTTTGATTTTGATATCAAACAAAAAAAGTATTCATTAAAAAATAGAATTCTGATGAGATTTGAGCAGCTAACAGGTTGGCGAATAGGAGAGTACAAAAATTATATTAAAATTTAAACCTTTATTTTTCGGCATAATAGAATAATTCCAAATGAAAGAAAAACAAAATTGGCTTGTATTCACCCAAATTGGTATGCAGATGGCCCTTACGATTGGGCTAGGCACTTGGGCAGGTTATTGGATTGATGGGAAAATGGCCAACAAAAACCCAATAGCTACGCTTATTTGTTCTTTACTTTCAATCGGAATCTCATTGTATAATGTGATTAGGCAAATCCCTAAAAATTAAAATCCTCATTCATGTTGCGTACACTTATCTTCACTGTATTTTTTATAATTGTATTTTTTTTAGCCAAATATTTTGGAGTAGATTCTTTCTTACATCCGAAGCGTTGGTTGATATTAGGTTTCTTTGTAGCTTTCTCATTTTTAATGCACCGACTCATTGATATGGGTTTACAAGGAAAAGAGAAAAATTTTATTGCCTTTTACCTTGCCGCTACCGTTTTGCGTCTGATTTTGAGTTTAGTATTTATAGGTATCGAACTCTATTTCGGACTACAACAGCAGGAATTATTTATAATTAACTTTTTTGTACTATATTTATTTTATACAGTGTTTGAGATTTGGAATTTAAGTCGTAACTTGCGGCAAAATTCAGGAAAGTGATTTGCTCACTCATTAATTGACCGAATAAATACAAAAAAAATGTTGCGTAAGATTACAGGTAAACTCCTACTCGTTCTTTCATTATCGGTATTTTCTTTCAGTTTTTCTTTTGCTCAAGAAGGGCATGAAGCTACTCATGAAAACCACGAGTCTAAAGAAGCTACACACGAAGAAGAAAAGTTTGACATCGGTAAGATGATTATGCACCACATTGCCGATTCTCATGAATGGGAATTTGCACATGGTCTTACAATTCCTCTTCCAGTTATTCTTTACACAAAACAATACGGTTTAGAAGTTTTCTCTTCAAAGAGATTCACTGAAGGTAATGGTGTATATAATGGATACATCAATTTGCATGAGCATATTCACCGTTTAAATCCACAAGGTGGCCTCGACGAAGAAGTGCATGTAATAGATTTATCAATTACTAAGAATGTTGCTTCAATGATTTTGAGTGCAATTATTTTAGTAACTTTGATGAGTACGGTAGCCAAAGGTTTTTCACAAAACCGTGGAAAAGCTCCAAAAGGTATTCAATCATTTTTAGAGCCAATCATTATTTTTATTCGTGATGAAGTGGTTAAACCAAACATCGGCCCAAAATATGAAAAATATCTTCCTTATTTACTGACTCTATTTTTCTTTATCTTAATCAATAACCTTTTAGGTCTTCTACCTGGAGGTGCCAACCTTACTGGTAATATTGCTATTACACTTTTCTTAGCGGTCATTACCTTTATTCTTACACATGTGAATGCCAATAAACATTATTGGATGCACTTAGTGAAGCCAGAAGGTGTGCCTGCGGCTATGTTACCGTTGATGTGGGTGGTTGAAATCGCTGGGGTATTTATGAAGCCAATGTCGTTGACTATTCGTCTTTTTGCTAATATCACTGCTGGTCACATCATTATCCTTAGTTTATTAGGTTTGATTTTCATCTTTCAAAGTGCTGCGGTTGGTGGAGTCGTAACATTGTTTACATTGTTCATGAACCTAATCGAGTTAATGGTTGCTTTCTTGCAAGCATTTATCTTTACATTGTTATCATCAATGTATATTGGTAGTGCTATCGAAGAACACCACGAAGCTGACCACGGTCACTGATAAATTCATGAAGATTTAATCTTCAGAAAAAACATTCATTTGCATTTATTGTTTCACTTATATAAATTTTAATTATCATGTCTTTCTTACAAGTTCTTTTACAAGCTGCCGCTGATGGCGGACGTGGTCTTGCTGTTATGGGTGCTGCTGCTGGTGCAGGTCTTGCTGCTATTGGTGCAGGTCTTGGTTTAGGTAAAATTGGTAGCAGTGCATTAGAAGGTGTTGCACGTCAACCAGAAGCTGCTAACAAAATCCAAACTATGATGATCATCATCGCAGCCCTTGTAGAAGCCGTGGCATTGTTTGCAGCAGTAATCTGTTTGTTGATTTCTTTCAAATTAGCGTAAGAATCAACATGGTGAGTAATCACCGTAAACAAATCATTTAGTATTGATAACCTGCTCCGTTCACATTAGGTGTCGGTGCAGGTTTCAACACTTCTACGTTTTCTTGAATAACGAAATTAAAAATTTTAATACACTATAAAGTTGAAAGCTAGCTAATTAGTGCTGTTTTTATATAGTGTAAAAAAATTAAAATAAACTTTAAATATCATTAATTTTTATAATTTTATAAAAACATGGAATTGCTAACCCCTGCCGTTGGTCTGTTATTTTGGATGGCATTAGTTTTCGGAATCTTAGTACTTTTGTTGAAAAAGTTTGCTTGGAAACCAATTTTATCAGCATTGAAAGAACGTGAAGATTCAATTGAGTCAGCTCTTCGTATGGCAGAGGAAACACGTGCGGAAATGGCAAAATTAAAAGCTGATAACGATAAAATTTTAGCTGAAGCTCGTGCCGAACGTGATAAAATGATTCGTGATGGTAAAGATGTAGCAGATAAATTAATTGCTGAAGCGAAAGATAGAGCCGTAGCTGAAGGGAATAAGATTATTGCTGATGCACGTGAGGCTATCCAACAAGAAAAAACTGCTATGATTGCTCAAATGAAGAAAGACTTGGCTACATTCTCAATCGAAATTGCTGAAAAAGTACTTCGCAAAGAATTGGCGGATAAAAAATCGCAAGAAGATTTAGTTTCTTCATTAATTTCTGAAGCTAATTTGAACTAAAAGTTGTATATTTTATACAAGTAAAATATACCTTACTTGGTAAAACTCAATATTTTACGAAATTAGTGCAAAGTTTTGCGAAAAATTCTTAATCAAAATATGTTTTATTGGAACACTCGGTTGTAAATTTGTATAGGTGAACCTATAATGCCTCCGAGAACTCGCTAAAAATACAATGGCAGACTCAATAGTTGCTTATAGATATGCTAAATCATTATTTGATTTAGCAGCTGAACGAAAAGTTGTTGATGAAGTAAACAACGACATGCATTTGTTCAAACAGATTTGTGATGAAAACCGTCAATTTTTGGTGGTATTGGGTAATCCAATCATTCGTCACGAACAAAAATTCGGAATTTTGAAAAAAACTTTCGAAAAAAATGTTCATCCTGTGACTTTCTCAATTTTTAGCGTCTTAACTAAAAAGAACAGAGAAAACCTCATATATTCAATCGCTGAAGAATTTGGTAAACTTTACAATCAACAAAAAGGAATTCAAAAAGCAGTTGTTACTACTGTAACGCCTTTGACAGATAGTCAAAGAGATGAATTCAAAAAAGTTGTAGCTGAAGCAACGGGTAAAACAGTTGTTTTAGAAGAAAAAGTTAACGAAAATCTCATTGGAGGTTATGTGCTAAGTATCGGTGATACGCAAATTGATACTTCAGTTAGAAAGAAATTAAATGAGTTAAAGCTTCAATTGGCTTAAGCTCCAAAAATATTAGTTTTCATGGCTATAAAGTTGAGAAATACCCCACCCTTTGGTGGGGTTTTTTCTGATACATAGTTTAAGAAAATTTTGTAGATACAAGTTTTCGATTTATCTTGCCTACACGCAGTTCACACACAATACACTAATTTCTTATTTCCCTTCTAATTTTTATTAATTTCTTCATAGTTTATGGAGAAAACTTCCTGTTTCCCGAATTAAATATTTACTAATAAAAAGGTATATGAGTATTTCCTCATACGAAAATGCAACCATTGTAAATTTTTACAATGTTGTTGAGAAACAAGGTGATTTAGAGAGTCAAATACCCTTGTATTTATCAAGAATATCGGCTGGTTTTCCTAGCCCAGCTGATGATTATGTAGAACTAAAAATTGATTTTAATGCCCTTTTAGTCGATAAGGCACATGCTACCTTTTGTGTAAGGGTTAAGGGAAATTCGATGGAAGGAGCAGGTATTTTAGATGGAGCCATTTTAATCGTTGATAGGTCTAAAGAACCAGCCGATGGTAAAATTGTAGTAGGGATTGTCAATGGAGAATTTACGGTCAAACGTATTTTGAAATCCAAAAAGGGTATTTGCTTGGTGGCAGAGCATCCGGCCTATGACCCAATTTGGATTAAAGAAGGCATGGAATTTCAGGTTTTTGGGGTGGTTACTTATATTATTAATCGAGCAAAATGATTGCATTAGTAGATTGTAATAATTTCTATGCTTCTTGCGAACGACTTTTTAGACCTAAGTTAGCAGAGAAACCTGTGATAGTTTTATCGAACAATGATGGTTGCATCATTGCTCGCTCAAATGAGGCTAAGGCCTTAGGTATTGGCATGGGAGAACCTTTCTTCAAGGTGAAAGAATTAATAGAACGCCATGATATTGCTGTATTTTCTTCTAATTATGCTTTGTATGGAGATATCTCAGATAGAGTGATGAAAACACTGTATGAGTTTGCTCCACAAATTGAAGTTTATTCTATTGATGAAGCATTTCTTGACCTTAGTAATTTACGGCATACTGATATTTTTGAGTATTGTCAAATGATTCGTGCAAAAGTAAGGCAATATACTGGTATTCCTGTTTCAATTGGTATTGCTCCTACCAAGACGCTTGCTAAATTGGCAAATAATTACGCAAAAAAGCATAGAAAGGAAACAGGTGTATGTATTTTAGACAATGACGTAGATACCCAGATAGCCTTGCAAATGACAAAAGTGGAAGATATTTGGGGAATTGGCCGACAATACACGAAGTTTTTAATGCAGAACCATATCAATACAGCCTATGATTTTTTGCAACTACCCCAAAATTGGATTTTAAAAAATCTTAAGATTGTGGGATTAAGAACCCAAAATGAACTGAATGGTAAACCCTGTATTTCTTTAGCGTTAAATCCTGAACCCAAAAAATCAATTTTGAGTTCTCGTTCATTTGTGAAGAAAATTTCAACGATTGAGCCAATGAAAGATGCCGTGGCTTGTTTTGCTGCTCGTTGCGGTGAAAAACTTCGTCAACAGGGTAGTTGTGCGAGTTTATTGCATGTTTATATACAAACGAATCCTTTTCGACCAGAGGAAAAACAATATTTTAATTCGATAGTCATTCAGTTAGCCATACCCACTTCATATACACCAAGTTTGATTGAGGCAGCTCATAAGGCATTAGCACGCATCTATAAAGATGGCTACCGATATAAAAAAGCAAGTGTGATGGTTAGCGGAATTGTCCCTAATAATCAGTTACAAGCGAATTTATTTGAAGAACAACTCCAGACACACAGAGAAAGAACGCTTGTTCATAAAATGGATTCTCTGAATAAATTGATGGGCAGAGATAAGATAAAATTTGCCGCACAGGGTAATTTGTGGAAATATCAACCTGACGATTCAAAAAAATACGTAAGCCCAGCCAATTGTTACACAACTCGGATTCATGAAATACTGACAGTAGATGAAAAATTGCACGAAAAATATTAAAAAACAAGGGTGAAGTTGTTTCTATCGTTCTGAATTTTTAATTTATATTGATCATTTCATTAATGATTTTCTTATTTTCTTCTAATAAATTCCCAATTATAATTATTTCAGCCCCTGCTTCATAGGCATATTGTTTTTTCGTGCATTAACTAATTAATGAATTAAGGATATTCGCTTTTACTGATTTAATTTTGTCTGCATTTATGGCTTAATCGACAATTTCAAGAGTTATTGAATAATGATTTTAATTTTATTAGAAATAAAACTGTTTGAATTTAAGTAAAAGTGACTAATACTGTCATGAAATGTCATCTAACACAAATTTTACAGAAAACTCAAGCCATTTTAATAAGACATGTTGTCCTTCTATCAAAGTATTTACCTGCTCAATATTTAATCTTTTTTTGAAATTTGAAATTTTGTTCAAGATAAAGAATTTACTCTTATTTAGGAGTAATTTATATAAATAGATTCATTTCATGAAAAAATATAACAATAATAAGTTTTGAAAAATAAATGAATAAAATTGATTACCGATTAATAAATAAGTACAAAAAAACTTGTTTAAACGGATTTATTTGGCAAAATTTGTTTATCAAAACAATACTATAATAGTGTGTTTAGATATATAATGCTTTTGTAAAACAAGGAAATTGAGACATAATATTAGGTAATTTTGTCTAAATAGAATAAGATTCACTAGCATCATTCAAATTTTTTAAAACGAGATAAAGCACACAGAAATACAAGTTTTACAATTCGCGATAATGATACGAATAAAGTAAAAAATGGTTTCAATTGAGTATTTTATCGAGAAGCAAACCCAAAGTAAAAATTGAACCTAATATGTAGTTTTCTGCTTCATGTTATTCAATTCGTGATTGTTATAAAGTTTATGGTGTAAGTCCACATTCGACTATAAAATTTATACTTTCAGAAAAAGATAAATTAGTACAAAAAGATAAATTGAACGTCTGTAAATAGCGTAGGTGTATAGCTGAAAAAAAATATGCTTTTGTCAGTACAAAGTGCTAAAAGGGCATGATACACTATTGTTTATACCTTTGAAATAAAAGAGATTTTGACTGTGAACGAATTTTCAAGGAAACTAATCATTCATTAGTTTTGAGCAAATTAGTAACCTTTTATTTCAAGCTGACGCCTTTATAATTTGAATAAATACAGAACCAAAACTATACTTAACATAAAATCTACTCTTTATTTTTATATTTTAATTTCAAATGTCTATGAAATCTATTAAATTTTCATTTTTCATCAAGTACTCCGTAGTGTTCACACTTGCTTTTGTTTTAGTAAACTGTAAAAGCAATAAAGTTGATGTAGTAGAAGTACCAGACTTTAGTAAGACCTTTACTGGGGTAACAGTAACGCCTGTGACAATTACCCAACCGGCTCCAACTACCTACACGCCTCCTGCCCTTGTTGTTCCTGCTACATTGACTACATTAGCTGCATCAGCTACGACAACGACTCCTCCTCCGGCATTGACAGCGAGTGTTGCTAAAATTGATACGACCATTACGAAGGCTGCTGCTGCAGTGATTACACCTACCGTAATAGCCGATATAAAAGCTGGAAAGGCTGTCCCAGCAAATGTTGAGAAAGCTTTAAGCGATATTATAAAAACTGGAGCCTTAGATGGGTTTTTTCCTAAAATCACTCCTCCTACGGTAGATGGAACACCGATAAATGGTAGAATTGCTGGGGCTTCTGGTAGTATAGACGTTATTAGAGGTGGTACAGAAATGTTTAGTACTGCAAACGCTTGTAATGATGCCATTAAAAAAGCCTTCGATGATGCAAAGAAAATTTTAGATGATGCTTTAGCAGCAGAAAGCACAAAAATTACAGCAGCTTACACAGAAAATATAAAGGCCGCAGCCTTGACAACAGAAAGACAAGAAGCATTGAAATTTAGAAATGACCAATTAGCATTTTTGAGTCAGATCTTAGATAATGCCCTAAAAAACTTTCCAAGTTTTATGGCACCAGCTATTGTTGCACTTTATGTAGAAAATGTTAAAATAGTTGAATCTTTTTATAGCCTTGCAATTAAAGCTTTAGATGCAAAAGCAAAGGCTATAACTGATAAAGCTGTTGCTGCAAGAAATGCAGATACTAAAAAAGTGACAGACGAATATAATGCCAAACTTGCTGCCGCTCAAAATGTTTACAATGCAGAAAACATTAAGTGTCATAACCAAGGTGGTGGAAATTAAAATTTTTAATTGTACTTTGAAAGAACGAGCCGAAAAATTAATATTATTAAAAACAGTATTGTTTTTTTGGCTTGTTTCTTCACAAGTATATGCTCAAAGAAATATTTCGGGCAAACCAGGATATTTTAATGTACCTTCAGCGGCAAGAATTGAAGATGGTTTACTTTGTTTAGGTTATACATACAACCCCAAAGCCTATAGTCTGAGAAGCCCAGGGAAATTACCCGAACAAATTCTTTATGCCAATCTTGTGATTCTCCCAAATTTAGATGTTACGTTTTCATTGCTACAAATGAGAAGTAATGGTAAAAGACTGAAAAGTGAAGCTTTGGGTGATCGGCAATTTGATATTAGATGGCGAGCTGTAAAAGAAAAGAAATATATGCCTGCCATTGCCTTTGTACTGACCAATCCGTTTACAATTGATGGAGCCATGATCACACAAGCTATAGTGGCTACCAAACAATTACAGATTAACCAATTGTGGAAAGCTGAACTAACGGGGGGTTATGGTTCTAAATATTATATTGGAAGAAATGAAAAAAATGCAAATAATGGCAATGTTTTTTCAAAGTTCATTATATTGAACAAATCAACAGATATATTCAAGAATAGATATTTGGTAGGGGCTATTGCAGGTGGGAAATTAGTATTCAAAAACAAGATTGGTGTAATGGCAGAATGGGATGGTTTAAAATTGAATGGAGGGGCTTTTGTTCAGTTGCTTAAACACTTAAATTTCCAAGCAGGGATGCTAAATGGAGACCAATGGATGTTTGGGGCTTCTTTTCAAGGAAATTTAAACGCTAAAACAAAGAATTAAGCCGTGAATAAAATAGGATTAATTTTACTCTCTATCGTTTTGCTGTGCAATTACAGTTATGCTCAAAAGGTGCTAAAATCTTTTGAAAACATAGCAAAAGTTGATAGTAGTATTTATTTTGAAAATAGAACCTTGAGAAGTCAAGTAGTCAATTTTGCCAACTTAAAAGAACTTGGTTTTAATGAGGCGATTCCTATGATTCATGGTATTCCTGTTGCTAGCTATCGTATTGACAAATTAGGCAATATTCAAGTGGCAGAAGCACGGGATTTTCCCAAGCATTTGAGAAGTAAAAGATGGAATTATAAATTAGATTTTGTTTTAAAACCTCAATTTTCAGCAAGTTTTGGAAATCCCGAAAAAGCAGTGGCAAATAAAACAAACCTATTGCTCAATACCAATATTGTGTTAGCTCATGGATTTTCCGTATATACTGGAGTAGCATTTCCAATAATCAATAATCTAACCAGCCAGCCATTAAATATTAGACCCGCCCCAACTTTCATTAGCCAGTTTATTGGGCTTAAAAAATTCCAATATATTTCATGGTCAATGGGGCTATTTTATCAAGACCGATACGGTTTAGATATTCAGTACCAAAAGGCAAATCCCAATGCTAAAATATCTTATGGTATAGATATTAATTATTCAGGACTTTATTATTGGTATCCAAAGAGAGAATTTCGATATACTGGACTGAAGGATTTTTCGGCTTTGGCTAATGCTTCTTGGCGATGGGAAAAATATAGTTCGCAAGTGCGAATGACAGCAGGAAGGTTTTTACATGGAGATTTGGGAGCAAAATTAGAATTTGTACGCCAATTTAAAAAAGCTGATATTGGATTTTTTGGAGTTTCTACTACAAACGGTAGTACTGTAGGTTTACATCTTGCTTTTGCGATTGCCCCTGGGAATATTGCACAAAATAAATATCTAAGAATCCGAACTACTGAAGAGTTTGTTTGGGATTATTATTATTCAAATGGTTTTTTTATTGGAGAGCGGTTTAGAACCAACTTCAGATTAGACGAGCGACTTTCACTTTATAATAGAAACTATTGGAGTCAATTTTAGAAAAAAAGTGAAAATGGATAATTGACAAAAAAAATCTTTTTCTATTTAGAATAATTCAGAAACGAAAGCATCTTAAACACTATTAAACATTTTAACACTACTTTAACGGTATTTATTTAAAAATATATTAGATTTGATATATTTAATATGAAAACAATAATACTAACATTATCTTAAAATGATGAATCCTTACTTTCGTCCTCTAGCAAAAAAAATATTTTCATTTTGCTTTTTTGTTTCAACCCTAATTTATTTGCAATCCTGTATTACTACTCCACCAATTGCGTACTTTCAAACAAGCGATTCACTTAGATTTCAACAATTATCAAAAATTCAACCCAAAATATCCCGTATCCAAAAAAGTGATATTTTGGCGATAACGGTTGGGTCATTAAATGAAGAATCAAATACAATATTGAATTTTGCAAATGTTAATGCTTTGACTACAACTACATTTCCCAATATTCAATTAGGACAGCGTGGACAGCCTTTGGGCTATTTAGTAGATTCAACGGGCCATGTTGAAGTCCCCTTTGTTGGAAGGGTAAAATTAGTTGGTATGACCTTAGAGGAAGCAGCTAGTGTTGTGAGAAATGAGGTTGAAAAATCATTAAAAAATCCTGCAGTGAACGTTCGTTTTCTAAATCATAAATTTTCAGTATTAGGTGAAGTTAACCGCCCTGCCACTTATAATTTGTTGGATGATCGAACAACTCTACCCGAGGCTTTGGCAATGGCTGGTGACTTGACGGTGTATGGGAATAGAACAAATGTAATGATTTTGAGAGAGAATAATGGAATTAGAGAGATTGCCAAGCTAAATTTATTAACTCAAGAAGTATTTAATTCTCCATATTATTATCTGCAGAATGGTGACTTGATTTATATTGAACCCGTAAAAGCTAAAGCCACATATACTGAACAAAAGGTTCAATTAGCCCCTATTTATACTAGTATTGCTACCACCGTCATCGTATTTGGTACTTTGTTGGTTAATTTACTTAAATAAAATTATTAAACAAAATAAAAGACATTTTAAGTGTCTTTTTGAATTTTAATTTGAAATATAGAATGAATAACTTCGAACTTTTGCAAGAAAAAAAAGATGATTTTGATTTGAAACTTTTTTTTCTTAAATATTTACGTTATTGGTATTGGTTTGTTTTAGCTCTTTTTTTAACAGTAGGATGTGCTTTTTTTTATTTACAATATGCAGCACCAGTTTATGATGTTTCAGCTACAATTTTGATAAAAGATGAGAAAAAAGGGTCTAGTGCTGGCAATGAGATTTTGAAAGATTTGGATATGTTTAGTGGTAGCAAGATTGTGGAAAATGAGATAGAGGTGTTCAAATCTAAAATATTAGCTGAAAAGGTTATAGATGAACTAAATTTAACTGTATCTTATTATTCAGAAGGGTGGATTCGAGATACTGAGTTGTTTAAGAAAAGCCCAGTTACATTGAATTATGTTAGTTTAAAAGAGGTTGCTTACAAGGAGCCTTTATATATTCGTTTAATCGACACACAAAACTTTGAACTTCTAAATGAAAATAAAAGTGTAATTGGGAAATACATTTACACACAATCTATTAGTAATAGTTATGGACGTTTTAGAGTTTTTTTAAATAGTCCTAAGGCACAAAGTGGTGATATAATTAAAGTTCGCTTTGGTCATAGAGAAGAAATGGTTGAAACTTTTACAAGAGATATCAAAGTAGAGTTAGTAACGCCCAAAAGTACTGTTTTACAATTGGGTATAGAAAACCCAGTGCCAGAAAAAGGTAAGGCAATTTTAGCTAAACTAATCGAGGTATATACCTTTTCTTCTTTGGAAGATAAAAATAGTGAAGCAACTGCTACACTCAGATTTATTGGTGAACGTTTACAGTTAATTACGGGAGAACTGAAAGATGTAGAAAAAGATGTGGAGGTATATAAAACTACTCAAGGTATTACAGATTTAAGTACTGAAGGTAATCTTTTTTTAGAAAAAGTAAAAGAAAATGATGCAAAATTAAGTGAAGTAGATATACAACTGAAAGTTTTAGAGGGGGTTGAAAGATATTTAGCAAGTGGGCAGAATAATGTTGCCCCTGCAACCTTGATGGTCAATGATCCTATATTAACTTCATTTATTGAAAAATTAGGAGAATTAGAACTTCAGCGTGAAAAAATTTCTAGAACAGTTCAGTCTGGTAATCCATTTTTAGAAACTATTAATACGCAAATTGCAAATACCAAACAAGCTATCCGTGAAAATGTAGCCAATCAAAAAAGAGGATTGGTTATTACAAAAAATGGATTACAAGGCAACAACAATCGATTTGAAAATGCAATTCGTACAATTCCAAGAAAAGAACGAGAATTTGTAAATATACAAAGACAACAAAATATTAAAGAAAGCCTTTACCTTTTACTTTTGCAAAAACGTGAAGAAACGGCTCTGTCTTATGCTTCTACAGTTACGGATAGTAGAATAGTTGATACGCCACATTCCACACCTAAACCGATTAAACCAAAGCCATTAATTGTATATTTAGTAGCTCTTATGTTAGGCGTATTAATTCCAGCTGGTGTAATTAATATTCGAGAAATTTTAAATGATAGTGTACAATCTCGAAAGGATATTGAGAATTTGACTGGGATGGCAATATTTGGTGAAATTGGTCAGAAAGCAAAAGAGATTGAAGGCTCTTTAATCGATATCAAAAGTAGAAGTTTTTTATCTGAACAATTTAGGAGTCTTCGTACAAACCTGCAGTATATAAATACTAAAAATGATGGTAAAGGAACGGTTTTATTGTTTACTTCATCTACCAGTGGAGAAGGTAAAAGCTTTATTACACTTAACTTAGCAGCAAGTCTAGCTTCTTTAAACAAAAAAGTTGCTATTTTAGAATTGGATTTGCGTAAACCTAAGATTTCTTCTTATTTAAATGAAAGTCGTGAATTTGGGATTTCTAACTATTTAGTAGGCACAACCAATGAAACGGATATAATTAAAACTACTTTGGTTAACAATTTATTTTTGGTATCAAGTGGACCAATCCCACCAAATCCTGCTGAACTATTATCCAATGGCAGAATTGAAACTTTAATAAATGTATATAGAGAAACATTTGACTATGTTTTGATTGATTGCCCACCAGTTGGATTAGTGACTGATGCTATGCTATTAATACCTTTTTCTGATGCATGCTTTTTTTTGGTAAGACATGAAGTTACAAAACTACAAAATTTGACTATCCTGAACGATTTGAAGAAGTTTGAGCAAATAAAGTCATTAAATGTGATCTTAAACGGAGTTAATTATAAAAACAGCCATGAGTACCGTTATGGTTATGGTTATGGTTATGGTTATGGTTATGGTTATGGTTATGCTTATGGTAGGGGTTATTATATGGAGGAATTTCAAAAAACACCTTTAGCTACTGCTATTTATAGAAAATTTAAGCTGTTCAAAATATTCCGTTCTTGAAAACTGAAAAAGATTGAATAATTTTAGAAAGTGAGGTTAGTTTAAAAATTAAGATAACTCTGATGCAGATGATAAAAAGTACTTTAAATATCTAAAATAGGGTTTAAGTAACAATACATTTAATTTCTATAAAAATATTAATGCTGTTACAAAAACTATGCTTATTAGTAGAAACCATAAGAGAACCATAACTTTGGATAATGCCCTACTTTCTTGTAATTGGATATTGTCCTCATTGTGAAAACCAAAAGTATAAAAGAATGGTGTCACAGGCGATTGGAAACAGAATATTTATTACAACTCAAATATTATAAAATCTAGCTCAAACATTAAAAAATCAAGGCTCCAATCCATGCATCCAACCCAAAAAGTTTAAAAATAGAAATTCAGGCGAGTGGCATTATAGAGAGACCCAGGAGACTTGAAGTCATTGTAGTAATTGTTATTTGATACTTTTGCAGTGGTTTAAAACTTAAAAAAAAGACTAGTTTTAATAGTACTGATGAAAATGTCATCTTAGAGGAGTCTTGGTCTTAGGCGGGTAAACACAAACAAGATAAAAGATATTTTTACTATGCATAGCATGGTAATTTCAGAAAATTCTTGCTTTTCAAATGCGTGAACGAAATGATACCATATACAAATAATAATGAAAAAAGTTCAAGGTGGTATTAACTATCAATAAATACTATATTTATGACTTTGTAATCCTGTAAATAGTATATTCTCTATGAAAATATATCATATTTTAAAAATATACACAAAAAATTGAACAACAAAACTTAGATTTCAGAACCCACAAAAAAGACTATGTTGTTAAATAATTTGTTTTTCGAAAATTGAAGAAGTAGTTTTACTAATATAAAAAATGTGCATTTTTAAGAAAGTACAAAACATAAGTGTATATAATAAAGACTTCAGATTAAAAAAAATCAATATGAGGCTTGCAAAGTACAATTTATTTTTTGAAGGACTAAATGTTTAAGACATATATTTATAAAAGCATTCAATTTATTTTAAAGATTACGGTATTAATTAAAAGCTGAAAGAGTATTGATGACAAATAATATTTAAAAAAATGAATAAAGTATTAGTTACAGGGGCAGCTGGATTTATAGGTTTTCACACAGTAAATAAGTTAATCGAAGGAGGATTTGAAGTTGTTGGTTTAGATAATATAAATGATTATTACTCACCACAATTAAAATACGATAGACTGAAAGAAGCGGGTATTGAGGTGGAAAAAATAAAGTGGTATCAATCAATTACAAGTACAAAAACTGTTAATTATCGTTTTGTACGCATGAGTTTGGAGGATAAGCAACAATTATTCTCACTTTTTCAGCGTGAAAACTTTGATTATGTTATTAATTTAGCTGCTCAAGCTGGTGTTCGTTATTCTATTGAAAATCCAGACGTATATATTCAGTCTAATATTGTCGGTTTTCACTACATTTTAGAAGCTTGTAGGAATTTTCCAGTACTACACCTTGTGCACGCTTCTTCTTCATCTGTATATGGAGCTAATGCAAAAATACCATTTTCAGAAGAAGATAAAGTTGATGCTCCTGTAAGTTTGTACGCTGCTACTAAGAAAAGTAACGAGCTTATGGCTCATGCGTACAGCTATTTATATCAAATTCCTATTACTTGTTTAAGGTTTTTTACAGTTTATGGACCATGGGGAAGACCTGATATGGCACCTATGCTTTTTGCAAAAGCTATTAGCGAGGGAGATCCTATAAACGTGTTCAATAATGGTATTATGGAGAGAGACTTTACCTATGTCGGTGATATAGTTAATGGTATTTTTGGAGCTGTAAATGCTATACCTGAGGAAAACCCTAAGTATAGAGTGCTAAATATTGGGAATGGTTCTCCCATAAATTTAATGGATTTTATTCAAGAGATTGAGATTAATCTTGGGAAGGAAGCAATAAAGAATTATTTGCCAATGCAAAAAGGAGATGTACCAAGAACCTGGGCAAGTCAAAATAATCTAGAAAGAATTGCAAATTACAAACCAGAGATATCTCTTAAGCAAGGAATTAGAAAATTTATAGATTGGTACACCAAATACGACTTTAAAAAAGTTTAAATATTGTAATTTATATTGTTTAAAAAATCACTGCATAGTAAAATAGCCACAAGTTGAAAAATAAAATCCTTAAAATTACAGAAAATGTCCTTCTTATTAAAACAATTAAACTTTCATTGGTTTCATTGTTTTCAAATTTACTTGGTTTTTTTATACCTGTATATATTGCATTTGAGTATAATATTTCAAAGGAAACAGATTCTTTTTTTCTGAGCTATAACATTATTCTTTTTATTGGAGTTGTCTTTTCAGGTGCTGTAAGATCAGTTTCAATACCTTATTTGCAGGAAAGAATTGGAGATAGTTTTAAATTTAATCAGTTTGTATCATCAGTATATTATATTACATTCATTTTTTTTTTAGTACTTAGTATTGTTCTATCCGCGATATCATACGTTATATATTTAGATACTGATAATGTATTATATTGGTATCTTTTTTTAAGTACTCCAATAATTCTTTTTACTGTAATAAACTCTTTTTCCTATGGTATATTAAATTCAATGGGGCAGTTTAATGTAGCAGAAATGTCTCCTTTTTCAAGAGCAATAGTAATATTTGGGATGATTTTTATGTTCAAAGGTACTTTTGGAATTAGTGCTGTCATTATTGGTTATAATCTAGGTGAATTTGCTAAATTTTTTCATTTATATTACGTAATTGTAAGAATAAATAAAATAAAGATATCCTTGATTAACACTAAATTTAGTTTGTTAAAAGAGTTTTTAATTGAAGGTTCATCTCAAATATTAGCAACAGTAATATCTGCATCTTCTCCATTAATAGATAGATTTGTAGCGTCATTTTTATTAATGGGGTCAATATCATTATTAGACTATGGAGATAAAATATTTGTTGTTTTTAATGTTTTATTAAATGCATTTTTATCTATTTTATTATCCCAATGGTCTAAAGACGTTATATCCCAAAAATTTAGTTTAAAAGAGATGAATAGAGTTATTGTACTTATATTTGGAATTAGTATCTTTTTATTTGTATGTGTTTACTTTTCTAGGGATCTTATTGTTAATGTATTATACCCAAAAGTATCTGTTTCCAATAGAGTCTCTATTGGAATGATTTTAATAATAAACATGGTAGGCTTTGTTTTTAATTCTATGAGTCAAATAGTAAATAGAGCCATGATTGCATTAAAAAGTACCAATTTAATGATAAAAACATCACTTATAAAATCAATATTCAATATAATATTAGATATTATATTTGCCAATTATTGGGGAGTTTTAGGAATTGCTTATGCTAATATTGGAGTGAATTTAGTGGGATTATCCGTGAATTATACCCTTTTTTATAGAAAATTTAAATATATTAAGTTATGACTATGGGTAGAATAAGTGTCTTAGATGTTTTGAGAGGAATAGCTGCAGTAATTGTAGTGTTATTTCATTATTCAAAATTTTGGAATGAAGAAACAATTGTTTATAGTTTATTTTCTTATGGATATACTGGAGTAATGCTATTTTTTATGATTAGTGGTTTTGTTATTTTCTTAAGTGTTAATAAGTGTGAGTCTTCAAAAGATTTTTTAATTAAACGTTTTACCAGACTTTATCCAACTTTTTGGATATGTTTAGCATTAACCACTTTTTTTGTCAAAGTATTTGGGTTACCAGGAAGAGAAGTTAGTTGGAAAGATACATTAATAAATCTAACAATGATTCCCAAAGTATTAGGTTTCAAAGATGTAGACGGCGTATATTGGACTCTATGTTATGAGTTCTTTTTTTATATATTTATTGCAATTTTATTTAGGTTAAGAATCATTAAGGATATTTATTTGTGGATAATTCCGTGGATGTTCTTGTGTGTTATTCATAATAGTTTATTTGTTTTCCCAAAAGCGATAGCATTCTTCTTTAATTTTAAGTATGGACTTTACTTCATATCTGGAATTCTTTTTTATACTTTAAAATTTCAAGAACAGAAAAAAATACAAGTACATTTAATGGTTTTGATATGCTTAATTTTTAGTATTTTAAATTCTAAAGATAGGGTTGAAAGCTTGTTTGTTGTTTTTTATTTCTTCTGTTTCTATTTATTTGTTTACGAAAAACTTAATTGGATTGTAAATAAGTTTTTCTTATTTTTTGGAACAATATCGTATCCTTTATATTTATTACATCAAAATATTGGTTATATTATTTTGAATAAATTTAAAAACTATACGGATAATATTTCATATATAATATTTCCTTTATTTTTCTCAATATTCTTAGCTTACATGGTTCATTTGTACGTCGAAGAACCCGTTCAAAGATATTTAAAGTTAAATAAACTAAAGTAATTATACTCGCATATTTGTAAATAGGTGAATTTAATTACTTAATTATTAAATTCTTGGTAAGATGAATGATAAAAATTATAAATCAGTTTATAATATACTCAATATTGTATTAGTCTTAATGTCAATTGTAAATGGTATGGAAATATTTCTGCCAAGAACAGAATCACAACAATCATTTGTGAGATTGCCAATACAAATTGGAAATTTATTAATATTGATTTTAATGATTAGTGATTTGTTTTTAAATAAGATTGTCTGGAATAAAATCACTAAATCAATTGGTATTTTAATATTACTTTTAATCATCCACACCTTCTATTATTTGATTTCAAATGTTTTTTACTATAGAGATTTTGCTCAATATGTACGTTTTTTTACATGGACAATTAGCATTCTGTTTTTTTACAATAATCTATTAAAATTCGGAATAAAACTATCTTTTTTTAAAGTTTATATTTTTGTTTTTATTATTGTTGTTACCAAACAAATTTATGAAGCAGCTTTATTTTCAAACGAAAAATTAAATGGTGGGGATACTGCATCTCTTCCATTACTGTTCATTATAACCATTGCTTTAACTATTTTTGGAAAGCAAACTAAATTGGCAATTGTGTTAATTTGTACTGTACTAATAGTAATATCGCTTAGAAGAACTGCTATTATAACATTGTTTTTTTGTTTGCCTTTTTTTTATAATTATATAAAGAGAGACCTTAAAATTATTCAGATAGTGATTTTATTATTTATTGTTGTAATAGGGGCATCTTTGCTTTGGAACACATTTGGTAATTTATTGTTGATTAGATTTAAAGAAATTACAGAGGGTGGAGAAGATGGTTCTTATGGATCTGGTAGAAGTTCTTTTTATTTAATAGTTTGGAATGATTGGTTAAATGGAAATGAGTCAATACTACTTGGAAATGGATTAACATCAGTTAAAAATTTGTTCTCAAAGAAATCAGAAATAGAATTACATCATGCCCACAATGATCTCTTAGAGATTTTATATACATTTGGCTTACTTGGGATAAGTATTTGGTTCTATTTTATTAATTCCTTTTGGTCGCTTAGAAAAAGACTAAAACAAGTAAATCCACAGTTTGTAAATATATTTTATATGTTATTTATCTCTTTTATGACAATAAGTATTTCATCTGGAACAATTTTGAGAATAAGTACTATTGCATTGGCAATGAGTTTGTCATTACTTATGTATTATTCAAACATTAAAATGTTAAATAAAGCAAATGGATGATTTTTACAGAAATAAAAATAATACAAAAGGTCTTTTTTTTATTCTAATTTTTAGAATAAGTAATTTATTCTCTCAAAATTTAATTTTAAATATTATTGGATTTCCAGTGAGGATTGTATACCGCCTTTTAATTCAGTGGCTTTTAGGGATAGATATACCTGATAATACGTTAATCGGAAAAGGCTTAGCTGTCTACCATGGTATGGGACTTGTAATTAACCACAAAACGATAATAGGGAAAAATGTTACTCTAAGGCATAACACAACCATAGGTAATGCTAAAAGTGGTGGTAAATGTCCCATCATTGAAGAAAATGTAAATATTGGAGCTAATTGTGTCATTATTGGTGATATAAAAATTGGTAAAAATTCAATAATAGGTGCAGGAAGCGTTGTCATTAATAGCATTCCTCCTAATTGTGTAGCTGTTGGAAATCCAGCAAGAGTGATTAAAGTTTTAACTGTTTTATGATAAACATGAAAATAATTTTTTACGGTCCGATTGGTGGCAAATCAGAAAAAATAATAGGCGGAGGCGAATCAGGTAATAGAAAAACGATAAGTATTCTTAAAAAAAATGGATTCTCAGTTGATGTTATTGAAAAACCTTATCCAAAAAAAATACCAGTAATTAGAGGTTTGATTTATCCATTTCAATTATTGAATACTTATTTTTTATTTGTGTTAAAATTACTAGTTTCGCCTAAACCTACATTTCATCTTTCAGGTTTTTATGGGCATCTAATTTATATTGAATATCTTTTTATTACAACAGCAAAGCTTTTGAATATTCGGTCTACTTATGAGATAAGAGCTGGTGGTGCAATAGAAATTTATAATGAAGGTCCTCTTTTATACAAGTTTTTCTTTAGAAAAGTACTTCAAAATGTGAATTTTGTATTGTGTCAAGGAGCTGATTATTTACCATTTATTAAAAAAATTGCTAATGTTGAGGGATTGTACTATCCTAACTTTGTATTAGATGAATTACTTTCTTCTCATAATAATACATCATTAAGAGATTCCAGTGAAACGATTGAAATTGTATATTTCGGTAGAATTGTAAAGTCTAAAAATATTGAGTTTATTTTAGAAATTTGTAGTTATTTGAAAGACAAAAAATTCAAATGTGAAATAATTGGCGGGGGAGATAATGACTACATAAATAGTTTGATTCAGCTTTCAAAGGACTATGGAATTTATGATAAATTAATAATTACCCCTCCCATAAATGCTATTGAGTTAAATACAAAATTAAAAAATAAGCATTTCTTCTTATTTCCTTCAAAAGAAAAAAGAGAAGGTCATTCTAATTCCTTGACAGAAGCAATGAGCGTTGGAGTTGTCCCAATTGTAAGTACTGCAGGATTTAATGCATCAATCGTTAATCAACCTAATTTAGTAATTGAGGATTTTAATCCAGAACTCTACGCAAAATGTGTGAAATCAATATGGGATTCAAAAAAATGGAAATTTTATTCTTCTGAGTGTTATTCTAGAGTAAAAAGTAGTTTTTCTGAAAATGCTGTGAATAATACATTAAAATCTATTTACAGTAGATAATTAATGAACAAAATATTTAGCTTATCTATACTTTTAAACTCGCCTAATAATAAGATACATTAATTTTGTCAGTATGGATAAACATTTCTTTCTTAGTGTTAATATTTCTCTTGGTAAATATCAGGAATTTATTGATAAGTTTGCAGCGTATGCAAAAGATAGAGCCTCTTCTTATGTCTGTGTTTGTAATGTTCATATGACTATCGAAGCTTATTTTGATAAGGAGTTTGCTACTGTAGTTAATCAAGCTGATATTGTAACACCTGATGGCTTACCATTAGGAAAAGGACTTGATTTCTTATATGGCATCAAACAAGATAGAGTTTCCGGTCCTGATTTAATGCCATCCCTTTTGGAAAGAGCAGAAAAAGATGGTTTGGGTGTTTATTTTTATGGATCAACAGATGAAATTTTACTCAAGTTAACAACTTTCTGTAAATCTCGTTATCCTAATTTAATAATTTCAGGGTCTATTTCTCCCCCTTTTAGAGTGCTGTCCGAGGATGAGAAAAATGAACATATTAATCAAATTAATTCCTCTGGTGCAAACATTGTTTTTGTAGCTTTAGGCTGTCCTAAACAAGAAAAATGGATGGCTTCCATGAAAAGTAAGATTAATGCTATTATGTTGGGAGTTGGAGGAGCTTTCCCTATGTTGGTAGGAGTGGAGAAGAGAGCTCCTTTGTGGATGCAAAAATTTATGTTAGAATGGTTTTTTAGATTAATACAGGATCCTAAACGTTTGTTTAAAAGATACCTCGTGACAAATACTTATTTTGTAATATTGTTATTAAGAGAGAAAATTATTAATAAAATTGGTAGAAAGTAAAAAGGAAAAAATGGAGAAAAGTGCCAAAATATTTGTTGCAGGGCACAACGGTATGGTTGGATCTGCAATTAAAAGAAAACTAGAGTCCCTAGGGTTTCAAAATATCATCTGTAGAGGTTCAAAAGAATTAGACTTGCGAAATCAAAGTCAAGTTTTTGCTTTTTTCGAGCAAGAAAAACCTGAATATGTTTTTTTAGCTGCTGCCAAAGTTGGTGGAATTGTGGCTAATAATACTTATCGAGCTGATTTCATTTATGAAAATATGGCTATTCAAAATAATGTGATTCATGCTTCTTATTTGAATGGTGTAAAAAAACTCATGTTTTTAGGGTCTTCTTGTATCTATCCTAAATTAGCTCCGCAGCCACTGAAAGAAGAATATTTATTGACTGGTTTGTTAGAACCCACCAATGAGCCGTATGCCATTGCCAAAATTGCTGGTATAAAAATGTGTGAGGCGTATAGAAGCCAATATGGTTGCGATTTTATTTCTGTCATGCCTACTAATTTGTATGGACCCAACGATAATTATGATTTACAAAATTCGCACGTTTTACCAGCACTTATAAGAAAGTTTCATGAGGCAAAAGAAAATAGTAAGACTGAAGTTGTTCTTTGGGGTTCTGGAAGTCCATTACGAGAGTTTTTACATGCAGATGATATGGCAGATGCCTGTGTATTTTTGATGGAAAACTATAGTGGCTCAGAATTTTTAAATATCGGAACAGGGCACGATATAAGCATTAAAGATTTAGCGGAGTTAGTCAAAAAAACGGTGGGTTTTGTTGGTGAAATTGTTTGGGATCATACTAAACCAGATGGAACACCTAGAAAATTAATGGATGTTAGCAAATTAAAATCTCTAGTTTGGGCTTATAAGATTGAATTGGAAGAAGGCATCGCACTAGCTTATGCAGACTTTTTGAAAAACTATGATTTGCTAAGAAAGTGATTTACCTCTGAGTTTAGAATGCTTATTTTGAAACTTCAAAATTTGCTTTGGTAAAAGAAGTAATTAAACAAATAAATAATCAAACCGAATAATAAATAAGTTAATTAATCAATATTTTTTGTTTTTTTAGATGTAAGTTTGTGAATTATAGTTTACCACAGATAAAACTAATTAACCAAAGAATTAATTTAAAATTAAATGACCATGAAAAAAGCCCTGATTACTGGTATTACAGGACAAGATGGAGCCTATTTGGCGGAATTATTGTTAAACAAAGGATATGAGGTTCACGGAATTAAACGTAGAAGCTCATTAATCAACACTGGTCGTATTGACCATATTTATGAAGATTTACATAAACTTGGTGTGAAGTTTATTTTACATTACGGCGATTTATCAGATTCTACAAATATTATTCGTATTGTACAGGAAGTACAACCAGATGAGATTTATAATTTAGGTGCGATGTCGCATGTTAAAGTGTCATTTGATGAGCCTGAATATACTGCTCAAGTAGATGGTATTGGTACATTACGTATCCTAGAGGCCGTTAGACTTTTAGGATTAACGGAAAAAACTAAAATCTATCAGGCATCCACCTCAGAACTTTATGGTCTGGTTCAGGCAGTTCCGCAGTCAGAGACAACACCATTTTATCCGCGTTCACCGTACGCAGTAGCTAAATTATATGGTTATTGGATTACTGTTAACTACCGTGAAGCTTACAACATGTTTGCGGTAAACGGTATTTTGTTTAATCATGAGTCGCCATTGCGTGGTGAAACTTTTGTAACTCGAAAAATTACTAGAGCGGTTTCGCAAATTGCTTTAGGCCAAGAACAGAAGTTATTCCTTGGAAATCTTGATGCTCAACGCGACTGGGGACACGCCAAAGATTATGTTGAAGCCATGTGGTTGATATTGCAACAAGAAAAACCTGAAGATTTTGTGATTGCCACTGGCATTACTACAAGGGTGAGAGATTTTGTGAAAATGGCTTTCAATGAAGTGGGTATTGAGCTTTCGTTTGAAGGCGAAGGAGTCGATGAGAAAGGAAAAGTTGTAGCATGTAATGATGAGCGTTATCAATTACCAATTGGTTCTGTAGTTGTAGAGGTTGACCCTAAATATTTCCGTCCAACTGAAGTTGATTTATTAATTGGTGACCCAACTAAATCTCAAACTGTATTAGGATGGAAACCTAAATATGATTTGCCTGCTTTAGTAAAAGATATGATGGATTCTGATATGAAATTATTTAGTAATAAATAAAAGCCTTTAAATTACAATCTCTTGTTCTTGGGAAGAAGAGATTGTAAAGACTAATATATCTAGAATTCACTTACAATAATATAATAAATAGCCTTTCAAAAGTTGATTGATGTTATTATCATTCCATATTACATTCCTCTCTTGTTCTTTTGGATCAACGATTCCTCTACTCTTGAGAAAATTGAAAACGTGATTGCAATTTATTAATAAATTTACATCTGAATTTTTAAGGGAAAATCTGTCTGCAGTTCCTTGGGTAGTATCATGTAACCCAAGGAATTATGCCCTTTTTTAAACTCATCAAAAATTATTTAGAGGAACTATAAAAAGCTCTACTAAAATAAACTTCTCCTTGCAAATTCTGCATCAGCGAATCATAAATAGTATTCTGTTCAATTGGTAGTTTATACCATAAAGTGTTTATCTTCAATAATTTATGTAATGAGATATTTGCTCTTTACCAATATTGGACTTTGCTAATAAAAAATATTCTCATTAGAATTATTTTCATTATTTTATTGCCGTTTAATAAATTATGTGCAATTAATTAATTTACTTTTCTTAAATTTATATTGAAATACGAAAGAGATGGGTTGAATTTAATTAAGATGAGTGTTAAATGAGTCTGATTTGAGTTAATATTATTTTAAACCTATGTCGAGAAAGGTAGTATCCATAAAAGCAACACTTGTGTTAGGTTTATTACTAGCTTTTCAACCAAATGGCTTTTGTAGAAGAGACTCTACGCAAAAATATTTTGTTGATGGAATCTCAATAGGGTTGACAACCAAGGGGATAAGTTTAGGTACTGAATTGGGTTTAAGGAATTTAAAGAAAATTAAATTTGGAATTTATTCACATTTTCTAAGGTTTCATCAAACTCAACAAATCAATTTTGAAGAAAATAGTAGCATTGATATATTTCCTAAAATTAATACGTTCACCCTCGGTTTTTTGACCTACTATTATCCCTTAAAAAAGAAGAATTTTAGGTTGGCTGCTGGTGTAAGTGGAGAATTGATACAAAAATATCAGGTAAAGCTTTCTACACAAACTGGTTTAAAAACAGGAGGTCTGGAAATTGCAAAAGATGATTTTGGCGAAATTAGTTTTGGAATTAAGTGGAGTCGGGTTCGTCCGTATCTCGGAATTGGACTCGGACAAATGAATTTAAGAAAAAGATTAAGTGGTGCGGTAGATATTGGCTGTTATTACATGGGAAGCCCTCAATTACAAATGAATTACGAGGGATTTTTAGAGACAACAACCATAGATACCGAGATCAAAAAAATAGAGCGAAATATGAAAGGATACAGTTTTTATCCTTTTGTTGGATTGAGTTTGAGGTATAAACTGAAGTCTTGAGGTTTAATGCAGTTTTTTTTAAATAAAAATATAGCCCAAATTACTATACTGTTATTTTTTTTGGTAACAGTCACTGCATGTAAAAATCCTTTAGATGGGTTTATCTTAGGTTTTAAAGAACCTATTAATAAAAGTACCTTAAGAGTGCAGTTTTCATTGCCTGAAAATGGTCAATTACCTCAAGATTTAGATTTTAGGATTGTTGGGCAAGATGCAGATAAAATCGTTACGAATCTAAATTCGAAAAACTTTAAAATAAGCAAGGAAGGGTTAATTGTATTAGCTGTTGAACCATTAATTATTCCCTCGGTTTCGGCACCAATTAAATTTACACTTGTTGCAGAATCCAAAGCATATACGAAGATTATCAAAGAGTTTATTTTTAAAAATGCTGGGAATTATAGTTTATATTTTCCATTTGTAAAGAGGGAAGCCCCTGGGGTAATTAATGCAACTCAGCAGCAATTTGACCCTAAAAGAAGTACTTCTATACAAATTGCATCATTTAACAAGCAGGAAAATATATCAATTTCAGTAGCAGAAAATACCCTTTTTTATAATTCTGATAATAATTCAAAAACTGATTTATTTGATATAGTTGTTAATCATTATAGTAGTGCTAATTCAAAGTCGTATTTGCCTGCAGGTGGCGTAGCTACTAATCCAGTGGATGTAAATGATAAACCTTTAGCAGAGCCTTTTGATTTTTTACAAACTGCTGCATTGTTTTCACTTGAGATGAGTACTGATAAGGATGAGGTGATTAAAAAATTCAGTAAACCACTCAATGCAACTATTGAAATTGCGGGGAACATTATTAATCCACAGAGCAATGTAAATATAGCAAGCAATGATAAAATTGGTGTTTTTAGTTACGATACTGATATTGGGCTTTGGAAAGAGGAGGGAGAAACGTACATCAAAAAAAATGAGCAAACAGGTAAGTTTGAAATTAAATTTGAAATACCACATGTAACTTACTGGATTGCAGGCTGGAAACGAAATATTTGTAGAACTGGCCCTTCATTTATTTCTAAAAGTTTGGTAAAAGATTTAGATATTGTTTACTATGCCCAGTTGGTGAATGTTGTTGATAATAAGCTAATTAGAGACTATTATATCTCTGCGAATGATGGTGCGACGTTTAATGTTTCCTTCATTCCAAAGGTTGCTGAGAAAGTCAAATTTAGAGTTTTTGATTATAATAATTTTTATGGAGGTAATTTAAAAACACCAATTGTTGAAAGTCCTGAAATACCTTTATGTGGTGTAAGCAAGACCACTATTGACTTGTCAAAAATTACTATTCCTAAGTACGTTGAGTTAGATGTTAAATTGGTTTGTCCACAAGGACAAACATTGAATGAAGCAGGCTTGCCATCAGAAATGAAAATTCAATTTAGTGAGCCTGATAAAAATCTTTGGAGAGATATCGGTGTGTTGACAAGAGCTAATTCAAAACTGAAAACATACAAGATGCAAGTGGGGCAGAAATTTGATTTAAGGGCAAGTACTGACGGGGGAGTTTCTTGGCCTTATGTTCAAAAGAATTATTTGATTGATAAACAGAACTGGAGCTTTAGGATTACCATGAAAGATTATTGCAAATAAGATTTATTAAGTATTTACTATTGAGGAAAACATATAATTAATTAGCCAATTGAAAGAACAAGTGATTTTGTTGTTTTATGAATCATCAAATCCATTATCTTTTTAGACCATGAGAGCAGTAATAAACAAAAACCGCCAAAAAAGGCTGACAGTAGATATAATTCTACTCATTGCTTCCTTTTATTTTGCCATGCTGTTGGTTGGAAAACCCTTAGTTGGTTCTCAACTCCTAATTCCTTGTATTTTATCTTTTATTTGGTACTTTACAAGTAAATACACAAACCTTTATGATGATTTTCGTACGACTAATTTTGCTACTGAATTTGTCGAATTATTAGCCAACATTTCATTCCAATTGGTGGGCATTGGCTTCATTTATTTTACCTTAAATGACAATGACCATGTAAGAACAATTACTGGTTTATATATTGTTTTTATAACAGTATTGTTGGGCATGAAAAAGTATTTTATCAAACAATGGAAATTATATAATTGGTTAACTGGACATGATATAAAAAATTTACTAATCGTTGGTAGTGGTGAACAAGGGGTTACTTTTTTTGATGCAGCACTGAAAAATAAACAATTTGGATATAATCCCGTTGGTTTTGTAGATGATACCTTCACCAAAGAAAAAAGCGATAAATACAAGGGTTCTTTAAGTGAACTTGAGAATGTAATAGAAAAACACGATATCGATGAGTTAATCGTTAGTTTAGTAGAGTACAACGAAGAAAAAATTAAGTCTATTCTTAGAGTTGCCGATAAATTTGCCGTAAGAGTTAGAATTCTTCCTGAATACTTACAGCTTTATTCTAGCAAATTTAGAATGGATTTATTCGGAAACTTACCAGTAATTACTGTTCGAGAAGAGCCATTAGAAGAATTTCATTGGTATGCACTTAAAACAATTTTTGATGTACTAGTAACCTCGCTTATATTTATTTTTGTCTTTAGTTGGTTGTTCCCAATTATTGCCATTGCAATAAAGTTAGATTCCAGAGGTCCTGTATTTTTCTTGCAGGATAGATGGGGTAAAGATGGCAAAGTGTTTAAGTGTATTAAGTTTAGAACGATGGTGCACAATGCAAGCACGAAGAAAAATGATGGTAGATTCTTCCAAACTGTAAAAAATGACAAAAGAATTACCCGAGTTGGTGCTTTTTTACGCAAAACCAATTTAGATGAACTTCCACAGTTTTTGAATGTTTTTCTAGGAGATATGTCTGTTATTGGTCCAAGACCTCACGCAGTTCAACATAGTATTGAAAGCAAAGAGCAAATTGAGAATTATTTGGTCAGACATTTGGTAAAACCAGGTATTACGGGTTGGGCTCAAGTAAATGGGTATCGTGGTGAGACATCTAATTTATTTATGATGGAGAAAAGAGTTGAGTTGGATATCTGGTATATTGAAAACTGGTCGTTTTGGCTTGATGTGAAAGTATTTATTATGACAGTTTATAATATGTTCAAAGGCGATATGATGGCCTATTGATTTAACTTCAGTTTAAGTTATTATGGGAAAATTTAAAAAAGAGAGTATTTACTCTCTTTTTTTTGATATATGGGCAAAAATATGAGTCATCCCGAATTTATTAAAAAAATGTTTCATTACTGTCAGCTTTAGCTGATGGATTAATGCAAAAAGAGAATGCATTTGACTTTAGTCAAATTTGTTTTTATATAATTATGTCCGTCAGTTTTAACTGACGGACATAATTCGCCTTTTTGTAAATAATACTTACTATTTAGTCTTTTAAAATTCGGGATGACTCATGTTTTTATTTAAATCCCTTAAATTAGACTTGCATTTTTGAAGGGATATTTTTCAATCAAATCATTCAGTTCAGCATTGTATGTGTTTTCAATAAATACTTGAAGATGTCTATCATGATGTAAGTCAGTTCCTAAAAAATCAACTAATTCTGATTTTATTAGGTTTAATGCAACATTTTTTGTCGGTTTACCATAATAGCCAAGTAATGAAAGCATATTTACTTGTAATAAACAACCAATATCATGGATGTGTTTGTATATCTTAGGAGTATTATGCCAATAATTATATCGTTCTGGGTGTGCTAAAATTGGTTGATAGCCTTTCATTAATAAATTGAAGATAATTTCTTCAAGATTAGGTGTTTGTGCCACAAACGACATCTCAATTAATACATATTTTTTGCTACCAAAGCACAATATATCATTCGAGAGTAATAGTTTCTCAAAATCAGCATCTAAATAGTACTCGGCCGCAGCTTCAATACTAATCGACATCTTTCTTGACTCTAATTCATTTTTTAAAGACGCTAATCCATTAATTATAATTTCACTCGTATTTGGGTGGAAATCATTCATAATATGTGGAGTAGTAATAATTTTCTGATAACCAATAGCTTTTAAACTTTCTATTAATTGAATACTTGTTTCAATATTAGGGCTACCATCATCAATGCCAGGTATTAGATGCGAATGCATATCTACCTTTAACATTTCGGCAAATGAAACTTGAGGTTTTTTTTTAAAAAATGAAAACATGGCACGGTTGATTTAAAGGAAAACCAGACAAGTTCAGACTATGAGCTTATTTCAAAAATTAAAAATTTAAGGTTAGTAACTAGTTATTCATTTAGAATCCTAATATTGATATTTACTCATAGCAATAACTTAGTCAGAAGTCTCCCATGTAAGTATATGTTAGGTTTGTATAATAATATGTGTTTTAATCTTGTGCTAAATTGTACTAATGTAAGATAAAATATTGCTTTGTTTATTAAGAATATATTAAAAACCTTACAACTTAAATTTAATAAAAAACAGGTAAAGCGAATAATAAAAATTCGAATATTTTACATTTTTATTATCTAAAAGATTGGTGTATTAAATACCGAATAACAATAAAATTGTCATTAAAAAAGTGTTAAATAAAATAATAATATTTTAATGAGTAATTTTACTTATTTGAAAATAAGTAATAAAAAAAGGAGCATTTTAGTAGTATGACACAAAGTTAGAAAAAGATTTCTACTTTATAATTAATTAAATGTTATGATTCGGATATCCAAACTAAGAATGAAACTCAATGTGAAAAAAGAAAGAACTTTAAAATTTCCAATATCAAATAACTATCTATATTTATTCGTAAAATATTTGGAAATTCCATATTATAATTATATTTGTACAAACATAGAGAAATCACAATAGCATTGAACTGACTAATAAATGATTTATTTTCAGAATTTGTGGAAAGAGAATGATTAAGGATAAAAAGCCATATCATGTACTAATTATTGAAGATAATATCGGAGATTTCACATTAATTACTGATTTTTTAGCAGAATTAATGGAAAATGTTACTATAACTCATGCCACAAACTTTAAAGATTCAAAAAAAATACTTCAAGAAAATACCAATCCTTTCCATGTTATTCTCTTAGACCTTTCATTGCCCGATAAAGGTGGTGAACTCCTAATTTCAGAAATTCATGAATTAGCCTCTGAGTGTCCAATCATTGTATTAACGGGCTACGATAATATTGAATTTAGCATCAAGTCACTATCGTTAGGTGTATCAGATTATTTGATAAAAGAGGAAATAAATGTTACTTTACTCTACAAAAGTATTTTATACGCCATTGAGCGTAAAAAATCAGTTTTGGCATTAGCCGCTTCAGAAAAACGTTATAGCGATCTCTTTCATCTTAGTCCACAACCAATGTGGGTTTACAGTCAGGATTCGAGAACCTTTGTACAAGTCAATCAAGCCGCCATTAAAAAATATGGTTATAGTGAAGAAGAATTATTACAAATGACTTTTGCAGAAATAGGAGAGGAAGTGGAAGGGTCTATACTTATGGAGGTACTGAATAGAGATGAAAAAAATCAGGAAAATGTATTTGTCGGCCGTTTTACGCATTATAAAAAGTCAAAAGAAGCATTGGAGGTAGAAATTTATTGTAACCAAATTACGATAAATAACACCGTTTGTAAATCAATTATTGCCTTTGATATTACCGATAAAATTCAAGTAATCAATTCGCTGCAATTAGAGAAACAGCAAAGTGCTCGCTTTCAGTCACAATTACTTAGTTCTCAATTGAACCCTCATTTTATCTTTAATACCCTAAATTCTTTTCAATATTATATTCTTAAAGGTGAGATAAAAGATTCATTACAAAATATCGCTGAGTTTTCGCAGATGATGCGACAAGTGCTCGAAAACTCAAATTCACCCTATATTTCTTTTTTTGATGAAATAACATTTCTAAAAAGTTATATCAAAATCTCTCAAAAAAGAATCAAGCAAACCTTAGATTTTACCATTCAAATTTCTGAAAATTTTAGATGGAGAAGCCAATTCATTCCACCAATGCTTCTACAACCTTATGTGGAAAATGCCATTATACATGGTTTTTCCAATGCAAATTATCCTTGCAAATTGATGATTGATATAGGCCTTGATAATGGTCTTGTTACTTGTAAAGTTAAAGATAATGGTGTGGGGAGAAAATCTTCACACTCAGAAAAATTAAGTAAGGCCAATTCAAATAAAAAATCGATGGCAATGGGTATCAATAATAAGCGAATCGAACTCTTAAACGAGTATTCTGACAGAAATTTCAATGTTGAAATTATTGATTGTTACGATGACAATCAAAATCCGACTGGCACTGAGGTTATTATAAGTTTTGAACAAATAACAGATGAGTTGGGATGATAGATATGTGAAATATTTTATTGTTTACTTAAGCTTTTCAAATAAATTTGCACTTCAAATTCCTAAAAAGTACTTTTAGAATCTTTAAAAGCCCCTTCTTTTTAAAAATACAAATGTTGTGAAAAACATTTGTTGCTATTCAAACTGACTATTTGAAATTGAAAATCAACCCATTGTATTTTCATAAAAATTGCTGTGTAGGTATTTTTGACCAAATTCTATGAATTAATTAGCAATTATACCCCAAAACAAATTCCTAAATATACTTTACTAACTGTGAACTAAAATTTTTGATTAAAAGAAGTGTATTTCCTGAGGTTTTTTATTTTCAAGCAATCCACTACTCTTTAAATTCATATCAAAACATGATAGATATCAGGTTTTATTTTTTATTTTAGATATAAATATGTCTATTATTCATGCTTTATTGTTTTTTAAGCACTCAATAGGCATTTTCTGAATGACCTGTATCTAAGTTTTAGACTGATTTGAGTGAAATAATAAAATTATTTGCAGTTTTATAGAATATGTAGATAAACCACCAAGCATATAACGCTGGTCAGATGCTGATAATGCATTTTAAAATAACCTATTTTTTTAAAGAGAGTAAGTTTAATCCATGAAATTTATGTCACAAAATTTTGCAACTAACATTTTTAATGCATTTCCAGCACCAAGTCTTTTAATTTCAGTGGATTCTACATTTACTATTCAAAATGTGAATTTTGCTTACCAACAAGAAACAAAAATGACTGCCAATGAGCTTGTTGGGAAAAGTATCCTTACTTATTTTGCTGATAATAAGCTAGATTTTGTCGCTCTTGAGCAATCATTACTTCAAGTAATTAGTACAAAACAAACACAAAAAATATTTGTAAAAAATACTGCCGAACAAAAGATTGAACTTGAGAATATACCTGTTTTTGATGAAAATCAAGAAATTGACGCTATCATTCAATCGTTTAAGTTTCTCAATAATAATTACTTAGAAGATACTAATAAGAGATTAGAGTTATTTAAAAAATACACAAAGGAATCTTATGCTATCATTGATAAGAATCTAAATCTGATTTCATTTAACGAAAAATTTGCCAAACAAGCAAAAGATTTATTAAAGCGTGATTTAAAGAAAGGAATGTCGTTTTTGGATTTAGTTGTTCCTGAACGCAAAGAATTTATTAAAGAAAAATACAATTTTGTTTTACATGGAAGTAAAATTGAATTTAACCCGGAAGTTACCACTGAGACAGGTTCAACCATAAATTTTAAATCTATTGATGAGCCAATATTGAATGAGTTTGGCGAAGTTGTTGGGGTTTTTGTGACTGTAATAGATGAAACCGCCTTTTTAGAAATAGATAAAAAGCAAAAAGATCAAGAGTTGCATTTTAAAGCTCTTATTGAGAATATACCTGAACTTGTCTATTCACTTGATTTAAATTTTAATCTGATTACCTTTAATTCAGCTTTATCTAGTTTGGTTTTCTCTTTGACAGGTTTAAAACTAGAACCTGGTATGAATTTGTTAAAACTATTCGGAGAACATAAAAGAGAAAAGTATACAAATGCTTTAAAAAGGCTAATAAATGAAGGGAGGTGTGTTTTTGAAGATCATTTCAAATTTAACAACGAAGATGTTTTATTCGAAGTGACCGCTAATCCTATTTTCAATGAAAATAAACAATTAATGGGTGTTACAGTTTTTTCGAACAATATCACCCAAGAAAAATATCTAAAAAAGAGAGAAGAAGAACAGAGAGTAGAATACAGGGCCTTGATAGATAACATTTCTGATGTTGTCTATTCATTAGATATGGATTTAAACCTAATTACATTCAATAAGGCATTGGTTGATGCATCTATTTATTTAATAGGGCGGCCTCCTCAAAAAGGAATGAATTTGATTGAAAATTTTGCTTTCGATAAAAAAGACTTTCTACGAAGTAAATTTAGTGAGGCATCAGTGGGTAAAGCAATCTCCTTTATGTATGAAGAAACCATATTTGATGAATTGCAAATTTTTGAGGTATATATAAATCCAATTTTTAATGATAATGCCTTACAAATTGGTTATTCTGTTCTTTCAAAAGTTGTTACTGAAAAAGTAAAAGCTGAAAGAGCCAAAGATGAAATACTTCACAGGCTCAATAATATTATGTCTTTATCCTTAGATGTCATTTGGACGATTGACAATAAGGGTATATTTACCAATGTCAATGAGGCAGCATATAACCTAATAGGTTATCATCCAGAGGAACTTATCGGAAAATCTAGCTTTGATTTTGTTTATCCAGAAGATTTACCCAAGTCAATAGAGATGGTAAATAAATTGGATAGTATAAATAATACTTGCATTCTTGAGAACCGCTACGTGCACAAAGATGGAAGAGTGATTGATGTTTTAGGGACTATTAGAAAAGAAAGTGAAGAAGGTGTATTATACTGTACTGCTAAAGATATTACTGAGAAAAAAGCCAATGAAGCTCGTCTGAATGAGTCATTGTATCGTTATAAATATCTTTTTGAGAATAATCCTGCACCCATGTATATTTTTGACTTTAAAACATTACAAATCATTGATTGTAATGCCGAAGCATTACATTTATATGGCTATGAACGAGAAGAGTTTCTACGGTTATCATTAAAAGATATACGTCCAGCAGAAGAATTACCTTTCATACTTGATATAACAAGTAGTGAAGAATCATTTGGTGAAATTAAACGCACCATTGCAAGACACTCAAAGAAAAGTGGTGAAATAATCGTAGTTGAGGTAACAGGGCATTTGATAGAGTTAGAAGGTAAAAAAGTAGGGTTGACTCAAATCAAAGATGTGACAGAGCAGGAAAGGGCACTTAGAGAACTAAAAGAAAATGAAGCTAAGCTGAGATCTGCTACCATCATTGCAAAATTAGCTTATTGGCAATTAGACTTAAACAGGTATTTTTCAACTTCTAGTGAAACCTATATTGTCTTTGGTATTCAGGAAGAATGTCAAATAAATTATGATTCGTGGCTAAATGCTATCCATCCTGATGATAAACAACTTTATCAAAATGCTGAGAATGCCGCTTTTAACCGAGAAAGTGAAATTGATATTGAGATTAGAATTATTGTTGGTAAAGGAATAAAAACACTGCAATGGATTCATATTAGAGGAAAAGAGGTGATTGATGAAATAGGGCGTGTCATTGCTCTTGAAGGGGCAATCCAAAATATTACTGAAAAGAAAAAAATACAGATTGATTTACAAGAACGTAACTCTTTCATCGAAACAGCCTTAGAAAATCTACCAATAGGTATATCTGTTGATAAAATTGATGATGGTGTTAATACTTTGATAAACAAGAAGTTTGAGGAAATTTATGGCTGGTCAAAAGAATCCCTTATAGATAGATCAACTTTTTTTGAGAAAGTTTTCCCTAATGAAGCGTACAGAACAAGAGTTTTGGAGCAATTTAAGTCAGATATGAGTAGTGGAGATTTGAGTCGAATGGGCTGGGAAGGTGTTCAAATTACTACACAAAAAGGAGAACAAAAGGTAGTCCGTGTAACAAATATCCCTGTCCCTGAACAAAATTTAATAATTTCAACTGTAATTGATGATACAGAAAGGGTTAAGGCAGAGAAAAAACTTATTTTGAGTAATGAACGTTACAACCTTGTAACGCAAGCTACTTCAGACGCCATTTGGGATTGGGATTTAGTTAGTAATTCGTTTTTCAGAGGAGGTAGTTTTGAAAAAATATTTGGTCATAAAGTAAACAGTGCATCATTATCCATTGATTCTTGGAGTGTTTATTTACACCCTGAGGATGCTGATAGAGTTTTGAATGGTATGCATGCAGCTATAGAGAGTGACACTATAAAATGGAAAGATGAATATCGTTACCTTAAAGCAGATGGTAAGTACGCTTATGTGATGGATAAAGGCTTCATTCTGAGAGATAATCACGGAAAAGCTATCAGAATGGTTGGAGCAATGCAAGACATTACCGAACGTAATGAAAGAGAACAGCAATTAAAACTATTCGAATCAGTTGTTATTAATGCTAATGATGCTATTTTGATTACTGAGCCAGAACCATTTGATGAGCCAGGGCCTAAAATTATGTATGCCAATAAGGCTTTTACAAAAATGACAGGTTATGAAGTTGAAGAAATCATTGGAAAAACACCTAGAATATTACAAGGACCTAAGTCTGACTTTAAAGAATTAGCAAGGCTAAGCCAAGCCCTTCGAAAATGGGAATCTTGTGAAGTAAGTACGATTAATTACAAAAAAAATGGAGAAGAGTTTTGGGTGAATTTCACCGTAACTCCCGTAGCTAATGAAAAAGGTTGGTTTACTCATTGGATTGCCATTGAGCGTGACATTACGGAAAAAGTGAATTATGAGCGAGACCTAATAGAAGCTAACAATAAGGTAATAACGACCCTCGAAAGTATCCGAGACGGTTTTTATTCTATGGATAAAAATTGGGTAGTTACCTATTGGAATAAAGAAATGGAAGTGTTAACTGAGGTTAATAGAACTGATATCATTGGTAAAAACATTTGGGAGCAGTTTCCATTTATGCTTGATACAAAATTTTATAGAGAGTATAAAAGAGCAGTTGCTGAAAATGTCGTAGTAAGATTTGAAGAGCATCTTAACCTTACAGAACAATGGTTTGAAGCGAATGCTTTCCCTTCTGAAAATGGACTAACTGTTTTTATTAGAGATATTACCGAAAGAAAACTGAATGAACAGAAAATAAAATCAGAAAGGAAACTTCTAAGAACCTTAATAGATAATTTACCAGATTCTATCTTTTTCAAAGATACAAAGGCACGAAAATTGATTAGTAATAAAGTTGATTTACGCTTGCAGGGGGTTTCTAGTGAAGAGGAGGTTTTGGGTAAAACAGATGCCGAAATTTATCCAAATAAGCCTTCGTGTGTTGGTTACGAGCAAGATTTGGAGATTTTAAGAACAGGTAAATCGGTTCTCGACTATGAAGAATCATTTATGAGCAATGACGGTCAATTATCGTGGTACCTTACTTCTAAAATGCTTGTTTATGATGATAATAAAAATGTAATGGGGCTCTTAGGTATTGGAAGAGATATTACCGAACGTAAATTAGCTGAGCAAAAATTAGAGGCTGTTAATAAAGAACTTCTAAAAAATGTTCAACAATTACTTATCTCCAATGCAGAACTTGAACAGTTTGCCTATGTTGCCTCGCATGATTTGCAAGAGCCTCTGCGAATGATTACCAGCTTTT
>OFDC01000179.1_pt1 | contig 63729 bp, 66 predicted proteins | sample 1520941 | NCBI WGS metagenome assembly OFDC01 (sample SAMEA94258168, study PRJEB24077) | hot springs metagenome | biome: Aquatic biome; feature: Water | place: India | collected 2012-12-06 | depth 5 m | reverse complement strand
CCAAAAGACCCCTCCGTCAGCGCTTCGCGCTGCCACCTCCCCTTTTGCACATTGTGAAAAAGGGGAGGATCAGGAAATTCAGCTCGCCAGCCTTAACCCCGCACCAACCACATCAACCCCCGGCTGATCCGGCCAGATCCCGCGCGTGTCGTACACAACCTTGCCTGAACGCTCGGCCAGCGGCACCACCTTGAACACGTCGTGGTCCACCAGCACGATCAGCACGCCGCATTCCTCCAGGGCAGTGTCGAGGTCGATCTGCACCGCGCCGGTCCCTTCGAACTCGCGCGGCAACGCACCCGCATAGGGCTCCACCACATTGATCCGCGAACCGAACTTGCGCGCGAGGCTCGCTGCGACATAGCGCGCCGGGCTTTCGCGGAAATCGTCGATGTTGGCCTTGAACGCCAGGCCAAGGCACGCAACCTTCACACCCGGATGGGCCTCGACCAGTTCCGCCGCCTTGGCGACGACATGGTGCATCTTGCCATCGTTCACGTTGCGCGCGGTGCGGATCAGCGGCGTCTCGTCAGGCGCGCCCGCCACGATGAACCACGGGTCCACCGCGATGCAGTGCCCGCCAACGCCCGGCCCCGGCTGCAGGATGTTCACGCGCGGATGGCGGTTGGCGAGGCGGATCACTTCCCAGACGTCCAGCCCCATGCGGTCCGCCACCATCGACAGTTCGTTGGCAAAGGCGATGTTCACGTCGCGATAGGCGTTCTCAACCAGTTTGGTCATTTCGGCTGATCGCGCATCGGTGGTCACGCAGGTCCCGCGCACGAAGCGCTTGTAGAACGCCAGCGCCTTGCGCGCGCAACGCGGGGTGATGCCGCCGATGGAACGGTCGTTGTTGGTCAGTTCTTCCAGAATGCGCCCCGGCAGCACGCGTTCGGGGCAATAGGCGATGGAAACGTCGGGCGTTTCCTTGGTCTTTCCAGGGAACTTCAGGTCCGGCCTGAGGCCCGCCATGAGGTCCCGCATCTGATCGGTAGTGCCAACGGGCGAGGTCGATTCGAGGATCACCGTGTCCCCGGCCTTGAGCACTGCCGCCACCTGCGTCGCCGCCGCCAGCACATAGGAAATGTCAGGCGTATGGTGCCCGTCCTTGGCAAAAGGCGTCGGCACGGCGATCACGAAGACGTCAGAGGCCGCAATTTCGGTCGAAGCGCGCAGCAGCCCGCGCTGCACCACGCCGTGCACCAGCCCGTCGAGGTCCACTTCCTCGATATGGATCTCGCCGCGATTGATCGTGTCGACAACGTGCTGCGATACGTCGAGGCCCAGCACCTTGCATCCTGCGCGCGCTATGATGGCAGCGGTTGGAAGTCCGATATAGCCGAGGCCGACAACACAGACATCCGGCTTCACATCACCCATCATTCGCCAGCAACTCCACGATACGGCGCGCCGATTGCCCATCCCCGAACGGGTTGTGCGCACGCGCCATGGCCGAATAGGCAGCCTTATCGTCGAGCAGAGTGAAGATTTCGGAAACGATGGTCTCGACATCGGTGCCGACCAGCTTCGCAGTTCCCGCCGTCACGCCCTCGGGCCGCTCGGTCGTCTCGCGCATCACCAGCACCGGCTTGCCCAAGGCAGGGGCCTCTTCCTGCACCCCGCCCGAATCGGTCAGCATGATCTCCGCCACGGACAGCAGCCGGGCGAAGTGCGGGTAATCCAGCGGCTCGATCATCGCCACGTTGGGCAGGCCGTTCAGCGCCGCATCCATCACCTTGCGCACGTTGGGATTGGGGTGGACCGGAAACACCACCGCCACCTCCTCGCGCGCAGCGATCCGCCGCACCGCCTCGGCAATGTTCTCAAGACCGCCGCCGAAGTTCTCGCGCCGGTGGCTGGTCACGCCGATCACCCGCCGCTGAGCGAATCGCGCCTCGATCTCCGCCAGTCCTGACGCCAACGCAGGCTCGGCCTCGATCTTCGCCGACACCCATTGCAGCGCGTCGATCACGGTATTGCCGGTCACGTGGACGCCCTTGGGATCGACATTCTCCGCCAGCAAGGCCGCCGCCGAAACATCGGTCGGCGCAAAGTGCAGCCTGGCAATCGTGCCGATGATCTTGCGGTTCACCTCTTCGGGCCAGGGATGATAGATGTTGTGGCTGCGCAGGCCTGCCTCGACATGCGCCACCGGCAGCTTGCGGTAATAAGCAGCCAGAGCCCCTGACATGGCCGTGGCAGTATCGCCCTGAACCACCACCCAGTCGGGCTGCACCTGATCCATCACCTTGCCAAGCTCCGTCAGCAGCGCGGCGGTCAATCCGTCGAGCGTCTGGTCCGGCTTCATCAGGTCCAGGTCGAAGTCCGGCACGATCCCGGCAATTTCCAGCACCTGATCCAGCATCCCGCGATGCTGCGCCGAAACGCAGGTCAACACGCGGGTGCGCGGGTCTGCAGCCAGCGCGTGGACCACAGGGAACATCTTGATCGCTTCGGGGCGGGTGCCAAACACCACAAGGATGGTCTTTTCCGTCATGGCGCTTCCAATATCGGCTGAGTGTTAACCGTGAAATAAGAGCCTCGATTTAAGCAAGGCGGCAATCCGGCGCTTGAAGCGTCAACCATGAAAGGCCGCATAGCCTGTGACAGTCCAGTTCCCGACGTTTGCTCCTGCTCCAGTACGGGGCCTTGATCCGCTGGTGTCATCGACCACCCGCGTCACCGTTCTCGGCCTCGGCTATGTCGGCCTGCCTCTGGCTGTGGCGCTGGCCAAGAAGTTCTTCGTCACCGGATTCGATATCGACGTTCAGCGCATTTCGGAACTCTCCGAAGGACATGATCGCACGCGCGAGATCGAACCGGCGCTGCTCTCGATGTCGAGCCTCGGCTTGACCTGCGATGCCGGGGTTTGTCCGCCAAGCGATTTCTACATCGTCACTGTGCCGACGCCCATCGATGCGCAGAACCGCCCCGACCTGCGCCTCGTCGAATCCGCCTCGCGCACCGTGGGCAAGATGCTGCCCGCCGCCGTGAAGGAAGGCCGCGCGCCTGTCGTCGTGTTCGAAAGCACTGTCTATCCCGGCGTCACCGAAGACATCTGCGGCCCGATTCTCGAGGAAGTGTCCGGCCTCAAGTGCGGGGTGGATTTCTTCCTCGGCTACAGTCCCGAACGCATCAACCCCGGTGACCGTGAACATACCATCGAACGCATCACCAAGGTCGTTTCGGGGCAGACGCCCGAAGTCCTCGATCGCGTTGCCGATCTCTATGGCGCGATCACCTCGGGCGGCGTGTTCCGCGCCGCCTCGATCAAGGCTGCCGAAGCCGCCAAGGTCATCGAGAACGCCCAACGCGATATCAACATCGCCTTCATGAACGAAATCACCCAGATCTTCTCGAAGATGGACCTCTCGGTTTGGGACGTGCTCGCCGCCGCCGGGACCAAGTGGAACTTCCTGCCGTTTACCCCCGGCCTTGTCGGCGGGCACTGCATCGGCGTCGATCCCTATTACCTCTCGGCCCGCGCCGAGGCATTGGGCCATGATCCGCAGGTGATCCTCGCCGGACGCGGGGTGAACGATGGCATGGCGCAGTGGGTTGCGCGCGAACTCCACGCCCAGCGCGGCGGCAAACCCGGCTCGGTCCTCGTCCTGGGCCTGACCTTCAAGGAAAACGTGCCCGACTTGCGCAATTCCAAAGTGGCAGACGTTGTCGCCGAACTGGAAAAGCTCGGCCACAAGGTCGCCGTCCACGATCCCCATGCCGACAATGCCGAGGCCATGCTCGAATACGGCATCGAACTGGCAGGCGATGCCTTCGAACAGAAATTCGACCTCGTCTTCCTCGCCGTGCCGCACAAGTACTACCTCGCCGCCGGGGCGGACCGCATCGCCGCGCTGCTCGCGCCGGGCGGCACGCTGGCCGATCTCAAGGGCGTGCTTGGCGAACGGGCCGACTGGAAACTCTAACCGCCGCCCTCTAGGCTGACGGCAGACAACATACTGGAATTTCAATGCGCGTCCTCGTTACCGGAGCCGCCGGCTTCATCGGCTATTCGCTCATCACCCGCCTGCTCGCGCGCGGGGACGAGGTCGTCGGCGTCGATGTGGTCAACGACTACTACGACGTCAGCCTCAAGGAAGCGCGGCTGGCGCGGCTGGTGGAGCAGGGCGGATCAAGGTTTTCGTTCTGCCGCAATGACTTCGCCGATTATGCGGGCCTCACCGCCGCGCTGGAAGGCAAGCAGTTCGAACGCGTTGTCCACCTGGGCGCGCAGGCCGGGGTGCGCTATTCGATCGAGAACCCGCACGCCTATGTGCAGGCCAACCTCGTCGGCCACCTCAACCTGCTCGAAGTCGCCCGCCATCGCGGGGCCGAGCACATGGTCTATGCCAGCTCGTCATCGGTTTATGGTGGAAATACAAAGCTTCCCTTCTCGGTAGACGACCGGGTAGACCACCCGCTCTCGCTTTACGCCGCCACCAAGAAGGCGGACGAACTGATGAGCGAGACTTACGCACACCTCTACCGCCTGCCGCTGACCGGCCTGCGCTTCTTCACCGTCTATGGCCCCTGGGGCCGCCCGGACATGATGATGTGGCTGTTTACCAAGGCAATTCTGGCGGGTGAGCCGATCAACGTGTTCAACCACGGCGACATGTACCGCGATTTCACCTACGTCGACGACATCGTCAGCGGCGTCATCGCCTGCCTCGACAATCCGCCGCCCGACGACGGTTCGATCAAGGCCGGGGGCAGCGAGAAACCGCACCGCCTCTACAACATCGGCAACCACAAGTCCGAGCACCTGATGAAGGTCATCGCGATCCTGGAGGAGCAGCTCGGGCGAAAGGCCGAGATGAATCTCATGCCGATGCAGCCTGGCGACGTCCGCCAGTCCTTCGCAGATATCGACGCGATTTCGGGCGACCTCGGCTACCGTCCGACGACGAGCATCGAGGTCGGAGTGCCCAACTTCGTGGCATGGTACAAAGACTACCACGGGTTGTGACTTCGCCCCCACTTCGCTCGCGAGAGTTGCAGGGGAGTTAGGGGGGAGTTGGGGGTGAGTTGGGGGTGAGTTGGAAACCCCGGAACCGTCACGCGTTCACGTCTGCATAGTGGCTCGGCGGCTGGATCACGTCCATGCGTTCGGCCAGTAGCGGGCGGAAGCTGGGGCGGCTCTTGAACACCGAATACCACCCGCGCGCCTGCTCGTGCCCCGACCAGTCGATGCCGCCAAGATAGTCCGCGACAGAGATCTGCGCGGCGGCGGCAAGGTCGGCCAGGCTCATCGTAGAACCGGCCAGCCACGGTCGGTTATCGATCAGATAATCGATATAATACAAGTGCTCATCGGCCAGCCGCATCGAATCGCGCAGGCGTTTGCTGTCAGGCGGGCTGCGATAGACGAGGCGCTTCTTCATGCGCTCTTCCAGCAGCGGCAGCGTCACGTCAGCATAGAAATTTTCGTCGAAAAGCGCCACCAGACGGCGGATTTCCGCGCGGTTCACCGCCGTGCCGTTGATCATCGGCGTCTTGTCGACGGTCTCCTCGAAATACTCGCAGATCGCCCGGCTGTCGGCCAGAATCACGCCACGCTCGGGGTTCTGGATCGCCGGAGTCCGATAGGCAGGGCTCAGCTTCCCGAACGCCTCGGTCCGCTCCCACGGGTTCTCCCGCACAAGATCATAGGCCACGCCCTTCTCGCTGAGCAGGAGGCGGACCTTGCGAGAGAACGGACACAGGGGAAATTGATGAAGCTGCCACATGACAGAAGCTTTGCGCGGGGAGAGACGCAGGGTCAAGGACATGCGGCATGCTGGGTGCTTATCCACGATAGTGACAAGGGTGCTCTTGCGAGTTAGTCTGACTAATTCCAAACTCTGGCAAGTGGCAGGCATGACCGTAACCGCTCTCGACCTTGGCGCGACCCGGCGCTCGTTTCTTCAAGGAGCAAGCGCGCTTGCCCTGTTCTCGCACAATGTCAGCGCCTTCGCGGCAGGGGCCGCCCCGGCGCCGGTGCAGGTCAAGGACCGCGCCCAGCCTTTTGACATGTCTGACATAACGCTTGCCGAGAGTCCGTTTCTCCATGCCCAGCGCATGACCGAAGCCTACCTCCTGCGGCTTTCGCCCGACCGGATGCTGCACAATTTCCGCAGGAATGCCGGGCTTGAACCGCGCGCCCCGGTCTATGGCGGCTGGGAATCCGAAAAGACGTGGGAGGACATCAATTGCCACGGCCATACGCTCGGCCACTACCTGTCCGCCTGCGCACTCGCCTGGCGCGCCACCGGCAAGGCCGAGTACCGGACTCGCATCGAGTACGTCGCAAGCGAGTTGGCGGAATGCCAGAAGGCATCGGGCTCGGGCCTGGTCTGCGCATTTCCCAAGGGCACCGCGCTGGTCGCCGCACATCTGCGCGGCGAGAAGATCACCGGGGTTCCGTGGTACACGCTGCACAAGATCTACGCGGGGCTGCGCGACGCGGCGGAACTGGCGGACAGCGCACGGGCGAGGGACGTGCTGCTGCGGCTGGCGGACTGGGGCGTGATTGCCACGCGTGACCTTTCGGATGAAGCGTTCGAGGCCATGCTCGAGACCGAGCACGGCGGCATGAACGAGGTCTACGCCGACCTATTCACGATGACCGGCAAGGCGGAATACCGGACGCTTGCCGAGCGCTTCTCGCACAAGGCGATCCTGCGCCCGCTGGCAGAACGCCGCGATCACCTCGACGGGCTGCACGCCAATACCCAAGTGCCCAAGATCGTGGGATTCCAACGGGTTCACGAGGTGACGGGCGCACCGGAGTACCACCGCGCCGCGCAGTTCTTCTGGCAGACCGTCACCGGCCCGCGCGCCTTCGCCACCGGCGGCCATGGCGACAACGAGCATTTCTTCCCCATCGCCGATGGAGCGGCGCACGTCTTTTCCGCCAAGGGGTCGGAAACCTGCTGCCAGCACAACATGCTCAAGCTCACGCGTGCCCTGTTCATGGCGGAGCCGAAGGCCGAGTATGCGGATTACTACGAGGGCACGCTCTACAACGGCATCCTCGCCTCGCAGGACCCGGACAGCGGTATGGCGACGTACTTTCAGGGCGCGCGGCCGGGCTACATGAAGTTGTACCACACGCCCGAGGATTCCTTCTGGTGCTGCACCGGCACCGGCATGGAGAACCACGTAAAGTACCGAGATTCCATCTACTTCCACAATGCTGACACGCTCTGGGTGAACCTGTTCATCCCCTCTGCGGTGCGCTGGCGCGGCAAGGGGGCAGAACTCGCACAGGAGACCGCGTTCCCCGAGCAGCCGGAGACCTTGCTGCGCTGGAAATGCTCAAAGCCATTCGCTGCCACGGTAAACTTGCGCCATCCCGCGTGGAGCCGGACTGCGCGCGTCCTCGTGAACGGGGCGGAAGTCGAGACGTCGAATGAACCCGGACGCTTCCTCGCGGTGCGCAGGACCTGGCGCAACGGCGACACGATCGCACTGCAACTGAAGATGGAAACGACTGCCCAGGCTTTGCCAGCGGCGGACGACATCGTGGCGTTCAAGTACGGGCCGCTGGTCCTGGCGGGAGCGCTGGACCCGGTTCCGCAGGGCAGCGACATTGTGGTCAATGAGCGGCTCTATGGCGCCTACAACGATACACCGGCGAAGGTCCCGCAACTGGCTGGCGACGCACACGATCTGGCAGAAACGATCCGCGGCGGGGCCAAACCACTGGAGTTCGAACTACCCGCGGCGGACGGCTCACCTGTCCGGCTGCTGCCCTATTACAGGATCACCCACCAACGCTACGCGACCTACTGGAAGCTTGCCTAAGGCTTGCGCGCCGCCTGATCAAATGCTCCCCTTCACCGTCAGGGTGAAGATCGGGCCGATCAGTCGGTCGCGGGTTTCGACGAAGGCGATGGGGGCGTTGGGGCGGGGGCCGGCGAAGACCTCGCGGTCCCAGCGCTGGCGGCCGTTGAGGAGGTTGTTGGCGCTGGCCTTCACGGTCAGGCCGAACACGTTCTTGTGCTCGATGTAGACCCCGGCAAACACCGGCCCTTCATAGGCACGGCCACGTTCGAAACGGCGGTGGTAGAGCGACTGGTGGTTGTATTCGTAGGAGGCGCCAGCCGCCCAGTCGGTGCCCTGGAAGTCCTGGCGGAAGTTCAGTTCCCAGTAGCGGTCGGTGATGCCGCCGTAGGGGATGTGGTTGGCCGGGTCGAACGGATCGCGCAGCTTCGTGAAGGTCAGTTCGACGTTGAAATCAAGCCGCGCGCCCTTCCAGCCCAGCGGATCGAACTGCAGCGTGGTGTTGCTGACGATCTGCCGCTCTTGCGCCGAGCCGACGTTGCCGATGGATTCGCCGTTCGTGCCGATCGGGACGACGGTCACGTAATCCTGCACCTGGCGGCCGACGAGCCGCAGCTTGGTCGAGCCCAGTTTGCCGAAAGTGCGATTGAGTTCGAGCTCGGCCGACCAGTCCTGTTGCGGCACGAGATCGGCGTTGCCGCTGTTGGCGTTGCCATCATCGAGGAAGCGGCGGGCGAGGAAGTCGTAGAACGAGAGCTGGCCGACCGAGCGTTTGATCTTGAACGATACATCGAGGCTTTTCGCGGCCTTCCAGCCCAGCGAAAGCGAGCCCTTGGGCCGGAAGAACGAGCGGCTGAGGTTGCCTTCCGGGCCAGTCGCGCCGGTCTGCATCAGGGTTGATTTCTCGGCGCCCACGATCATTTGCAGGGTCAGGGTGCTGGAAAGCGGGCGGCTGAACGAGAGGCTGGCGTCGTAACGGTCTTCCTTCACGCCGCCGGTGCCTTCGGGGAAGGGAATTTCCACGAACTCCCCGGCCCCGTTGAGTTCGGCGAGGGTGGCAACGTTGCGGAGCGAATTGAACGCGCCTTCTCCGGCCAGTTGCCAGTCGCCGCCGAACATCTTCCACGAGTATTCACCGCGGACGATGCGCTCGGAGCTGTCGCCGGTCTGGGCGAAACGGTCGCCTGTGGCGGGTGAGCCATCGTCGAACATGGTCACGACCTGCTGGCTGTAGGGCTCGTGCTCCTCGCGGTTGAGGCCGATCAGCTTGAGGCGGCCGGGGCCAAGCGCGAATTCGTAGTCGCCGCCGATCTCCCAGTTCCGCGCCGAGGATTTGTCGAGCAAGTCGCGCACGATCACGCTGCCATCGGCGTTGGTGCGCACCGAATGCTCGGTGAAATGGCGGGGCACGCGCTGGAACGAGCCGTTGAGGTTGGCGATGGACGAGCCGGGACCGTCGATCGTCAGGCGCACGGCGAGCTTGGGATCGTCGCGGTTGGCCTTGATCACGTCCTCGCGCGTCTGGATCACCGCGCTGTTGCGGTCGGTGATGATCGTCGGCCCGCCGGCTGCGCCGCGATTGGCGTTGTTGGTCAGGCTGACGGTGTATTCGACCGGCCCCTGGCGGCCCGATACCGAGACTTCGCCATTGGTGTAGCGCGGATCGGCATAGTGCACGCGGTATTCCGGGCTGTAGCGGAACTGGCCGGAAAAGCTGGAGGAGCGGGCAATGACGTTGGCGACTTGCCCGGTAAGACCGGGGATGTCGAGCTTCGCGCCATCGACCAGTTCGATGCGTTCGACGGTGGAGGCCGGGATGCGCGAAAGCTGGGTCCAGATATCGTCAGACTTCGACGACAGGCGCTTTGAATTGACCAGCACGTTGCCGCTTGCCTGGCCGAGGCCTCGCGCTTCCTCGCCTTCGCGGATGGTGAAGCCGGGGACCTGGCGCAGCATGTCGAGCGCGTTGCGCGGGGCGAAGCGTTCGAAGTCCTTGGGCGTGAAGGTGCTGCGGGTGCCGACCGTCTGTCCGGTCGGGGGTGCGGTTTCCGGGGCCTCCTCTGCTCCCCGCGCGGGCAGGGCAAAGGCAAGCATGGCACAACTGCAAAGCAGCGAAACTTGTTTCGATGGAAACTTCATGCCCTGCCGATGGCGCAACTCGGCAGGGCTGACGCGAAAGGCTCGACCAACGACATGCGCGGGCCGACCAAAGCCGTTTGTCGGTTGAGATCAGCCCGAAAGGCGCATCCGGTCACGCAGGACGTCGATCGCAATGCGTTCTATCGCATCGGCGGGGCGGTCAGCGAGCAGGAGCCGAGCCAGCGTGCGTTGCTTCTGCGCGATAAGGTCGATCGCCTGGAGCTTGTCCATGTGGTTGATGGCCACGCTCATGTCGTCGCACAGGGCGGAGCCAAGCGCTTCGACTTCTTCGGCCAGCTCATCAAGAACGACCGCAATCTGGCGATGGGTGGCTTGTGCCATGGGCCTTGCCCTCCCTTGGGTCAGGCTGCTTCGGCGATCTGGGCGCCATCGGAAAGGGCGGCGAGATTCAGGACCATGACCATGCGGTCTTCGATCGCGGCCAGACCTTCGAGGAAGGGCACGACGGTATCGCCCGCCGACGTCGGCGGCGGCGGCTGGAGCGCTTCGCTGTCGATGGTGACGATGTCGCTGACCGAATCCACGATCCAGCCGGAGATCTGCGCGCCCTGCTGGGTGACGATGATCGCGTGCCGGGGCGTCGCTTCGGTGGCGCGCCAGCCGAGGCGGGCGGCGAGATCGACGACCGGAAGGACCGTGCCGCGCAGGTTCACGACGCCTGCGACATAGTGCGGCACGCGCGGCAGGCGCGTGGTGGGCGACCAGGCGCGGATTTCGCGGATGGCCATGATGTCGAGGCCGAAAACCTGGCCTTCAACCTCGAAGGTGATCAGTTCACGCAACATGTCTGGTTCCTTCCAGCAGGGTTCAGTGGGAGACGCGGCGGACGGCGGCGACGAGCTTTTCCGGGTCGAACGGCTTGACGATCCAGCCAGTCGCACCGGCCGCGCGGGCGCGTGCCTTCTTCTCGTCCGAGCTTTCGGTGGTCAGCACGAGGATCGGACGATCGCGGTGGCGGCTGCCCTCGCGCAGGCGCTCGATCAGGCCGAAGCCGTCGAGACGCGGCATGTTGATGTCGGTAATGACGACGTCGACCTCGTTCATGGCCAGCCAGTCGAGGGCGGCCATGCCGTCCTCGGCCTGCGATACGTCGAAACCGTGCCCCGACAGGGCATGGTTGAGGAGCGCCCGCATTGAGGGGCTGTCGTCTACGGTAAGGATCCGGGTGGTGTTGCTCATGGATGGGACTCGCTTCTCGAAGATCAAAACAGTTCGACATCGCCACGAGCAAGTGCCGGGCGCAGGGTGGGCTGGACGGGTGGCGCGAACCGGTCTTCCACCGTGCGGTGGCGGACCTGGCCCGATGCCGGGCGGAAATCGACGCGGCGCGCCTGGGTGCCGCCAAGGTCCTCACGCATCAGCGCAATGCCTTCACGACGGAGGAATTCGCGGGCGAAATCGGCATTCATCGAGCCGATGCGCATCATGTTGCGATTGACGTTGGCGCCACCGTAGAGGTGCGCCTTGAGGTTGCCCTTGCGTGCGCCACGGGCGAGCATCTCGTTGACCAGAAGCTCCATCAGGTAGACGCCGTAGTGTTCGTCGACCTTGGTGCCGGCAGCGTTGGCGGGTGGCTCCGAAAGCAGGAAGTGGTTCATGCCGCCGATCCGCGCCTCGGGATCATAAAGACAGGTGGCGACGCAAGAGCCCAGCACGGTCGAATATTCGATCGACGGGCTGCCGCTTGCCAGCGCCTGGCCCTGCATCACGGTGACCCGTTCGAGCGGCGGCGCGCCGGGGATGGGGGTTTCGAAGCTCATCTCAGGCGGCCTTGTTGAAAGCGTGGCGCGCGATTGCGCCGAGGGGGGCGACAACCCGGGCCGCGCCAAGATTGATGGCTGCGCGTGGCATGCCGAACACGGTGCAGGTTGCCTCGTCCTGGGCAATGGTGCGAGCGCCGCTCTGGGCCATGGCGAGCAGGCCCTGAGCTCCGTCGGCCCCCATGCCGGTCAACAGGATGCCCACCGCCCGCGGTCCGACAGTCTTGGCCACGGATTCGAACAAGACGTCGACACTTGGCAGGTGGCCGGAGACCGGAGCCCCGGCGCGCAGCTTGCAATGCAAGGTGGAGGTGCCGCCCAGCGTGAGGTGGCGATCATCGCCGGGGGCGAGATATACGTGGCCATCCCGGAGCGGCGTATCGGGTTCGGCAACGACGATGCGCGGCGGGCAGGACTGGTCAAGCGTGCGCGCGACGGCGGGGGCGAAGCGCGCGTTGATGTGCTGCACGATCAGCGTGGGCGGGCAGTCTGCCGGGAAGCCCGAAAGCACAGTCTGCAGTGCTTCGACTCCGCCGGTGGACGAACCGATGGCGATCAGGGCGGGGCGATCTGCCAGCAATCCGCGCGCTTCGCTGGCGACGCGGCGCGTTTGCGGGGCGCGCGCGGTGAATTGCACTTTCGCGGCTTCACGGATCATGCCGGCAAGACGGCCGGCATCGTCCAGCCCGTGCCCGCCACCCGACTTGGCATAGCAATCGACGGCGCCGAGCGCGAGCGCGCGGGCGGTCATCTCGTTGCCTTCCTGCGTCGAGCCGGACACGATGATCACCGGGGTCGGGCGCAGTTCCATGATCTTGGCGAGGAAATCGAGGCCGTTCATGCCGGGCATCTCGATGTCCAGCGTGACCACGTCCGGGTCCAGTTCGCGGATCATCTGGCGGCCCTCGGCGGCATTTGCGGCGGCCGCGACGACTTCGATGTCGGGCTCCTTGCCAAGCCGGTTCATCAGGATTGCGCGCATGGTGGGCGAATCCTCGACGATGACGACGCGAATGGTCATGCAGCCCTCTTGCGGTAGATGGTTGGTCCCATGGTGGAGAGTTGGTCGAGAGCGGGGCCGGTGACCCGCTCGGAATGGCCGATGTACAGCCAGCCGCCGGGCGCGAGCTTCTCGGCGAAACGGGCGACCAGGCGTTCCTTGGTTGGTCCGTCGAAATAGATCATCACGTTGCGGCAGAAGATCGTGTCGAACTGCCCCTGCATCGGCCAGTCACCAAGCAGGTTGAGCGACCGGAAGCGCGCGATCTGCTGCACCGCCGGGTCGATCGTGCATTCATCGCCCGTCGTGCGCGTCCAGGCGCGGCGGAGGGCTTCGGGAACCGGCTTGAGATCTTCGGCGCGGTAGGTAGCGGCGCGCGCCTTGGCGAGCGCGTGGCTGGCGATGTCGCTGGCGAGCAGCCGCAGATCCCGCCGGGCAATGGCATGGCCAGCCCCGGCGTCTTCGCCCAGCAGGGTCATCAGCAGCGACCAGGTTTCCTCCCCGCTCGAACATCCTGCAGACCACAGGCGGACCTTGCCGCCACGCTGCAGGCGATCGATATATTCGGGCCGGACATCGCTGGCGAAATGCTCGAAGTGATGTGCCTCGCGATAGAAGAAGGTGTGGTTCGTGGTCAGCGCGCAGATGGCCTTCTGCCGTTCGGCAAGGTCCTCGCGGATGCGCAGGACATAGGCACCGAACGTGACGCATCCCGAATCGCGCACCAGCGGCGCCAGGCGGGAATAGACCAGCATGGCCTTGCCCGACGGCAGCACGATGCCGGCTTCCGCGTGGGCAATCTCGGAGATCGCGCGGAAATCGGCCTCGTCGAACACCCCGGGGCTGACCCCCGGCATGCTCGCGTCCAAGGCATCCATCAGGCTCATGCGGCTTCAGCCATGGCTGCGGAGGAGGCCGACGAAAGGCTGCGCGAGACCAGCCCGTCGACGTCGATGATCAGGGCGACCCGTCCATCGCCGAGGATGGTAGCGCCGGCGACGCCTTCGACAGAGCGGTAATGCGTGTCGAGGCTCTTGATCACGACTTGGCGCTGATCGCAGATGGCATCGACCATCAGCGCGGCACGGCCTGCGCCTTCGGTTTCGACCACGATCAGCACGGCCTCACGCGGGTCGCTTACAGCTTGTGCCGCGCCGACCGAATGGGCCAGCGAGATGACGGGAATGAACCTGCCGCGCACATTGATCATGCTGCGGCTGGCGCCAAGGCCCTGCACTTCGTGCGGCTCGGGACGCAGGCTCTCGACCACGTTGGCGAGCGGCACGACCAGCGTCTGGTCGCCTACATTGACGACCATACCGTCCGAAATGGCGAGGGTGAGCGGCAGGGTCAGGGTAAAAGTCGTGCCCTTGCCCGGTTCGGAATCGATGGTGATGCGCCCGCCCAGATCCTTCACATTCTGGCGGACCACGTCCATCCCCACCCCTCGGCCCGAAATGTTCGAGACCTGCTGGGCGGTGGAGAAGCCGGGGGCGAAGATCAGCAGGTCGATTTCTTCCTTGGACAGGATGGCATCGGGCGCGATCAGACCCTTCTCGACGGCCTTGGCAAAGACGCGCTCGCGATCGATGCCCTTGCCGTCATCGCCGATGCGGATGAGAATCCGGCCCGAGCGGTGCTCGGCCGAGAGGGTCAGCGTGCCTTCGGCGGATTTTCCTGCAGCAATGCGCTCGTCGGCCGGTTCGATGCCATGGTCCACGGCATTGCGGATGAGGTGGGTCAACGGTTCGCCCAGGCGCTCGATCACGGTCTTGTCGAGCTCGGTGCTTTCGCCCGAGACTTCGAGGCGGACATGCTTGCCGGTGGTGGACGACAGTTCACGCAGGATGCGCGGCACGCGGCTGAAGACCGAGCCGATCGGTTGCGCGCGGATCGACATGGCCGATTCCTGAATGTCGCGGGTGAGGCCCTCGATCATCGCCATTTCCTCGGCAACGGCGAGGCCCTGTCCGGCAAGACGCTGCGCCATCATGGCCTGCGCGATCACGAGTTCGCCGACAGCATCGATAAGCTTGTCGAGCTTTCCGAGCTCGATGCGGATGGACTGACCCGGCGCAGGGGGCGCGGGCGGGGCCGAACCGCCGGACGCAGCGACGCGCGCTGTCGTGGCCTCCTCGACCGCGATGGGGGCGTCCGCGGCAGGGGCGGGCGCCGCTGTCTGAACGGCGACGGGCGGGGCAGCCTGGGGCGCTGCAGGCGTCGGCGGTGCGGCATCGGTCTTGCGCACCGGCGGCATGTCTGCGTCGGCTCCGAAGGCCAGCGAGCAATCATCGCCCACGAAATCGAAGATGTCGCGGACACTGGCTTCGGCAACGCCGGAGGGGAAGCTGAATGCCCAGCCAAGATAGCCGCAGCCGGGATCGAACGAATCGAGCGGCGGGACCGCGGACACGTCGCAAAGCTCGCACTTGCCGCCCATATCCGCCATTTCGCGCAGCATCAGCAGCGGCTCGCTGCCATTGCGCATCGCACCGCTGTGGGGGCGCAGCCGCATGTGCCAGCGCGCTTCCGTCACCTCGGCATCGGCGGCAGGCGCAGAATCTGGCGTGATTTCGCCCGAGATGTCGTCCAGCAGGGCATCAAGATCGAAGTCGAAATCGTTGCCTTCGTCGCTGGATGCTTCTGCTGCAACCGGCGCGACGACCTCTGCGGGTGCGGGCTGCGCGGCTGGTGTCGGCGTGGTGGCCGGGGCGGCGGGCGCGGCACCGGCGTTGGCTGCCATTGCTGCGGTAAGTTCGGCCTGGAGCGCGCCGTCCTCGGGCGGCTCGGTTCCGTCGCGCGCAGCAGTCACATGATCGCTCAGCGTATCGAGCGCGCGCAGGAGCAGGTCGGTGAGCGGGCCGGTAATCGGCACGGTGCCGTCGCGCACATCCGACAGCAGCGTTTCGAAGGTATGGGTGAAACCCTGCAGCGCCACGTAGCCGAATGCCCCGGCACCGCCCTTGATCGAATGGACGCCGCGGAAAACGGCGTTGACGGTATCGCTGTCCTGCGTTCCTTCGCGGCAAGCGGCGAGACCCTGTTCGGCCGCAGCCAGCGACTCTTCGCATTCGGCGAAGAAGATCGCCTGGATTTCCTCGGCGGTCATGCCAGCACTCCCGAGAACAGTTCATCAGAAAGCCCCGTCAGTGCGGCGGCCTCGGTCAGGGCATTCGAGGGGAGAATCACTGCCCCATCGCCGGTCTGGCGGGCGCTCACCAGCAGTTGCAGCATCGCTTGCCCGACCTGCCGACATTCGCGCGCATCGATCTCGAGCGGACCCGATCCAAGCGCCGCCAGCATTTCGGGCAACAAGGCTTCGGCGGCGGCGCGGTCGCAGCGCTCTGGCAGGGTGATCGATGTCATGGAGATGCTCTTCCTCCGGCTCGGTTGGGCCGATCCGGGGAGACCCGACGCGGCGACTGGTCTTCCGGAATAGAGCACGAGGGAAAAGGCCGGCTTTCGCCGGGCCTACGGTGAGATACGTAAGTGCCGGAACAGAAATTGCTGGTGCTTCGCGCGTAGAACGAACCGAGGCGAAACAACGCCTTGGAAGGTTTCCCTTGAAATGCACGAAGCCCGTGTTCTCGTAGTCGATGATTCCGCAGCCATGCGGGCTCTGTTTTCCGACATCCTGGATCAGTCCAAGAACGTGACCGTGATCGGCGCGGCAGCAAATGCGGCCGAGGCGCGTGAACAGATCAAGGAACTGCGTCCCAACGTCGTGACGCTGGACGTCGAAATGCCCGGTATGAGCGGCATCGAGTTCCTGGAAGAGATCATGGGCTCCAACCCCTTGCCGGTGGTCATGCTTTCAAGCCTGACCCAGGCTGGGACGGAAACGTCGCTGAAGGCGTACGAGCTGGGTGCGGTCGAGTGCTTTCCCAAGCCGCTCAAGGCAACGCCCGAACAGTTCAGCAAGACCGTGGGCAAGCTCGGCAAGATCGTGCTGGCAGCGGCAAACAGCAACGTGAAGGACCGCAAGGCGCCGCGCGAACACAAGCAGGTCGAAGCACACTTCGAATGGAACGGACACCTGCTTGCGCTGTCGGCTTCGATGGGCGGGATCGATGCCCTGACCCAGCTGCTGTCCTACTTCCCCGAAAAGTGCCCGCCCACGGTGATTGCCCTCAACGCCGAGCCCGGCATTGTCGAGACGTTCATCAAGCGCATGGACGGCGAACTGAAGTGCAGCGTCAAGGCGGCCAAGGACGGCACGCCCCTGACGCAGGGCACCATCCACATTGCCTATGACCCCGAACGCCATGTCGTGATCGAGCCGGGCACTCCGGCAAAGTTGCGCCTGATCGATCGTGATCCCGTGGATGGCATGCGACCGTCGGCCAATCTCCTTTACGGTTCGATCGCGCGCGGTTCGGTCCCGGCGGCAGGCGCGATCCTGACCGGCATGGGTGCCGATGGCGCCAAGGGCCTGAAGCTGATGCGCGATAACGGGTGCAAGACTTTTGCCCAAGCGCGTCAGTCGGCCCTGGTTGCCGAAGCGCCGGCTGCCGCCATCGATGCCGGCGCGGTGGAAAGCGAGCTTGATCTCGATGGGTTGGGCGAAGCGCTGATCGCAGCCTGCAACATCGGCTAGGAACAAGGTCCTGGAGATCCTGCGCGGTCCGTCCCCGTCCGCGCAGGTGAGGAAGGCCCGGAACCGTCAAGGTTCCGGGCCTTATCCTGTTTGCGTTGGCAGGGAAGCGCGGATCAGGCCGGATTGCTGCGCAGCATGGCCTCGCGGATTTCGGTGAAATCCTGGCGGATGGCCTGCAGCGTGCGCGCATCGAACCGCGTCACGCAATCGAGGATCGCATTGCGGGCCGATTGATACAGCTGGACCAGCGCGCCTGCCGTCGGGTTGGCGAGGTCCACGCCCATCTGCAGCGCGGTGAGAGCCGAGATCGCACGGGTGAGCGCGGCGCTCTTGGCGGCGTTGTCGCCACGTTCCTGTGCATGGACGGCGCGACCGACCGAACCGATGACCTGCTCGAGGCACAGGTCGACCAACTGGCGCGAATCGGCGCCGCGAACACGGGCGTCGAAATCGACGCGGCGATAAGCTTCGGTCGGGTCTTTCCGGTGATGCAGCATGTCAGTTCTTGCCCGATGCGTTCCAGGCGTCGATCTGCGCCTTCAGGAATGAGAGGGTGGATTGCGAGCCGCTGACCCTGGTGTCCATCGCGGCAAACCGGGTCACGAGCTGCTGGCGCAGCGCTTCCTGCTTTTCGGCCAGCGTGGCCGAGCGGTCAGCGAGGGTTTTCTGCAAGGCCGTGTTTTTGGTGACGGAACTGCCGAGCGAGATGCCGGTGGTCGAATTGGCGTTGCGGGCGATCTTGTCGATCGTGGCAAAGACGCCGAAGATGCCGGTGGTCCACATCGCGCCTGCCTCTTGCGGCGAGGTCTTGAGTGTCTGGTTCAGGCGAGCTGTGTCGAGGCTGAACGTGCCGTCACGTTCGGTCTTCAGGCCAAGATCTGCCAGAGTCGACGGGGCGCCGGATGCTGCGTTGAGCATGATCTTCTGTCCGGCGAGCCCGGTCAGTGCAGTGCGCAGCGCCCGGGCACCGGGATCGTTGTTGAGCTCGCCAGTGTCCTTGTTCATGGCCGCGTTGAGCTGCTTGGCGACCTCGTTGAGCGCGTCTGTGAGGTCGGTCATCGCCGTGGCAATGCCGGTCGACGGATCGCTGAACGTGATCGTGGCCGGGTTGCCGACATTCGTTGCCGTGAGCTTGAGGTTGAGGCCGGGCAGCACGTCGTTGATGGTGTTGCTGGTGCCCGAGTAGGCTACGCCATCGAGCATGTAGGCCGCGTCGGTGGCGGTGGATTTGAGCTGCGTGGTGTTGGTGGCTGGTGCCCAGGCGAGGTCGGCAAGCGCTTCCCCGCCGACAGCCGGGCTGGCTTCAAGGATGAAGCCGCTGTTTGCCCCTTCCTTGCCCTTGAGAACCAGCTGCGCACCTGCAGACCCGTTCGCGACGTAGGCCGAAACGCCGGTTCCCGCAGCATTGATGGCGGTTGCCACGTCGGCCAGCGTGGCTCCGGCTGGTACGGTGATATCGACCGCCGCCTGCGTGGCATCCGCCATGAACGCGCCGCTCGCCACCGTGCCAAACCGCAGCGTCAGCGTGCCTTCGCCAACCGTCGAGGTCGAGGAAGCGTAGGCCGGCATGACCAGCTTCTGCGCGTTAGCCAGTGACGTGACCTCGAGGCTGTAGGAGCCACTGCCACTCAACGTGCCCTTGCTGACCGTCGCGACGCTCGTATTCGAGATCGACGGCTTTACCGCCAGATCGCCGGTGCGGATCAGCGTGCCGATCGATGACGCGAGCGTGCTGATAAGGGACTTGAGGTTCGACGCGCTGGAGATCTGTGCGTCGAGCTTTTCGGTCTTGGCCGAGAGCTGGTCGATGCGGGTGGCGAACTGGGCAGCGGCGAGCTGTTCGGCAAGCTGTGCGGTGTTGATGCCGCTACCTGCGCCGAGCGCCGAGACGATCTGCGCAGTGGCAGACGTGGATGCCGTGGAGGATGTGGTCGTTGCCATGGTCTTTAGGACGGCCGCACAGAGGCGGTCTTAAGGTCGATTACCGCTTCGGGGCGCCCATCTGCGTCGAACCGCATGTGGATCGGCAAGTCGATGTTCGGCAGGGGCATATGGTCGCCCCGGCCGAGCGACAGCACGAAGGCGAGGACCGAGGCGACGGCGGCGTAAAGATCCTCGCGGATCATCTGGTTCTCGCGCGTGGTGAAGTAGACCGAGCGGGCAAGCGGCGGCAGTTCGAGCGTCGGAACGCCGAGTTCTGCTGCCAGTTCGCGCATCGCCAGCGCCTTTTCGCCGCGTCCCTTGGCCAGCACGACCGGCGCGGGGGCCAGGTCGGGATCGTAGACCATGGCGACCGAGAAATGCGTCGGGTTGGTGATGACGAACTGCGCCTTCTGCATCGCCTGCTGCATCGCGCCCATCGCCAGCTGGCGCTGCTTGTTGCGGATGGCGGCTTTCTTTTCGGGTGAGCCTTCGGCTTCCTTGTGCTCGTCCTTCACCTCCTGAAGCGTCATGCGCAGGCGCAGGAAACGGCGGACCCACTGGATCGGGAAGTCGAGCAGGGCGATCACGATCAGCCCCGACGCAAGCGCGAACGCAAGCGAAGTGATCGTATCCCACGCGGTGACGAGCTGCCCGTGGATGTCACCTTGTCCGAGACCCACCATCCCGGCGATTCGGCCCGATGCCCAGGACCAGGCAATCGCCCCGAGCAGGCCCAGCTTGGCGAGCCCCTTGGCCAGTTCGATCCAGCCTTGCGGGCCGAACATGCGCTTCAGGCCCGACAGCGGATTGATGCGCGAAGCCTTGGGCGCAAGGTTCGACGGGATCCAGCGTCCATCGGACAGGCCGATCTGTGAAAAGACAGAGGCTGCCAGCACCATCAGGCCGAGCAGGAAAACCGGAGGCAGGACGGCAACCATGGCGCCCGTCAGCAGCTTGGCCGGGGCGAAGTCCTCGATCGCCGCGCGATCCAGCGTGAACGAGGCGCGCAGCGTATCCTGCAGGGCGTCCATCACCCACGGCCCGGCAAACTTCAACCAGACTGCGCCGACCAGCACGCCAACAGCAGTGGCCAGGTCCTTCGAGCGCAAGACATCGCCGTTCTTGGCGGCGTCCTTCTTGCGCTTCTCTGTCGGGGCAAAGGTCTTTTCGCCTTCCTGCTCGGCCACGCCTGCCTCCTACTTCAGGACCAGCGCGCCGGCATTGGCGACGGCGGTGGCGGAGATGTCGACCATCACGTCGGTCAGCATCGGGGCGGCGGCGATCATCGCGGCAAGGCCGGCCAGCACGCCTGCGGGCAGGCCGAGCGAGAACAGGTTGAGGCTGGGGGCGGAGCGGCTGATGATGCCCGTCGTGACCTGCACCAGCAGCAGGATCAGCGTGACGGGCAGGGCGATGAGAAGCGCGGTCACGAACATCTGCGTCGCGAATTGGCCGATCAGGTCGATCCGGTTTGCCGCCAGCCACGATGTGCCCGGCGGGAAGGTGCGGTAGCTGTCAACCAGCAGCGCGATCCAGTTGAGGTGCGCGCCGGTGCCGAGGAAGATGACGGTCAGCACGACGGCGAAGTACTGCCCCATCGCCGGGGAGTGCGCACCGCTGACCGGGTCTGCCGTCGTGGCGATCGACATGCCCATGCCGCCCCCGATCACTTCGGCGGCAAGCGTCGGCGCGGCAAAGGAAAGTTGCAGGGCAAAACCCATCGCAAGGCCGATCAGGACTTCGTTGGCAGCGCTGAGCAGGCCGTTGATCGACAGCAGCGCGGTCGGCGCTTCAACCGGGGTCCACCCGCACACCAGCATCGCGATCGCGCCCGAGGCGACGATGCGGATCTGGTAAGGCACGGTGCCGGTGCCGAACAGCGGCGCTGCAAACATGGCGGCGGCGATGCGTGTCATCACGAACAGCCAGCGCCAGAAGTCCGCCTCGAGCGCGCCAAAGCCGAAGTTCAGTTGCAGCACTTGCGTCAGCCCTTGCCGGTCATGGCGATCTGGTCGAAGATTTCCTTGGTGAAATCTCCGACAAGGCCGAGCATCGCCGATCCGAACAGCACCAGCACCAGCGCAGTGACCGCAAGCTTCGGCACGAAAGTCAGCGTCTGTTCGTTGACCGAAGTTGCCGCCTGGATCACACCGACGACGAGGCCGACGGCGAGCGAGGCGATGAGGATCGGCGCGGCAACCAGCGCCGTGATCCACAGCATGCGGTCAGCCAGCGCGAGGAGGGAGGCGGTGTCTTCCATCGCCCTTTACCCGAAGCTTGCCGCAAGGCTGCCCATCAGCAGCGCCCAGCCATCGACGAGGACGAACAGCAGCAGCTTGAACGGCAGCGAGACGATCGTCGGGCTCATCATCATCATGCCCAGGCTCATCAGCACCGAGGAGACCACGAGGTCGATCACCAGAAAGGGGAGGAACAGCATGAACCCGATCTGGAAAGCTGTCTTGAGCTCGCTCGTAACGTATGCCGGGAGCAGGATCGAGTAGGGCACGTCGGCCGGCGTGGCGAACTTGGGCGCCCGCGCCATTTCCGAGAACATGCGCAAATCGGTCTCACGGGTCTGGCGGATCATGAAGGCGTGAAACTCACGCCCGCCGGCCACGAACGCCTGCTCTGCGCCGATCTGGCCGCTGGAATAAGGCTGGATGGCGTTGGCGTTCACCTTGTCGAGCGTCGGGCCCATGATGAACAGCGAGAGGAACAGCGACAGGCCGATCAGCACCTGATTGGGCGGCGATTGCTGCAGCCCCATCGCCTGACGCAGGATCGACAGCACTACCAGCACGCGGGTGAAGCTGGTCATCATCAGGATCAGCGACGGCAGGATCGTCAGCAGCCCCATGATGAGCAGGAGCTGCAGTGACAGCGACAGCGAGCCGCCGCTCTGCGCGCCGGCCATCTGGCCGAAGGCGCGGTCAAGCGCGCCGGAGATCGCGGCGGGCTGCTGGGCCGGGGCAGGGCCGACAGCCGCCTGCGCCATGGCGTAGTGCGGCAGCAATATCAGCGTCGTCGCAAGGGATGCAAGGAGGCGCTTCACTGCACGTCCTCCGCTTCCACCTTGGGCCGTGCCGGAGCTTCGGCAAGGCGGACGAGGCCGTTCTTGCCCGCCGAGACAAGGATTTCGCGACCGTGGAATTCGAGCACGGCAAGGCGCAGCGTGGGAGAAAGCATCTGCGTTTCGACGATGCGCACCGATTTGGGCGCGTTGCCCGCCATGAAGCGGCCTTCCATGCGCTTGGCGAACTTGAGGCTGGCCCAGGCGAGGCCGCCGATCAGCGGCAGCAGCACGAGCAGCTTGAGGACGTACCAGAACATCAGGCGGCATCCCCCTTGGCGGCTTTTTTCGCCGGGGCTGCAGGCGCTTCTTCGGGCTCGCTGCCGGCAAGTTCGACGATCCTGAGGCCGAAGCGGTCACCTTGTGCGACCACTTCACCGCGCGCGATCAGCTTGCCGTTGACCATGACGTCGAGCAGCTCGTCGGTCAGGCGATCGAGCATGACGACGGACTCCTCGGTCAGGCCGAGCACGTCCTTGAGCTTCATCGAAGTGCGGCCGAGTTCGACGGTCAGTCGAACGTCCACGTCCTTGAGGAAATCGAAACCGCGGGGCTGGAAGGTCATGGGGTCAGGGCCTCTTCGGGAGATCAGGAAAGCTGGTTGAGCTGGATGGCTACGCGGTCTTCGAGCGCGCCGATCGTGCCGGTGGCGTAAGTCTTGTCGCCGACCTTGACCGGCACGTTGCGCGCGATGGGCACGGGCAGCACTTGTCCGATGCGCAGGCCAGATACGACCGCGAGCGGCAGCCGCATGTCGACCAGCACTGCGGCAAGCTCGACCGGCAGGTCGGCAAAGGGCGCGTCGGTGGGCTGGGCCGGACCGCGCCGGGGCTTGGACGGACGCTTGGTATCGCCATGGGCAAACATCAGGCCGAGCGTATTGTGCGGGAAGGCAATCGAGATCGCCCAGGGCATCCGGCCCTGCTCGACCACGTTCAGCGTCAGTCCGGCTACCTTGGTCGCATCGGGCATGGCCTGAAGCTGGGCGAGGCTGGCATCGCGGCGCAGCGCGCGGATCGGACCGCCGCTGCCGCCCAATGCAACGGTGAGCGCCGAGGCGACGAGCTGTTCGATCCGGCCGATCATCAGTTCGGCAGAAAGCGGGAATTCCTTGGGCAGCGATGAAGGGGTATCGCCGGGACCGCCAAAGGCGCGGTCGACCAGGCGCAGCACGTTCTCGCCTTCAACGGTGATCATGAACGGGGCGCTGCCGATCTGCATCAGGCTGTTGGCGGCAAGGCGCGGGATTTCCGAGCAGAAGTCGGCGAAGTCCGTGTCCATCGGCTTCATCGCATTGATCTGCGGCTCAGCCCCGCCGAGCAGGGGACCGAGCGCGCCGCGAACCGCCTTGGCCAGGCGTTCGCTCATGCGGGTGAGCGCCGGGATCAGTTCGGCGGCACTGGGGCCGGGGCGCAGCAGGGCCGGATCGTGCCGGGCAATGGCACGTTCGGCGATGAAGGCGCGTTCGGGTTTCATGGAGGCGCTGACGCTTTCCGCTTACTGGACGATAAAGGTCTTGAAATAGACGTTGTCGACCCCGCCAAAGCCCTCGTTCTCGGTGAGGACCTTGTTGATCGCGGCGGTCAGGCGCTTCTGCAGCCGTGCCTTGCCTTCCGGGCTGATCACCTCTTCCTCGGGGGTGTCGGCAATGGCGATGAGCAGGGCCGAGCGGATCGCCAGCTCGTGCTTCTTCATCCACAGCACGACGCGATAGTCGCGGCGGGTTGAGGCCGAGATGTTCACCTGCAGCAGGGCGTCGGTGTTCTTGAGGTTCGACGTGAAATCGTCGGCGAAGTTGTAATAGACCGTGCGGAATTCACTGCCGCCGTCGCCGTCGGTTTCGCCAGCAGCACCGCCTTCGCCTTCACCTTCCTTGGCGACCGGCGCATAGGGGTCTTCCTCGCCCTTGCGCACCAACTTGGGGTTGTTGTCGACCTTGACGACTTCATGCGTGCCGCCGCCGATGATCCCGGCAGCCACGAGGCCGAACACGCCGCCCGCGCCGATGCCCAGCAGTGCGACAGCGCCGACGATCTTGATCATCATGCCGCCGCCCTTCTTCTTCTTGGGCTTCTCTTCCTTGTCGCTCTTGTCGCTCATCGAAGTTCTCTCAGGAAATGGGGGTCAGGATCAGGCGTAGATGCCGCGATCGTCGCTGCGGTGGCGGGGCGCTTCTTCCTCGCGGGACGAAGTGCGGTTGCCGGAGAATGGGCGGGCGGGAGCCTGCTCGGCTTGGCGCGGCTGCTGGCGCTGGCTTTCGCCTTGTCCGCTCTGCGCGCGCGGATCGGCTTGCGGCTGCGGATTATGGCCGGCGCTTTCGGCGGGGGTGCGCGCAGCTTCGGCAGTGGCGCTGACCGCCCGGGCAAAGCCGGGATCGGCGCTGCTCATCGCTACCGACATGCCGCGATCCTCGCTCTGGTCGAAGCGCAGGGTGACGTGGCCGAACTCGGCATGGTTGATCGAGGCGGTAACGGCACGCGGCGAAGCTTCCTCGCGGGCGCGTGCGAGATTGTCGACCAGGGTGGCGAAATCGACGCGTTCGGTGCGGGCTTCGTGGCGCATGGGCGAAGGGGCGGCATTGTCCGGCGCCGAGAGCGAGCGGTCTGCCAGCAGGCTGGTGGTGCTGGTCGCTTCGACGCGGGGGGCTTCTGTGCGCTCGCTGTCGGTCAGCGGCTTGGCACGGGAGAGCGGTGAAGGCGCTGCCGAAACCTCGGCTGCCTCACCATCGGCGCTCGCTGCCTTGCTCTGGCGAGCCATGCGAGCGGCCATGATCTGCGCAGTCGGCGCGCCGGCAATCGTTTCCGGCTGGCCGGGCGACGGTGCTGTCTCAGGTGCGGAGGTCAGTTCAATCTGCACCGTGCGGGCCAGCGCGATTGCTGTCGAAGCGAGAGATGACGGTGCATTTAACCCTGGTGCAGCCGAGGCAATGGCTGCCGGGGGGCGTGCGGATGCATTGCTGGCGTCGCCACCGTCGGAAGCCACCAGACTATCCGGTGCGGCGAACAGTGCTGCGAGAAGACCAGCGTCGGGCAGGGCGGCGTCTGGCAGTTCCTGCGCATCGCTGAAGTCGTCGTCGGCGTGCTCGGCTTCGGCCTGCGGCTTTGCCGGCTGAGGCTTCGCCTGCACCTCGGCGGTGCGCACTTGGGGCAAGGCGGCAAGCACCTTTGCCGCATCCGGCAAGATCTTGCCGCTTTCCGGCAAAGGTGCGTCTGCCGGTTCTGCCGGCGTGACTTGCAGGGCGAGGAGAGCTTCGAAGGCAAGGCCGGGGGCAGTGGCGGCTCCATCCGTCGATTCCGCTGGATTTCCGCCATTCTGCAGCGGCGCAGTCTGCAGGGCAGGGGCGGCAGTCGGCTGGGAAAGGGCAGCAAGATCGAACATCGGCAAAGCTCCGTGGCGGTGCGTTAACCGTGATTATTCAAGACCCGTGCCAGATTGCCTTTTGCCGGTAGTAGGTGTTGTTGCGGATGCCACCTTGCGCGCGATCAGACGCTCCTGCGCCTCGGCGCGCTCTTCCACGGCGGCGCGGCGACGTTCGGCGGCGGCAGCTTCCTGCGCCTTGGCATCGGCGATCTTGCGCGCAGCATCGGCATCGGCGCGCGTGCCGGTGGTAATCCGGTCAAGCCCGGCGACGAAATGCCGCAACTGCTGCAATGAATGGGCATCACGCGCATCGGTGCGGGCGGAGTAGTCGGCGGAAAGCCGGGACGTCCGCTCCACGAGCCCCTGCAACTGCGCCAGCGTGCCCTCGGCCTTGCCGGCTTCGGCGAGCGCAGTCTGGCGGGCGATGTCACGGATACGCTCCAGCCGCTTCAGGCGCGCCAGGCGCTCGCGCTCTGCCTTCATGCGCCGATCAGCTGGGTGAGCGCGGCGACGCTTGCCGTCATCGGCACCACTTCACGCTGCGGCTGGCTGATGAACCCGGTCAGCGCCTCGTGCATGGCAATGGCGCGATCGAGCTGGGGATCGGCCCCGCTGCGATAGGCGCCCATCAGCACGAGGTCGCGGTTGGCCTCGTAACTTGCCACGAGTGCACGGAAAGTGCGGGCGGCGCGCTGGTGTTCGGGGGCGGTGATATCGTTCATCACGCGGCTCAACGAGGCGGCGATGTCGATGGCAGGGTATTGCCCGCGCTGGGCAAGATCGCGTGACAGCACGATGTGCCCGTCGAGAATTGAACGCGCCGTGTCGACCACCGGATCGTCCTGGTTGTCGCCATCGGCAAGGACCGTGTAGAGTCCGGTCACCGACCCGCCGCTTTCCGCCGAATTGCCGGCGCGTTCGACGAGCTTGGTAATCGTGGCGAGGGCCGAGGGCGGATAGCCGCGCGCCGCGCCCGGTTCCCCGAGCAGCAGGGCAATCTCGCGTCCGGCGTGAGCCACGCGCGTCAGGCTGTCCATGATCAGCAGCACGCGCTTGCCTTGCGCGCGGAAGTATTCGGCCAGCGCCGTCGCCATCATTGCGCCGCGTATGCGCAAGTTGGGCGCGTGGTCGGCAGGGACCGCAACGACGACCGAACGTTCGCGCTTGGAGCCTTGCATGTGCCGTTCGACAAAGTCCGATACTTCGCGCGCGCGCTCGCCAATCAGGCCGACGATGACGATCTCGGCCTCGGCACCATGCGCAATCATATCGAGCAGCACCGATTTGCCGACGCCCGAGCCTGCCATGATGCCGATACGCTGGCCGATGCCGAACGTGGTCAGCGCGTTGAGCGCTCGAACACCGGTATCGAAGCTTTCGCGCACCGGCGAACGATCGAGCGCGGCAGCGCGGACGCCGCCTGCAGGCCATTCGCGGCGGTTGTGGATCGGCCCCATGCCGTCGATCGGCTTGCCCTCGCCATCGATCGCGCGGCCGAGGAAGGCCTCACCCACCGGGACCATGCCTGGGCGACCTTCGGGGCGGACCTTGGCACCGGGGCGCAGCAACACTGGATCGCCGAGCAGCATCATCAAGGTGCGGCCGTTGCGAAAGCCGATGGTCTCCGCCGTCAGCGATCCCGCCCCGTGAGCGATGCGGCATTGCGTGCCGATGGGCACCGAAAGCCCCGATACTTCAAGCATTCCGCCATCGCAGGCGGCCAGCAGGCCATAGCGCGCAGGCGTGAAATCGGGTTCGCACAGCGCCAGGGAATCGAGCGCTCGGTCGAGCACGGAGAAGGTTGGCCCCATCAGCATTGGCGCAGCGCCTCGTGGATGGCAGCGCGCCATTGCTCAGGCCCATCCTCGACACCGCCGGTCGCACCTTCGACGCGCAGTGCGCCGCGTTCGAGCGAAGCGTCTGGTTCGAAGTGCCAGTCTTCCGGCAGGCGCGCGGCGATGAGGGCAAGGTCCTCGGGATGGAGCCGGATGACGCGCTGGTCCTCGGCGCGGGCGAGCATGGCGGCGGCAGCCTCGACCCGGCGGGTCAGCGCATCGGGATCAAGGGCTGCGGGCGCAATCGCTGCCTCGCACAGGGCAATCACCGTCTCACGCAAACGGTCCTGCAGTTCGGTTTGCATCGCGACATCGAGCTTGCCGAGCGCGAACTCGATCTTCTGACGCGCTGCTTCCTGTTCGGCAATGAGCTGGGCTGCGGCCTCCTGCGCTTCGCCCAGACCCTTGGCATAGCCATCGGCCCACGCTTCGGCGATCGGATCATGCGGTTCTGGTTCGTCCTCTACCGGCACGATGATCGGTTCCGGTTCGGGCGCTGCAAATTCGCGGAAGAAGCGGCGATCACGCGCGAAGCCTGTGGGCACCTGGCCAAGGTCAGCCAGCGAGATCGCCCGCAAGCTGTCAGACATAGTCGTCGTCGCCCGCGCCAAACACGATCACGCCTTCGGCCGAGAGGCGGCGGGCCGCCGTGACCATGGCCTTCTGCGCCTCGATCACTTCGGCCATCTTCATGCGGCCACGTGCGGCAATCTCGTCGCGCACGCCGTCCGCGGCGCGGCTGGACATGGCGCGGAAGAAGCATTCGCGCTGCTCTTCGGGAATGCCCTTCAGCGAGGCAATCAGTGCATCGCTGTCGACCTCGCGCAGCAGTGCGCCCATCGACTTGTCGTCGAGCGAGAAGAGGTGCTCGAACTTGAACATCTCGTTCTCGATGGCCTTGGCAAGCTGGCGATCCTGCTTGGCGATTTCCGGCATGACCCGCTTTTCGACCGCTCGGACCGAGGCGTTGATGATGTCTGCCGCCTCGCGCGGTCCGCCCATGGCAAAGGCGCCCTGGCCGTGCCGTTCGCCGATGCGCTGGTGCAGCATCTCCTCGAGCATGGCGATGGCTTCGGGCGCGACTGGCCCGAGCGAGGCGATGCGGTGAACGACCTGCGGCTGCACCTCGTCGGGCAGGCCATGCAGGACCGCGGCGGCCACTTCGGGATCAAGCTGGACCAGCAGCACGGCAATCGCCTGCGGATGCTCATCGCGGATCAGGGGCACGATCACCTGCGGCGTCAGCCATCTGGCAAGTTCGATGCTGGGCGTGCGCGAGGGATCGTCGGGCAGGATGCGTTGCATCAGGCTGTCCGCCTTTATCTCGCCCACGGCGCGCGTCATCAGCGAGCGTACCTGCCCGACGCGATCGTGCGCGATCAGGCCGAGCCGCTCGGTCTTCTCGACGAACCCGGCAATCGCCTGTGCGATCGCCACCGGACCGATCTCGCCCAGCGCGCACATCTTCTCGCCCAGCAGGCGAAGTTCTGCGGGCTCGAGTTGTGCGAGGATCTGCGCGGCCTGATCGTCCTCCAGCAGCATGACCATCACTGCCGCACGTTCGGGATCGGAAATGGCGGGGGCATCCATCAGGTCGCTCATGCGCTGGCTCCTTCCTCTTCAGGCTCTTTCAGCATCTGCTTGAGGGCAACCAGCGCGCTGTCGGGCTTTTCGACGACAAGCCGCTGGGCAAGGCTGACCTGCCGGGCCAGTGCCTCGGCATCGACGACACCCGTTTCGGGGTTTTGCGCGGGCTGGATTGCCTGGGCAACTTCCTCGGCCGTGACGGTTTCGATGGGTTCGGCCGATTCTTCGGCTTCCTTCTCCTCCTCCTCGTCGTCCGCCGCTTCCCCTTTCTTGCGCTTCTTTGCCGCCTTCCCTTCGGCGGGTGCAGGCTCCTTTTTCAGCGCCTTGATCAAGGGGCGCACGCCGAGCAACAGAACCAGCAGGACCGCGATCAACGCCACGGCATTGCGCAGGATCGTGGCGAACCACGGCGTCTCCCAGAACGGCGCGGGGGCAACCTCTGCGGGCTTGAAGGCGCGAACGGCCACGGCAACCTGATCGCCGCGCGCCGGGTCGGCGCCAACCGCGGCGCTGACCAGCTGCTTGATCTGCTCGATGTCCTGTGGCTTGGCCTTCGCCATGATCTCGGCGCTCAGCGCAACGGCGACGGACAGGCGCTTGATCTTGCCAGGCGTCTGGTTCGAAACTGCAACCTCGCGGCCCAGTTCATAAGTGCGGGAGGAGCTGGATTCGCCGTTGGCGCCGGGCGTTGCCGCAGCCGCCGGCGTGCCTTGCGGGGCACCGAGCTGGGCAGTCGTCGCTGGCGGCGGCGTATTGGCGGTGACGCCGGGCACGCCCTGCGCCGTTGCTGCGCCGGCCTGTTGCGAGGCGCTTTGCGTTTCCTGCCGGACCACGCCCTGCTTGTCATAGCTTTCACGGGCCGAGGTCACCTGATCCATGTCGAGATCGAGCTGGATCTCGGAGGAGAAATTTCCTTCTCCCAGCATCGGGGTCAGCAGCTGCGCCACCTGCTGGCGCAGCTTCTCTTCCATGCGCTGCTGCAGTTCGAGCCGGTCGCCATCAGGGCCGGACGGGTCGGAAAGCAGTGCGCCGTGCTGGTCCACCACCCGCACCGCATCGATCGAGAGCCCGGGCACGGAACCCGCCACCAGGTTCACGATCGCGCGCACTTGGCTTTCGGAAAGCTGCCTTCCGCGCTTCAATTTGACCATGACCGAGGCCGAAGGCGGCACGTTCTCGCGCACGAAGACTGATTTTTCCGGCTCGGCGAGATGGACCCGGACAGCTTCGACGCCGTCGATCTCCATCACCGTCAATTCCAGCTCGCGCTCGCGCGCGGCCTGCAGACGCTGGCCCTCAAGCCCGCGGCTGGCGCCCATCGGCAGCTTGTCGAGCATCTGTGTGCCGGTTTCGGGCGTGGCGATGGCGCCATCCGATGCCGCAGCCATGCGCGCCTTGTAGAGATCGTCCTCGCCCACAGTGATTGCACCGGTGGCGTTGTCGATCTGGTAGGCGATGTTGGCCTTTTCGAGGCTGGCGGTGACTTCTGACCGTTCGCTGTCGGAAAGCTGGCTATAGAGCATGCGCTGCGGTGCGGGCGCCATGGTCAACCACAGCACGCCGGTCAGACCGGCCGCAGAAACGCCGGCGAACCACGGGAGAGTGCGCCGCACCGGCGGTTGCGCCAGAAACGCCTTGGCCCGCGTGCCGAAGCTCCCGGCTGCGGGATCGGTCAGGACGCCGAAGGTCGATGGTGCTGGCGTGGCAGGGACAAGGTCAGCCATTCAATCACACTCCCATCCGCATGATGTCCTGGTAGGCGTTCAGCAGCTTGTTGCGGACCTGCAGCGTGGCCTCGAAGGCAACGCCTGCTTCCTGACGCGCCAGCATGACCTTGGCGACGTCGACCACTTCGCCCTTTTCGTAGGCTTCGCTGATCGCACTGGCCTTCTGCTGGCTGGCGTTCACGTTATCGAGCGCGCCCTTGAGGCTCTCGGTAAAGCTCCCCGCCGGGCCACTGCCGGCTTGCGGTCCTTGCGCCCCCTGCGTTGCCTCGGGCGCCTTGGCTTGCTGGAGCAGCTGCGAGCGCTCCATGATCTGCTGGCGCAGGGCCATGATGTCCTGGATGCCGGAAGCCCGGCCGCCGATGCCGGAGACGCTCATCGCCTGCCACCGACGGCCCTACCGTCCGCTGACCGGCCGTTCACTTCGATCCCGGCCTCACGGAAGCTGGCGAGGCGATAGCGCAGGGTGCGTTCGGAAATGCCGAGCTGGCGCGCAGCGGCAACGCGGCTGCCGTTGCAGGCCTCGAGAGTCGAGAGGATCGCCCGGGCTTCGGACATCTGCACGATGTTGGAAAGCTTGGCATCGCCCGCGGCAGGAACCGCAACCGGTTCGTTGATCAGGCGGGCGGGGCGATCGAAGATGATATGGGCCGGCTCGATCACGGGCCCGTTCCCGGCCAGGACCAGAGCGCGCCGCATCACGTTCTCGAGCTCGCGCACGTTGCCCGGCCAGCTATGTGCTGCCAGCATGGCCAGGGCCTCGTCAGAGATCCACGGTGCAACCTGCGCATGGCGCATCGCCATCGCGAAGGCGAGCGGCGCGATATCGTCGGGACGTTCGCACAAGGCGCGCAGGGCCAGCGGGAAGACATTTAGGCGGTAATAGAGATCGGCGCGGAAGCGGCCTTCCTCGACTTCAAGCGGCAGATCGCGGTTGGCACAGGCGATCACGCGGACGTCCACCTTGATAGGCTGCGTTGCGCCCAGTGGCACGACTTCGCCTTCCTGTAGCGCGCGCAGCAGCTTGGCCTGCAGCGTCAGCGGCATCTCGGCGATCTCGTCGAGCAGCAGCGTGCCCCCGTCAGCCGCGCGGAAGAAGCCTTCGCTCGCGGCATTGGCGCCGGTAAACGCGCCCTTCTGGTGGCCGAACAGCAGCGCTTCGAGCATGGCTTCGGGCATGGCGGCGCAATTGATGGCGATGAACGGCTTGTCGGCGCGAGCCGAGTGTTCGTGGATGAAGCGGCTCAGCACTTCCTTGCCGGTGCCGGTCGGGCCGTTGATCAGGACGGGGATGTCGGTGGCGGCGATGCGTTCGGCCAGGGCAAGGACAGACAGGCTTTCAGGATCGGCGGCAATCGGCGCGCCTGGCTTGGCGGCACAGGCCAGTACCGCAGCCAGCGCAGCTTCGCCGGCACCATCGGTGTAGCGCAAGGTCGCCGTCCGGCTGCCCGGCTGCCGTTCGATGGCAGGCGTTGCCGACCGCTCAAGCAGCACGACCTGCTTGCGCGGGGGCAGCTTCGCGTTCTCGAAGGCATCGGCGAGCAGCGACTGCCCATCCGCGCCGTAGCTGGAAAGCACCGAAGCCGCGCGCTGTACCAGCGCTGCGTGCGCTTTCGCCGCCGCTTCCGTGAACTGCAGTGCCCCGCAATCGCGAATCATTTCAAGACCCCTGTTAACCATCCTGTCTGTTCCCTTCTTTCGCGCGGGACCGACAAACAGGTTGAAACTTTAAGGGGGCGGGTAACCCTAAGGGCCAGTACTTAGGTCCGGCATTCTTTTGCCGGGCGGCAACTTAAAACCGGCTGCCATTTGCCGGTCTTAGTCCCGACAGCCGTGTCGATCCTCTGACCCGGCGGTCCTTTCGGGAACGACACACCACCCTACCGGAGAATGGAAAATGGCGGTTATCAATACAAACATCAGCGCCTTGAAGGCGACGAACTCGTCGAACATGGCCAACAAGATGCTCGGCACGGCGATGGAGCGCCTGTCGACCGGCAAGCGCATCAACGGTGCCAAGGACGACGCGGCCGGTCTGGCAATTGCCACCAGCATGACGGCTCAGATCAAGGGCATGAACCAGGGCGTTCGCAACTCGAACGACGGCATCTCGCTGGCACAGACCGCAGAAGGTGCGCTGAACGAAGTGTCGAACATGCTCCAGCGCGTTCGTGAACTGGCCGTGCAGTCGGCTTCGGGCACCTATCAGGACGCCACCGACCGTGCCTACATGCAGACGGAAGTTGACGAGCTGACCGCGCAGATGGGCCAGATCATCGACAACACCAAATTCAACGGTGTGCAGCTGTTCGATGGCTCGGTTGCGACCGTGACGGTGCAGACCGGTGCAAACGGTTCGGACACCGTGGACATCACCATGGCCGACCTTACCACGCTGTCGGCTAACGGCGGTGCTGCCGGGTCTTACGATGTCTCCTCGGCAACCTCGGCAAACGGTCTGCTCGCAACGCTCGACACCGAACTGGACTCGATCTCGAGCTCGCGTGCAACGCTCGGTGCCGGCATGAACCGCCTGGAATCGGTGGTGAACAACCTCAACGACAACATCACCAACCTGTCGGATGCCCGTTCGCGCATTCAGGACACCGACTACTCGACCGAAACCACGCAGATGGCCAAGGCCCAGATCCTCTCGCAGGCCTCGACCGCGATGATCGCACAGGCCAACCAGAGCCAGCAGAACGTGCTGTCGCTGCTGCGTTAAGCGATGACCTCCGCCTGCCTCCACCAGGCGTGATCACAAGCCCGGCGGCCCATTCCAGGCCGCCGGGCCTTCGTGCGTTCTCCGGTGAATGAAGAAGGGCGGCTCCTTGCGGGGCCGCCCTTCGATGTTTCAGAAAGAAGCCGTTTTTACTTCACACCGACCGGGAAGCGCACGCCATTGGGCGCGGCGCTGGACAGCCGGCCATCACTGCGAGGACCGCCGATCAGCACGAGCCCGGCAAGGTGCGGAGTGGCCATTGAGGTACCGGAGATCGTGTTGTAGCCGCCGTTCAGCCACGTCGAGAGGATCGACACGCCCGGTTCGGCGAAGTCCACGGGGTCGTTGACCAAAGAGTAGTTCGAGAAGCTGGCGAAGGTGTCCGAGCTGTTCACCGCTGCCACCGTGTAGATATACGGGCCGTCGGCGCGGGCGGGTGAGTGATTGTTGGCGTCGTCAGTCTCGTTCCCCGCGGCCAGCGCAAAGATGACCTTGCTGCTGTTGGACGCGTTGACCACTGCCGTGTCGAGCGCATCGGAAACTGGCCCGCCAAGGCTCATGTTGGCGACGTCTCCGGCCGAGCCGACCGAGGCTACGTAATCGACGCCGGCGATGACATCCGAATAGGCACCGCTGCCGCGACGATCGAGCACACGCACCGCAACGACCTTTGCCCCGGCTGCCACGCCGACGACGCCAGTGCCATTAAGCTTGGCGGCAATCGTGCCGGCCACATGCGTGCCATGGCCGTTCAGATCGTTCGGCGAAGTCTCGCGCGAGACGAAGTTGCGGCTGAGCGCGGTGTCGACGTTGAGGTCCGGATGCGTGAGGAAGATGCCGCTGTCGATCACGAATGCGCGCCCGGTGCCGGTGTAATTGGCGCCGCCGCCCACGCGGGTGATGCCGGCAGGGGTGCTTTCGGTGGTCGAACCGCCTCCGCCGCCCGGCTTTGCCAGCGCATTGATCGGGTCGATCACAGTGGCGACCTGGTCGGCCTCGCAATATTCGATGTTGGGGTTATGCGCGGCGACGGCTTTGGCACCTTGCGCCGGCAAGTTGATAGAGAAGCCCTGCAGCGCATGATGGTAGACGTGTCCGATCTTGCCACCAGCCTTGCCAGTGACCTTGTTGGCTTCGGCCTGTTCGGCGCCGGCCGCAACACTGCCCTTCTTGAAGACGCAAATCCAGCTGTCGGGGATGGCCGATCCGGCGACTGCGGCTGCGGTTGGCCGGGCTGAAACTGCAACGGCAGGGCTCGACGAGGCGGGCAACAGCACCGCTCCCGAACCCGTGGACTTACCGCCGCCCGCCGCGGCAAACACGATCCCGGCCAATGCCACCGCCGATACGGTGGCCAAAGCTGCAAACTTGCGCATCTGGATTCAGCTCCCTGTCCCTACGTGTTGCGGTTCGTGGCTTGAGCACGACGCACCCCGCAATGATCGGAAGCTGCAGTGATCCGGTTACACATGCAACCGGAACTTTCACCATTATTTCAGGTGGATGTCATTTTATTGCTTAACGAAGCGCAAAGGATGTTTAACCCGTAATCAGGATCGACATCCGCCGGTTGCGCGGGTCGGCCGGGTTGTTCTGCACCAGCGGCTCGCGGTCGGCCACGCCCTCGATCCGGCGAAAGCGCGGTTCGGCGATGCCTTGACGCATCAGGGCCTGGCGCGTCGTCTCGGCGCGGCCGGCCGACAGTGACCAGTTGTTGGCGACACCGTTCTTCCACGGCAAGGAATCCGTGTGGCCGCGAATGGTCAGCTGGGTCGGGTCGGGCGCAATGGCCTGGCCGATCGCGCGGAGAAGTTCGGCAGCGTCAGGCGTCAGCACGGTGGTGCCCAGCAGGAACATCGAGAAGTCCGCATCGTCGACCACATCAAGCCGGACACCTTCGGGAGTCTCGGTCATGCGCACCTGCCGGGCCAGCTTCTTGAGCTTTTCGGATTGCGCAAGCTTCTGGGCGATACGTTCCTTCATCACCTGGCTGCGTTTGATCTTGCTGCCACCTTCCTTGGGGCCGCCGGAGGCATCGCGGGGAATGGAAAGCGTCTTGTTGCCGGTCTGCCCGGCGCGGTGCGGATAGTCGTCCACATCCGTCAGCGATGAACCTCCCAGCACGCCATAACCGCCGGCGCTGCCCTGTCGCACCTTGACGAGTGTCGGCGTGAAGTAGTCGGCAATGCCCTTGCGCTGCTTCTCGGTCGTCGCGCCCAGCAGCCACATCAGCAGGAAGAACGCCATCATGGCGGTCACGAAGTCGGCATAGGCCACCTTCCAGGCGCCGCCGTGGTGCCCGCCGGCCACGATGGTGATCTTCTTGACGATGATCGGTTTGGGCGGCTCGTTCTTGCCCTTGGCCGGTGCCTTGGCCATGGCTTATTCCTTGTCTGCTAACGCGGAAGCGGCACCGGCCCGCTCCCCCGTCTGGCCACCCACGAGAGTACCCTGAATGGGTGGCCGGGCGGGGGGGGAGTAGGCCGGTGCCGACTGCGTTTCTGTGAAACGGAAACGCACAATCAACGTCCGCGCAGTGCGTCGAGAAGTTCCGACAGCCCCGGACGGAAGGCGTGACCCAGACCAGAGCGGGCGCTTTCGACGACGAGCGGCTGCGGCCAGCCATGGAGGCTGGCGATGATCACCTGTTTCACCGCCTGAAAAATCATCTCGTCCTGCTCGAGCACCTGCTTGAGCCGCCCTGCGATCGGGCCGACCATGCCATAGGCGAGCAGAATGCCGAGAAATGTGCCGACGAGTGCCGAACCGATCATCGCGCCGAGGATCGATGGCGGCTTGTCGATCGACCCCATCGTCTTCACCACGCCAAGGACCGCCGCGACGATGCCGAGCGCCGGGAGCGCGTCTGCAAGGCCCTGGATGGCGTGCTGGGCTTCGTGCTCCTCGTGGAAATGGGTCTTCATCGCATGATCCATCACTTCTTCCACGGCATGCACTTCCAGCGTGCCTGAAGAGACCACGATCAAGGTCAGTGTGTCGCAGATCAGGGAAGTGAGTGCACCGTTGGCCAGCAGGCGCGGATACTCGGCGAAGATCGGCGAGTTCTTTGGGTCGGTCACGTGGCTTTCGAGCGCAACCGGGCCATCGCTGCGCAGGATCTTCATCAGCTTGGTGCACAGCACGATCACGTCGATGTGATCCTGCTTGTTGTGCTTCGGCCCCTTGAAGGTTTTTCCAAAGCCGGCGCCAATGCCCTTAAGTTCGTGCATCGAGTTGCCTGTGACAACCGCCCCGACAGCGGCGCCGCCGATGATCAGCATTTCGTGCGGAAGTGCGTGCAGCACAGGGCCAAGATCGCCACCGGTGATGGCGAAACCGCCAAACACCATCGCAAGCAGAATGACGATGCCGATGATTGCGAACATGAAACAGGTTCCCGGTGAGCTTGCGTGCTCAGTTCAGCACGCTGAACAGCGAAAGACTGGCGAGCCGCGAAAAGCTGGCCTGGCTGGCCTGCAGCACCAGCATGGTGTTCTGCAGGCGGGCGATGGATTCGGTGAGGTCTGCGCCGCCGACTTCGGTCTTCTCGGTGGTGCGCATCTCGGAAAGTGAGGCGCGACGGTCGGTGTTGAGGTCAATCCAGTTCAGGCGCGAACCGACCACAGTCTGCGCCGTCGTGATGGAGTTGAGGCCATCGCCCAGCGCGGCAAGCGCGGTTTGCGCCGGGGTTATGCCGCCGGTCCCGGATTTCAGGTCGTCTGCCAGGGTCTTGGTCAGCGCCAGCAGATCGACAGTGGCGCCGCCGGACTGGAATTGCAGGAAATCCGGGCCGATCACCCCGCGCTGAACCGACTGGCCTCCGCCCAGTGAAATCGTCCCGGGCGCGTTGGTGCCCGCGTAGGTCGCGTTGCCCGCTGCATCCAGCGTGTAGGCTTCGGCGGCACTCTCACCGCCGAACAGGGCGTTGCCATTGGCATCGCGCGTGTTGGCAAGCGCCACGAGATTGCCGTGGATCTGCGCCACTTCCTCGCCGATGCCGGCGCGCTGGCTGGCGTTGACGGTGGTCGAACCCGCCTGCGTGGCCAGCTCCTGCAGCCGGATGACCAGATTGGCGAACTGCGAAAGCGCGCTGTCGGTGAGCGTGAGGTCACCGGTCGCGCGGTTGGTGGCGGCGGTGTCGATTTCGTCGAACACATCGGCCCGGGCCAACTGGCGCAGGCGCGAGGCGGCGACCGGATCGTCGGAGGACCGCTGCAGGCGCTCTCCCGTCGACATTTCGGCCTGCGTCTCCTCTGCCTGCTTGCGCAGGGCGGTGAGGTCCATGACAGATCGTTCGAAGAACGCGCTGGTCGATGTGCCGAAGATCGTGCTCATTGGCGCTTACCCGATTTGCAGGAGTGCGTTGAAGATGTCGGATGATACCTGCATGACCTTGCCGGACGCCTGAAAGGCCTGCTGGAATCTTACTAGGTTGACCGCTTCCTGATCGAGATCGACGCCCGATTGCGCGGAAAGGGCAACCTTTGCGGTGTCGGCAATCGTCTGGAGCGCCCCCAACGTGACATTGCGTCCCGCCAGCGTGCCTGAAACGTCGAACAGGATCGCATCCATCGTGCCCGACGGGTTCACGCCCGCCAGTGCCGTGCGGATCGCGGCAAGGTTCGTCGCATCGCGGCTGCCGGGCGTCGTCACACTTGCAGGAGCGGTGGCAATCTTGCGGCCGTCCTCGACGGCGAGTGCCATCGTTGCCGCGCTCGTCCCCGAAAAGATCGCGGCGCCCATTGCGCCGTCGAGATCGCGGCCCCCGGTCTGGGCGGTGTTGAAGGCATTGACGATGTCACCGGCAAGCGTGTCGATATCGGTCTTGAGCTGTGCGCCCTTGGCCAGCGCGAGTTGCTGTCCTGCCAGCGATCCGCCAGCGAGAGTCAGCGGCGTGCTGCCGACAGTAAAGCTGATGGTGCCGTCAGTTGGAGATGTGGTCATGCCCAGGGTGGCGGCGGTGTTGCCGGTCACCAGATCGGTGCCGGCGCTGCCGCCGATCTTGATCGCAACCTGCCCGTCGGCTGAAAAATCGGTCGAGATGTTGGCATAGCCGCTCAGTTCCTCGAGCAGCTTGTCGCGCTGGTCGAGCAGCGCGGTCTTGTCGCTGCTGGCATCGGAGGCGCGGGCGAGGCGGGTGTTGGTCCGCGCCAGTTCCTGCGCAATGCGGTTCACTTGCGTCACGCCGTCGGTGGCAAGGAACCGCAGGCCGTCGGCAGCGGCGTCCATCTCCTGCGCGGCGATCTGGAACGTCCCGGCCATGGTCCGCGCCTTCTCGATCACCGAGGCGCGCAGCGAAGTGTCGGTCGGGTTCTGGGCCAGCTGCTGGAGCGAGGATTCGAAGCCGACGATGGCATCGAACACGCCAGATTGCTCGATTGCGGCTTCGATGTTCTGGAGGCCCGAAGCTTCCGCACTGGCCCGCGCTACGTCAGAGCCGGTGCGGCGCACTTCGGCCTGGCGGAAGGCATCGGCGTTGCGGACAATGCCGTCGAGCCGCACGCCCGAAAGAGAAAGGTCGCCAATTCGATAGGCCCCGCCGGTCGAAGCCACTTCGCTGAACGCGGCCGAGCGCCGGACATAGCCGCTGGACGATGCGTTGGCGATGTTCTGTGCGGTAATGTCGAGGCCGATGCGGGCGGCCTGGACGCCGCTGCGGGCGATCGAGAGGAGATCGGATGCCATGGCTTATGCGCCTCCCTCTGGCGTCGTATCCTTGGGCAGGAGCGCGGCAAGGTGGTTCTCGATCTGCCTGGCAAAACCCAATGCGCCGGTCTGCGAGGCGATTTCGGCAAAGCGGTCGTCGCGCATCTGCACGAAAGTCTGGTCCATCTTCCCGAACACGTCGTCGTCCCCGAAGTTGCTGGCGCGCGCGGCGGACAGCATCTGGCGGACGAAGATGGCTTCGAACTGCCTGGCTGCTCCCGAAAGCTTTTCGCGTTCGGTTGGCGCCTTGGGCGCAAGCGACAGGTTTGGCGCCGTTGCGGAAATCGCGGTCATATCACCACCATCTCTGCCTTGAGGGCACCCGCCTGCTTCAGTGCCTCGAGAATTGCCACGAGGTCCGATGGGCTGGTGCCGAGCTTGTTCAGTGCATCGACCAGCGACGAGAGGGAAGCGCCGGGTTTGAACAGGGCAACCTTGGCTTCCTTCTCGACCGCGTCGATCTGGCTGTTGGGGACCACGGCCGTCTGGCCGCGGCTGAACGGAGCGGGCTGGGAAACCTGCGGCTTTTCGTCGATCTTCACCACCAGCTTGCCGTGGCTGATCGCGGCGGGCGAAAGGCGCACTGCGCTGTTGATGACCACGGTGCCGGTGCGGCTGTTGACGATGACCTTGGCCGCCGTTTCGGCAGGCGTCACGTCGAGCATCTCGATCGCCGCCATCGTCGTCGCGCGGCTGTCGGCACCTGCCGGCAGGCGCAGTGCAAGCGTCACGCCGTCCTCGATCGTTGCGGACTGCGGAAAGCGGGCATTGATCGCATCGCGCACGCGCTGGGCGGTCATGAAATCGGCGTCGAAGAGGTTCCAGCGCAGCACTTCGCCGCTGTCGAACCCGGTGGCGACAGCGCGTTCGACGCTGGCCCCTTCGGCAATGCGGCCGACGGTCGGCACGTTCACGGTCAACTGCGAACCATCGCGCGCGGCAATGCCGAGGCCGCCGACGGCAAGATTGCCTTGCGCCATCGCGTAGATCTGGCCGTCGGCACCATAGAGCGGCGCAAGGATCAGCGCCCCGCCGCGCAAGGACTTGGCCTTGCCAATGGTCGAGACGGTCACGTCGATCCGCTGGCCTGGCTTGGCAAAGGCGGGAAGTTCGGCTGTTACCAGCACGGCGGCGGCGTTCTTGAGGCCGGGCGAGATGCCGGGCGGCAATTGCACGCCAAGACGACCTGCGGTGCCCTTCATCGCCTGCGTCAGGTATTCGAGATTGTCATCGCCCGTCCCGGCAAGGCCAACGACCACGCCATAGCCAGTAAGCTGGTTGGCGCGGACGCCCTGGAACTCGCCAAGGTCGCGCACGCGCTCGGCCATGGCGGGCACGGGCAGGGCCGCCGCGAAGGCTGCAAGAACAGGAAGGATGAACCGGACCAGCATTGCATCAACCTTCAGAAGGGCGAAATCGCGTTGAAGAACTTCGAGAGCCAGCCCTCGCGGCTGGCCCGGCCGACCGATCCATTGCCGGTGTATTCGACCCGCGCATCCGCAACCTGGCTGGAAAGAATGCGGTTTTCCTGATCGATGTCGCCAAGGCGCACGATCCCTGAAAACTGTACCCATTCCTGCCCCTGGCTCAGCATCATGCGCTTTTCACCGCGCACCAGTGCCGTGCCGTTCGACCTCACTTCCGCGATCGTCACCGCAACCTCGCCGGCGAGCGTGCTCGTCTGCGAGGCATTGCCCTGACCATTGAACGACGATCCGCCCGAAGCATTAAGGGCACTGGGCTTGATGAACGAGAGCGGGCCGGTGGTTGGCGGGGTGACAGAGAACTGCCCGTTCTTCTGCGTCTTGGCGCCGGCGGTCTTGGCGCTGGTCATGTTCTCGACCAGCATGACGGTGACAAGATCGCCCACCGCATGGGCGCGGCGTCCTTCGACAAAGCCGGTGTAGCCGGTGCTGACGTTGAAGATCGAGCCCGCAGTCGGCGCCGCGGTCTGGACCGGCAGCGGCGGTGCAACCACCGGCTCGAAGCCCTTCTTGGGCTTGGCGGCGGAGGCCGGGTCCATGCCGAACACGACAGCGGCGGCGACCAGCGAGCCGACCAGCAGAGCGCGGACGGCGGTCCGGCGGCGGCGCGGGCTGCTGAAACGATCGGGGGCGAAATGGCGGTCGAATGGCGTTTGCATCGGTGTCACAGCGTCTGGTTCGCGTTCTGGAGCATGTCGTCGACGGCCGAGATCATCTTGGAATTGATCTCGTAGGCGCGCTGGCATTCGATCATGTCGACCAGCTCCTCGACCACGTTGACGTTCGAACCTTCGAGGTAGCCCTGGCGAATGTTCCCGCGTCCCAGTTCTCCCGGAACGCCGACCTGCGCCGCGCCCGAAGCGGCGGTTTCCTGAAGGAAGTTGTCGCCCATCGACCTGAGGCCGCCCGGGTTGGCGAAGCTGGCAACGGTGATCTGGCCGAGCTGCGCGGGCTCGTTCTGGCCGGCAATGGTCGCAGATACGGTACCGTCGTTGGCAATTGTGATGGCGCTTGCGCCCTCGGGAATGGTGATCGCGGGGTTGAGCGGATAGCCCTGCGCCGTCACCAGCACGCCTTCGGCCGAGCGCGAGAAGTTGCCCGCGCGGGTATAGGCGAGCTGGCCGCCCGGCATTGTCACCTGAAAGTAGCCATCGCCATCCAGCGCAAGGTCGAGCGCATTGCTGGTGCTTTGCAGCGTGCCCTGGCTGTCGATGCGGGTCGTCGCCTGCACGGCAACGCCGGTGCCAAGGTTGAGGCCCGTGGCATAGGCAGTCTCGTTGGAGGACTGCTGCCCGGCCACTCGCGCATCCTGATAGGCCAGCGTGGCGAAGTTGGCGCGGTCGCGCTTGAAACCGGTGGTGCCGACGTTGGCGAGGTTGTTGGCGATCACGCGCATCCGCGTGTCCTGTGCCTCGAGACCGGTGCGGGCGACATGAAGGGCTGAGCTGGGCATAGCGGGTTACCTTTGCGATCAGGAAATGCGCATCAGCGATGCGCTGGATTCGTCGACTTCCTTGGCCTGAGCGACGACTTTGGTGCGCATGTCGAACAGGCGCTGGGCTTCGACCATCTCGACAAGCACGCGGGTGGGATCGACGTTGGACTGTTCGAGGCTGCCGACCATCAGCCTGGCCTCTTCGTCTTGCGGCAGGATGCCAGGCTGGCCGTTCTGGCCGGGGACACGGAACAGGCCGTCGAGTCCCTTCTCGATCCGGCTGCCGGTGGTCGAGGCGATCTTGATGCGCCCGACCAGCTGGGGCGGCTGGTCGGGCGTCTCGGGATTGGCGACGGAAACGCCGCCATCGGGGGAAATCGTGACCTTCGAGCCGAGCGGAACGGTGATCGGGCCGTTCTCGCCGATGACCGGGCGCCCGTCGCCGTTCTCCAGCACGCCGCCTGCACTCACCGCCAGATCCCCGCGGCGCGAATAGGCTTCGCTGCCATCTTCCGCCTGCAGGGCGAGCATCGTGTCGCCGGTCAGCGCCACGTCCAGCGGCTTGCCGGTGGCGATCAGCGTGCCCTGCGCCATCGACGATCCGCGCACTTCGCCTTCGGTCATCGCCCGCGCTTCAAGGCTGGGGCCTTTCAGCGTCATCGGCGTGGCCGTGAGCATCTCGGCGCGAAAGCCGATCGTCTGCGCATTCGCCATGTTGCTGGCGATCACGCGCTGGCGCACGGTCGATCCGGTCATGCCGGAGTAGGCGGTATAGATCAGGCGGTCCATGGATCAGGCTCCGGTCAGGTCAGGTGGATCAGGTCTGCAGCTGGATGACGGTCTGCGAGATCTGCGTTGCCGTATCGATCGCCTTGGCATTCGCCTGGAAATTGCGCTGCGCGGTGATCAGGCTGACCAGTTCCTCGGCAATGTCGACGTTCGAGCGCTCGAGCGCGCCCGAGAGCAGCGAGCCGTACTGGCCGGTGCTGGGCTGGCCGAATGTCGGGGCGCCCGAGATGCCGGTCGTCACCCAGTTGGAAGAGCCGACCTGCTTCAACCCTTGGGGCGCGATGAAGCTGGCAAGAGCGACCTTGCCGATAATCACGTTGGAGCCGTCGGCGTAGGAGGCGGTTACTGCGCCATCATCGCCCAGGGTAATCCCGGCGAACTCGATCGGATTGCCGTTGGCATCGGTGCCATTGGTGGCGGGGATCAGCGCGTCGGCGGGCGTGGTCGAGGTAATCGTGCCCGCAGCATCGGTCGGGAAGACCTGCAGTCGGTTGCCGGAACCGTCGGAGATGTATCCTGCCCCATCGACAGTCAGGCTGCCATTGCGGGTAAACAGGGTCTGACCGGTCACGACGTTCTTGGTGGTGAAGAAGCCATCGCCGTTGATCGCAACGTCGAGAGCCGATCCGGTCTGCTCGATCGGGCCAAGCGCGAAGTTCTGGTTGATCGATTCCACCGCCGCGCCGATGCCGACGACCAGCTTGGGGTTGGTAAAGGCGCTGCCGACGACGATGTCGGCAAACTCGGTGCGGCTCTTCTTGAAGCCAGTGGTCTCGGCATTGGCGATGTTGTGGCTGATCACGCCAAGATCGGTCTGCGCGTTCTTGAGGCCGTTGAGCGAAGTGTAGAAGGACATGCGCGTCTCCTGCGGAACTTAAGCTTGCGAGGTGGTGGTGGGCTGGCTGGCGAGCAGCTTGGCAACGGTGCTGTTGAGCGTGTCGAGCTTGGTCGAGATCGCCGCGAGCGTGTCGGCCTGCTTGCCCGTTCCGCTCAGCGAATCCTTGATGTCGTTGAGGTTCGACAGCGACGAGAACTGCGCCAGCTGCGCCAGCATCTGCGTGTTGTCGACCGGTTCGGTCGGGTCCTGGTTCTGCAGCTGCGTGGTCAGCAGCTTTACGAAGTCCTCGGCGCCCATCGCGCCCCAGCCTTGACCAGCTTTGGCCGAAGCGGTGGCGCCGTTGACGCCGGTGGTGGAAGTGACGGAAGCGATCGACATTATTTCATCCTCATCGTTTCGAGCATGAGCTGCTTTGCAGTCTGCATCGCCTCGACCACGTTCTGGTACTGGCGCGAGCTTTCGAGCATCTCGACCATCTCGGCGTTTTCATCGACCGGGGCGGTCCAGACATCGCCATTGGCATCGGCGAGCGGATGGCCCGGATCGTGCTGGCGAATGGGGGTGGCGTCGGAGCGCTGGACGGCGGCAACGCGCACGGTCGAAAGGCCATTGGCCTGATCGAGCTGTTCGGCAAAGACCGGGCGCAACGGGCGATAGGCCTCCTGCTCGGTCGTGGTCACGGTTCCGGCGTTGGCAAGGTTCGATGCCGCCGCGTTCATCCGCACGAGCTGCGCCGACATCGCCCGACCGGTGACCTGAAACAGGGTGAGGGGATTGTTGCCGGCCATGGCTTATTCCCCCTTGATCGCGCGGGTGATCGTCTCGACTCGGCCCTTGAGGAAGTTGAGCGTGGCTGAATACCCCACCGCGTTTTCGGCAAAGGCGGTCTGTTCCGTCGCCATCTCCACCGTGTTGCCATCGAGGCTGGGCATCACCGGCACGCGGAAGCGCGTGGCCGAAGCGATGGCCTTGTCCTCGCTCATGCCTGCGGTGCGGGCCTTGAGCGCTGCGGCAAAGTCGATGTCCTTGGCCTTGAAGCCGGGCGTTGCGGCATTGGCGATGTTCGAGGTCAGCAGGCCCATGCGTTGCGAACGCAGTTCCAGCGCCGCGCCGTGAATGCCGAAAAGGGAGTTGCTCATGGGTCTTGCCTTCACTGGCTGTCGAAACTCTGCCGGTGTTTCAGCAAAGGGTGTGCCAATTGCCGGAATGCCCCGGAAACCCGTGCTTTTCGGGATATGGGCAGGCGATGACCGGCAAGGGCTTGCCGGATGGCGGCAGAATCGCGCCCGTCGCGCTGCAACAGACTGAAATTCCAGAACTCGCGGCCGTTCTGTGGTGACAGGAGACGTTCCGCTCATGCCACCTGCCTTTCTTTTCGACGGACTGTCCTTGTCGATCGTCCTTGCCGGAACCGCGCTTGCCACCGTGCTGCGCTCGGGCCGGCACGAGCTGACGGTCACCGCCCGGGCCATCGCCGGCCTGTTCGCAAAGCGCTTCTCTGCGGTTCAGGCCAAGGCTGATCTGGCCGCGCAGGTTTCGGCAATCCGCAGCGACGGTCTGCTGCGCGCCAGGACCAGCGCGATCGGCGACCGCGAGTTCGACGACGTAACCGACGTGCTCATTCGTTCGCGTTCGCTCGATGCCCTGATCGAACGACACCACGACCATCGCCGCAAAAGGATCACAGCAGCCAACGCGGCTGTCCGCACGCTGGCCCAGGCCGCAGAACTGGGGCCGGTGTTCGGCATGGTCGGCACGCTGGTCTCGCTCAGCCGCCTGCCCGCGACCGGGCTTGAACAGGGTACGCTCAGCGGAGCGATCTCGATGGCCGTGCTGACGACGCTTTATGGCCTGCTGCTGGCCAATCTCGTGCTTGCGCCGCTTGCCCGTGCTGTGGAGCGCCGCTCCCTGGACGAGGAACGCCAACGGCAGGAGGTGATCGACTGGCTCTCCGGCCAGATCGAACCGGCCCTGCCGGTTGCAACTCACGCCGCCCAGAACACCGGGCATCACTCTGGGCATCACATTGCGCATCATCGCGCCAGGCTGGAGCCATGATCGTCCGCGCCGGAACCGGCTGGCAATACGCGCTGGCCGATTTGTCTCTGATCCTGTTCCTCGCCACGGCTTCAGCGCTGTCGCAGACCGGCGGCAATGCCAAGGCCGCACCGCCCGCGGTGCCTTTGCCACCGATCGCTGCCGCAACGGAAAGCGAACCGGTGGCGGTATGGAGCATCGGTAGTGGCGCGCCACCCTTGCGCACATGGCTCGGCCAGGTCGGGCAGGACCCGCGCCTCGAAGTTCGGGTGATCGTGCGCTATGTCGGCGATACCCGTCTCGCCGCGCTGGCCCAGGCGGTGCAGCTGGCCGAAGCTGGCGGCCCGCGCGCCAGGGATGCCCGCATCCTTGTCGAACCGGGGGATCGCGCCGGTGCCAGCGTAGCGCTCGTCTACAGCAGCGAGACGGCCGCTGCGGCCAGACCAACCCAGTCTGGCACGATGATTGCTCAATAGCGGCATACCCTCAGCTGGATGCCGCTTATGACCACGACCCGCCTTCTCGCCGCAGCCCTTGTTGTCACTGCTGTCGCGGTACCGCTGCAAGCGCAGTCCTCGCCGTTCCACGATCTTGTTGCGATCGATCGCGCGGTCACTGCCTTCACCGGCGCCGGAATCGGTGAGCCGGGCGGTGCCACGCTGCCGGTTGACCGCCGTCTGCGCCTTGCCGCTTGCCGCTCGCCCTTGTCGCTCGATTGGCAGGGCAGCCGGCAGGATACCGTGCTCGTCCAGTGCCCCGATGCCGGCGGCTGGCGGCTCTTCGTCGCCACGTCCGGCAATACCCGGCAAGGCCCTGCCGCCCCACCGGCAATCGCGCGTGGGGAAGCGGTGACGATCAGCGTTGCGGGTGATGGCTTCTCGGTCGCGCAGTCGGGCGAGGCGATGGATTCCGGGGCCCTGGGCGCGTGGATTCGCGTGCGCACCGGCTCCCGCGCCACCCCGATCCGTGCCCGCATCGAACGGCCGGGGCTGGTCATCGTCCCCGTCGATTGATCGCCGCGCAGCCGTTTTTTAACAAACCGGCAAAATTTTTCCGCTCCCGCCCTTAAGAGATCGGCAAGACCACCGTTCTTGCCTTTATCAAACGCTAGGAGCGGAACCATGTCACCTATTGAAATCGGTGCATCGCGCCCGGTTGGGCCGGTGCAGGTCAGTACGCCCAAGTCCTCTAAGGCTGCAGTAGCGACCCCGGTTGTCGACAACGCGCCCGTTGCCGAAGCCAGCGCAGCTGCACAGGTCGAGCGCTCTGCCGCGCTCGATGCAGGGCAGGCTGCGCCGGTCGATGCCGAGCGGGTAAAGGACATCCGTCACGCCATCGAGACCGGCAAGTACCCCATCATCCCCGCCAAGATCGCCGACGCCATGATCGCGGCCGGCATGCTGCTGAGGACTGCACAGTAATGGCCACCTCTACCGTCGCTCGCCCATCGGACCTTCGCGAGACGCTTCGGCAGATGCTTGCCGTCCTGCAGCAGGAGCGGCATGCACTTGCCGGGCTCGATCTCGACATGATCATGGGCTGTGCATCGAGCAAGGCAGACCTGTGCGGCACGCTCGCCGATGTCGATCAGGCCTTGGTGGACGAGGAATGCCGCGGCCTGCTCGATGCCGCGCGCCGCCAGAACGAGGCCAATCGCAAGGTCCGCAACCTGATTGCGGCCAATGTCGCGGCCCGTCTCGACGCGCTTTCGGGTTCGGCTCCGCTCTACCGCGCAGGCCCTCAGGTCCACCGCCTTCGCACGGCGTGATGCCAAGTTGGCACGCCCCTTGCTGAACACCTTCCGACACGCCGCCAACCCGCGGCCGGAAGGACAGTTCAGTGAGTTCAGCCGAGACCTTTGCCTTGCCCGGATCCCCGGCCGCCGTCAGCGGAACCGGGGCCAGCGTGCGCGGGGCGATTGCCGGGGCCGCGCAGGCCACGGGCACCGACTTTGCCTATCTCATGGCACAGGCCAAGCTGGAGTCGAGCCTCGATCCGTCCGCCCGCTCGCGCACATCGAGTGCTTCCGGGCTGTACCAGTTCACCACCGGAACCTGGCTGCGCACGCTCGAAAAGCATGGCGCAGAGCACGGCCTCGCCTGGGCCAGTGACATGATCCGCAGCGGCGCGGCGAGCGATCCTGCGGCCCGTGCCCAATTGCTCGCGCTGCGCTTCGATCCGCAAGTTGCCGCCACGATGGCCGGCGAGTTGGCGGGCGACAATGGCGATTACCTGAGCGGAGTGCTCGGCCGCCAGCCTGACCATGCCGAGCTTTACCTTGCCCATTTCTTCGGAGCCGAAGGGGCAGGGCGCTTCCTGACCGCCCTGGGCAACGATCCCTCGCAATCTGCCGCGGCGCTGTTGCCGTCAGCTGCGGCTGCCAATCGTTCCACCTTCTACGACCGCTCCGGATCGCCACGCTCGGTCAGCGACGTCATGTCGCTCATCCGCAACCGCATGGCAGCAGCCAGCGAGGGCGCTACTGGCGACGAGGCCCTGCAGTGGGCCGCCAGTATGGGGGCCGCCAGCATGGGCGTCACCCCCGCCGCTTCCCCTGCGCCTCAATTCACCGGCGGGCCCATCGCCCGCGAATTCCAGAGCGCGGCGGCAAGCAGCGGCAATCCGGTGCCGGTGGCAGCCAGCTCGATGGCCGATACGCTCAGGCAGGCCTTTGCCCTCGGCGATGGCGCATCGGCGCCTGCGCATGTCCGGCAGGCATATGGCCGTCTTTCGGCAATGGGGCTCTAGGCCATGCTGAAGCGCTTCGGCTCCCCCGCCGCGATGGCCCTGCCTGCCGGCATCCTGATGCTGATCGTGCTGATGGTCGTGCCGATTCCGGCCGTCCTGCTCGATGTGTTCTTCGTGCTGAACATGGCGCTTTCGGTCGCCATCCTGATGGCAGCGATGAATGCGGAAAAGCCGCTCGATTTCTCGGCGTTTCCCTCCGTCCTGCTGTTTGCCACGCTGCTGCGTCTGGCACTCAACGTCGCTTCAACCCGCATCGTGCTGGTCAACGGCCACGAAGGCGGCGCGGCAGCGGGCCATGTGATCGAAGCCTTCGGTGCGTTCCTGATCGGCGGCAACTTCGCAGTCGGCCTATTCGTGTTCATGATCCTGATGATCATCAACATGGTCGTCGTCACCAAGGGCGCGGGCCGCGTCTCGGAAGTGTCCGCGCGCTTCACCCTTGATGCCTTGCCGGGCAAGCAGATGGCGATCGACTCCGATCTCGCCGCCGGCCTGCTCACGGCCGACGAAGCCAAGGCCCGCCGCCGCGAAGTCGCGACCGAGGCCGACTTCTACGGCTCGATGGACGGTTCGTCCAAGTTCGTGAAGGGCGATGCCATCGCCGCCCTGCTGATTCTGGGCGTCAACATCATCGCCGGTTTCTGCCTTGGCATGATCAGCCACGGACTGACGGCATCGCAGGCGGCAGAGTTCTACATCACGCTGGCCATCGGCGATGCGCTGGTGGCGCAGGTCCCCTCGCTCCTGCTGTCGATCGCCGCTGCCGTGATCGTCACCCGCGTGTCCGACAGCCGCGACCTGACCGGCCAGATCGGCGGCCAGTTCGCCAACCCTGCCATCTGGCTTCCCGTTGCCGTGATCATGGGCGCGATAGGTGCGATTCCGGCGATGCCGCAGATAGTGTTCCTGCCTGTCGCCGCGCTTGCCGGTTGGCTGTGGTGGGCGCTCAAGAAGCGCGCCGACCGTCCCGCCCCGGTGGAAGTCATTGCGCCCGAGCCGATCGATCCCAACCGCATCACGCTCGATGAGGTCAGCGACCACACCCTTGTCACCATCGAGATGGGCTATGGCCTGATCAATCTGGTCGACGAGCGGCGTGGCTCGCCGCTGGTCGCCAGGCTTACCGGCGTGCGCAAGCAGCTCAGCCAGGCCTTCGGCTTCATCGTTCCCCAGTTCCGCGTGCGGGATTCACTGGAACTTGGCGCCAATGCCTACCGTATCCTGCTGGGCGGCGTGCCCGTCGGCATTGCCGACATGCGCCCCGAAAAGATCCTCGCCATCGACGCGGGCGATGCCAGTCCCGACCATGGCTTGCGTGGCGAAGCCACCCGCGATCCCAGCTTCGGCTGCCCCGCCATCTGGATCGACCCGGCACAGCGCGATCTGGCCATCGCCGAGGGCTTCCTTACCGTCGATGCCAGCACCGTCGTTGCCACCCACCTCAACCAGGTTCTGGGCGACCGGCCATCAGCGCTGCTCGGTCCCGACGAGGTCAAGGCCATTCTCGAAGGCGTCAAGGAGCGCGCCGCAGGCCTTGTCGAGACGATCCACCCGCAGCCGATGTCGCTTGGTGCGCTTACCCGCCTGTTCCACGCCTTGCTCGACGATGGCATTTCCATCGCCCACCCGCTGCCGATCCTCTCGGCCTTGAGCGAAGCGCTGCAGCAGACGAACGACCACGATCGTCTGGTGGACCTGCTGCGCGCCGACCTTGGCGCCATGATTGTCGGCCGCATCTGCGGCCCGGACGAGTGCCTGCCTGTCGTCACGCTCGAAGCCGGGCTCGAACAGATGATCGTTGGCGGAATGCACGATCCCGCCACCGGCCAGCCCGTGATCGAGCCCGACCTCGCGCGCGGCATCGGCGAGCGCATCTCCGCCCTGATTGCCGAGCGCGGGCCTGCCGCGCCGTCCATTGCCCTGATCGTCCAGCCCCGCGCCCGCCGCCCGCTCGCCGCGCTGTTGCGCCTGCGTGCGCCAGGGTGCCTGGTCATGTCGATTTCAGAACTGCCGCCTTCGCAGCCGATCGAGGTCATCTCCGTGATCGGAGGCGAGGCGCCGCCGCAACCTGCCCGTCCAGAGCTGCCAATTCCTGAGGGACTTGCCGCATGAAACACGACCACCGCGGTTTCGCCGCCGCCCGCGCCTATGCGCAGAACGAGGCCGCCGACCGTATCCGCCGCTTCCTGCCACTGGTGAAGCGCCTTGCCTGGCACGTCCACGGCTCGGGTCGCGCCGGGATCGAGATCGAGGACCTCATCCAGGCCGGCCTCGTGGCGTTGACAGAATGCGCCCAGCGGCACGACGGCCCGACCGAAGACGGCTTCGCCGCCTACGCCAAGTTGCGCGTGCGTGGGGCCATGGTCGACCTCGTTCGCCGCTCCACCCCGCTCTCCCGTTCAGCAACCGAACGCCGCCGCCTCCTGCGCGAGAGAACCACCGCGCTGACCAACGATCTCGGCCGTCCGCCCAACGACGCCGAACTAGCCGCCGCCATGGGCCTGACCGAACGTGAGCTGGCCGACCAGAAGGCCGCGGATGAGCCTTTGCGTTTCGAAACGATCGACGATGCCTATTCCGACAGCAATGCCGCCTTTGCCGACGATCGCCCGGATGCCTTCGCCATGCTCGCGGACGACGAGATGCGCGGTGCAGTAGCCTCGGCGATCGCCGACCTGCCCGAACGGCTGCAAATGATCATCCAGCTCTACTTTGTCGAGGAGCTGAACCTTGCCGAAATCGCCGAAGTCCTCGGCGTCAGCATCCCGCGTGTGCACCAGCTGAAGGCGCAGGCGCTCGACAAGCTGCGCGCCTCGCTTGGCGAGGGCTACGATATTCTCTGACCCCGCTTGCCAACCGCCCTGAGTCAGTTTAACCGATCAGTTAAACGCAGCTTTGGGAGAGGCAGGAATGGCGATCAGGACACGCATTACCGAGATGCTCGGCATCGAGCATCCGATCGTGCAGGGCGGCATGATGAACGTGGGCTATGCCGAACTGGCAGCCGCGGTCTCCAACGCCGGCGGCCTCGGCATCATCACCGCGCTGACCCAGCCAACGCCTGAAGCCCTGCGTGATGAGATCGAGCGCACCAAGGGCATGACCGCGAAGCCCTTCGGCGTGAACATGACGATCTTCCCGACCGTCAATTCGCCCGACTACAAGGCTTATGCCCAGGCGATCATCGACGGGGGCGTGAAGATCGTCGAGACGGCGGGCACGCAGGCGGTCCGCGAGATCTGGGAGATGCTCAAGCCCCATGGCGTGACGATCCTGCACAAGTGCACCGCCGTCCGCCACGCGCTTTCGGCCGAGCGCGCCGGTTGCGACATCATCTCGATCGACGGTTTCGAATGCGCCGGGCACCCCGGAGAGGACGACATCCCCGGCCTCATCCTGATCCCGGCAGCGGCTGACAAGGTGAAGATCCCGATGCTCGCCTCGGGCGGCTTCGGCGATGGGCGCGGCCTCGTCGCGGCGCTTTCGCTCGGGGCGGAGGGCATCAACATGGGCACGCGCTTCTGTGCCACGGTCGAAGCGCCGATCCACGACAACGTCAAGCAGGCCTATATCAACAACGACGAGCGCGGCAGCTTCCTGATCTTCCGCAATTTCAAGAACACCGCCCGCGTCGGCCGCAGCGAAGTGTCCGAAGAAGTCGTCCGCCGCCTGTCGCAGCCGGACGCGAAGTTCGAGGACGTTCAGGAGCTGGTCAACGGTCGCGCCGGCAAGCAATTGCTCGAAACCGGCGACCTGACCAAGGGCGTGTTCTGGGCCGGCATGGTGCAGGGCCTGATCCATGACATCCCGACCTGCCAGCAGCTGATCGACCGCATCATCGGCGATGCTGAAAGCATCATCCGTGGGCGCCTCGAAGGCATGCTGGCATGAAGATCGACGGATCGATCAGCGCAGTCGTCACCGGCGGCGCCTCCGGTCTCGGTCGCGCGACAGCCGAAGCTCTGGCAGCGGCGGGCGTGAAGGTCGCGATCTTCGACGTCAACGAGGAGCAGGGCGAGGCCGTCGCACAGGCCATCGGCGGCCTGTTCTGCAAGGTCGACATCACCTCGGAGGACTCGGTCGTCGCAGGCTTCGCCACGGCCCGGGCGGCCCACGGGCAGGAGCGGGTCTGCGTCCACTGCGCGATGACTCATCGCAAGGGCAAGACTGTCAGCCGCAACCGCGAGACCGGCGAGTTCACAAGGCTCTCCACCGAGGACTACGAATACGCCGCGCAGGGCATCCTGATCGCCAGCTACCGCGTCGCCTCCCTCTCGGCATTGGGCATGGCCAGCCTCGATCCGCTGGAAGACGGCGAGCGGGGCACGATCATTCTTACCGCCTCGGTCGCGGCGCAGGATGCGCAGGTGGGGCAGGTTGCCTATGGTTCGCTCAAGGCCGGGGTCAACGGCCTCGTCCTGCCAATGGCGCGCGACCTGATGGACCTCGGCATCCGCGTCAACGCCATCATGCCCGGCATCTTCGGCACGCCGCTGCTCGGCCGCCTGCCCGACAAGGTGCTCGACAGCCTCAACGCCTCGGTCCCGTTCCCCAAGCGCCTCGGCAAGCCCGAGGAGTTCGCCAGTCTTGCCATGGAACTGGTCCGCAACAGCTATTTCAACGGCCAGGCGATCCGTCTCGACGGCGCGATCCGCATGGCCCCCCGGTGAGGATTTCCGCATGACCCAGTCCCCCTTCCGTGACGATGTTCTTGCCGGCAAGACCGCATTCATTGCCGGCGGCACCAGTGGCATCAACCTCGGCATTGCCAAGCGCTTTGCCGAACTCGGCGCCCGCGTGGCAGTGCTCGGCCGCAATCCTGAAAAGGCCGCCAATGCTGCCGCCGAGATCGGCCATGACGCGGTATGGCGCGCGGCTGACGTGCGCGATTACGGCGCGATCTGCGAGGCGATGAAGTCCGTGCGCGATGAAATCGGCGCGCTCGATATCGTCATCTCGGGCGCGGCGGGAAACTTCCTTGCGCCTGTCCTCGGCATGTCGGCCAATGCCTTCAAGACCGTGGTCGACATTGACCTCCTCGGCACGTTCAACGTGTTCCGCGGTTGCCACGAACTGCTGGGCCCCGGCGCCTCGCTGATCGCCATAACCGCGGGGCAGGCGGAACAGGCCATGGCGATGCAGGCCCACGCCTGCGCGGCCAAGGCCGGGATCAACCAGCTTGTCCGCACGCTGGCGATCGAATGGGGGCCGGACGTGCGCGTCAACGGTATCTCGCCGGGGCCAATCGCCGACACCGAAGGCATGGCCCGCCTCGCGCCGGACGAGACCACCCGGCAGGCACACTATGCCCGCATCCCGATGAAGCGCTGGGGCACGGCCTACGAAATCGGCGAAGCGGCAGTGTTCCTCTCGACCCCTGCCGCCAGCTACGTCACCGGCGCGATCCTCGATGTCGACGGGGGCAGCTCGGTCGGCGACGCCTCTCGCACCAGCACGAGCAAGGGCCTGGCCTGATCATTCCTCTCCCCTCCCGCAAGCGGGAGGGGGCGGGGGTGGGCCTGCCTCAGCCCGCGTGCTCACCCGCCAGGATCGGGTCGCCCGCCTGCATCGTCTTGCCATCGGTGACGATCACCTTGTCGCCGAGCGAGGCGATGCGGAACAGCTTTTCGGCGAAGGCATCGGGCACGCCGATGCAGCCGTTGGTGGCATAGCCCTTTTCCACCTTGCTGCCGTGGATCGATACACCGTCGTTGGTCAGCCGCATCATCCACGGCATCGGCGCATCGTAGATGTTTGAGACGTGGTCGGCATCCTTCTCGGTGATCGGGAAAATGCCGGTCGGCGTCGGCTTCTCGCCATAACCCTTGAGGATCGCCGCCGCGCCGATCTCGTGCCCGTCGCGGAATACCGAGATGACCCGCGCGGTCAGGTCCACCGTTACCACCAGCTTGCCCGATGCCGGTGCGCGGGTCTCGTCCCAGTAGAACTTGCCGAAGCGAATCGGCTCGTTGATCGGGAGGATCGACTTGACCACGAACGGCCCGTCTACCGGCTTCTGCGCCACGGCGGGAACCGGCTTGGGCGGGGGTACCATGGCAGGCGCGGCTTCTGCGGCGCCGCTGCCAAATGCGACTTGCGCGATGTCCTGCCCAGCGTGGAAGGCGAGCAGCGAAGCGGCGCCCGTGGCGATCACGCCCAATGGCATTCGCACCCAGCGCTTCGTCCACCAACCCGATTGCCCAGCCATTCGCGCCACTCCTTTCCCGTTAAGGAATAGGCATTAACGCATGGGCTTGCGAGTCCCGATCCCACCGCGTCCCGCCTCGGGACGGCGGGCATCTGGCAGGTTATCAATCGTGGTTAACGTGCGGGAAGTGCCAGCCGCCGCCACAGCCGCTCGAGCGGTCCCTGCCCGAAGCGCCGCAGCCACCACTGCGGCCAGAGGACCATCGCCGCCCATCCCAGCAGCACGAACGCCGGAAGCCAGACGCGCGGCAGTTCCGGCCCAAGGCCAAGGCCCCAGCCAGAGAAAATCGCCGTCATCAGCACGGTCGTGCCAAGATAGTTGCTGAATGCACAGCGCCCCGCCGCCGCCAGCGCCTTGCCGATCCGCCACTGCCGCACGGTCGGGAAGATCAGCACCAGCAAGGCGGCATAGCCCAGCGCCATCAGCAGGTGCGGCAGGGCCATGCCGTCCTCGATTGCCAGGAACATCGCCTGCGGTGGCCAGCCGTGCCCTTCCAGCCAGTGCACCGCCATAACGGTTGGCACCCCACCGATCACAATGCCCGACCCGGCCAGCACCGCCAGCCGCCGGCGCGTCCAGCCCATGAAGAACCCGCCGCGCACCATCGCCATGCCCAGCAGCATCAGCGGCACCGTTTCGGTAAAGGTTGAAAGCGTGGTGGTCAGAGGCTGGAGGGGAGAGTCGGTCAGCTTAAGCCAGATCGCCTGCAGGAACCCCGCGTTCAGCACGGCGGTGTCCTTGGCCACCGATGCGGCAATGCGGCCCATCAGCGCTGGCTGATCCGCCATCACGCCGGGCAGGGCGGTCAGCGCTTCGATCACGTGAACCAGCGCGTAGAAGGGCAGGGCGATCAACGCCAATTGCCGCGGCTCCAGCCGGCGCAGCAGCAGCGCGGCCATTCCGCACAGCGCGTAGAGAAACAGGATGTCGCCCCACCACAGCAGCGCGAAGTGCAGGTAGCCGAACAGCGCGAGCCACAGCAATCGCCGGACTTGTGCAGCGTCAGGGTCCAGACCCTTGCGCTCGGCAGCTTGTGCAAACAGCACCATGCTGGCGCCAAACAGCATGCTGAACAGCGCCCGCATCTTGCCCTCGAACACCACGAAGGCAAAGGCAAACCAGCCGTACGCGGCAGGCTCGGCATGAGGAATCGCAGGCGAGAAGGTTGCGAGCGAAGGCCCCCAGAACCCGGTGACATTGATCGCCAGAATGCCCAGCACGGCCACGCCGCGCAGGAAATCCATCGCCTCTATGCGGGTAGGGGGTATATCCTCGGCCAAGCCATCAGGGCTTTACCACCAGGCATGTGAAGCCGCCAGCCTTGAGCGCGCCGCAAGCCTTGTCTGCATCGGCCTGTCCGGCAAACCCCCCGGCAAGCAGGCGCGTGACCGAGCCGGACGGAAGGTCGATGCGGCCATGGCCTGCCAGTTCAGGCCGTCCCTTGACCTTGCTCCACAGCCCATCCGCGTTGGCCTTGACGCCGAATGCGCCCAGCTGGACGCGCCAGTTGCCTTTGGCCTGTGGGGCAGGGGGAACAGGAGCAGAGGCAGCAGGCTTCGGCGCCTTGGCGGCGACCGGCTTTGCCGCCGGAAGTTCCGCCATATGTACCGCACCCGATGATGCTTTGGCTGCGACCGGCTTCGCTGCCGGGGCATTGCTGCCGACCACGCGCTTGGGGGCGGGCATTGGCACTGGATTGGCAAAGTCAGCGCCTGCAGTGATGACCGATGGAGGCACGTCTGCCTTCTCCAGCGAGCCCGTCGGGACGCTCGAACGGACCGGGGCGGTCGGCATGGCCTTGGCACCCAGATCGGCCGCTGCAAACTGCTCGGACCGCTTGGCCTGTGCCTTCTGCTCAAGATCCGCCGCCAGCGATACGCCAAGTTGGCGTTGTTCCAGCGGGATCATGTTGTCCATCATCGCCAGCGCCCGCGTCGCCTGTTCGAGGCCGCTCGACGAGGCGCGACTGGTCAGCGCATAGGCGCGAACCCAGTCCTTGCCCACCGTATCGCCGTTGAAGTGCGCAATGCCCAGGATGTACATTGCGCGCGGTTCGCCGCGTTCGGCCGATGCCTGCAGGAATGGCGCGGCCTCGGCCTTGCGATTGTCCTGGAACAGCAACAGCCCCAGCGTGTCGGACGCCTTGATATGGCCCTGTTCGGCGGCCTTGCGATACCATGCTTCGGCCCGCTTCAGGTCCTGCGGCACGCCTTTGCCCAGCTTGTAGGCCTGCCCCATGTTGAACTGCGCATCGGCATCGCCCCTGGCAGCAGGGCCAAGCCATTCCCTGACCGCCGCTTCATGCTCCCCGCGCGACCATGCCTCGACGCCCGCCTTGGTGTCGGCCAGTGCCGGAGCGGCGGCAAGCGCCATCGCCGCAGTGGCGGCAAGCGCCATCGCCGCAGCGGTGATCGCCAGACTGGAAATGCGCTCGAAGTTTCTCATGGTCGCCAAAGTCCGTCCCGGTGGAATGCCAGTGAAAAGTCACATCGTGATCGTTACTGCAACCCGCAGCCACCCTGTTCGGGTCTGTGCCCGGTTGCGATGCCGGCCTTGCTGCGCGGGCGGTATAGTCAACGAGGCGTTAGCGAAGTCTTAGCGACGGTCTGTGGCCCGAAAAGCGCGTAAGCCCCGACGTTCTTCATGCCAGATCCGCAGTCGGCCGTCTCCGGAATGGAACCGACGTTAACCGAAATTTCAGTCCGATCTGCGAATCCGGACGCGAAGAGAACGTGGCGTGCGCCTGCATCATTGCGAGGTGCGACTATCAGGGGGTTTGGCTTTGCGCGTACTGGCATTGGCATCGCAGAAAGGCGGATCGGGCAAGACCACGCTGTCCGGTCACCTCGCCGTCCAGGCCCAGCGCGCTGGAGCAGGGCCGGTCGTGCTGATCGACATTGACCCGCAAGGCTCCCTTTCCGATTGGTGGAACGAGCGCGAGGCCGAATTTCCGGCCTTTGCCCAGACAACTGTCGCCCGCCTTGCTTCCGACCTCGTGATCCTGCGCCAGCAGGGCTTCAAGCTCGCGGTCATCGATACGCCGCCGGCCATCACCATGGCGATCCAGTCGGTGATCTCGGTTGCGGAACTGATCGTCGTGCCCACCCGCCCGAGCCCGCATGACCTGCGCGCCGTGGGTGCCACGGTGGACTTGTGCGACCGTGCGGGCAAGCCGCTGATCTTCGTGGTCAACGCTGCCACGCCCAAGGCGCGCATCACTTCGGAAGCTGCCGTGGCGCTTTCGCAGCACGGCACCGTGGCCCCGGTCACGCTGCACCACCGTACCGATTTTGCCGCCTCGATGATCGATGGCCGCACGGTCATGGAATGCGATCCCGGCGGCAAGTCGGCGGCGGAAGTGGCTGCCTTGTGGACCTACATTTCCGAGCGGCTCGAAAAGAACTTCCGCCGCACGGTCTTTGCCGTGCCGCAGCAGGCCGCCGCGATCCCGATGGCCGGCGCGCCGCGCCCGATGGGTGGCTTCGGCCGCCGCGTCGTCGGTTCCTGAGGAGGCGCGGCCCATGAGCGCTTCCAAGCCTCTCGCCTCGCTTTCGCCCAGCCTGCTCGCCCGCAAGGGCGCTGCCCGTCCGGCCATGCGCCCGCAACTGGCCATCAGCTACGAAGAGCAGAGCCAGTTCGTCTCGCAGGACGATCTGGGCTGGAACGACCTTGGTGAAGACATCGCCGAGATCGCCGCCCCGGCCCAGATGGAGCAGCCGGTTGTCGTCCAGCAGATCGAGTCGCTGGCCGAGAAGGTTGCCGCCTTCGCAAAGCCCGCCCAGCCCGGCGAATTTGCGTCGGTGGCGTCGGTCAAGATTGCGCGCAGCCGGGTAAAGGGCGGCAAGCCGGTCCGCTCCGCGCTGCAGGAAGGCCGCAAGGCTGCCTTCACTTTGCGCCTCGACAACTACCGCCACATGCGCCTGCGCCTGGCCTGCACGCTCGAAGATCGTAGCGCGCAGGAACTGGTGACCGAGGCGCTCGACCGCTTTCTCGCCGACCTTCCCGGGCTTGAAGACCTCGCCCGCCGCGCCGTGACGCGCAACTGACGCCTGAGGGGACCATGGACATGATCACCGCCTTCGCACCCAATCGCGCCGCTCGACTGGTGATGTCCACCGCGCTGGCCGCCGGCGTCCTTACCGGCTGCGCCAGCGGCGGCGCTCACCCCGACAAGTACGCATCGTCGGCCCAGACCGCGCTGGCCAAGGGCACCACGACGGCCGCGATCGACAATGCCGAAAAGGCCGTGCTGGCCGATCCGCGCAACGCCGCCTACCGCGTGCTGCTCGGCAATGCCTACCTCAAGGCCGGCCGCTTCGAATCCGCGCGCCAGGCCTATGACGACTCTATGGAACTCGGCGAAGACTCGAGCCGTACCGCGCTCAGCCTGGCGCTCGCCGATATCGCGCTCGGCCGCCATGCCGAAGCGATCGACACCCTGAACTCCTATCGCGACAGCCTTGCCGCTTCGGACTACGGCCTCGCGCTGGCGCTTGCCGGGCAGCCGCAGCAGGGCGCACAGATCCTCGCCCAGGCCCTGCGCGGTGGCGAGAACACGCCCAAGGTCCGCCAGAACCTCGCGCTTGCTTATGCGCTGTCCGGCCAGTGGCGCGAAGCCCGCACCATGGCCGCGCAGGACGTGCCGGCCAGCGAGCTTGGCGATCGCATGGAACAGTGGGCGCTGATGGGCTATTCCGAACGCACCCGCGATCGCGTCGCCGGGCTGCTCGGCGTGCCGCTGCGGGGTGACACCGGCCAGCCGCAGGCGCTGGCACTGGCGAACTTCCCGGCGACGGAACAACTGGCCGCAGAAGCTGCCACCCGCGCGGGACCGGAAGCCGTGGCCGTCGCCGCCGCTCCTGCCCTGGCGGAAGCTGCGGTCAAGGAATTGCCCGCGACCGAGCCTGAGGCACCAGCACCATCGCTTGCCGATTCCTCGTCGCAATCGCAGCAGGCACAGCTTGCCCTGATCGATCTGCCCGCCTCGCAACCGGCTGCTGCACAGGCCTACGTTCGCCCCGCAACCGTTCCGGCGCGCAAGGCACCAGTCGCCGCAAGGCCCGTCGTGACTCCTGCAAAGGCTGGCACTCATCTCGTCCAGCTCGGCTCGTTCGCAACGCCCGAGGGCGCGCGCCGCGCCTGGCGCCATTACACCGCGCGCAACCCCGAACTGAAGGGCTTCACCAACGTGACCACGAAGGTCTCGGTCAATGGCAAGCAGTTCTGGCGCGTGCAGGCTGCCGGCTTTGGCGGACAGGCATCGGCCAGCAGCATGTGCGGATCGGTCAAGTCGCGCGGCGGCGTGTGCCTGGTTCTGCGCGGCAATGCGCCGGCCATGCCCGGTCAGCAGCGCCCGGCCGAAAGCCGCATGGCCAAGCGCTGAATTTCGAAAGTTACCGTGTGAGAGCGGGCGGGGGGCGCGGGACCAAAGGGTTCCGCGCCCTTCTCGCGTCAGCTGACCTGCTTGCCGCCCTTGAACAGCGCAGTCACGCGGCCCTCGACCGGACGGCGGTCGAACGGGGTATTGCCCGCCGCAGCTGCCATCTTGTCGGAATTGACGATCCACGGACGCGCGGCATCGACCACCGCGATATCCGCTTCCATGCCGGTTTCGAGCCGCCCGGCCTCCACGCCCAGCAGCCGCGCCGGATTGGCGCAGAGCAGTTCGAACGCGCGCGCCATGGTGATCACGCCATCGCGGACCAGTGTCAGCGTCAGCGGCAGCAGCGTTTCGGCCCCGGCCATGCCTGGTTCGGCATCGGCAAAGGGCAGGCGCTTGTCTTCCGGGCCGCGCGGATCGTGGCCTGACGAGATGACGTCGATCGTGCCATCGCCAATCGCCGCGATCACCGCCTTGCGATCCGCGTCCTGCCGCAGCGGCGGCGACATCCGGCAGAAGGTGCGGAAGCCGACCAGTTCGAGGTCCGACAGGATGAAGTGCGCAGGCGTCACGCCCGCCGTCACCTTCACGCCACGCGCCTTGGCCGCCCGCACCAGATCGAGCGCCCGCGCCGTCGTCACCTGCCGGAAATGGACGTGCGCGCCGGACAGCTCGGCCAGCGCGATGTCGCGCGCCACGGCCAGCGCCTCGGCCTCGGCAGGGGCGCTCGGCAGGCCCAGCCGCGTTGCCACGTCGCCCGCCGTCGCCACCGCGCTGCCGGTGATCCCTGCGTCCTCGGCGTGCGTGACCACCACCAGCCCGAGCATCGCGCAATAGCGCAGTAGCCGCAGCATCACGCCCGAATCCGCGATCCAGCCGCGCCCCGTCGCCACCGCCTTGGCCCCGGCATCGCGCATCAGCGCCAGCTCGGCCAGTTCCGTGCCCTCAAGCCCGCGCGTCGCAGCGGCCAGCGGGTGAACCCACATGTCCGGCTTGCCCGACTGCGCGGCAAAGCGCACCCGCGCCGGATGGTCGAGCACCGGCCCCTGATCAGGCATCAGCGCCGCCCGGGTGATCCCGCCGAAGTGGAACGCGGGCTTGTCGATAGCAAAGACGCCAAGGTCGACCAGACCTGGCGCGATCAGCTTGCCGCCTGCGTCAAAAACCTCGTCGCCATCCTGCGGCCTGACATCGCCGACAGCCACGATCCGCCCGCCTTCGCAGCGCAGCGCACCCGCAACCGGCTCGCCCGAGCACAGCACCAGCTTCCCGCCAGTGATCGTCAGAGGTTGTGCGATCATGCCGGAACTCCTTCCGCTTCCCAGCCCGGCACGCCGCGTGCCCGGCGGGTCAGCACTTCGAGGCAGGCCATGCGGATCGCCACGCCCATTTCCACCTGCCGCGTGATCAGGCTGCGCGTGGGGTGGTCAGCCACGGTCGAATCGATCTCTACGCCGCGGTTCATCGGCCCCGGGTGCATCACGAAGGCATCGGGCTCGGCCCTGGCCAGCCGCTCCGGCGTCAGGCCATAAAGATGGCGGTATTCGCGCGGCGAGGGGATGAACTGGCCGGACATGCGCTCCTGCTGCAGGCGCAGCATCATCACGATGTTGGCGCCCTTCAATGCCGCGTCGAAATCGAAGAACGGCGTCACGCCCATCGCCTCGATCTCGGCAGGCATCAGCGCGGGCGGCGCGCAGACCCGCACGTCAGCGCCCAGCGCGGTCAGGCTGAGGATGTTCGATCGCGCCACGCGGCTGTGCAGGATGTCCCCGCAGATCGTCACCTTCAGACCGTTGAGGTCCGATCCCACCGGCAGCCCCAGCGCATGGCGCATGGTCAGCGCATCCAACAGGGCCTGCGTCGGATGCTCGTGCTGCCCGTCGCCCGCGTTGAGCACCGGGCAATCGACCTTCTCGGCAATCAGCCGCACCGCGCCCGAGCTGGCGTGGCGGATCACGATGGCATCGGCGCGCATCGCGTTCAGCGTCATCGCCGTGTCGATCAGCGTCTCGCCCTTCTTCACGCTGCTGGTGGCGGCGTGCATGTTGACCACGTCCGCGCCCAGCCGCTTGCCGGCGATCTCGAAGCTCAGCAGCGTTCGCGTCGAGTTCTCGAAGAAGGCGTTGATGATCGTCAACCCGTTCAGCAGATCGGTCTTCTTCTTCGGCTGCCGGTTCAGCTCCACCCATTGCTCCGCCTCGTCGAGGAGGTAGAGAATCTCGTGGCGCGCAAGCTGGCCGATGCCGGTCAGGTCACGGTGCGGGAAGGCGAGGCCGCCCGCTGGATAGCGGCCCGCTTGGGGGTGGGTTGAGCTTTGCATTAAAGCCAGTTCCCTAGAGGGCAGGCCCGCCATTCTCAAGCCGTTTCCCGCTGGCTTTGCACCGCCGTCCACAATAGTCTGCGCCCTATGAGCTTTGCCAAATCGGTCTGGAAGATCCTCGTCGCCATCAAGGACGGTCTCGTCCTGCTGTTCCTGCTCCTGTTCTTTGCAGGACTCTACACCGTCCTCACGCTGCGGCCCGCCCCCGGCATGGTCCGCGAAGGTGCGCTGTACCTGCCGCTCGATGGCCGCGTGGTGGAAGAAGCGAGCGAGGTTTCGCCCACGCAATTGCTGTCAGGGCAAACGCCTGAGCCGGAATACACCGCGCGCGACGTATCCCGCGCCATTGCCGCCGCGGCTGACGACAAGCGCATCAAGGCCGTCGTGCTCGATCTCGAGGCTTTCGGTGGCGGCTCGGCCGTCCACCTCAGCCAGATCGGCGCGGCGATGGACAAGGTGCGCGCGGCCAAGAAGCCGGTCCTCGTCCGCGCGCTGATCTACACCGACGATGCGATGCAGCTTGCCGCGCACGCGTCCGAAGCCTGGGTCGATCCCATGGGCGGCGTTGCCATCAGTGGCCCCGGCGGCACGCTGCTGTTCTACAAGGGCCTGATCGACAAGCTGAAAGCCAACGTCCACGTCTTCAAGGTCGGCACCTACAAGAGCGCGGTGGAGCCCTACATCCGCGCCGACATGTCGCCCGAAGCCCGCGAGGCGATGCAGGCAGTCTATGGCACGCTGTGGCAGAACTGGCAGGACGAGGTGAAGAAGGCCCGCCCCAAGGCAGACCTGACCCTTGCCACCACCGACCCGGCCAAGTGGGTGCGCGACAATGGCAACGACGCTGCACAAGCCGCGCTCAAGTCCGGCCTGGTTGACAAGATCGGTGATCGCGTGGCTTTCGGAAAGCGCGTGGCCGAAATCGCCGGGGCCGACGAAGACGCCGGGCTTGGCGCCTTCAAGGCCACCGAACTCCCGGTCTATCTGGCTGACAAGCCCGTCTCGAAGCAGGGCAAGGCCGTCGCCGTCGTCACCGTCGCGGGCGAGATCGTCGATGGCGATGCCGGCCCCGGCACCGCTGGCGGCGATCGCATTGCCGACCTGATCGACGGCGTGACGCAGAGCGACGAATACGCCGGCCTCGTGCTGCGCGTCGATTCGCCGGGCGGTTCGGTCATGGCGTCCGAACGCATCCGTGCGGCGGTGGAGCGGGTCAAGGCCAAGGGCCTGCCGGTCGCCGTCTCGATGGGCAGCCTTGCCGCCAGCGGCG
>OFDC01000178.1_pt1 | contig 64353 bp, 52 predicted proteins | sample 1520941 | NCBI WGS metagenome assembly OFDC01 (sample SAMEA94258168, study PRJEB24077) | hot springs metagenome | biome: Aquatic biome; feature: Water | place: India | collected 2012-12-06 | depth 5 m | reverse complement strand
ATATTCATGCAGGATATGAGTATAAATGGCTGAATATCAATCTTTCTGCTCAAAATCTCACAAATAAAGATTACCGCACCCATGGCTCAGGAATCAATGGTGTGGGCAGAAGTTTATGGTTAACTTTAAATGTTGAAATTTGATGATTCTTATAAATAGTCGGGTTTGCAAACCCGACGCTATTTATAAATACAATTAATTACCCACTAAAATCATGAAAAAACTCATCATATTATTAGCAATTCCTTTTATCATTCAAGCCCAAGTAGTTATTGAAGCACCTGCAGGAAATGCCCCAGCAAAAATTGATAAAACGGGTAAAACGATTATTCCTAATGGGCGAATTATCACTCCCCGTGGTGTGCAGATTTCAACCGCTCCACATCCGTATGGTTTGGTGCTAAGTCCAGATGGAAATACAGCCATTACTGCCAATTCGGGTATTCGTCCGTTTTCGATTTCTATTATCAAAAATATTCTTTCGGCAAATCCCGAAACAATTCAAGTGCCCGAAGGAGCAAAAAACAATGAGGGTATTTTGGAGGCTTGTTTCATGGGCTTGGCTATCAGTCCCGATAACCAAACAGTTTATGTTTCGGGTGGAGAATCAAACAAAGTTTTTAAATATGATGTAAACACAGGCAAACCAAAAGGAAGTATCAATTGTGCCATAAAGACAAATAATCAAGATTTTACACACGGATATTTGGGAGATATGGTAATGACCAAAGATGGAAAAACGATTTATGTAGTTGACCAAATCGGTTTCCGAATTGCTGTAATTGATGTAGCAACCGAAAAAATCATTCAGAATATTCCAACGGGGCGTTATCCTTTTGGCATTACGCTCACACCCGACGAAAAAAACGTTGTCGTAGCAAACGTGGGTGTTTTTGAATACAAAAGGTTTACTGATTTAGACCCCAAAAATATCAAAGGAACGGCTCATAAATTTCCTTCTACAAAATACGGTTCGAAAGAGATGCTTGAAGGCGATGCCGCCAAAGGTATTCCTGCTCTCGGCGACCCCAACGCTCCCGAATCTTTTTCTGTTTGGATTTATCCTACTCAATCGACCCAACCATCTGCCAAAATCAAAACAGGTTTTTTAGTCGGACAAATGATTGAAGATTTTCCTGCGGTTGGTGGCAGCAGTCCAAACTCGGTAGTGGCAACTAACGACTATGTTTTTGTGAGCAATGGCAATAATGATTGTATATCGGTGATTGATATTAAGGCAGGAAAGGTTTTGAAAAACATTCCGCTTTCGATTGATAAACGTCTTGGAAATTTACGTGGCATTATTCCTTTTGGCATTACACTATCGCCCGACCAAAGACGCCTCTTTGTTGCTGAATCTGGCATCAATGCAGTTGCTGTGATTAATGTGGCAAGTCTTGAAGTTGTTGGTCATATTCCTACGGGTTGGTTTCCTTCAAAATTAAAAGTGAGTAATGATGGCAAAAAACTCATCGTTGCCAACGCAAAAGGCTTCGGAAGTGGACCAAACGCAGGAAAAAACTTTAAAATGGGTGCCGAAGGTAGCTATATTGGTGGTTTGATGAAAGGTTTGGTTTCGGTGATTGATATTCCGACCGATGAACAATTAAAGGCTGAAACACAGGTAGTTATCGAAAATAATTTCAAATTTACCGAAGCCCGAAAAACCAAAAATCCGATTCCAGCTACCTATAAAAAACCTTCTGATGAAATCAAATACATCGTTTTTATTGCCAAAGAAAACCGTACGTACGATGAAGTATTTGGTCAAAATAAAAAAGGCAATGGCGATTCAACTTTAGCACGTTTTGGCAATGGGGTAAAAGTTATCAATCGAAAAGCTACGAAAACTATTCCCGATGCACGAGTAATGCCTAATCATGCTGCATTGGCAAAGCGTTTTGCGATAAGCGATAATTTTTTCTGTGATTCTGACGTATCGGCCGATGGACACCGTTGGCTTGTAAATACCTATCCGAACGAATGGTGCGAAACCGAAACCGCTGCTTCATATGGCGGAAAACTTTCGCAACGAGATACCTCAAATGCCCCTGGAAATTTGGCAATTTATGGTTCGGCTGGCTCGATTTACCCCGAAGATTACAATGAAGGTGGCAGTATGTGGGAGCATCTCGAACGCAACAAAATCGATTTTTATAATTTTGGTTTTGGTGTAGAAATGGCAGGGGCTTTCAGCGATAGCACGATGAAATATATTGGCGAACTTTACACGGTCAATTATCCACTGCCAGCACCACTCATTGATAAATCTTCAAAGACCTTTCCTACATATAATATGGCAATTCCAGACCAGTTTAGAGCCGATTTATTTATGAAAGAATTTAATGAGCGTTGGTCAAAAGGAAATCTACCTTCGGTAATTACGCTCATGTTGCCGAATGACCATGGTACGGGCGAACGTCCAAATGCTGGATTTCCATTTCAGGCAAGTTACATGGCCGATAACGATTTGGCGGTTGGTCGCACGATTGAATTTTTATCAAAAACGCCTTACTGGAAAAATATGGCGGTTTTCATTACCGAAGATGATCCTCAAGGTGGCGTTGACCACGTGGATGCTCATCGAAGTATATTGATGGTTGCTTCGCCCTACACCAAAAAAGATTACGTGAGCAAAGTGCATTACAGTTTTGGTAGCATTTTCAAGACTTTTTGGCATATTTTGGGCATTCCTTACTTAAATCAATATGATGCAGGGGCAACCGATATGGCTGATATTTTTACCGATAAACCAGATTTTTCACCATACAATGCCGTGCAGTCTGACCTTCGACTTTTCGACCCTGAAAAAGCCCTAACGCCATTTGATGAGAAATTTGACTGGAAATTCTTTGTAAGTTCAGAAGAACTCGACCGCACCGAAACCATGCAAAAACGCCGAGACGATGATGATAAAGTGGAAAAATTAAAAAACAAATCGAAGAAAACTAAAAAGAAAAATTAAACATGAAAACATATTTTAAATTAATAGCATTTGTTTGTTTAGGACTAAATATAAGTTTCGCACAAAACAAAACCGAGAACGTTTTCATCATTACTACCGATGGTTTTCGTTGGCAAGAAATGTTTGGCGGAGTTGACTCGGTGCTTTTAAAGGATGATAAATTCGTTAGAAATCGAGATAGAATCAAGAATAATTTTGTGGCTAAAACACCCGAAGAAAGTCGTCAGAAACTGATGCCTTTTATGTGGAATACTGTCGCCAAAGAAGGACAACTCTATGGTAATCGTTGGGCAGGAAATAAAGTAAATGTACTAAATCCTTACTGGTTTTCGTATCCAGGATATAACGAAATTTTGAGCGGATATGCCGATGACAGCATTAATTCAAATGATAAAAAGTACAACAAAAATATGACAGTTTTGGAGTACCTGAATAATCAACCAAAACTAAAGGAAAAAGTAGCGGCTTATACCACTTGGGATGTTTTTCCTTACATTATTAATGACAAACGTAGTGGAATTTCCGTCAATTCGGGAAAAGATTTGGTAAAGGGAAATTTAACCCCAAAAGAAGAAATGCTAAACGAAATCTTGAAGACTTATCCAAGTCTCGCCAGCGATCGCCACGATTTTATTACTTATTATTTGGCCAAAGAATACATTCAAAAAAACAAACCAAAAGTTTTCTTTTTATCGTTTGATGAAACCGACGAATTTGCCCACGAAGCCAAATATGATGAGTATCTTTTTGCAGCAAATACTGCGGATAAGTTCATTGGTGATTTATGGAATTATTGCCAATCAACGCCCGAATACAAAGGAAAAACAACTTTTTTGATTTTAACAGACCACGGAAGAGGCGATAAAATCAAATCACAATGGACGAGCCACGGGCAAAAAGTAGCCGATTGTTATCAGATATGGATGGCAGCTATCGGGCCTGATACACCAGCATTAGGCGAGGTAAAAACCGAAGGTCAACTATTCCAAAATCAGATTGCTAAGACAGCGGCAAATTTTTTAGGGTATAAGTTTGAAAATGGAAAACCGATTGGTCAGGAGATAAAAACCATGTCAAAATAAATGGTTGTCAAAGAACAGTTTCAGATAATTGAATTTGAAACTGTTCTTCTCTTTCAAAAATAGATTCTATCTCCCGCAAAAAAATAAACGAACTACGGCTGTTCCAAGTCTGAAAGGCAGGACGAGTATCTTTATGATATGGTATATAATGCAAGAAAGCCGTTAAGTCGAATTTAGCACCCGAAATACCTGCTCCTGCACGTTTGGCATCGATAGCATTGCAAGCTTGTTCGTAGTGTTTTGGTACAGGAATCATCATCGTTGGCTTACCCAAATACATGGCTTCGCAGACTGACTCAAAACCTGCCGTTGTGACTAAGCCTTTGCAGTTTTGCATCATTTCTAAGAATTTTTGCCCATTTATACGGTGAAAATGTAAGTTTCTTGAATATTTATAGACTTCCGTATTTTGTGGCTTATCCCAAAAACAATGTATTATTACTTTCGGATTTTTTGCGTGCCATTTTATAAGTTCATCGGCCAAAGAATGTTGGGTCATGTACACCAAAATATAGTTTTCGGTTGTGGGTGAAATTTGGGTGATTTCGGGGCGTAAAAGAGGCGGAATAGTGTAAATGCTTTGTTGTTCGTAATTGCTGAAAGGTGTAAACGAAAGGGCTAATTTCTTTGTCGCCCCCAAAGCTGTAATTTTGGTATTGGTATTGACCAAAAATTTATCGAACCAATGATTTTGTGGATGTTTGAAGTCAGGGTTGAGTAGTAAATATTGGTGAGCAATGCAAACCATTGGAATTTTGGGGCGAAACAGAAACTGGTGAATTCCGCCCAAAACATCATAAAAATTTATAATAACATCGGGGTTCAGTTGATTGATAATGGTGTTTATTTTTCGAAGACTCGAAACATAAGTATTTAAATTTAAAATACTGTTGGTGAGCGTTTTACGAATATCAAGACCTTTGGTTCTCTTACAATAAACCAAGCATGGACTCGCAAAAGAAAAACTTGGAGATTGAAATTTTTCGGCAAAAAACGCTGGAATATTTCCAGTAGCCGAGCCAACCAATGCTCCTACAACCTCATGGTTGCTTTTATATAACATTTCGCTAAGGGCGATTGCCTGCGTCAGGTGTCCACGCCCTTCGCCTTGAATAATAAAAAGATATTTCATGCCCCTAACCGATACGTCGGACCGCCCCTAAAGGGGATTTTTTAACTAAAACTTAAATTATAATGAAGCTGCAATTCTTGGCAAAACAAACTTTTCAATAGCTGTTTCGTCTTCCTCTTCGTCATCTAAATCGGTGTTTGAGGTCGAAATATCATCGCTGATTGAGTAATAAACCAAGCTCCATTTTCCATCAAAATCTTCAACCAGTGCCGACATCGTTTCTACCCAATCGCCCGAATTTAAATAGGTTATACCATTTATTTCTCTGATAGCTGGCTGGTGAATATGTCCGCAAATAATACCATCACAGCCTTTTGCTTTAGCCAAATCGGCGAGTTTTTCTTCAAAATCATTCACATAACTAACCGCCACTTTCACTTTTTGCTTAACTACCTGCGAAAGAGAATAATAAGGCAAACCACGCCATTCACGATAAGCATTATAGTTTTTATTGAGCCAAAGCAAAAAAGTATAGCCCAAATCGCCCAAATGAGCGAGCCATTTCATGTTGGTCGTGATGCTATCAAAAACATCACCATGCGTTATGTAGAATCTTTTATCGTTCGAGTTGAGGATATAATCTCGACGGATCTGGAACTGTTTACCCACTACCAAAGGCAAGATCTGATCAAGAAAATCATCGTGATTTCCTCTCAAATACACCACTTTAGTATCGTGTTTGTCCATCATTTTCAGCACAACTCTGAAAAAAGAAGTGTGCTTTTTCTTCCAATTACCATATTTTTTCAATGCCCAACCATCAATAATATCACCGTTTAAGATGAGTTTTTGGCAACGGTATTGTTTCAGAAACTCGGTTACTTCTTTAGCCTTAGAGCCACTCGTACCAAGATGTATGTCGGAAAGCACTATTGTGCGAAAATGCTTGTGTTTTTTCATGCTAACAAAATACCGCATTCTATGTAAACTGCCTATTATCAAGACGTTATGAAAATGTAAAGTTGTGTTGATAATTAGAGGAGTAGAGGTAATTATTTGTTGATAGCGATTTATTGTCGGCTAAAGCCAAACTTTTTTATCTTTATTGTGTCCGTCAGTTAAAGCAAACGGCAATGAATAAGCAATATTGTCTATGTTTTTTAAGTTGATGATACATGAAATTTAAATAACTTTGAGCCGAAAATTAGAATACCGAGATTTTCAATAGTCCATTTAAAATCGTTTAGATAAAGCTATAATGTATATCTTCAATACAATCGCCGAAACACAGCAATACCTTAAAGCCCAACAAAGAGCAGGTAAAACCATCGGCTTTGTGCCAACAATGGGTGCTTTGCACGCAGGACACATTTCACTGATTGAGCGAGCAAAAACCGAAAATGATTTGGCAGTTTGTAGCATTTTCGTGAATCCAACACAGTTTAACAACCCCGAAGATTTGAAAAAATATCCTCGTACGCTTGAGCGTGATTGTGAAATGCTACTTCCTGCGGGTTGTGATGTGGTTTTTGCTCCGTCGGCCGAGGAAATGTATCCAAGTTTACCACAATTAAAAATGGATTTCGGAACTCTGGAAACCGTCATGGAAGGCAAATTTCGACCTGGGCATTTCAATGGTGTAGGAATTGTCGTGAGTAAACTCTTCAATATCGTAAAACCCGAAAAAGCCTATTTTGGACTTAAAGACTTACAACAAGTGGCGGTTATCAGACGAATGGTGCAAGATTTGAGTTTTGATTTAGAAATAATTCCATGTCCGACTTTGCGAGAAACCGATGATCTGGCAATGTCTTCACGCAATACTCGTCTTTCTCCCGAAGCCCGTGCTTTAGCTCCGCAGATTTACAAAGCTCTCAATTTAGCCAAAGGAAAACTACAAGCAGGTGTAAGCGTTAGCGAAATGCAAGTGGCTGTTAATGAGCACTTTGCAAAATATCCAGACTTTGAAGTCGAATATTTTGAGGCGGCCGATTTTGATACACTACTGCCAATTGAAGCAAAAATTGCTGATGGCAAGACCGCTCTTTGTGTTGCGGCATTCTTGGGGGGCGTCCGTTTAATAGATAATATTGTTTTTTAGTCGAAATTCCCTTGTTATCTCTTAATTTCATGCCATGAAGAGACTCAAGGAGATGTTTAACCAACCATATATGGCCTACACTTCTGGGAGGCACAATGTGCCTTTGGTTGTGTGGTCGGGTGTATTTGTATTTATATTTTTGGCGGTTTTTAAGCCTTTCGAAATTCAAAACCTTACAACGAAGCAATGGCTTTACTTTGCTTTTTTGGCTGGTTATGGCTTCATTACCTCGTTTTCGGTTTTGATTATGATTGAGGGAGTCGGCCGACTACTTCCAAACGTTTTCTCTGAAAAAAACTGGAAAATAAAGCACGAAGTAGCCTTTGTTGTAAGTCTGATTTCACTCATTACGGTTTTCAATTATTTTTATACGGTGTTGATTTCAGACTTACCTTTTTCGTCCGAAACCTTCATTTTTATACTTTTTGCTACGGTTTCAGTGAGTTTTTTCCCTGCGGTGTCCTTCGTGATGTTTCGTTACGTGCGAAATATGCGGCAATATTCTCGACCTTCAACGGTTTTGAGTTTTGAGCGAAAAGAAGAAATCAAAAGAGAATTTATTGAGTTATTTGCCGAAAATCAGCGAGATAGTGTAACACTTTCACCCGAAAACTTGCTCTTTATTGAGTCTGACGATAATTACTCAACAGTATTTTTTACCCAACAAAATCGAATTCAGAAGAAACTTCTACGCAATACCCTCACTCGGCTCGAAGCCCAAGTTGAGTCGATTCCTACCTTGCGTAGATGTCATCGGTCTTATTTGGTCAATCTAAATAAAGTGAGCCGAGTTTCGGGCAATGCCCAAGGCTATCGCTTACATTTGCACGATACCGATGAAATCGTGCCAGTTTCTCGAACATATTCAAAAAATATTATTGCCGAATTGTAGAAAAAGCGTAACTTTCTCATAAAATTCATCGAAAACTATGTTTCATAAGATTTACAAACCGCATCCTGCTTTAAGCGAATTTGTGAATAATATCATGGTTTTTCGCTTTGAATTAGACCGAAATTTGCCTCGTCCTGAGTTTTCGTTTCCGCCACTTCCCGAGCAATGCCTTTATTTCTATCCGTTTGAAGCTCCCGAAAGCGAATATCTGACAACCAACAAAAAGGTAAAACTCAGTCGCAGTATTTTGGTGGGGCCGCAGGTAAACAGAATCAAGCTGAAAATGCACCATTCAAATTTCACGGTGAAGGTGGGTTTTCAACCCTGTGGCTTGTATCGTTTGTTGGGAATTTCGATGAATGAGTTTCCAGTTGATGAATCTTTGGATAGTACATATATTTTGGACAAAGAAATTCAGTTTATCAACGAACAATTGGCCGAAACGCAATCGCCCGATAGATTAAAAGAAATTGTTGAGGTTTTTCTACTGAAAAAACTCCATAAACTGCGTAGCAGACTGCCGATAGACAGTGTTTTGCCGATGATTATCAAAGAAGGTGGGCTTGTAAATGTCGATAAAATTGCCTCGCAAGCCTGTGTGAGTAATCGCCAACTGGAGCGGCAGTTTTTGCAGCGGGTTGGAGTTTCTCCTAAGTTTTTTGTTCGCCAAACTCGCTTCGCTAAGGCTTGGGTAATGAAAGAAAACACACCAAATATCAAATGGACTACCATTGCCCACGAATGTGGTTACTTCGACCAAATGCATTTAATTCGAGATTTTAAGGCCTTTTGTGGAGTTTCTCCTTCGATTATAGAAAACGAATTTCAGACAACTCCTTTTTCGCTCCATAATCAGTTGTACTACTAAATGTCGTGTTTGTACTATTCCAACGACTATCCATCCGCTAATTTTGTAATCAAGAATTAAATATAAATGATTGATTATGAGAAAATTAGCACCTTTTTGTCTTCTGTTTTTATTATCAAACGCACTTTTTGCCCAAGCTAAAACGCCCGATGAAGTGGCGGTTGATAAGCAAGTCGATGCGTTGATTGCGAGTTGGAATAACCACAATTACGATGATATTGCCAACTACGCCACCGAAGATTGCGACTGGGTAAATGTAGTTGGTATGTGGTGGAAAAACCGCCGTGAGATACAGTATGCACATCAGATTTTTCACGAAGGGATGTTCAAGAATGTAACACTTACCAAGAAAAGTGTACATTTTAGGGCTGTTACGAAGGATGTGATGGTGGTGCATCTGTTGCAGCGAGTTGGGGCTTATAGTTCGCCATCAGGTACTTTATACCCAGAAGCTGATAATCTAAAACTGTTGGTTTTTGTAAAAAAAGCAGAAAAATGGCTCTTGACGGCAGTCGAAAACGTGGTTGTGGTTGAGCAAGCCCAGCGGAGTAACCCAGTAAATAAAATGCCGAAGCAAGATTAAAGAATGTCGATTTTTTACCACTAAAATATGCCGCTTAAAGTCAAACTTTGTATCGAAATATTTATCGAACCTAATAAATCAAACAAAACGATGCAACGCCGAAACTTCATTCAGGCTACTTTAGCCGCCTTTCCAGTAATTGCTAATCCGACGAAATTAACAAACGGAAATCGCTCCGCAAAAAGCTTTACGGTAGGAGCAGGTAAAGACCGATTTAATCAACCTATCAAGTACAGAGGTGTAAACCCCAACGATGTAAAAATTTCGAGCAAAGATACCGACGGACAGCTATCTGTGTTTGAGTACGTTGGATTTCAGAAAATTGGACCTCAACTACACATTCACTTCGACCAAGATGAGATTTTTTATGTAGTAGAGGGCGAGTATTTGTTTCAAGTAGGCGACGAGCGTTCAACGTTAAAAGCGGGCGATACAATTTTCTTACCAAGGGCAGTACCACATACTTGGTTGCAGCTAACAGATAAAGGTAAGTTGGTATATTTTTTACAACCTGCAGGTAAAATGGAAGAGTTTTTCAAGAAAATGAATGAGTTGCAAGGCCCACCAACGCCCGAATTGATTCAGCAAATTCATCAAGCTCATGGCATGAAAGTAGTTGGCCCACCGATTACTTTGTAAGTATAGCTAAATTTGGTAAATTGAATCAAAAATCATAGAGTCATGCCATTTTTTTATGATTTACAACCCAGTTTAGCTTTGCGGCAGCACGTACGAATGTATCGGTTTATGCACTTGTCATTTACCGACAGTACCCTGCCGCCTGCCAAAGCGTATCCGCCTCGACCAGAAGTAACTTTGAGTTTTTATCCAAGAGACTCCGAAAAAGTAAGTTATGAAGATGGTCGATTGATAAGCCCTGTGCGGTCGGCATTAATTGGGCAACAAAATGTGGTGAGTCACAGACACGTAGGCAAAGAGTTTCTGATGGTACAGATTGTTTTTCAACCAGGTGGGTTGTTTCGGATGACTGGCATTCCGACAATTGATTTGAATAATCAGTATTTTGATGCGGAGGCGGTTTTAGGCAATGAGGTAAAAGCTCTGAACGAACGCTTAACGAATATTGAAGATTATCCGAAGATGATTCCAGTTGTAGAAGAGTTTTTGATGGGTTTAGTCAGAAAATCTGCTTACGAAATTCGCCCGATTGATAAAGTTGGAATCGCCATGCTTCAGAATGTTAATCAGTATTCGCTTGATTGGTTGGCAAAAGAAGCATGCTTGAGTGCCAAACAATTCGAACGAAATTTCAACGAACGCATCGGTATCAACCCAAAATATTTTGCTCGTATCATTCGATTCGATAAGGTTTTTAGAATGAAAAACGCCTTCCCGAATAAAGATTGGCTCAGCATCGCTCTCGATTGTGGTTACTACGATTATCAACATTTGGTGCGAGATTATAAAGAATTTACGGGCATGACTCCTGCCAGTTTTTATATGCAAGATACCCAATCACCCGAGCGTAAGTTCGGAATTGTCGAAGTCTGATTCAGTGCCTTTGTTGTTTACCCCAATTCGTGTAGTCTGCCCCTTTTTGCTTTTCAAGCCCTGTTTTTACTGCTAATTTTGACCTAAACCCTACGTAATGACCATGTATATGTCATGAAGTAGGGGTACTAAACTTTTGTCTGTGAGTATTCAAAAACACAAATTGTGAACGCATAAAATCATAATTTTTATACCATGAAAAAAATAATACTACTCTCATTAATGATTGCGATGAGGCTTGAAGGCTTCGCTCAGAGTGTCGAACTTCGCCCCAGTCAGGGGATTTCAGTCCCACAGTTTACTACTACATTTATTAATGCTCTCACCAATCAGCCAAAGGGTACGGTGGTGTTCGATAAAGACTCAAACGTGATGAAATACTGGAATGGCACCGCATGGATTAGTGTGACGACAGGCGGTGGTGGGTCAGGAGTTGGTTGGGTCGAAAACGGAACTAACCTTGAAAATACCAATACTGGAAATGTAGGAATTGGGGCAAGTAATCCTTCTTTCAAGCTTGAGGTCAATGGTGATGCAAAATTCTCAGCCCCTGCACTTTCCTATAATAGCCTTTTGGGAGAATACTTGGGTGGAAGCCTGACATTAAGTAATTCTACAGGAGATGCTGCTTATACCAAGTTAGATGGGAATAAAATTCAGAGTTTTGCTCGAAATCTTGGTAACACTCCAAATAAATTAGTCTTAAATCCCTATGGAGGAAATGTGGGTATTGGTACAAACTTTACACCTGAATACAAGCTTCATCTGTACTCGACAGGGGAACAATTAATCAAAGTTGATGGTACTAATAGTTTAATGATTTTCAATGACCGAACATCGAATGCTCAATATGGTTTCTTACGAGCATGGACAAGTAGCCCATTTAATCCAGCGGGGTATTACGGATTAGAAATTGGGGTACCACCAATAGTTGGGGGAGACCCCGCCAAAAGGCTAATGTTTTCAACAAATTATGCCTTACGAATGGTAATTATGGACGATGGTAAAGTGGGTATCAATAATTCTACACCTGCTTATAATCTTGATATAACTGGTAATGCTGCTATCAGGGGAACTTCTTATTTCAATCATTTTAATTACGGGACAAATCAAGATACGTATATCAGAGGTGGTAAAAATGGCTCTAATGTAATCATTAGTGATGTAGAGACTGGTGGGAAAGTGGGCATCGGGCGTTATCCAACGCTTTATAAATTGGAAGTGAATGGCACAATGAAAGCCAACGAAGTGATTGTGGAAACAGGTTGGGCCGATTATGTTTTTGATAAAAAATTCAGGTTGAAACCACTTTCAGAAGTAGCAAAATTTATCAATGAAAATAAACATTTACCCGATGTGCCAAGTGCAGAAGAAATTCAGAAAAACGGAGCAAAATTGTCAGAATTAACGACAAAAATGATGCAAAAAATTGAAGAGTTGACGCTCTATGTAATTGAGCAAAATACTGAAATTGAGCAACTCAAAAAGCAAATTAGCACACTAAAATAGTCAGGTAAATATGAAAAAGATAATTATTTTACTATTTTTTGCAAATGTAGTTTTAGTAAACGCTCAAGAGCAATCCAGAGTTTGTGGTACTAAAACACCCTCAATCCCTTACAGGATTTCGAGTAAAAATATGCAAACGTTTTTGCTGAAAGAGGCTCAATTAACCGCTCCATTGTGCATAAAACTATATTTTACAGTATTTGCCGAAAACAATGGTAGTAGCCGTGCCACCCTTGACTCCGAAATTTACAGACAATTACAGAATACTGTCAATCAGTATGCACCACATGGTATTTGCTTCGTATTGGGTGGAATCAGACAGATTAATAATAGTGACCTCAATTTTCAGGATATAGATACAGAAGAAAGTGAACTTGACCCATATAAAGTTGCGGGGTATCTGAATGTATTTGTTCATTTAAATTTGGTTGCTGGGCAAACTCAATTGAATGGAACTGCCTATGATATACCCAATATTGGTGCATATATAAGCTTAGTAGGTAGTGTTTTAGACGAACCTAATAGCGGGAATATATCTACAATGGCACACGAATTGGGTCATGTGTTTGGCTTGTATCATACATTTGAAAAATCTTTTGGAGCTGAAAGTGTATCGAGAATAAATGCGTGTAAAGATTGTGAACTCGATGGTGATTTTCTTTGCAGTACACCAGCCGACCCTGACGATAATAATGGTTATTTGGCGACAAATACCTCTGACTGTGTATATTCTGGTACAAGGTTAGATGAATGTAATACTCCATATATGCCTGATGTTAGCAACATTATGGCTTACGGGGTTAGGGTATGCCGAAATAATTTCACAACCGAACAAGGCGATAGGATGAGATATGTTTTGGCAAATTCTTTTTTGCTCTCTTTTATTATTGCTCAGGAAACCTATACCGAAGTCGGAAGCCAGACTTATTCGACAGGGGTTACAACAGGAATCAGCCGTGATTTTTATCGTATATTTCCGAATGGAGGTGGAGGTAATTTCATCGTAAACGGTTCTGCCAATTTTACGTTACAATCTAAAAAAATACTGATTAATTCCAACACTCGTTTCTCGCCAAGCAATGGTGGAAGAGTTAATCTAAAACCAAACCCATATTGTAATTAGATGAACAAAATAATTCTATTATTACTCTTTGGGCAAATGGTTTTCGCCCAATCCTCCACCATTTCGAGCAGTAATTTGCAGATTCCGAGTCTGTCAGGTTCGCAGATAAACGCTATTGTTTTGCCGCAAAAAGGCATGATAGTTTTTGATAATGAACTCAAAATCTTACGCACTTTTGATGGCACAAAGTGGAGTAGCGGAAATGCCCAAAGTTCTAATTTTGAAAGTCAGAATTTAGCACTTTTCAAAGGTGGACAAAATAATCATGATAATGTGTTTGATATGAAAACCGATGCCAACGGCAATGTTTATGTACTTACGACTTATCGAGGAACAGTTGCGTATGGTAGCCAAACTTTTACAAATACCCATCCGCTTTTGTATTTTGTTGCCTTGGTAAAATTTAACGCTGATGGTCAAATACTTTGGGCAAATGATTTGGGCAATGCTACGAGCTATGGGCCATTGTCAGTTGATAATTCGGGAAATGTGTATGTGGGAGGGAATAAGTTTTTGTCAAATGGTACACGTGAAAATGCCAACGATTTGCCTTTTTCTAAGCCAACTTTCGCTCCAAACGGCAATTCCTATGGCTATCAGAGAATCGAAGGGTATAGCCAAACTATCAATAATATTACTTTTGGTTGTCCAAATGGCACCAATCCACCAAATAATAATGGAATATTTGCCTACGATGCCAACAAAAACCTTCTTTGGGCAAAACATGCTTGTGCGGGGGATATTCTAATTGATGGCACATTTACTGATGCCTCTAATAATTGCTATTTCACGGGCTACTTTTATAATGGAAGTTTTGATTTTTCGGGCGGTACAGACCCTACCGCTGTACTTTCTACGACCAATCGAAAGCATTTTGTGGGTAAAATTTCTGCCAATGGCACTTTTCAATGGATAAAAACATTTCAAAACCTTAAAGCTAATGCCATTGATGATGCTATCACGCATGTTTCACTGCATCGAATTAATGCCGAAGGGAATCTGATTCTTTTGGTGGGCTTCAACGCCAACGACCTTTATTATAATGAAAACATTATTGTAGGCACAAATACCTGCGTAAACCCTCAAAACTATATTGCTTTTGGAAATGGAATTGAACTGAAAATCAATCCCTCCAATGGCTCTTTGGTTGCTTCACAGCAAGGTTTTGCTAATTCGGGGTATTATTCAGAGCAACAAACCATGCTCACCAATGATAATGTGTATAATATAAAGGCACTTCCTTGTCCATTGAGTAATGAGGTCTGTCCGCCAATTCTTCCACAAGCCATTATTCTCAAAAGAAATAAAGCCAACGAGGTCGTTTGGACTACAAAAACAAAAGCAACGCTCAATGCAATAGCTGCTGGTACACAGAAATCGGTTTGGATTGCAGGAAGTTTCCCCACAGGAAACCTCACTTTTGGTTCTACAACACTCACAACTTCTCAGCCAAGCTCTATGTTTTTACTGAGAATAAAAGAATAATCGCCATGAAAAAACTATTGATATATCTGACATTAAACATCATAATAAACGTCCCCGTCGGGAGCTGTAGGGCTTTTGGACAGACTACGTTTACGCCCAACGATATGCGTTTACCAAGCCTGACGAGTAACCAAGTTTTGGCAATCGGTTCTCCACAAAAAGGCATGATGGTTTTTGATACTGATGCAAAATGTATCAAATATTTTAACGGCACCGAATGGATTTGTACGAGTTCTACTAAAGGAATCACACCGAGTAATCAGTCTGTAAAACGAATGGGCAATAATTCAAATGATGATATTGGTATTTGCCTTGCCTCTGATGCTGCTGGAAATATTTACGTTGCAGGCGATTTTTGGGCAACAGCCACCTACGGAAGCTATAATTTTACTTCTTATGACGCAATTTTGCAACAATCGACCATGGGTATTTTTATCTTGAAATTATCTCCCGATGGCTCAATACTTTGGGCAGTTTCTGAAGCAGGAGCAAACTTGATTGATTTAGAAGTAGATGCCTACGGAAATATCTATTTTGCTTATTTTCAGCAATATGCCACCGCACCCAATAATATTGTACACGTAAATCGTGTTCAACGCCGAAACGCTAACGGCACTTATGGTTGGCGAGTAGATTATACTGATTTTGTGCAAGTAAAAGAAATTGGTGTCACCAACGGCCTCATGATTTTCGTGACGGGTATTTATACTACTTCGATAGGTTTCAATACTACTACCTTAAATCATATTGGGCAAGATGATATTTTTATTTTGAAATTATCTTCGCTTGATGGGAGCGAAATTTGGGCAAAAAGAGCAGGTGGAATTGCCAATGACCGCCCCGAAAGCCTTGAAGTAGAGGGCGAGAATTTTTATATCACAGGTAGCACTAATGGTTCGGCTAACTTTGGAAACAATGCTACGACTAATAATGTAACTGCCATACTCCAAAACGATGCTTTTATAGTAAAATATGATACCAATGGCAACGCTCTATGGCAAAACCGTATAGGCGGAAACAGCGATGATATTGGTCGAGACGTAGCCACTGATAGTCAAGGAAATGTATATATCGTCGGCACTTACGGAGGGGCTACTTTATCGGTCGATAACTACACCAATACCGCACAAGACCCCGATGGTTTGGCCAAAGGAGCGTTCATCACCAAGTTTTCATCGGCAGGAGTTTTGGCGTGGCTCAATCATGCTGGCCGAACAAATGAAGATGGCGTAATTTATTTGAATATTTCGGCCAATAATTCTGGAAATTGTGTGGTGGCGGGAGCTTTTCAGAAATGCGTTAGTTTTGGTACAAACGACCTCACTACGGTTGGGAAATTAGATGTTTTTGTAGCAAAATACGACTCAGAAGGCAAAATTGATTGGATAACAAAAGGAGGAGGAGCAAATAACGACCGATGTCTGAGCATTGCCTACACGCCCAGCGGAATCTATGCCACAGGACATTTCTTGCAGTCTACTTCTTTCGGCGGTACATTATTGACCTCTACAAGCGGCTCGCAAAGAGGATTTTATCTCTACAAAATCAAAGAATAAAACCATGAAAAAATTCTTAACATTGTTTACCATAATCGCTTTCCTAAACTCCCTCATCGGGGGCTGGGGCGACCGACGCTTTGGGGCTTTCGCTCAGTCCATCACCATTACACCAGGGAGTGCAGGAAATATCCAAATCCCGTCAATGACCATTAACCAAATCAAAGCCATTGCATCGCCACAAGTAGGCATGACGGTCTTTGATAATACCATTAATTGTCTGAAAATCTACGATGGTGTTTCTTGGAAATGTACTAATCAAGTTCAAGGTAATAGCTCCCCGATTCTTACGCCCCAAAAAATGGGAGGAAATAGCAATAATAATGAAAAAGGCTACGAAGTCTATACCGATTCCAATAATAATATGTATCTCTCAGGGACATTTTTTCAATCGGCAACCCTTGGCGATACTACTCTGACAGCCACGAATACCGATACGTTTATTTCTAAATATAATGCAAATGGTCAACGCCTTTGGACTCGAAAATTGGGCGTAAGCCAAAATGCCGAAGGTATGGCAATTGTGGTAGATAATGCTGGAAATGTTTATTTTTCAGGAAGTTTCAATGGTTCATTTAACTTAAATGGAAATACACTCAACTCACTTGGAGAAAATAATTTTTTCTTGATAAAATATAATGCAAATGGCATTGTGCAATGGTCGAGAAAAGGTGGAGCATCGCCATACACTTACGATAATAAAACCTTCGGTTATGGCTTAGCAATTGATGCTTTTGGAAATATTTATGCCAGCGGGACATTCAGAGGCACTTCTATTTTTGGTAGTCTTTCGCTTACTTCGGCTTCATCAAATACAAATGTTTATGATGATATTTTCTTGATTAAGTACAACCCGTCGGGAATCGAACAATGGGCCAGAAGAGCAGGAGGAAATAGCCACGATGCAGGTCGAAAAGTAGCGGTAAGTGGAAGTAATGTTTACGTAACGGGTATGTACGTGAGTCCAGCCGATTTTGGCGGAAATACCATTACAGGCAATAATCAATCAGATGGTTTTGTTGCAAAATACGATTTGAGTGGTACTTATCAATCTATTTTTCGTACACAATCGGTGGCGGGCTATACCAATATTGTGAATGATATAGCCTTCGATGGAGCTGGTAATCAGTATATTACAGGTACGTATGCCTACGGTGCAACCTTTGGAAATGGCATTTCGCTTACACCAAACATAAATGATTACGGCAATTTTTTTGTGGCAAAATTCAATAGTGCGGGCGTGGCACAATGGGCAAAACAAACAAACGGAAACGGCGAAGAAGAAGGCCGAAGCATTGCCGTTGATGCCAGTGGAAATGTCTATGTTGCAGCCAATTATACCCTCGCACCTTCATTAGATGGCTACATGATTGTGCCTACGCCTAATTATAACAGAGATATTTTTTATGCAAAATACAGTACAGGCGGAGAACTTCAATGGTTTAAAAAATCTGGTGGAGAATATGATGAAAGTGCCAATGCTATTGCAGTGGATGCGTTTGGTAATATTTATGCAACGGGTTTTTTCAGAGGAATTGCCTTTTTTGATGAGCAGTATTTACAAGCCAATAATTACTCTAATATCAGTCCTTCGGGTGAAGACATTTTTTTGTTGAGGATTTTTGAGTGAACATAAAAGAAAATTAAAACCATGAAAATCAATCACTTACATATATTCTTATGCTTGTTTTTTGCCATCAAAACCCAAGCCCAATTTGTTAATGTTGCTCAAAATAATGTGCAAGTGCCGCAGCTAACGAGTAGTCAGTTGGCGGCTATTCCGTCTCCTCAGAAGGGAATGCTGGCCTATAATCTAAGCACCAATTGTCTAAGTTTTTATGATGGTAGCCAATGGAAATGCTCAGATATTGCCAAAAGTAGTTCGGTTACTAAAGCTACCATTTCACAACCGATTACGGGTGGTTTCCTGCATTATGCCCACGGTTTGGCGGCCGATAATGATTTTACTTATATAGCAGGTTCATTTTCTGGCACAACCATCACTCTCTGCGACACCACGTTAACGGCTGCGGGTTCGTTGAATATGTATTTTGCCAAACTCAACTCAAAAGGTTGTTTGGTTTGGGCAAAAACTTTCGGTACGACAAGTTGGAATGAGGCTTACGATATTGTAACCGATGCCAGCGGAAATGTTTATGTAACTGGTCATTTTTCGGGAACTGTCAATTTTGGAAATGGAAACCTAACTTCGGCAGGAGGTTCTGATATTTTCGTGGCAAAGTTTAATTCAACAGGCGTTTTGCAGTGGGTACAAAAAGGCGGGAGCAACGACTCAAACTTTGAATATAGTTACGGAATCGCACTTGATGGGAGTCAAAATATATATATTGTTGGCTCATTTAGAGGCACTGCCAGCTTTGGCGGTAATTCTCGCACCTCAGCAGGCGATGAAGATATTTTTGTGGCAAAATATGATAATACTGGCACTATTCAGTGGGTAAATGCCTATGGTGGCGTTTACAAAGACTTCGCCCGAGATATTGCTATTAACTCAACAAACGATGTTTTTTTGGCAGGAAATTTCAGTAGTTCGTTTAGCTATGGAGGTACGGCCATTACGCCCCCGTTTGTAGGTACTTCCGATGCTTTTATTGCCAAACACACAACCAGCGGAACGGTTTCATGGGTAAAACGTGGCGGTGGAAATTATGCCGATACAGGAAATGCGGTTGCAGTTGATGGTTCTGGAAATGCTTATTTGACTGGAGGGTTTGCTGATGTTGCTACTTTCGGTACGACAAATGCCACGGCCACAAACAGCTATTTAGATGCCTACATAGCAAAGTTTAATTCGGCAGGAGCAAGCCAGTGGGTCGTAAAAGCAGGTGGTCAAGTAGATGATGAAGCAAGAGGAGTTTTGGTCGATGCCAGCGGCAATATTTATCAGACTGGCTATTATACAGGAACTGTTTTTTTTGGCACAAAACCGCTTAATCCTTTCGGCACAAAAGATTATTTTATTGCCAAATATGATAATACTGGTGCTTTTCAATGGGTAAAAAATGGTGGAAGCACAGCCGATGATATTGGCTCGAAGGTCGTGAAAAATAACACAAAACTCAATGTATTTGGTACGTTTTCAGGCACAGGTTTTTTTGATAAAAATGTAATTATTTCTGGAAGTGGAAACGCCAATACTTTTTTACAGAAAATTGAAGAATGAACTTTTAAATCGAATATTTTATGAAAGCATTACCGTTATTGTTCATTATTTGTGGTTTTATGCCCGCTTTTTCTCAAAATATTGTGGGAGCTTGGAAACGAACATCTTCGATTTTGGAGTATATCGATGGTAAAACTGATGATTTACAAAAGAATTTATCGGTTGCTTTTCCTTGCAGTGCCGATATTAAATATGTCTTTGAGAGTAACGGTAAACACTACATGATTTTACCAAAAGGCTGTGAGTCATTCCCGAAAATTGAAGCCAATTGGACGCAAACAGGTAATAAATTTTTTATTAGTCAGAAAGTAGGAAAAACAGCTACGGATACAAACTATGAACTGAGTTTTTCTGGTAAAACCATGACAATGACGCACACCTATACGCCCGCCGAAGGACTCAATAAAACCAAAAGATTAGTCATAAAATACGAACGAATATAGATGAGATAGGCTCGCTCTGCGAAAACTTTAATTGCGTAAAATTGTAAATATGCTTAAATTTAAGAATTTTACTTGACTACGCTATTTATATGAAATTAGGTTTATTCCTAACCGTTTTGGCTATGTTTGCTCTTGTGGGCGTCGTTAGTTATTATGTAAACTATAAAACAGATAGCAGAGAGTACCCATGGGCTTATAGTTCTGATGAAAACATACCCTTATTGGTAGGCAAATGGTCTGGAAAATTTATTGAACCTGATAAGATTGAGAAAAAAATAAGTTTAGAAATATACGAGCCATATACAAAACTTGAACGCATTTTATATAGTATTGGCTTGCCTTACAAAAGACGTCAGGACATCGAACCTAATAAATTTGAAGGCTTGCTGAGCATTGAAAATAAGTTTCATAAAGAAGAAAAATATAAAGTGCGAGGCTCTTTGAATAGAAAGAATCTTCAATTATTTGACTTTCATTTGTTGGCCAATGTTAAAGAGGCTCCTCCATATCATTATTCGTTTCTTTTTACTGAGGGTTTCTGGAAAAAAAATGAAATAAGTTTTATCATAACAATCGTTTTTCGTAAAAGCACTACACCAAATAACCTAAAGAATCAAGAGCCTTTTTTGAGCAAAAAAGTAAGGGTTTCATTAAATCGGGGTTAACAAATATAGTCTTAATTTTCATGGTAATAACACTAAAAAAGTCGGACGTTCGCCCGACTCTTTTGTTTTCTGGTAATCCAAAATCTTATCGTATCGTTGAGAAATCAGTCGGAGTCATATAAATTGACTCCACTTTTTCTACAATTTTACCGTTTTTCTCCGACTCATCACGGACTTTTATCCATTTTTCATCTTTTCTGAAAGCATCAAACGAAGCTTTTCCTGCTGCTTCGCTTTTGTGAGCTAAAATGTAAACCAATCTTGCCTGCGTGCCTTCTTTCTCAATACTTTTCCAGTAAGCAATGTTTTCCATACCGTGTTTCTTGAAAAGTTTCGTAGTATGGTTTCTGAAACGAGCCAATACATTATCAATATTATTTGGCGTACCAGTATAGATTCTTAGTTCAAACATACGCTCAGGGCTTTTTACTTTTCCTTTGATTTTTGGTGAAAAATCAGTCGCATTCATGAAAATTGACTCAACTTTGGCTACAATCTTGCCATCTCTTTGCGATTCTTCTGCTACTTTTTTCCACTCTGGGTCGGCACTGAAAGCCTTCCACGAAGCATCACGGGCTTCTTTGCTCGGGTAAGCCAATACATAATATAAAGCGTTTTTCTCATTCTGCACAGGCACCCAATAACCGATATTTGTCATGCCATGACGTTCAAAAATTTTGGTGGTATGGTCTCTGAAACGAGTCAATAAATTAGGTAAACGACCTGGTTCGCAGTAATAAATACGCATTTCAAAATACCGATTATCTTGTTTTTGTGCAAATACCAAATTGCCGATACTCATAAGGGCCACCAATAGAAGTAGTTTTTTCATTGTTTTAAATTGAAGGGTTGAATTTTACTTCACAAAGGTATTTCTTAGAACAATAGTTTGGTGGATTTTATTGATTTTTTTTAGTCGCTGCCAAATTCATATTTCCTTTTTTTCTCCATCATGTAGAATTCTATAGAATTTATTATTTTCAATCAATAAGCCCTCCGATTGCTGATTAGGGAAACTTTTAGAGTAGTCTTTTGGGTGTTTCACATCAATACCAACTATTTTTTTGCCACATTACCCAAAACGGCTGAATAAATAACTAATAATAAGACAGTTAGCTCATTTGCAAGAGTGCTGTTTTTTTTGAAAGTTCATCAGATGATATAATTGAGTAAGAGTTGATATTTGAGATTGAAAGCATAGCAATGCCCTTTCAAAGAGATTATCTCTCAGAAACTCTGTGCGGGCAGCGAACCGCTTCTCTGTGCCTCGGTGGTAAAATCTAAGTGTTTCTCAGAATTTTTTCTATCTTTTTACCCTTCGCCAGTTCATCAACGATTTTATCAAGATATCTGACTTTTTGAGTCAAAGGGTTTTCGATTTCTTCAACCCGATAACCACAGATTAGACCAGTAATCAGGTGTGCATTTGGGTTCAATGTAGCCTGTTGAAAGAAGATTTCAAAAGTAGATTTTGCTTCAATTTGTGCTTGCAGTTTTTGCTCATCGAGGCCAGTCAGCCATTCGATTACTTGATGTAATTCTTCTTTGGTTCTACCTTTCTTTTCGACTTTGGTAAGATAATGAGGATACACCGAAGCAAATGTCATTTCGGCGATACGTTCATCATGTGTTTTCATTTGTCAGTAATGGGTAAATAGTTTTTCCATAATTTTCAACAAAACTATGCCCTGAAATTACACAAATTTTAGAAATGTTGTAGAAGTGCTCAAAAATGTGATGAAATGTGGAATTTACCAAATGAAATATCAGTTTTTCTCGACTGTATTTGTTGTATAAAATAAATGTGGCACATCCATGCTTGATAAAGAGCTGGATGTGCCACATTTGGGCTTCTGAGCTTAGTAACTCCACAAAATATTGCAGAATGAAATTTTATTAAATTTATATATCATTTGCCTATTGGATTTTTCTTTAAGAAGCCTAAACAATAAAGGAATATAGTTTTTCTCTCAGTAATTATTTTATAATTTCGTTGCTTTATAAACTTTTACTAAACCATCTCCTTCGCTACTAACCACTATCAAACTTTGTTGAATTGGGCTTTTTGAGGCCGAAATAAACAATACTCCTTCGGGAGCATCGCCAGTTTTAATCATTTTCACAAAAACTGGAGCGGTTGGGTTTGTAATATCATAAACTGCCACGGCATCAACTCTCTCAAGGCCTACATAAGCTACGATTTTTGAGCCTACTCGACCAATAGTAATTGCTTCTGGCTCTACGGATTTATCATCACTACGAGTATCGTCATAAACACCAAGCTCCTTTGCTTTGATATCCAATTCGTTTTTGCTATCGAAAACAAGTTGCCCCGAAGTGGCATTCCATACCGAAAATGACCTTGCTCCAAAACTGTAAAGTACATCATAATCGCCATCACCATCTTTGTCTCCAAGCGTACTTGTTACGTTTAGCCTGCCCATTTGAGTATCACCTTTCAACACTGTTGCGTTCGGGAAAGCAGTTTCATCTAACTTGAGTGAACCAACACGTTTTACTTCTGCAAAGGCAGTATATTCACGGGCATCGCCTTCATTGGCTGTCAATAAATACGGTGTTCCATTATAGTTTGTGTAAGCAATAGCATCTGGCATATAAACACCAAAAGTTTTCCAAGTATTGAAAACACCAACTGCATTATCTCTATCGCTGATGTCAATTGCATTGCCCGCTACCGAATAATCTTTAAAACCAAGTGGCGAAACTTTGGTAATTGTTCCTGTTGAAATATTGATTTCGGCGATAGCGTTATTTTCTTGAAGAGTTACCCAAGCGGTTTTCGAGTCATCTGAAACTGTGATGTATTCTGGCTCTATATCTTTTACAAAATCTTTGTTTGGGCCAAAAACTCGGAAACCTTTATTTGTTAAATCAGCTAACTGACTCGTAAAAGCTGCAAAATTCACGGTTTTTACTGCGTAATTATTTGCCACATCAATAATCGAAACCGAACCTTCAGGGTCATTGGTATAAGTAGCATTGGGTTCACCTTCGTTAGCCGAAAGTATGTATTTTCCATCAGGACTATAAGTAACCATATCAGGCAAAGCCCCCACCGTAATTACTTTTTCTTCGGCATAAGTTGAAGCATTGAAAACCACAATTTTACCAGTAGCTTGTTTATCAAGTGATTCGATAGCCGCCGCCACTTTTCCATTATACGCCGAAACACTATTTACATAACCACCATAAGGTGTCATGCTAATTGAGTGAATGACTGAAATTTGGGCGGGATTAGTAAAATCAATCACATCAATTTTGTTAGCTGTTGTGCCATTATTTACAGCAAATAAACGTTTTGTAAGAGGGTCAAAAGTCGTAATTTCGGCAGCCCCTGCTCCTCCTAAATTGAGCGATGCAATTTCTGTGTAAGAACTAATGTCTTCGTTTACTGTAAATTCTAAAGCGGGTACTTCTTCTTTATCACAACTCAATAAGGTAGCAGCAATGGTTGCTGCCAAAAGGATAATTTTCTTCATTTAATTTGGTTATTTTTCTGCAAAAGTAGAGGTGGTGTATTAGCGTAACATTAAGCCACAATAACCAAATTGTAAATCTATTTTTTATACGAATGAAGATTGAATAAGGCTTAGGAAATAGTCTAAATCGGGCAACTTCATATTTTCAACTTTAGCGGCTTCGTCCCAGCGACGCATTTTTATAATAAGCTCAAAATGGGGATTTTGGACAAAGCTTTGGGCTTCTTTTTCTGTCATTCTTCCGCCTTGAAATAGCAAGGTTTGCTTACTCGCTTCCGAAAGTGCTTCGTAATAATCTTCGTCAATATAAGTCAGGTATCGTTTGGCATTGACGTGATTTTCGACTAAAACAGCTATTTTTTCACTAAAACCTCGTTCACGCAGCCAGTCAGCTGCTACTGATTCGTGGTCTTTTCTGCCGTAAACCTCCATTAATTCTTCTTCAGTTTGAGCAGTAAATAGATGCCCAATATCGTGCAAAAAGGCAGCAATTTGCACTTCTTCGTCATAACCCTGTCGTTTAGCCAAAATAGCCGCTTGAGCGGCGTGTTCGTATTGACTTACGTTTTCGCCGTAATATTCATTCTCTCCTTGATTTTCAAAGAGTTGACGGATTTCTGAGATTGTATTTTGAGTCATTTTCTGGAAAATTTGAATCAAATAAAAGCGGAGCTAAAACTAACTCCGCTTTTGAAAAACTAAACCTATGATGCTGAATTTTTATTTCAATAACCAAAGCATATCATTAATATCATCTTTGCCTGCAAATTGACTGTCGATAGCTGCTTTATAATTAGTTGCGTTGGTAGTACGCTCCGAAAGCGGATACTGCCAACGGATAGCGATGCGATTTGAGTTTCCGTTTCCTACACCTGCGTAGAATTTAGGGAAGCCCGTACGACGCCAGTTGAAGTATGCTTCCATACCTGAATTCATGAAGAATGCCAAGTATTTTTGAGTCAAGATCTGTTCTTGTCCTTTGACTGTTTTACCTGCATATTTTACCGACGTTTGAGCATAATATTTCTCGAAGTCAAAATCAATTGCAAATGTGGATAAATCGGCTGCTTCTCGGCCACCCGTTCTTGAATAAGTCATGGTATTTGAGCCATTTTTAACACCGTAGAAATCCATTGAGGCTTGGATACCTTTTTTGTACCATGCTTCTGCATCGCCAGCTGCCCAACCTAAATGATAAGCTTCAGCAATGTTGAAACACATTTCTGGATAGCCCACAATAAAGGTAGTTTCGGCCACATAATTACGGTAATAACGATAACGATTTTGGAACGAATATAACCCTGGAGCAAAACCAGCACCGTTGTTACGGCCCGCTTTATCGCTCATATCAGTCAAGTCTTCGGCTGATGATGCACCCACATACGCACTGTAATCTGATGGTTTTTTACCTGCTTTTAGTTCAGCACCTGCTGGCTCACAAGTAATCATCACACGTGGGTCGTTCATCAATGAAAGTGGCTCTACATACGCCTTTGACATATTTTGACGAGTGGCGTCAAAACCAAAGTTATCTGGGTTTGATGGGTATTTATTGAAGTTATTGTAAGTGTATTGTAGGCTTTCCGAAACACTACTCAACAATGGAAACTTCGTTGGGTTGGCCAACATTTCTGAGAACTTTGCTTTAACGTTTAACTCCGCATCAGCTTCTTTTTTGCTCAATGCTATCAACACTCTTAATTTGTAAGCGTTTACGGCTTTTTGCCATTTACGTACATCACCACCAAAGTAAAAATCTCCACTTACTGAAACTTCACCTTTCGTAATTAAAGCTGTCATGTCAGTATTTGCTTCATCGAGCCATTTCAACACCTGTACGAAAATCGCTTTTTGCGTATCATATTTTGGAGAAATGTTTTCGATACCTTTCAAAGCCTCATTCATTGGCAAATCGCCCATACGGATTGTCATTTCATAAAAGAAAAACGCACGAAAAAACTTACCCAAAGCACTGTAACCGTTTACATCGGCCAAACCTGCACGCTTGGCTTCCTCTTCCATTTTGATTACGTTTTTGAGCGTATTGTAGTGGTTTGAGCCTGATGTCCAAGTATATTCGTTGGTTGCGTAATAATTATAGTTTGAGCAATAAAACTGATTCCAACGCATTTCGGCACTAAACGGACGGCCGATGTTATTGAACATATCAGATTCAACACCTTGAAGCACCAACGAGGCTGGCACATTTACTGGACTATTAGGATTCTTTTCGAGTTCCTCGAAAGACGTTTCGCAACTGCCCAAAGTAAGGGCTGCTACAGCGAAAATTGATACGAATATTTTATTTATTTTCATTTTTTTGAAAGTCAATGTTTTTATTGATGAGATTCACATCTCTCTACCCCATTGATGAGGCAGGGAGATGTTTTACGGCATACAATTCTTAGAATGTAAAATTCAAATTAACACCATATCTGCGAGTTGAAGGGGTTTGTAAGCCCGAACCGCCATCTCCGATATACTGGTTTAAGTCGATGTCTTTTTTCTCAGCAAAGTATAGTAAGTTTCTACCCACTACCGAAATTGAAGCGTTTCTGATTTTATTACCAAACCACTTTTCAGGTAATGTATAACCCAATACTACTTCACGTAACATTCCAAATGAACGGCTCATTAGGTTACCTTCGTCAGTGTTATAATAACGACTTACGTAGTCTTGTACAAATTGCTTTGTTGCATTTGGAGTATATTGAAGTTCGCCATAGTTTGTGATTTTTCCATCGGCATCGTACTTAATCGCAACACCATTTGAGATTTGAACACCTTCACCAACGTAAGCTTTTACGCCGAGATAATCTTGGTAACGAGCTTCGGCAAATTGACCAGTTGTTGTACCAATATGACGGCCTCCACGATATGTTTGACGCTGAATATAGTTAGAAATAACTCCACCGATACGACCATCAAATTGGAAACTCATATTGATGTTTTTGTAGCTAAATCTGTTGTTGATACCAAATACAAATTTAGGATTGATATAACCCAAAAACTGAGCTACAGGTGTAGTGATTGGACGACCTGAAGCGTCGTTAATAATTTGACCATCAGGTGTTTTAGCAAAAGCACTACCATAAAATTTATCCAGTCTATCACCAACTTTAAAGAAGACATTAAGGTTTTCAACACCTGGGTAAATTTCGGTTAAAACTTCTTTAAAAGTTGAGTAGTTAGCTACTACATCCCAGTTAAAATTAGCTGTTTTGATTGGAGAGCCCGTGATGGCCAACTCCCAACCTGTTTTTTGTGTTTTGATACCATTTACCAAAGCAGAGCTATAACCAGTTGCTGTTGAAATCGGCAAAGAGAAAATTCTTGGACCTTCGTCTGAGATAAAATATGTAAGGTCGAAGCCCAGACGATTTTTCAATACTTTGAAATCAAGACCAATTTCGGTTTGTGAAGTAGAGCTTGGTTGTAAATTTGGATTATTCAAAGCACCCGTGAAATATCCCGCTGGCTGATTATTGTATGCAAACGGCGTAGAATAAACGGCTGAGTTTAAATAACTTGGGCCATCGTAAGGAGAAAAATATTGGTCGCCGTAGCCAATTGGATTTCCATTACCTGTCAAGGCTGGCGTTGTACCGATTGTTGAGCGAGTTAAACCATCTTTTACATTAGCATACGATGCACGCACTTTCAAAAACGAAATAAGCTCAGGCACTCGCACATAGTCAGAAATAACCGTAGAAAGAGCCACCGATGGATAAAAGAAAGTATTATTACCCGATGGTAGCGTCGAAAGTTTATCAACACGGCCAGTTGTTGAAAGTGTCAATAAGTTTTTGTAAGAAAAGTCAGCCGAATAATACGCCGAATTTACACGCATTGCCGAAGCAAAATTGGCCGTACGAACAGGATTTGATGAGTTATTGAAGTTATATAAGCCTGGAACATTCAAGTAATCGGTCGAACCGTATTGTGAGTTATACTCGAAAGTACGAATGTTTCCACCAGCCCAAATTTTAGTGTTAAAACCAGAAAATAAGTCTTTATCGAATTTTACCAAAACATCCGTATTATTCTCGAACAAATTACGGCGGTCTTCACGGTAATCGCCACGACGCTCGTCACGGCCATACGAACCAGCCGAATAAGGCATTTTTTCGCTACGGAACAAGTTCCAAGTAGTAATTTGTGAACGAACAGTTGCCTCTAAATAGTCAGTAAATTTATAAGTCAACCCAGCTTGACCGATGATGTCAGACTTTTGGTGTCCACGTAGCCACTCATAACTCATAAAATATGGGTTATTATAGCGTTGATATTCAGCATAAATTTGTTGGATACCCTCTTTGCCTGGCTGCCAATAATTACGCATATCATCTACATCCCAGTCGGCACCCGCCCAAAGCGTCATGTTATAGATAATTGAGTTTGGCCCGTAGTTAACGTCAGGAATATTTGGCGTATATTGACGGTTATATTGTAAGCTTGAATTGAAAGAAAGTTTATTAGAAAACTTATAGTCAGAAGCCAAATTGAAGTTAGTAATATTCAATTTAGTATTCGGCACAATACCACGTTGTGATGTTTGCGAAGTAGAAAAACGTAAGTTGTACTTATCGCCCGACGACGAAACCGCAATATTATTGGTCGATAAAATACCTGTTTGCAAGAAACGCTCTAAATTATCTTTTCCACGAGCCACCCACGGTGTAGAAGTTCTTTTTCCTGTAGCAGGATCAATAGGGCTATCGTATTGAGGAATGAGCTGACCTTCAAATTTTGGTCCCCAACCACCATCATAATCACCATCATTCAAACCACCACCTTTTCCATCGCCAAAGGCATAGCGTCCGTGGTCGCCAGGGCCATATTCGTCTTGCACTTTCGGGATCGCATAAAACCCTCTATCAAACATCGTCGAAGAGTTTACATCTACCGAGAAACCACGCTTATCTTTCGTTCCACGCTTAGTTGAAATCAAGATTGCTCCATTTTTTCCACGGAAACCATATAAAGCCGATGCCGAAGCACCTTTCAATACCGAATAAGACTCAATATCATCAGGGCTGATATTCCATGTATCAGAGTTAATCGGCACACCATCAACTACAAATAAAATCTCGCTATTGCCACGCAATGAAATATTTGGTTTACGGAGCATTTCTTGTTGAATACCCACCGTCAAACCTGCTACTTTACCAGCCAAAGCATTGATTGCGTTTGGCTCACGAGCTTTGATTGTTGAAGCTCCGTCAACCGACTGAATGGCATAACCGATGCGACGAGCATCTTTTTTGATACCGAGGGCCGTAACGACAACCTCATTTAAGGTCTTGGTATCTTCTTGAAGGCTAACATTGATAACAGATTGATTAGCAACGGTTTTTTCAATAGTTACGAAGCCAATCGCCGAAAAAACCAATACCGAACGAGCCGATACATTTGATATTTTATAATTACCATCTGCATCCGAGTTTGTTCCTTGATTAGAACCTTTCACGAGTACACTTACCCCAGGAATTGGGTCTCCGTTTGGAGCAGAAATTTTACCACTTACACTTTGGTTTTGAGCATTGGCATACATTACCGCCAATAGCAAACAAAACAAAATTCTGATGAAACCAGTAAATCTGGTTTTGAGTAGAGATTTGTTCATAAAAGATGATTAGAATTATTTGGGTTTATCGTGTTGTTTTCAGCAAAAAGCAGGTTTTGAAAGCTGAAAATTTGATGGTGCAAAGGTCAGTATGTCTTATGACTTGAATATGAAGCCAATTTTAAGCTATTGTGAAGGAAAGAGTAGAAATGTTAGGTTTTTGTTAAATTGTTGTTGATTGCTTCATTTCTTATTTATTTCTTGCGTGCTGATATAGTAATATAGAAAATGAATTAAATTAAACAAAATGTAAATTAAGTATTTAACAATCAAGCACTTACAGGTTTACATCTTAAATGTGTTTAAACATGTTTGGTAGATTCTTTTGTAAAACTCACAAAAAAGAGGCTATTTTCTCCATCCACTTCTCAAGGTTTTTCGCATAAACCAATCTATATTCAGCAATGATACTGGCATGTTTTTGCTGAAATTCTTCGGTCATTTTCTTATTTGTTTTGCTATCTCGAAGCACACATTCAAAATTATTCACTCGCCCTACAAATAGCTTATAGTCAGCACTCAATAAAGTTTTATAGTGAAAATGAAACCAGTTTTTTGTATAAAACTCTACGGCAGTTTCATTAATTGCCAAACCTTTGGCTATCCAATTTTGCTCTTTACAAAGCCCCTCATACTCAAAATATTGACCAGTAAACAAACCATTCTTTTTGGTTTCAGATGCTTGCGTATAGAATAGGTAGTTATCCGAATTTTCAATATCTATACGAAACTTTCGAGCTTGCATTTGTTCGAGCCATTCAGCCATCGATAATGGTTTTTCGGAATCAAGAAATAAGTCAAAAACATATTCTTCGCCTTCATATTGCAGGAATAAAGCCACATGAAAGCCCCAAGTGAGCAAGCCATTGGGCGAAATATTATTGGGGTCGGGCAATTGAATGGTTTGTTTTGAATCTTCTCGGTAGCGTGTGGGGGCGAAAATCCAAATTTTATTATGTTGCACACCATAGCTTCGTAAAATAAGCGATGCAAAATGCGTGACATTATGACAATTTCCTTGTTTATAATCAAAGAGTGGTGTAAGGAAAAACTTTAATTCTTCAAAATAATAATCGAAATAATTATTAGTAATTCGGGAGAGTCGACTGCCCGTGTTTGTTAAAACCATTGTTAGTTTTTTCGGCAAAAATATGTCTCTCAAAATCGAAGTTTTCTACTTCCCCTATTAAGTATTTGTTAATTATTTAAAGCTAATATTAGCTTAACAATTTATTCATATTTGCATAAAACCAAGCTAATTTTAAAAGATTTACTTTGTTGAAATAAAAACAAAAATCAAACAAAATGTCACCAATCAAATTAGTTGTTTTCGATATGGCAGGCACAACCGTGCAAGACAAAAAAGAGGTTGAAACCTGCTTTGCCCGTGCCTGTGCCGAAACAGGCCTAACGGTTTCGGAAGAAAGAATATTGGCCTTGCAAGGTTATTCAAAAATTGAAGTTTTCAAACTTCTTTGGGAAGAGAAAATCGGACAAAGCCACCCCGAATACGATGAAAACGTAGTTTATTCGTACGATTATTTCCGACTGATTCTCGAAGACCACTATAAATTTAATGATGTTTTGCCTACTGAAGGTTGTCTCGAAATATTTGATTTTTTGCGTAAAAACAACATAAAAATAGCTCTAACCACAGGTTTTTACAGAAAAGTAACCAATATTATTCTTGAAAAACTCGGTTGGCTCGATGGTTTAGAATTTAACTACGTGAATACTTCGGGTAAATCAATGATTGATGTTTCTATCGCCAGCGACGAAGTTCAAAAAGGCCGCCCTGAGCCATATATGATTCAAAAAGCCATGAAGCTGATGGGCGTAACCGACCCTTTTGAAGTGCTCAATATTGGTGATACTCCTTCCGACCTAAAATCGGGCGTAAGAGCAGGATGTCGCCTTTCGTTGGGTGTTACGAATGGTACACACACGCACGACCAATTGAAGGTTATCCGAAACGATGGCTTGCTCTCATCATTGAAAGAATTGAAACCTATTATTGAAAACATCAGCGTTTTAAGCGAAGCATAATGAAGAATTTCGATGTAATTATTGTCGGGGGCGGCATCATGGGGGCATTTCATGCATATCATGCAGCCAAGCTCGGAAAAAGTGTACTTATCTTAGAAAAAGACAATTTTCCAGTTAGTTCTACTGTCCGAAATTTTGGCCAAGCAGTGCCATCTGGCTCGGCGGGTAAATGGTTTGACTATGGACGCAGAAGCTTAGAAATCTACCAAGATATTCAAGCAAAGTTTGACATTTCAGTACGCCGAAACGGAACTGTTTATGTAGCTTCTGACGAAACTGAATGGATGTTGGCTAACGAACTTTTTGGCATCCATCAAAATAAAAACTATAACTGCGTTTTACTCTCGAAACGCCAATGTTTGGAGCAATATCCCGAACTCAAAGCTGAATACGTAAAAGGTGGAATCTACTACCCTAACGAAGTAAGCGTTGAGCCTAATTTATTGATTTACAAAATATTAGATTATCTTCAAGAACAATTTAAGGTTGCTTACAAAGCAAATACAAGCGTTATTGATTGCCAAGAAATTGGTGGTAAAACTGAAGTAATAACTGCGAGTAAGGAAAAGTTTTCTGCCGAAAAAATTATCATTTGCAGTGGCTATGTCTTCAATTTACTTTTCCCAGAGATTTATGCTAAAAGTGGATTGATTGTCAGTAAGTTACAAATGATGCAGACAGTGCCAATGAAAAATATTACGCTGAAAGGCAATATTCTGACGGGGCTTTCTATTCGTCGATATGAATCATTTGAAGAATGTCCATCGTATAAAAATAGTACAACACCCGAACATTACTCTGAACTCAAAAAATGGGGAATTCATATTCTTTTCAAACAGGCCATTGATGGCTCAATCATCATCGGCGACTCACACGAATACGCACCCGTAGGCAAAACCGATGAACTGGGTTTTGATACAAAAGACTATGTTAATAAATTGATGCTAAAGGAGGCCGAACGTATCGTGCATTTTCCAGTAAATCAAATTGCTCGTACTTGGGCAGGTTTTTATGCCCAACATCCCGACGAGATTTTCGAGTACAATATTTCGCCCAATATTCATATTTTCACAGGTATCGGTGGAAAAGGTATGACCACCAGTGCTGGCTATGCCGAAGCAAATATTCAAAGGTTATTCTAAGTCTCCGAATCTAGCTTCCCGAAAGTTGCCAACTTTCGGGAAGTTGTCGCTCTCGGAAGATATTTATTCGAGAAATAAAGAAGCTGCACTACGAGCAAAGTAAAACAGACAAACGAAATGACATAGCTGAATGCCATCAAGATATTGAGAAACGACACTTTTTTCAAGAAAAACTCACGATAAATCAATAAAACTACGCTTCCGAGATAACCTACCGAATCGCAGATATAGACCAGAAAACCCACATTTCCACGAGCTTTAAAAAGTGCGATTAGGCGTTCAAAAACTACAGTTTGAATCAATAAATAAGGCAAAAACAAGCCAATTCCGAGACTCAGCATCCAAACTTTAGGCGAAATGAGTGCTTCTTGAAAAGCCCACGTACTTCCGCCACAAAGTAAAACCGCCACAAGCATCATACCTGAAAATGTAATGTATGATTGGAAATTGTTTTTAATAAAAGCATTGAGTGCAATCAGCGTAACTACCACTAATCCGATAGTTGTTTCAATTTCTGAAAAAATAGTTTTATTGAATTGTGGGTCAATTTCTCGCCATACTTCAACCGCAAAGTTATCTCTGAAATCTCGCATCGAAGCCAATAACAAATAAACCCCAATAAAACATAAAAGCCCCCATCCAAACTCTTTTATTATCAATTCTTTATCAGCCTTTTTCATGGCAACTCGCTGACTTCTTAGAGCTAAATCTTCGTCATTGGGTGGTGGAATTTGTGCCAACATCCAAACAAAAAGCAGGAAAAGAGGCAGAAAAAATAGTCCAATGGCAAAAGGAAGATGAAACTCCGAAATATGATACGTTTCTTGTAAAAAAAGATAAATGGTTTTCAATACACCTGAGGTCATTACTAAGTTTAAACTCAGACCAAGAGCCAAAAACTCTGTTAGTTTTCGACCTTCCAAAAAGCTAAAAATTACTCCCCAAACCATTCCTAAAGGCAAGCCATTCAAGAATAAAAAGACAAAATTATAAGGAAAAGGCACGAAACCAAAAGCCAACAAAGCAATTTCGGCAAACACTATCAAGCTGATAATCAAGACAATACGCTTTTTTGACTTTAATTCAGCAATGACTTTTATCCCGATAATTTTTGAAAACATATAGCCAAAAACCTGCGAAATTATCAAGATAGTTTTGTATCCTACTCCCCAGAGTTCGTAGTCTTCGTATAGCCCCGTTGTGAAAGGTTTTCGGAAAGCGTACATGCAAAAATACGTTCCAAAAGCTGCTATAATACACCAAATTGTAAGGAGTATTTCTGACTTTTTGAGGAGTTTCTTCACGATTAATTATGGGTTAAATAAACCATAAATTTCGAGAAGTAATATAAACTCAGAATTAAGCGAGTATTATGCTTAGATTAGTTTTCGGTGTAAAAGTCGTGGATAATTCGGTTTTCTATTCTGCCTGAATGCCCTTACCTTTGTTATGTTAAATTTTTGCTTACTAAAAAACCATTACAGATGTCGAATTGGTATCAAGGAAAGATTCGCTACCAAAAGGTAGATGAAAAAGATAGAACAATCAAAATCACCGAAGTATATTTAGTTGATGCCGTATCATACACTGACGCCGAAGCTCGTGTGTATCATACAGTTGCCTCAAACACGCCTGATTTTCAGTTATTTGGACTTTCAAGAATGAAAATCCATGAAGTATTTTTTGTGGAAGATGGCTCAGAAACTTGGTATAAAGTAAAAGTAAACTTTATTAGTTTCGATGAAAAAGCCCAAAAAGAAAAACGTACACCTTTCACAATGCTAATCAATGCCGATAATCCATTATTGGCGTATCAGTTAATCTCGGAAAGGCTCGGAACAGTAGAAGATTATCAAATTACAGATATTAATATTACTAATATCTTGGAAGTTATTCCTTACGAAAAACCCGAAGAACAAATCTTGAAAAGTGGTAATTTTAAGCCATTGGCCGAGGTTTTGGCGAAGCAAGCTGAATAACTTTTGTAAAGCAATTTTCTAAATTGTTCGAGATAGAAGAACACAAATTGGAAATTTGTGCTACAATTTTTGATGAAGAAAAAGTCAGAGGCAAAGCCCCTGACTTTTCTGATTTTAACACCAATATGAATCAATTGAACTACCGAAGTAGTTGATTCAAGTCTCAGCCATGAGCTGATAATCTTTTTGCTTTCGCAAGTATCTTTTGAAGCGGGCGGCGTTCCGCTCCACAGACGACAGTCCATAGACGACGGTAAAATTCTTCTTTAATTCTATGTGAACTGTTGACTACCTCCCTACCCACTCGTTTAATTTCTTATCATAAACCAGCGTTGCATCTGGCCATTCTATGTAATGTTTCATGGCGATATAGTTGTCGAGGTTTCCTTTTTTTATTAATTCTTGGAAAAGGAAATTGCCTCTTTCTATCAATATCTTTTCTTCTAAGTGTGGAGTGTTCGCTACTTCTTCAAAGGCTTCGGGCATCAGTGTATTTTGTTTCAACTTAAATTTCCCGAGAACTCCTCTTTTATATTTTGGACTATTCCCTACTGGACGAATCATGAAAAAATAATTCCAGCCATCGGGCGTTTGATAATATTTTTCTATACGAAAACTCGGTAGATTTTTCACATAAAATTGTCTGTACTGAGCATCGAAACGAGTTTCGTTGGTGGCATTCGGAGCTTTCGTAAAAACGTAGGTAATAATATTTGCAAGTAATGTATCTTGTTGATTATCAGAGAAATAATTCGACACATTATACTTATTTGATTGGCAAGAAAACACGATTGCCGCAAGCAATGAGACTAAAACTACTTTTTTCATATTGGTGATAAAAGTTCTCTGCCGAAACAGAGAACTTTTTATTTTTATTACTTTGACAACTCCTCTAAATCTGTCGACTGTGGACAATAGACTGTTGACGATATTTTACTTAATATAAATCACTGACTGAGGGCTAAATTCAGCCCAAGTAGCTGTCCAGTCTGTTGTTCCGAATGCACCGATATAATCAGCAGCAGTGAAGAACGAACCAAGACCAGTTGTAGAACCACCAGTTGCGATTGATGCCGAAGCACCAGCAGTGATAGCAAACGATGGGCGACCCACTTGGAATAGTGATGCACTGATACCTGTGTTCACGTAGTTAGGTACAATCTTATTTCCTTTTTGAGCTAAGAACCAAACTGATGGTACTTGTGTACCGATTGCTAAAGCGGCAGGAGTTGTGGCAGTGTTTACGTCACGTACTGCAAAACCACGTGGCTCAGAAGCAAAACCTTGTCCGAAACCATTTGTTCCCCAACCATCTACACCAGCCAACACGATATTATTCAACACTAATTCACCTTTTTCAGCATTTGCCGCAGTAGTTGCACCGTCAATGTAAACACCATTCGGATAACCAGTAGCGAATGTATTGTGAATCTTCAATTTGTTATTTCTTCTTAAATGGAACGCATTTTGGAACAATGGACTGATTGAAGTAGCCGCCGAACCTTTCGCACCAATCAAAGTGAAGTTAGAGAATGTTCCCGAAGTATATGGCTCTCTTGAGTTTCCTTGACCATCATTATCAACCTCAAAACCGTTTGAACCAGATTGGTCAGCTTGAGTGGCTCCACGAATACCAATACCGAATTGTACGTTTCCACGGAAACCATTATCAACATCAAAATCATCATCTAAACCTTTGTAAGCAATCAAATATTTAGCATTTGCAGTACCACCAAACCACTCGAATGAGTCGTCAAGGCCGAAAGTTGCCATCAAATATTCCATTTTAGTACCACTACCTACCGAACCAAATGTAAATGAGTTTACTTCTTGGTTAGGGTTGATTGGCACACCAGCGTACTCAACACGTACATATTTCAAGCTGCCTGAATTATCGGCATCGTCAGCACCACCATGCCATCCTTTGTAGCTACCTTCCAATTGACCAACGCCATTTGGCAAGTTATTAGTTGCTTTTCCGCAAATTACTAAACCACCCCAGTCACCTGGCTCTCTTTCGCCAACTGCTCTTTCAGATGTAAATACAATCGGCTCAGCAGCAGTACCTTCTGCGATAATTTTACTACCACGTTGAATAATCAACGTACCTTTCGTAGCACGGTCACCGATGATTACTGTACCTGGCTCGATAGTAAGCGTACCCACTGCAACACCTGCTGGTGTAACGTCAGTTGTATCGCCACCTACACGCACAAAACCAACAAGTTTGTAGATTTTGTTTTTTGTCCAAGTAATATTTCCTGTCAAAACTCCTCTTACTGTAACGATTTCTTTTGGTGGAATTGCCGTTACTTTTACTGTAAATGTTGTTGGGGTAGATGCTTGATTTTTTGCATCGGTAGCAATAATTGTGAAGTTTACGCTTGCACCAGCTGCCAAATTTTCAACGGTATATTCTTTCGTATAGTTATCAGCTGTTACGCCATCAGCATACGTTTTTGTGTCGAAAGCCACACCATTTTTCAAAACTGTTACAGTTTTCAAGCCACCTGGAGCTGAAATAGAAGCAGTAACATTTACTTTTGCACCTGGAATTCCCGAAGCCTCAGTTCCAGCCGAAACGATTGGTGCTGGTGGAATTACTTCTTCTTCTTGACATGAGCTAACGAAAGCCGCCGTAGAAAAAAGCAAAGTAGCCGATGCTAATAATCGAAAATACTTTTGAAACTTAATCATTTGTTTTTGGAGTTTATTTTTAAAAGATATGAGATATGGGATATGAGATTTGAGATACGGAACTTGAGATGCTATGTTATATTCAATAGCTTTAAAATTCTTATATCTCGTATCTCATCTCTAAATTCTATTTTGAAAGCGTATAGCTGAAACCGAGCGTTACTAAACTTCCTGGCTTGTAGCTTTGCATTACTTCGTCAGTTTTACGGTCGAATTTGCCATCTTGATTACCATCTTGCAAAATCAAAGCTGCTTGGTTAAAAATATCGGTTACACCACCTTTAATTGTCCAACGGTCTTTGATTCCTTTTGAGAAAGTAAGGTCAACTACATTTCTTGGCATTTCGTAAAGGTCTGGATAGCCTTCAAAGCCAATCGCAAAAATTCTTTTTCCAATTACATTATAGAGTAAGTTTACTTGGAAATCTTTGTCGGTGTTGTTGTAGTTTAAGCCAACATTCAAGATATAAGGAGATTGTCCTTGTAGCGGACGGTTGTTTGATTGTCCTTCGGCACCTTCACGCAATTGTACTTTGCTGTAAATCAAGGCAGCGTTAAACAATAAACTCATTTTTTCTAATACTGGAGAACTTGTCAAACTTGCTAAACCTTTGCGAACTTCTAATTCTAAACCAGCACTTTTAGCATTTTGAGCATTTTGGTAGATGAACGTTTTTGCACCTAATGAACCACTTCCAGCTTCTACTTCTAACTCAATCGGGTTTCTGAAATTCTTGTAGAAAGCTGCGATACTCACGATTTCCGAAGGTGTTGGATATAATTCCCAACGAACATCAAAGTTATTGACAGTTGAAATTTTCAAACCTGTATAACCTTCATAAACTACGTTGAAATCAAAATCATAGAACGAAAACGGAGCTAATTCACGGAACTCAGGACGATTGATTGTTTGTCCGTAAGCTGCTCTAACGAGCATTTTTTCTGAGAAATTATAAGATAAATTCGCCGAAGGTAATACACTCGTCACTGGGTTTTTCACGTTTACTTTTGCCCCACCTAAGAATGCACTTTGCAGACTTTGTGTGTTATCTTCAACCCTTGCACCAGCAATGATATTCAGTTTTTTGCTTAGAGGAATATTGGCATTTGCGTAGTAAGCCAATAATCTGTTCCCAGCGGTATATGAATCGTTCGGGTTCGTTTGTTCGTCAATTCGGATACCCGTTGTGCTATTGATATTATTGAAAAGGTTTGTTACTGAACCAGTGAACAGTTCATTACTGAAGTTATTTCCACGTACATAACCAATGTTACGGCCATTAAACGAGCGGTCTTTGCTTTCGTAGAATAAACCCGCTTTTACTTCCATTTCTTTATCAGAAGTCTTCGATAAAGCTATTTTTTGCGTGAGATTAACTGCTCCTGTGTAGCTGGTTTCGTTCATTTCTGAGAACCAACGACCTAAATAAAATGCCTGTGCAGTACCGATTGGAACGTAGATGGTTTTTGTACCATTTGTCAAATCAACATCCGAACGATAGCGACGATAATCTGGTTGTTCACGGTTCGAGCGATTATAGCCACCAACCCAATCAATTACGGTTTTACCTTTCAAGAAAGAGTGTTTACCAGTAATTTGACCTGTGTAAATTCCACGATAAACTTGATTAAACGATTGATTATCAGGATTATAATTTGCTTCGATTGCACGACCACCACGTTGTGTAAAGTTCGAGTTACTCATTTGGTTGAATAAGTTTTTCAACTCAATTGAATGATTATCATTGAAACGAAACGCCCAGTTATGAATCAAACCAACTCTGATATTACGGCTATATTGAGAATCTTTGAAGAAATAAATCGGCGATTGCGTATTATTGATATTTGCATTGAAGTCATTGCGGTCAATCAAGAAATTGGTGCGGCTATCAGAATAATTCAAGGCAGTTACGTTTCCAACCTTAATTTTACCGATATTGAATTTGTAGTTTCCTGTCAAACCGAAACGTTGGTCAGGTGTGGCAGTTGTGCGGTTAGTAGTCCATTCGTTTCTTAACGAACGCCCCGTAGCTTCTAATTGAGCAGGATTATTCAAAAATACGTTAATATTTGATGGGAAAAACTGCGGCAAATCATAGTAGCCATTGTTAAAACCCGTCCAATAATTTTTACCCTGATTTGGTTGGTAGAAATCACCAAAAGTTGTTCCCTGACGCACCGAAGTACCATAATCAAGCACCAATGAGTTTTTGTCTGGAATATTTTTTGTAAAGATTTTCACTAAACCACCTGCAAATTCGCCAGGTAATTCGGCCGAAGGACTTTTATAAATCAATAAACGGTCGATTTGTGAACTTGGAATAATATCAAACGAGAATGATTTTACGTCAGTTTCCATACTTGGCGTAAAAGCATTATGAAGCATTACATTATTGTAACGTTGATTTAAACCACGAATATTGATGAAACGCTCACCAACAATCGTGATACCTGGTACACGTTTTACCACTTGTGCCGCATCACGATCAAGTGTTTTTGCAATTTGTTGAGCCGAAATACCATTCACAACCATCTGCGAAGCCTTGATTTCAGAAATCAACGAAACTTCTGTGTTTGTCAAACGGCTGGCTGTTACTTTTACTTCTTGCAAAACCACCTTATCTTCTTCAAGAACGGTGTTGATTTCAAGAACTTTATCGGCTTCTACCGTAACTTCTACTTCCTTTACTTTATATGAAACATAAGTAATCAATACTTTTTTCTTTCCAACTGGTACTTTCGAGATTGAGAAGAAACCATTTACGTCAGTAGCAGCACCCATTGTTGTTCCGTCGATTCTGACCGTTGCACCGATAATGTCTTCGTCAGTTGCAGCATCTTTGACTGTTCCACGGATAACGCCACTTTGGGCAAGAGAAATGAGAGAAATAAATAATAGTAGAGAGGTAAGCGTAATCTTAAATTTGGAGTTCATAACCTATATTGGTGTAATTGATTTTCGAGTGCAAAGGTCAGAACCTAATATTAACTAAATGTTAAGTCAATGTTACGAGTTAATTATGATTGCAAAAAGCGAGTACTTCTACCTAAGATTTCTCTCCGATAAATACTCAAGCAATTCTTTGGGCTTATCAGTCTGTAAGGCCTTGATATTAAACCTGATAGCAGTTTCCCAACCTTGTGGAGTATCATCATCTTCCAAGGTATCAAGCCAAATCGGAATATTAATTTCGGTAAGTTTCTGAATAATTTCTGGCGAATAAGTCTTAATATTTCCATCTAAAACCGATGCTGGAAAACTCAAAACAAATGCTTCAAACTCAAAAGGTGATTTGATATTTGAAGAAGGACTCGTAATTACGGGAATCGTTGGGGCGAGTTTTTTCCATTGAAAAATCTGTTGAGGCGAACAATAAACTACTACTCGCTCACGCATTTGGTATTTATCCAATAAAACCAAAATTTTCTCAGGGTCAGCTTCTTTGATATCTAAATACAGATTTATCTTTCCTTTCGCTTCCATCAGAAACGACGAAAAGGTAGGTGGAGCAATCTCAGTTTCTTTAATTTTCAGTTTTCTGAAATCAATCGTTGATGTAGCAGAAACCTTTCCTTTGCCGTCAGTTGTTCGTTCAAGATTTGCGTCGTGCATCACTACTGGCACGCCTTCGAGCGTCGTTCGGATATCAACTTCTACATAATCAACCCCCAATTCGATGGCTTTTCGGAGCGATTCTATGGTGTTTTCGGGTACATCGGCATGAAAACCTCGATGAGCAATAACAATAAATTTATTAGAAACTTTCGGGAAAACAGTTTTCGACTGACTAAATACTACACTCGGAAGTCCCAAGAGTACTATTATTAAAGTAAGGCTTTTCATCTTTTTAGTAGTTTTGAATCAAGTCAAAATTACTTATTCATTTATTGCTAATATAAGAGCCTTAGATTATGATTTTGTTAAGTTTCAACCAAAATAGTATCTAAAAAAGTATTAATTGAACTTTTACAGGTTTTTCGGATTTCGGTTAAACATTTTCAAAAACTAAAGATTTTTCAAACATTTTGGCTTAATTTTGGGGGTAATTTGAGCGTCAAAAATACGCTATCTACTTTATCAGCAATTAATTAAATAGTACAACAGTGGAAATCATACACGAAAAAAACCTCGGAACTAAGCAAAAAGCATTGCGTATCAACATGAATAAGCAAATCTATGGTAGCTTTGCTGAAATCGGTGCTGGGCAAGATGTAGCCGCCAACTTCTTCAAAGCGGGCGGTGCTTCAAAAACTATTGCGAAAACGATGTCGGCCTACGACATGACTTTCTCCGATGCTATTTACGGAGTCATGGAAAACGGGCGTTATGTATGCGAGCCTCGCCTCATGAGTATGCTCGACCACGAATATGGCCTTTTGATTGAGCGTTTGGGCGAAAAACGTGGCAATGATTCTACTTTCTTTGCCTTTTCGGATACTGTTGCGGCACTTAATTATCATAAAAACAATGATGCTCACGGCTGGATGGGCGTAAGATTTCAGCTTACACCACACGGCGACTACAATGATATTATCTTGCACGTAAAAATGCTCGATAACGATAGCATTCTCCAACAACAAGCCCTCGGAACTTTAGGTGTAAACTTGATGTATGGTTGTTATTTTTATAACCAAGATCCCGAAATTCTCTTGCTATCGCTAATGGATGATTTGGCAAAAGATCGAATCCAAATTGATATGATTCGCTTTGAGGGGCCAGATTTCAAGCACGTTGATAATCGTCTGATGAGCTTGCACTTAGTAAAATACGGCTTCTCGGATATTGCACTTTTTGGTGCTGATGGCAAAAACTTACAGCCTTCGGAAGTCCTTTTCCGCAAACATGCTTTGGTATTACGTGGTCGCTTCCGCCCACTTGTAAACGTACACCTTGATATGCTTGCCAACGGCCGCAAGCAGTTTATGCGTGAGCCAGACGTTGACAAAGAACGAGTGGTAGTACTTTCAGAAATTACGCTACAAGGTTTACAAAGAGACGATGCCGAAATCGACGAAAAAGATTTTCTCGACCGTGTAGATATTCTCTGCTCAATGGGGCAAATGGTGATGATTTCAAACTACCAAGAGTATTATAAATTGGTGGCGTATCTATCAAAAATCACAAAATTGAAAATGGGTCTAATTATTGGCTACCCGAACTTACAATATATTTTCGAGGAAGAACACTACAAAGACCTCCCAGGTGGAATTTTGGAGTCGTTTGCTACACTTTTCAGCCGAAATCTAAAACTTTTTGTCTATCCAACTTACCAAAACAACAATATCATGAACTGCATGAGGTTTAATCCGCCAATGCACTTGATTGATTTGTATCGCTACTTGATAGCCAATAATAAAATCGAAGATATTCATCATTATAACGAGACAAATATGAATATCAATACCAACAAAACACTCGAACTCATCAAGAAAGGAGAAGATGGCTGGGAAGAAAACGTGCCTGATGAAGTAATAAAAATGATTAAAGACCGTTGTCTATTTGGTTTCCCTTGTGTGGTCATTCCAGGCGTACCAGGACCAGCCCACGCCATAGAAAACCAAGAAATAGCCATCGAAACCGATGATGTATAAATGTGGCAATTACACTTGCTAATTTGTAAAAATCAACAACAAAAATGAAATTTAAAATCGTAATATTTAGTACATTAGTTCTTTTTTCGTATAAACTATTTGCACAAGAAGCCCCAAAGATACTACTACCAGCTGGTAAAGAATGGACTCAACTCAAGGAAGGGTCTGAGGTTTCGTTTGAGCTAAAAGTAGAGGGAAAAAACTGCGAAAAATTCCGTTTCACGATACCTCAAGGGAAACTTGATGGCATGGCTTTCGACTCGCTTGGGCGATTTACATGGACTCCTCCCTACTCAATGGTTGATAGGCTCGATTCGTATAAATTCCAACAGGTGATCTTTGAGGCAAAATGTGATTCTACCAACGAAACCATTTCGTCAAAAGTCGAATTTCGCATTCAGCACGTCAATCGTAGCCCCGTTATTCGAGATTTGAAGCCTTTTTATGTACAGTACAATACCAATAATGTTTATAAAATTGACCGTGATTTTGTGTATGACGAAGACAACGACCCAATTGTGGTAATTCCGTCGTTTGAGTCTATGCCTGAAGGAATGAAAATGACTTCACAGGGCGAAATCTCTTGGTCGCCTTCACTCACACAATTCAAAAAACTAAAGGATAAAACACTTGATGGAAATCCGATGTTTTTGGAGTTTTATGTAGAAGATCAACCTGCAAAAACACAATCGAAAGGTCGTTTGAAAATTGAAGCTACTCAAATTGATTTACCGCCCGAAATTGTGGTTGTTCCGAAAGATAATGTTTTCAAGATAAAAGAAAATCAGACCATCAATATCCGATTTTATTTGTCAGACCCTAACGGCGATGACGATATTCATGAATTTGATTTCTTGACTGATAATCCGAATGTTAGCAAGAAAAATTTAATCAAAAATACCTCAAATCAATATGAGTTTACGTGGCAACCTGGCTATGATTTTGTAAAAGACCCGCTCGATTCGCTCGGCTTCAATATCGACTTTTTTGTGTTGGATAAAACAAAAAAGCGTGATGTAAAAACCATCAGATTTGTGGTAAAAAACGCCATTAACGAAGCCGAAACAGATTTGAAACTCTATAATTTATATCGTGGTACGCTCACCCGTGGTTGGGAATTGCTCGAACAAATGAAGGAGAAAGAAGACGAACTAAAAAAAGCGTATAAGAGGGCAAAAAAAGGCAAGAAAAATCGCTCGGTTATCAATGCGTCGTTGGGGGCAACCACAAGTTTATCTTCAGTTTTCGTGCCTAAAACTAAACCAGACCAACAACGTCTTATTTCAACCTTGGGAGGTACTACCGTATTGACTATCGGTACGCTCGAAGCCACCGAAGTAATTGGTCGCTCAATGAAAGACATCATCGACCGCCTCAATTATATCATCGAAAAGAAAAACGAACTGCAAAGCAAAGGAGATATTTTTGCCCGTGATTTTGCTCTAAAATCATCTCGTAGAGGCAATGATTTTATCAGAAAAGTCGATGATTTTATGAACGTAATGAGTCTAAAAGGCTTGGTAGTGCTTGATTTAGATGCCGCTTGGGAACCAAAAAACAAAGCAACCGACGCCAATATCAAGAAGGTCTTTAAGGATTTTAATGCCGAATAAGCATAGTCAAAAAATTCCAATCGATAAGTTTTTTTAATCCTCTTCAAAAACGTTTTGAAGAGGATTTTGATTTTTTTTTGCTTACCGTTTATCCATATTTCTATCAAAAAAACAAATTTTAGCATAGTTTTGCTCGAAAAACCTTTGTTTCCTACAAAAATTATCAGCTATGCTTTACAAAAAACTACTTTCTAAACAATTCTCATTGATTGTTTTAGGAGCTGCTTTACTCACGATGGGTAAAGTCTCAGCTCAAGCCCTTCGGATTCCTCAGAATACCAATTTTACCAGTTCGGTAGGTCGAACGGTAGGGACAACTAACATCGAAATTAAATATAGTTCGCCTGGAGTAAAAGGTCGAGAAGGAAAAATCTGGGGAACGGATATTGCTCCTTATGGCTTTACGGTGTTAGGTTATGGCTCAAATGTGCAGTCGCCGTGGCGAGCAGGTGCAGACGAATGCACAACGATTTCGTTTTCGACTGATGTAAAAATTAATGGTAAAACTCTTTCAGCAGGAAAATATGCCCTTTTTATGGCCGTTTATGCCGACTCTTGTACACTCATCTTCAATAAAAATACCGATGCTTGGGGGAGCTATTTTTACAGAGCCGACTTAGATGTTTTACGAGTAAAAACTATTCAACAGAAAAATCAGCCCAATCTTCAAGAGCGACTTATTTACAGTTTTGCGAATCAGACAGCAGAATCAGTAGAAGTTGCCTTAGAATGGGAACGTTGGAAAATTCCATTTAAGGTTGAAATTGACTTACAGAAAACTGCTTTGGCTGATATTCGCCGACAAATGAGCGGTGCAATTGGCTTCGACCCAGCCAGCTTAGAAGCAGCCGCAACGTGGTGTTTGATGAACGATTTGAATTATGAAGAAGCACTAAACTGGATAAATTCGGCAAGTGACCCAAATTTGGGTGGTGTAAATGGATTCCGAACACTTTCTACGAAATCGAAACTGCTTGAAAAGTTGGGCAAAACAAGCGAAGCCAGTAAAGTTTGGAATGATGCCATTGACAAAGCATCGGCAATGGAACTCCACTCTTATGGCCGACAACTTTTGGCACAAAAGAAAACCAAAGAAGCAATGGCTATTTTTGAGAGCAATTACAAGAAAAACAATGGGGTATGGCCTACAAACGCAGGTATGATGCGTGGACTTTCAGCCGTTGGCGACTTGAAAAAAGCCCTCGAATACGCTAAAATCGCTCTGACTCAAGCCCCTGACGAAACAAACAAAAAATTTATCGAATCAGCCATTAAGCAATTAGAAGCTGGACAGGCATTGAATTAATGATAAAGGCGGTAAGTTTTACCGCCTTTATTATATCTTCTATTTCACAAATCAATCATCCCTTACATTTTCATCAAAGCCACATAAGTTTCAATCCCATTCCAGATATTCTGAATTCTGATGTTTTCGTTTTCGGCGTGTTGGTTATTATCGTGGTTGGCAATCGGTACTGTTATAGTTGGCGTTGCCAAATATTTTTCAAACAAAAATAAAGGTAAACTTCCGCCCAAACTTGGCATCAATACAACTTCTTCGTTGGTGCTTGATTGAACGGCTTTTATCACATTTTGGGCAATCGGCAAATCCATTTTTGTGCGTTGAGCATTATAGCCTTTTTGTGTTTGCACACGAGCAATGAGCGGGTATTTCATGCGTTCTTCGTCGGTAATACTCTCATTTTGAGTTACATAATACCCTTGGGCCTTGATATGGTCAATCACTTTTTGTGCTTGTCGCTGGGCATCGTTGCCCAAAACCAAACGTAAATCAAGAGCAGCCGTTGCCGAAACTGGAATCACGTTTGCGGCCATTTTTCCCACATTCGCACTCGAAATACCATTGATATTGAGTGACGGTAAATTTATCAATTCTACCAACGATTTTCCGCCACCTTCGGCACGCATAAAGCCCAATTCGCTTCGCATTTGCTCATCAACAGGTGGTACTTTAGCAATGGCTTTTTTCTCGGTTTCCGTAAAAGGCACAACATCATCATAAAATCCTTTTATCAAAACTTGACCATTATCGTCTTTCATCGAAGCCAATAATTTCGCCAAAAGCATGGCAGGATTTGGAGCCCAATTGCCATAATGTCCGCTGTGCAATGGGCGTTTGGAAGCATACACTTTTACTTCCATATTTACATCACCACGCACCCCAAAAACGACTTGTTTTTTGCCCGACTGATGCACTGGGCCATCGCATATCACCCAAAGGTCTGACTTTAATTTATCTTTATGTTTTTCGAGAATTTCCGACAAATGCGTTGAGCCAGCTTCTTCTTCACCCTCAAAGAAAAACTTGAGATTCACACTTGGTTGAATGCCCAATTTCGTCAAAACTTCGTAGGCGGTCAGAATCGAAAATACCCCTGCTTTATCATCTGAAGCACTTCGTCCATAAATTCGCCATTCTGGATTGATTTTTTCGTTGACTTTCGGTGCTGGAATTATCTTCCCTCCTTTTTCGAGCGAAGCATCTAAAAATACTGATTTGAAAGGCTCGACTCCCTCAGCCCACTGGTTTGGATTGACAGGTTGACCATCATAATGGGCATAAAAAATGACCGTTTTAGTGGCATTTGGCACGTTTACCTCACCAAAAACTGCGGGCGGCACGCCTTTTGTGGTAGCGTCTAAAAGCTGCGTTTTGATACCACGAGCCTCCATCATTTTTACGATGTAGGCGGCAGTTCGCTGTATCCCAACAGTATCATAAACTACATTTGGAATTGAAAGAAGCCCCATGAACTCGCCCAACAGGGCATTTTCGTTAGCTTTTCGATAGTTTCGGGCTTGTTCAATCAATGGACTTTGGGCAGAGGCTAAGCTCGTAATGAGTAATAAAGGTAATAGGTAGTGTTTCATTTATTAGATGATTGATGTTTCGACAAACTTACTCCATTCTCACTTTTTCCCAACCTACTTCACGGTATTTTTTGAATAAAAATAGAGCTAAAGCCAATTGTATAAGCATAAAAACACCAATCACGTAAGGTACTTGCATCATAAAATAATGGATAATGCCGATGGTTCCCGCAAGAAAAACATAAGCCATATTTCGGATAAAACTTCCGCCACCGTTTTTCTTGATTTCGGTCGAAAATGGCAGTTCGTTGCTCATGCCAATTGATAAAAGTAAATCAAGATTTGTGATTGTTAGCATTCCAAAAAGTAAATCATCAAGCAAATCTACCCCCCAAATAATGGATAAAACTATGCTCAATAAAATGGTAATCGGCAAAAGAAACTTCACCATAATTGCCCGAAGCGAGCCACTCAAAATTTCGCCAGGTCTGCTGATTGGAGCAAGTTCATAAAGCCAAGCCGCTTTAAAATCTTCCGATTGCGAAATTTGGCTTCTGATTGTAAGCAGAACCGTTCCGCACAAATAAATCACTACAATTCCCATGCCCGTTGATTCTCTGAGATGCTCGATTTGTTGTTGAAAACTACCTTCATTTCGCCCCGTGCCAATCATAAAAATTGGATAAATGAGCAAATAGGCTAAAGAAGGATAAATTCTGAGCTTGAATTTTCGGTCACGAGATGTTATTTTCCAAACAAATTCAAAAGCACCTCGTTCCATTGACGTTCCAGTAAAGATGCTTGATAACGTTTCAGCTAAACCTTTTTCAGCCACTTTATTTGGTGTTTTTTCTTGACGTTTGGCAATATCCATTCCTGCAATTTTTTGGTTAAAAACTCCCGAAAAGACATTATTTACCAAGAAAACCACCATAAACGGCACGGTTAGCGTCAGAAAAAGAAACAGAAATTTAGTAGAATCAAATTCGTGTTTGATAATGGTATTCATGCTATTTCCCATCCAAATTGGCGGAACGAGAAAATGCCACCATTGCACTTTTGTATCAACGCCATTCATTAAAGCTTCGATATTGACCAATCGAGCAACCAAACGATAGCCACCCATGAAAATAAATGTCAGTACGATTTGAAAGCTATTGATGACATTCCGAAGGCGTTCTTCGCTCGTAAATTGCATCAAAACCAAATAAAAAATATTGGTCAGAAAAACTATCAAAATCAAACTTAATAGGCTGATAATCAAGAAAGAAATGGCTACTAAAACGCCATATTTGAGCATCGTAACGACCATGAACGGAATTGCCAAAGCGAGCATCATCGAGAGCAGATACATCAGAATATGCGTGATACGAGCAATGAGCAGCGTGCGGTCGTCGATGGGACGAGGTAGCAAAACAGCATTATCATTGGAGTCAAGAATAACCGCCGAAAAATCAGTGATGAGCGTCATGGCCAGCATAAACATCATCATCGCAAAAACTAAAGAGTAAACCGCAGTTATTGAAGCCGAAAAATATATAAAGACAGAAAAAGCACTGGCCATCAAAAAATACAAACCGAGTGTTAGAAAAAAAGTACCGTTTGACTCGCTTTGTTTTTTATTCCATTGATTAAATCTTGCTCGACGATTATCCATTTTGAGTTTTACCTCAACAATGGCTGCCAACTGCTCAAAGTTTACACCCAATCGAAGAAAAATTGGGCGAAGCAAGAATAGTATTTTTATGTAGAAATTTATCATTTCGTGTAAGGTGTGGAGATTTATCGGTTCATTACTTGTATAAATTCTTCGGCCAATTGAACGTGTTCGTTATTGCCCGTTAGTTGATTAAAAATCTGTTCGAGCGAACCCGTTTCTCGTTGAGATTTCAGTTCTTCAAAAGTGCCGTTGGCAATGATAGTTCCTTTATTGATAAGCACGATTCGGTCGGAGATTTTCTCGACAACATCCATGATATGCGAGCTATAAAAAATGGTTTTTCCAGCGTGCTTGAGTTGAGCAAGTATTTCTTTGACCAAAATCACGGCATTGGCGTCAAGTCCAGAGAGAGGTTCATCCAAAAATATCACTTCGGGATTGTGCAGAATACCCGAAATCAACAAAACTTTTTGTTTCATACCCTTTGAGAACGTCGTCATGCGGTCGTCTCGCTGGTCGTAAAGGGTAAACAGTCTGAGTAATTCGGTGGCTTTTTCTTCGATTTGGTCGGTTTCGAGCTGGTATAAACTTCCTAAAAATCGCAGATATTCCATTGGTGAAAGTGTATCATACAAAGAAGCATTTTCGGGAACGTAGCCAATCAATCGCTTGACTTCCAGCGGATTAGCTTTTACGTCGAGTCCCATTACTTCTACGCTACCTGCATAGTCGGGAATCATTCCGATTAGGATTTTAATTGTTGTCGATTTTCCTGCTCCATTTGGCCCGATATAGCCGATAATTTCGCCCGAATCGACTTCTAAATTAACATCTTTCAATACCAAACTACTGCCATACGCCTTCTGTAAATTACTAATTTTGATTGCCTTCATTGTTGGATTAAAATAAATAGGTTGTGAAATAAAGGTGAAATGTAGGAGATGGGTATGAGATTTCCAACCAAAATACTGACAATCGGTTTGCTATCTTTCAAAAAACTTGTTTTTCTCTACACAAGTTTGCCGTTTGGCTTCGTTCAATAAAATTATACACAAAGTTCTTGACTCGTATTGAATTTTTTGGTAAGTTAGATTAATGAAAGTTCTTTGAAAGTTAGATACAGGATGTCGGATACGAGATATGAGAAATTTTTATTCATAACTCTTTTTCTAACATCTTGAATCTTAGTAGTTTATGTAATTATTCACTCTAAATTAGTGTGTTATGAAGATTAATGTGCATGCAGTCCATTTCGACATCGACCCTAAATTGGTCGGATTTATCCAAAACAAATTAAACAAATTAGAAACCTTCTACGACAAATTTATTAGTGGTGAAGTTTTTCTGAAATTAGACAAAGGAGATAGTAATAAAATTCACAAAAAGCACATTGAAATCAAGTTGAGTGTTCCAGGAAGCACCATTTTTGCAGAAGAAAAAGGCACAACGTTTGAAGAAGCCACCGATTTGGCACTTGAAGCTCTAAAATCACAGATAAAGAAATTTAAAGATAAAAGAAACGAAGTTGAACATAAAAAACGAGAAATTCCAGCAGAAGAAGAAGTTGTAGAAGACGATTTTTGATAAATAAAAGAGGGCGTAAATCTAATTGATTTACGCCCTCTTTTCGTTTTACTGTTTACGATTTACTCGATAAATCTTTCGTTGCTCATTGGTCATTACCAAATCAGTATCGTTTACATAAGCAATGGCTTCCAACTGATTTCTACCTACTTTTATACACGATTTTGGCTTAGAAAAATCAATTTTACCATCCAAAATTTCAAAAACATAGATTTTTCCGTAAGAAAGTAAGGCAAACTCCTTTCCGTTTGGACTAACATCGGCCGAGGTTACTGGGCTTTTTAGGAAAATATTTTGCTCAGGCAAAAGGGCGTAATCGCCTGCCTTGTCGGGCAAACTATAAAGTTGCGTTTGGTGTTTCCGTGACCAATCTTTTGAGAATAAATACAATTTTCCCCCATACCAAAAAAACGCTTCGCAGTCAAAAATCTTATCTTTGGCTGGAAAATAGTCTTGGTCAGCGTAATGAAAAGTTATTTTTTCGGTTTTACCATTTCTAAACTTATAAATCGTCAGATCTTTTCGGTTTTGGCCATTGTTTCCAAAATCGCCGACATAAATATTCCCTTTATCATCTTTGGTCAAATCTTCCCAATCAATGTTTTTTGAATCATTGACCAAAAGTGTATCAAATACTCGACCTTGTTCACCAATCATGTATAATTCGGTATTACCACCACTATCGTTGATTGTCCAATAATAATTTTCTTGCCATGCTTTTGCCAGCCCCGAACTTTCGTTGATGCACGTAGGCATTCGCCCTGTTTTTGTTATTATGTAATTGTTTTTTGCTCTTTGAAAACCACTTTTTTGTATTTCGCTGTGACAATTACAGGTAGCGATTTTGAGAGAAAACAAAAACATATAAAATTTGTAAAGGAACATAATATCAAAAGAGGTTTTCTAAATCAGAAAGAAAAGTTTGAAATTAGGTAACAAGTTAGTTAATTTTGAAAAAACCTGTCAATAAATTAAGAAAATATATCCCAAAGGAGACTTATTGTGTCAATGAAAACTTTCCAACAACCATTTTCGACTCGCCTTGCCTACGTACTGATTTCGTTGGTCATTATTATCTATGGAATGTATATCCTCCGAGACTTACTCATTCCATTAACCTTTGCGGGGGTCTTTGCACTACTACTGCTGCCTGTTTGTCAACTTCTTGAACGATGGCGTTTCCCTCGTTGGTTGGCTATTACGGTTGCTATTTTGCTTATGATTGGTGCGTTAATTTTGCTTTTTTATCTGGTATATATACAAATCATGGATTTTGAGGAAATTTTACCGCAATTGACCGAAAAAGCCGAAAAATATTTCTCAGAAGTACAGACTTACATTCGTCGAAATTTCCATATTAGTAAAACCCAACAAAAAGCCGAAGGTAAAAAATATGTAACCGAGTTTCTGAAAAACAATAGCGATATTTTGGGTAATACACTCTCTACCACAACTGGCCTTTTGGGCAACCTAACACTTATTCCGTTATATATATTCCTGATGTTGCTGTACCGTGATTTTATCAAGGTATTTTTCTATAAAGCTTTTAAATCGGTAAGTAGCCACCGAGTAAATGTAGTTTTGAAGAAAATCAAAAACGTGGTCATTGACTATATGGTTGGCTTGATAATGGTTATTGGAATTATCGGCATTCTGAATACGGTCGGACTTTATATTTTGGGCATCGACCATGCCATTTTCTTTGGCTTTTTAGCTTCTTTCTTGGTGCTTATTCCTTACATCGGTATTGCAATTGGTTCATTGTTGCCAATTCTTTTCGCTCTAATAACTAAAGGCCCAATCAGTGCGGTGGGTGTTGGTTCTCTGTTTTTTGCGATACAATTTTTAGAGGGAAATTTCATTACGCCCTATATCGTCGGCACGAAAGTAAGTATCAATTCTATGTCGGCCATTATTTCATTGATACTTTTTAGTTCGCTTTGGGGAATGGGCGGTTTGGTTTTGGCATTGCCACTAACAGCTATTATCAAAGTAATTTTCGATTCGATTGAAGGCCTAAAACCTTATGGTTTTCTGCTCGGAGATGCAGACCATGCTGATGTTACTAAGTAGATTGATTATCGGGGAACTGGTTATCGGGGAATTAGTTTTTAACAACAAATAACCAGTAACAAGTAACCAATAACCAATCACAACATCCCAATTTCGGTCAGAATTCTGGTAAATTCTTCACTCATGGGAGCAGATATATGCATATTTGCTCCTGTGATTGGATGAACGAAACTCAGCTCGCTGGCATGAAGAAGCATTGTATTGAGTCCGAAACGCTCTTCAAACATTTTATTGTGCTTGCATTCGCCGTAAGTTTTATCACCAATCAGATAGTGGCGTAATTGGGCAAAATGTCTTCTAATTTGGTGCATTCTGCCTGTTTCGGGCGTAATTTCAGCCAACGAATACCTTGAAGTTGGATAGCGGCTTACTTCTATTTCAAGTTCAACTTTTTTCAAACATCTGAAATGCGTTACGGCATCTTGTAGTGTTCCGTTTTCTTTTGCTAATGGTCGGTCGGCAGTGCCTGATTCGGGCAAATAGCCACGCACCAAAGCCAAATATTTTTTATGCGTCATATGATTTTCAAATTGCATTTTCACAGCTTTATCGGCTTCGGCAGTAAGAGCAAAAAGCAAAACTCCCGAAGTCTTGCGGTCGATTCGGTGGCACGGACTCACCCAACAATTGAGTTGGTCACGCAATAACTGTAATGCAAAAACACTTTCTTCGGCAGCGATTGACGAGCGATGTACCAATAAATTATGTGGCTTGTTGATAGCTACCAAATGTTCATCTTGGTAAAGAATAGGAAGTACGATGTCTTGCATTTTTTTAACTGAAAATTTATGCAAAGGTAAGGAAGATTTATTTAACGTTGATAATTAACGTCGGCATGGCTCGAAGCCATGCCGACGTTTAGAAGGGATGTGTTATATTTCTTGCCATTTGCTAAGTAGATTTTATTTTTTGCTGTTAATCTTTGTGCATCGAATTAAAACACCTCTTTTTATGCACTTTCTTGATATAGTTCCCACTCTTGTTGGTCTTGCATTTTTGGCAACGACCTTACTCACAATTTGGTTGTTTTTTAGAGCAACAAACTATTCAAAACAAAGCCTCGGAATCATTATTTCTTGGGCAATTCTGCACAGTCTATTCGCTCTAATTGGCTTATATTTAGATATTTCGGCCATTCCTCCACGAATCTTGCTTTCGCTTTTGCCCATTTTTATTTTTATAGGCAGGCTTTTTAATACACAAAATGGAAAAGTATTTGTTGATAGTTTGAGCCTCGAAAAACTCACTTTGCTGCACATTGTCAGAGTGCCTGTTGAGATTGTATTATATTGGCTATTTCTGTATGGGGCTATACCAGAATTAATGACTTTTGAAGGCCGAAATTTTGATATTTTGGCAGGAATCACTGCCCCGATTGTCTATTATTTTGTTTTTATCAAGAAATCCATGAGCAAAAAAATGCTTTTAGGCTGGAATATCATTTGTCTTCTGTTGCTTATCAATATCGTAGTAAATGCAATTTTATCTTCGCCCGTACCATTTCAAAAGTTTGCATTTGAGCAACCCAATATTGCTATACTTTATTTTCCGTTTAATCTACTGCCGAGTGTGGTTGTGCCGCTGGTATTGTTTTCGCATTTGGTGGCAATTAGGCGGTTATTGAAGTAATTTCTCAGTATTTCCACATAACTTTTACTGTTTCTCTACTATTTTCTTTAAAATTTACGGCCTACATTTCTAATTCATTATTATCGTCTTATCTTGCACAAACTTTTGAAATTGTGCCTGTATGCCACTAAAACCTACCCTAAAAATCGAAATTCTGGCGGGAGTTTCTACCTTCTTGGCCACGATGTATATTATTGTTGTCAATCCTGCCATTTTGAGTCAATCTGGAATGTCGTTTAATGGTGTACTTACAGCCACCGTTTTGTTATCATTCTTTTGTAGTTTGATGATGGGTCTTTATGCCAAAAACCCAATTGTGGTTGCACCAGGAATGGGAATGAACGCTTTTTTTACGTTTACTGCCGTCAAAGGTATGAGTATTTCGTGGCAAGTGGCTTTGGGAGCGGTATTTTGGGCAGGCATTATCTTTCTTTTACTATCTATTTTCAATATTCGTACCCAAATCGTAAAGGCCATTCCCAAGCAATTACGCTATGCAATATCGGCAGGAATCGGACTTTTTATTACCCTCATTGGTTTTGCCAATGCCAAATTTATTGTACCAAACCCAGCCACGATGATTGGCATTGCAAGTTTGCACGACCCAATTATCATTACTTTTCTGATTGGCTTGGCCATCACGATGATTATGCTCACAAAGCATATTCAAGGTGGAATCATCATCGGAATTTTGCTCACCACACTCATTGCCATTCCAATCGGGAGATGGTGGGGCAATGCCTCAGCCATCAATTTTGGACAAAAAACATTGGTTACTTGGCAAGGTGTTTTTTCTGCACCTGATTTTAGTTTACTGTTACAACTTGATATTATTAACTCGCTCAAAATAAGCCTTTTACCTGTTATTTTTGCTTTTGTCTTTACTGATTTATTCGATAGTCTTTCCACGTTTGTAGGCGTAGCCGAAGCAGCCGATTTATATGAGGAAGATGGAGAACCTCGCAATATCAAACAATCGCTTCTGACTGATGCCGTGGCAACTACAATGGGCGGTTTGCTCGGTACAAGTCCTGGGACGGCATTTATCGAGTCGGCGGTGGGCATTAGTCAAGGAGGGCGAACAGGCGTAACCGCCATCACAGCGGGAATTTTGTTTTTGCCGTTTATGTTTTTATCGCCACTTTTGAGCATTATTCCTGCTATTGCCACCGCTCCTGCTTTGATTGTGGTTGGTGTTTTGATGATGAAGCCCGTCACAAAAATCAATTGGGATAAACTCGACGATGCCATTCCCGCGTTTTTGGCAATGGTGCTGATTCCATTCACCTATTCTATCACACAAGGTATCATTTGGGGATTTTTATCATGGACGATTATCAAGGTCATCAACGGAAAGGCCAAAGAAGTTTCGTGGATGCTTATAATTATTGATATTTTTGCACTTTGGGCATTGTATTTGGGGCATTAAAAGAATATAGAATTGAGAATTGAGAATTAAAAATTAAGAATGTAGCATACTTATCTTTCAATGAAAACCAAACTTGTATTTTTTGTATTATTCTTATTGTCAAGCACTTCGTTTGCCCAAAGAATTGCGATTTTGGGTGCAATGACCGAAGAAGTAGAATTGCTACAATCGCAGTTGAAAGGAGCAAAAACTAAGGAAATTCTGGGGTTTACCTTCAAAACTGGCAAGCTCAACGGTAAAAAAGTGGTTTTGGCCGAAACTGGTATAGGAAAAGCGAATGCCAGTATCGTTACGGCATTGATTATCAAGCAATTTTCTCCAAAAATAATTATTTTTACAGGCGTTGCAGGTGCAGTAAGTCCTGACTTGAACCAAGGAGATATTCTGATTGGTAAAAGACTTTCGTACCACGATTATGGTCGATTGACCAACGATAGCCTGAAGTTCTATCCTACTCGAAATCCGCATACTAAAGAATTGAACCCACAGTTTTTCTTATCAGATTCTACGTTAGTTGCGGTGGCCAATCAAGCCGCAAAAGGCATCGAACTCAAGAAAATAACAGCAGATTCGCCCCAACCGAAAGTTTCGGCAGGAACTATCGTCACGGGTGACACGTTTGTAGCTTCAAGTGTGGCAGTGGCTGGTTTTAGAAGAAATTACCAAGCCGATGCGACCGAAATGGAAGGTGCAGCCGTTGCCCAAATCTGTTTTCAGCAAAATTTACCTTTCTTGATAATCCGAAGTATTAGCGATAAAGCCAATGAAGCCGCTCCTGCAGATTTTCAAACTTTCAAAAAAGTAGCTGCCGATAATTCAGCCATTTTAGTAAAAGCAATCATCAAAAATTTAGAATAAAACTTCATGACTTACGATTTCGACGAACTCATTGACCGCACCAATACTGATAGTTTTAAATGGGATAGATATAAAGACCGTGACATCATTCCGCTTTGGGTAGCTGATATGGACTTTAAAGCCGCTCCGCCAATATTAAAAGCCCTCGAAGATGTGACCAAACATGGTGTAATTGGCTATTCACACGAGCCAGATGAGTTGACAGATGTAATTGTAAAACGCCTCGACGAACGCCATAGCTGGAAAATTGAAAAAAATTGGATTGTCTATCTACCAGGGCTTGTGCCTGGACTTACGCTCTCATGCATGGTTGTAGGTAACGAAGGCGACGAAATCATAACAACTGTACCAGTTTACGGCCCTTTTATGAAAGCCCCCGAAGCAGCCAAAAAGAAACTCGTAAAGGTGCAAATGAAGCTCGAAAACAATCGCTGGACGCTTGATTTTGATGCCATTCGTGCGGCAATCACGCCATGTACACGTATGTTTATGTTGTGTAACCCGTATAATCCAGCGGGAACGGTTTTCACGAAAGAAGAACTTCAAACGCTATCAGATATTTGTACCGAACATAATATTGTGATTTGTGCTGACGAAATCCATTGCGATTTGATTTTGGATGAAAGCAAAAAGCACATTTCGATTGCTTCTTTGAGCAAAGATGTTGAAAATCAAACGATTACGCTACTTTCACCAAGTAAAACTTTCAATATTGCGGGCTTGGGTGGTTCGTTTGCGGTAATTCCAAATGATGAAATTCGAGCAAAATTTGCCCAGCTAAAATATATTGTAGAGCCGATGCCTTCGGCTTATGCTTATCAGGCAGCTTTGGCCGCTTACCGTGATTGTAACGAATGGCATGAGCAATTACTGGCCTATTTACGCAAAAACCACGATTATGTTTTGCAAGAAATAAACCACTTCAAAGGCTTTAGTATGCAACCGCTCGAAGCTACTTATTTGGCTTGGATTGATACTCGTGAGAGTGACATCGAAAATATTTCCGAAATACTCGAAAATGCGGGCGTTGGTATTTCTGATGGTGGTTTTTTCTTTGATGGTAAAGGCTTTATTCGCCTGAATTTTGGCACTCAAATGCGACGCCTCGAAGCTGCCGTATGGCGAATGAGAAAGGTACTTTGCTGATAATCAAATCAATGGCAGTCTAAAATAATAGAGAGAGAATTTGTTTTTAAATTTATTGCATACTAACTTCGTTAAATACTAAAACAAACAATTTCTTGTGAAATTTGTCTTAGTATTATAATATTTAATTGATGATTAACACTACTTGGTAGTTTATACTATAAAATGAGTACATTAGGGCCTATAAGTAAATCGTTAAACAGGGCAAGTACAGAGCCTATTCTCTCCCTGTATGACCAATACGGAGCAATGGCTTATGGCGTGATATTACAAATAATTCCACAAGAACAACTCGCCCAAGAGGTACTGATAGAGTTATTTAATGCATCTCCTTTACTAAACTGTGGCGATAATGTTAGTAATGCCATTTGTATTATTCGTAATGCTCGAACCAAAGCCATTGATTTTAAGAACCGTTTTAATTCATTAATATCAAGTAATGAAGGGGAAAACCATTCAAGAAACGAATCTCTACCAAATAGAATATTTGATTTAGCCTTCAAGCAAGGCTTATCGCTCGAAATAATTGCTGTAAAACTGGGTTTATCAAAAGAAGATACCATGAAAGCCATCAGCCAACACGTTAAATCTTTTCGTAAATCTTAAAACTCTATTGAAGTGAATACTCAAACATACATCGAAAGTGGTATTTTGGAAAGCTACATTTTGGGGTTAGTCTCAGAAGAACAACAAAAAGATGTAGAAAAATATACTCAAATTTATCCAGAAGTTTCGTTAGCTCTCAAAGACTTAGGGAATATGATTAATACTCATTTTTCTGCAAGTGTTCCGCCACCGAGCGTCCGTCAGCGTATCAAGGAATTCGACCATGATAGTTTAAAAAAATGGGATTTCAATGAGCAAAACCATTCAAAAAATGATGCTCGAAAAGAAGAAGTTAAATATTTGGAGGTAGAAGTGAGCGATACACACCTACGTGTACATAAATACTGGCGACCTGCCTTCATTGCGGTTTTTGTTTTATCGAAAATATTCTTGGCGGCGGCTTTATACTTTTATTTTAAATCAGACTCGCTTAATAAAGAGAACCTGAAACTACAACAAGAAATAGAATTATTGAAAAAATAATTTCAATAATTCTACTTTTTCAACAATGCACGAGCTCGAACCCACCTACAACTGGCGAAAATATTACATTAGTGAAGCCGATAAAAAATCGCCTTTCTACGGCCGAACCTACGGCAATACTTACCAAAATACTATTTACGGCTATTATATTGACCCAAATTGGGACGAAATTGGCTCAGAAACACTCTACTGTAAAATTCTGATGGTCGATTATGCGGCACAATATGCAGTTATCGAACTTTTTGGCGAATGGAATGATACCCTTCACAACGACATCATGTTTTTGAAACGAACCGTGATTGATTATTTGATCAATAAGGGCATCAATCAATACATTCTAATTGGAGAAAATATCTTACAGTTTCATGGTGGCGAGCAAGATTACTACGAAGAATGGTTTGAAGATATTGAAGATGGCTGGATTGCGGCCGTTAGTTTCAGAGATTTTATCTTGGAGGAATTCAGACGTTATCACCTTGATTCATACATCAATTTTGGTGGTACACTACAAATCGATGATTGGCGAACTATGAAACCGAGTTTATTTTATGAACTCATAAAAGGATTAGTAAAGAGACGATTGAATTGAGTCATTCAGTTAAATAAATAATTATAGCGGTCGGTAATTAATTGCTCGTATATTTAGAAAATACTGCTTAGAAAAGCACCTCAACTACGCATACAATATGCCAAGAATGCATCTGAAACAACTTGTAAAACTGGTATTCTATCTTTAATCAAGTATTTCAATTTTTTCAACATTACATCTACGTATTTTAAAGAAAGCAGTCGAAAACGAGGCATTTTAACTCTATTTTTTTGAAGAATGTAAGAAATGAGCTAAAGAATGTCATTTTTGAGCTAATAGAATAAACTCTTTCACCTCTACTTTTGGGCAGTAATTAATTAATAATTATTTGCCATGAACCAGGAACCATTACTACACATCGGAGGGAGGCTCAGAATAGCTCCCCAAAACATTCGCTTACTAAAAGCTGAAATCAATTATACCCAAATTTATCTTGAAGATGGTACCACACTGCTATCTTCTATCACACTCGGCATTTTAGAAAAACGCCTTCAAGACTTTTCATTTTTTAGACCTAATCGTTCGGTGTTAATCAATCTTGATTATGTAGTTGATTTTGAAGCAGCTTCGGCACAAATCAAAATGGAAAACAACGAAACCTTCAAGATTTCGAGAAGACGCACGAAGCACTTTTATAATATCTCTAACCCAAAATAAAAAAACAAATGTCCTTTCGTGGTAGAAAGATGGAAAGGTGGAGCAAGTTCCCTTCGAGGACTCTTCTCCGCTTTCTTCAAAACTATCATAAACATCATTCAACTTTAATTTTTTCTACCAATGAAAAAAATCTTTTACCTTTTTATGGCTTTGATGATAAGCCAAAATTTACTTGCTTTTAGAAGTATTGAGAAGAAAAAAAGTAATCATCATTCCGATAATATTACAAGTAAAAAAGCCGATAATTTAAAGTCAGATAAACCGAATAAACATGCATCTTCAAATATTACAGTAGTTGGACCCGGAAATGTTAGAGGAGGAGTAGGTATGAGCGGTTTTTATTGCGGAAGTGGTACTTGTGTAGCAAATGGCTCTGGTTTTGGACAGCTCATTGCCTCTCCTAATACTGGTAATTGTTTTCTGGGCTGGAGTAGTAATGGCTCAGATAATTACCTTATTCATGACTTTTCAAACTCGGGTAATTTTACAGCAACATTTGCCCCAATCACCTCTTTTACAGTTGCTATTAATCAAGCGTCTTCTAATTCAGGACAAATGATAACTATCACAGCCACCCTTTTACCATCTAATGCAGTAAACGACGGAATAGATAAGATAGTTTTTATGGACGGAACAACGGTTATTGGAAATAGAGATTTGAATGGAAGCGGAGTAGCAACACTTAATCTCGATAACTTAAATGTTGGCTCACACAATATTACTGCGAAGTACTTCAATACCGTAACCTCAAATTCGGTAAGCCATCAGGTGCAAAATGTTTGTACTCAAGTAGCCACCTCTACCGAAATCATGATATTTAATGGCTCGGTGAGTACCGACTGGACAAATCCTTGTAACTGGACTCCTAATGGCGTGCCTACACAAACCAATCCAGTTACTATTTCAAGCGGTAAAGTGGTTGTAATTCCAAGTGGAACAAATGCAGCAGCAAAATCAATTACTTTGAATGGTGGTTTTTCCAACAGAGCTTCTTTGACAATAAATACAAATGCTACACTACGAATGGGAAGTACAGAAGCTACCATTACTAAATTTGATATAGTGCAATATGCCACTGTTACTAATAATGGTACAATTCTTTTTGAAACTGCTAACGGTGGATCTGTAAATTCAAAATTACAGATGGGTTTTGATGATACCATTTTTGATAATTATGGATTGTTTAAGATAAATGCCTCCAATGGAAATCCCGTTGAAATTGGCGGTTCGGGTTCTAATGGACCGAACGCCACTTTTAATAATTATGTATGCGGTCAGTTTATAGTTAATGGTGGAGGTTCTTTTCTACTTAATACTGGTGGGGTTCTCAACAACGATGGTTTATTTTTTACAGCCGCAAATATAGGTATTATCAACTCATTTACTAATAGAGCAGGCGGAGTAATATTTTGGGGAGGTAATAGCACATTTAACAATAATTTTACTTATAATACTGGCTCAGTAAAAGTGAATAATAACACCACTAACACGACCATCTTTACATATACAGGTACGTATGGAGGTACTGTGAATGGTATTTTTACGAATGCTGCTGCTACAACTTCAGCAGGAACTTACAATCAAACGTCCAATACATTTACACCTTCGGGCTTACCTGCAGGCTCACAAACGCTCTATGCCAAAATTACACCAAGTAGTAATGCTTGCAGTTATGTAGTACCGTTTACATATAATAATGTTGTAGCCCTCCCCGAAATCAACCTCAAAGGCAACAGCATAAGTATTGCCGATGAAGAAACCGCTTTTACTAACAACGACCACCGTGACTTTGGTCCAGCAAATGTAACCTCAGGTGCAGTAGTACGAACATTTACCATCGAAAATACAGGAACGGGGAATTTAACGATACCAAGTGGGGGTATTACAAGTGCAAATCCAACGGAATTTGCTGTGGGTGGTATCACTTTACCAGCTACCATTGCGGCTAATAGTTCAACCACCTTTACGGTAACTTTCGACCCTTCGGCATCAGGTTCAAGAACTTCTACAATAAGCATTTCTAATAATGATGCTGATGAAAACCCTTATACATTTGCTATTCAAGGAACGGGTAGTACCACCTGTTCCCAATTAGCCACCGCCACCGAAACCATGACTTGGAATGGCTCGGTAAGTACGGATTGGAATAATGCCTGTAACTGGACACCGAATGGTGTACCGAGTGCTACTAATCCTGTGTATATACCTGATGTAACTAATAAACCTATAATACTCAGTGGAACTACTGCCAATTGTTTAAACATAGAAATGGGTAATTCAAGCTCATTGACTGTGAACTCTGGGGCACTACTGAGCGTGCTTAACTCTACAAGTACTGCTTTTATGTTATTTGAGAATGCGACTTTGACCAATAACGGTATATTAACGGTTTCGACTTCTTCGAGTGCAACTCTACTTCGTATGCAAGGAAATGGCTCATCTTTTAGTAATAGTGGTACAGTCAATTTGAGTACTGGCTTTATGGCGATTATTTATAATGCATCAAATATAACAGTAAACAACTATGCATCAGGCATTATAAACTTTCCCAATAGTACAGCAAGAGGTATACAGTGTATTTCAGGCCCAGGTAATGTTTTCAATAATCAAGGAACTATCAATTATGGAGCGTCAACTTACTTTCTGGCATCGAATGCCGGTAATACCTTTAATAATTCAGGAACAATAAATATAACAAATGGTAATGGGATTTCTATAGGCGAGGGGGTAATGAACAATCAAGTTTGTGGTAAAATATTGATGTATTCTGGCGATTATGATAATAGTAATAGTGGTAGTCAAACTACAAATTTAGGGTTGATTCATTTAAATAATAATTTGAATAATTCGAGTGGAAGTTTTACAAATAGCGGAACACTCAAATATAGATCAATAACAGGTACTATCACAAATATTGGAAATGCTTCAATAGTTGTAAATGATACTCCAACACCAATTTTTACTTATGGCGGCACACATAATGGTACAGGAAGTAGCACTGTGAATGGAATTTTTACTAATGCAGCAGCCACTACATCAGCAGGTACATTTACTGCCCCTAATACTTTTGTCCCTGATATTTCATTACCAACAGGTTCACAAACACTTTATGCAAAAATAACTCCAAGCGGTGGGGCTTGTGAATATATTGTGCCTTTTATCTATGTAAATTGTACTGGTTTTACCACCCAAATTACAGGCACTACAAATCTGACCTGTGCCGTAGCTTCGGTAACAAGAACAGCATCGGGTGGAAATTCGTACAACTGGTCAGGTCCAAATTCATTCTCTGCCAATACGGATGTAGCGACCATTACCGCTGCTGGTACTTACACCGTAACCGTAACGGGAGCGAATGGATGTACGGCCACTGCTACTACAAATGTAACCAACGATGGAAGTTTACCAAATGCTCAAATTTCGGGGTCGGATAATCTTTCTTGTGCTACAACATCTGTACTTAGAACCGCTTCGGGTGGGAATTCTTATCTTTGGTCGAATGGTTCAACTAATGCAGCCGTAAATATCTCAACTGCTGGTACTTACACCGTAACCGTAACGGGAGCGAATGG